>Ga0179593_1391459_pt1 | contig 21198 bp, 23 predicted proteins | sample CZODoug2_1_08_16_FD_185931 | JGI IMG/M metagenome (GOLD analysis project Ga0179593, IMG submission 185931) | Vadose zone soil fungal communities from Angelo Coast Range Reserve, California, USA - CZODoug2_1_08_16fungal (PacBio error correction) | ecosystem: Environmental > Terrestrial > Soil >... | reverse complement strand
CTTTTTCATTTTTTTGAGTAACTTTGCTGCAAGGTCGCCTTCTTCCGTCCCGTTTCGCACGAGTTAGCGAGGTCTGTTTTTCTTTTTTCTTCAGGTATGAGGAAACTGCCCGGGCTCCATTGCTGCCGCCCAGGTTTTTGAAGCCCTTGTAGATATGTCTTTAACCGCAATCGAGGAGAAGATATTCTCGCCTCATGGTCGTCGCTCCGCCTGCCTTCCCCTCGAGCTTAGGCAGCGTTCTCGCGTAGAAGGCATATGTTATGTTTCAACAGGCATTCTCTTTTGTCCCTTCTGTTTTTGTTTGAGTCTATGCGCTTTGCTCCTGGGCCTCCTTTCAAAATCCCCCGAGTCCGCTGCTAGAGCGGATGGAGTTTTTTTCTGCCGCATTTCCCTTCCCCTCCCCCCTACTTCTGAGTAAGCTGGCGCCCTTATGGTTGCACTGTCAGCTTCAAATTTGGACTCCTGTCATTGAGCCTTTTGTCTTTTTCCTCCTTCGATTACTGAACTCTTAATACGACCAAAAATTTCGCTCTCGTGGGCGCGTTCTGCCCATTCGCTGCATACTTTCAGGTACTCACTTAGTATGAGTATAACTTTGGTGTCATCGTGACTCGTGCTTTTCTCTTCCATGCATGAGACCCATTCTTTTGGATCTCTCGTCAACGTTTTCTCTTTTAGCACGGCGCCGCCCTTTTTTCAAGGAGATGGCGGAGCCCAGATTACATGGTGCCCTATCTGCAAATTTCCCACTCTTTCTTTCTCCCACGTTTCCCACCCTGCCCACCCCGTTCTTTCCGCTTTCTTCAGGATATGAGATGGTTCTTTTTCTATTGTTGCCCATGCTTTCGACACCATCATACGACTCCACGACCCCTCATTTTTACTAAGAGATACCTCTCCTGTTCATTCCTGTCTCCTGCTTCCCCCGCCTTCTCATGTTTTTCTTTTTCAGGCCAAGCGCAGGAAGGTCACCTTTGTTTGGCGACCGGTTCGTCTTGATGGGACGCGGCATTACTTCGAACTGTGCCCGTAAGCCGGCGTCCGTTTCCCGCCTACCAAGCTCTCGACGGTTGGACCTGCACTGCTAAAGAATAGTTCCTCGCCCTCTCCCTTTTCTCCTCCCACCCCTAGGCGGTGAAACTCTCTACTTGAGACGAGTGATAACTTGTGTGCCTCTCGCGCGCCTCTTCTTCCCTCGAACTATATCCCTATATCAGAATCCGGATTGGCTGAAATAGCTACTTCACGCCCAGTCTTCAAGAACCGTTGACCCGTAGATGCGCTATGCTCCCTTTTTTCTCCTGTAGTCCGCTTTGGCTTCAGAGGTTTTTTTTATCGATGCGGGTCCCCCCCCGCATAACTATGCCGGCGACAGGCTCTATTGATACTAAGGTTTCTTTCAAACCTCTCTAGCCGGAGTCGCCCAGTTCTACTCCCCCCCAACATCCTGCTCGTTCTCCTCACCTACCCCTTTGTAAAGTGGAACTTGTAGAGCCCCTAATCGCCGCATGCCTTGACTGAGGACGCTAAGCGCCTTGACTCTCTCAGCTGTGTTGCTGCGTGCCTTTCCAGGTTTTCGGGAAAAGTTCCCACGGTGTCGCTCAAGTTTCGCGGCTCTCGTCCGTTCCTCAATAACTCTAGAGCTCCCGTTTTTTTTTTTGCACCCTTTCGGGCCGGTTCTGCAGATGTCTATTCTTCCTTTTGGGTCTTCTTCGCGCCTTCACCGATGCGCCGGCCTTGGTGCGAAATCCCTACTAGCAACCCTTTTTCCTTCGCAGGACTCTTCCCCAGGTCCCACTTGCCCCCACCTTGCATTTTGTCAGGCAGTTTTAGCTATGTTCTGACGATAGCTCTTGACCACTGCTGCCCCCGCGGCTTTCCCTGTAACACCCCTCATCCTGTGAAAGAGGGGGGGTAGTCGGAAAAATCTTAGTGCGAAGCGGATTTGACCCCTCCACACATATGGATTGGTTTTGGTAGAGTTGACCCGACCTTTTTTTTTTTGCGGCGTGCCGCAATGCGGTTAATTTTTTTCAGTATTTACCCGCACCATGATCTGCCACCCGGATTTCCTGATTTTTAGATTTCCTGCCTTCGGTTCTGCTAGACGCATTTTAATGTCCTCAGTGTGGCATGACCCCTCCGGCTCCTACACCGTCCGTGTCACCGTGCTAGATGGAAACCGTCTTGGCCGTTGAGGGATGCCAGATTGTTGCCGGACGAGTCCTCTTTCATCCCATCTTGTTGTGTTTGTGGCGTTCGATATCCCACTTCTTCCAGTACCGCTAACAGTTTCTTGGTTCTTTCGCCGCTTTTCAGACGGTGTTATCTTCCCTCGTGGTTTTTCCATGTCCTCTTCCCGGTAATCAGAGACAAGCACGGCGAGATTCAGACGACCCTTTTGCCCCGACTTCTTTGTGACTTTGAGGGGTTTTATATTTCGTAATACGTTCCCACCTCTTTTCCCTCATTTCGTCACCCCGAGAAATGCGTCCCCCGCTCCCCCCCCCTCCTCTCCCCTCTGTTTATGGAGCCCCCCCATTCCCCCTCGCGAAGAGGTTGTTCTCCCGGTTCGTCCCCCCCTCGGTTCAGTAGTGTGTTTTACCGCCGCTGCTTTTCAGCAGTCGGCGATCGAGTATGCTGTTTTACATTCGTTTGACGCTAAAAATGTCCTTCCCCCTGTTTTTCCCAATTAGGTAAGATTCTTTGCCGTCTGGCCCTCTTCCTCCCCCCCGTGTGCACGCGTAAAATGGACTTGTCGACTATGTTCTGCCATCCTCTTCTCCTCCCGGAAGGATCTAGCCTATAAACTGCCGCCGCTTCCCCGATTGCATGAGGCCCGACTAGGGAGAATTAATAGTATATATTGGCTTTATTTGAGTTCCTATCCCGCGCCCCCCACCCCACTTTTTTTTGCGACCCCTTTTCTTTCCTCACCCCCTTTAGCGTCGCCCCGCACTGAAACTCAGGATTTCGTCTTTGGCGCAAGGCACTGTTCTCTCCTCTTTCCTTTTTCGCCTGCGGCGATAGGTCTGTCCCTTCCACAATAAGTTTGCCTGACCTTATCGATTCTCTTGGGCTCAGATTTGTTAGGCGGATGGATTTTTTTTTTTTGAAAAGATTATCCATTAAGATGCATGTCTTCGCGCGGTTTTTATCTCCTCTTTTATACCTCCGAAGATGACATTCCGTCAATGAGACTATTTCTTGGGGAGACGTCTCCTCTCAGAGGGTCAGCTGTTTTCCTTTTCCTGTGGTCCGGTCTCTTTCCTTCCCTATGATGTTTCTTCTTTCTTGATCCGATGGAGAAGAGATGTCATCCCTTCTCTCTCAGCGGGCCCCCCTTTCAGTACCCCACTTACAGGTTTCCGAATCTTTTGGCGCATTACCTCTTTCCGGTGGTAGGGATTTGCCCCTTGTTATGACGGTCTGCGATCGCCGCTCTTCAGCTTTTCCTTTTTCCCCCCTCGGCTGCATAGCAGATGAGCCCGGTCGTTCCAGCGTCTCCCCACTGTCATGGATCTCATTTTTGCCTACTACTGCGCGTCAGGAGCTTTTTTCAGGAGCAGGTACTTCCGCCGTTGATCTTTCTCTCGTTGCTGTCCGCCGTTGGATTTTGTGCTGATGGTGTAGCCCTCCTTTGGCAACCCGATTTTTTTGAAGCCCCTCTAATATTCACAGCCGTCACGCTTCGATTCCCTTTTTTCTTGCAGGTGGGTGATCCCTTCCGCTTGATGCTGCGACCTACCCCCCATGTTTCTCTTTCTCCCTTGCTTTCGGCACGCAGGAGGATACTAATTGTCGCTGCCGGTGACTTTCCCCTTCTTAGCTCCCAATTTTCCTTCCTTTCTAGTCGTGTCGTAGCGCGAAAATTTCAGGTCCCCCCCGGTTTCCTATCCCCTGCGTCCTGAGTACATTTAACTCATGTCCCATCTAATTCTTCCTTATTCGCACGCCTTTAATAGTGAGGTTTTTATTTTAGGTACCGTTCCTGTTCCGCCACTGAGGCTGGGCGCGGGCCTCAGAGGGCCCCACTTTGAGACGGGACACTCCTGCTCACTCGCTTTTCTCTTACTCGCAGTTAGAGTTCGCAATGGTCAGGAAGCGCCGTTAACAGGAGATGATGACATCGTATTTTTCTTTATCCTCATTTCTCCCGTTTTTTGATCCCGTCTCATTCTCTCTTTTTACCTCATCTTGTTTTTTTGTTCGATTCTCGATGTTTTTTTTTTCCATTGCCCTTATACCTCCTATCGTCTTGCCTCAAGCTTCTGGAGCGGCGGGAGTAGACTGAATGGCGGCGCGATTCTCGAATTTTTTCGAATAGATTTAGGGGGCCCTGACCGTTGAGATCCCCTTTCTTCTTCACCTGGTCCGCAATTTCCTGCGAAACCCCCCTTTTGTATGTACTGACGAGGAAAAAGACATCCCTGATTCCCTTTTTTCTCCTCTTTTCATATTTCTCTTGCATCGGCCGAGGTATAACTGCGCTGCTTTTGTCACCTTTTCTCTCCCTTTCTTCGGCGTCTCTTACGCACCGTATCCTTCCGCACCCAGATGGGGCGTTTACGTCACTTTTTTTCACAGGTCCAAGGTCCCTTAGAAGAAGTTAATTCCCTCAAGTCTTTTCGTCTCAAGATCCTTGGAGTATATCTCTGCAACTTATAGGCTTGGAAGTCCCACCCCCCCCCCCTGACTCAAACCCCCCCCTTATCTCCCTCTGTCTCGGGCTTTATGCGGCTGCGGCTTTGGCTCTTCCCATGAGTTAGAATCCTTCTCCCCGCCCTTTCACTCAATTTCTCCCCTGCACAGCGATCACTTTAATACAGGCGTCTAACTGAAGGAGGCACGCAAGCTCCTTCCGGGACCGTCCGTACGGCTCTTGATTGTTTTTCCTGCTTATTACATGCCTGAAGCCGCTCGTCCCGACGTTTACTGATCCTTTTTTTTCTTGTCCAGAATCCCTTGCCTCCTCTTCATTTTTTCCGAATTCGCATCTTGAGTCCTTCAGCACGGTAATGATAGGCACTTCTTTTTGCCCTTCTCTTAGCCTCTTTGGCTTTTCATGGGGTGCGCTATGCCGGTAGAATTTTTTTCATTTAGACCCTCCTATCCTCGGACTTGCAATTTGATGTTCTTCGATCGACCCTGCCCATAAGTCCAGCTGACCGTAGAGAGTGCCTGTACGGTTCCTTCTCTGTCCTCGCCTGAGGATTGCCGCGGCGCTTGTATAAGCTTAGAAATACTGACGTCGAAGTTTCTTTCTTCTTACTTCAGTTTGCAGCCCTTCCGAGTAGACTCCTTCCCCTATCACTTCTCTCCCTCTCTAGCCCGCATATTGTAAATTTGTCAGTTTCGAGCCCAAGACATCGACCCTCTTCGACAATTGAATGCCTGCTCTCTCGCCTTTCGCCGCCCAGAATAGTGCCTTTTGGCCCGCGGCTAAAGGGTTTTCCTCACGGGTCGCGCAATTTGTTCATTTTTTGATCGGCACGCCCCACCAAGTTAAGTCGAGTGACGTTTCGCCCCCCTCGTTCGTGAGAATTCTCGGAGCTGACATTTTGTTTTTTTTGAACTTCAGTGCTGCCCTGTTTTCTACATAGGCCCTCCAGTCGCCCAAAATTTTACAGCCGCCTCGGCCTATGCGCTTCCGTCCCTTCTTGTGTTCACGTTCCTTTTCGTTCTTTTTTTTTTTTCGCCTCTCCCTCTAGCGCCTCCCAATCGGCCAAGCGCGGCGGACGTTCAACAAAACCCAAGTGTTCTACTTGCGCATCGGTTCGAGTCGGAGGAAAAACAGCATTTTGAGAAGCGTGTGGTCAATTTTGCTTCCTTCACCAATTGAGATCTGGGTTTTTTCTCTACTGGACAGCATTTGGATCGGGGCGGGTTCATAATGGTCCCTTTTTGTTTGAAGTACTCTCACATATAGCAAAAATTTCTCCTGCCAGATCAGCGATGAAGCACAGTATGGGTTTAAGGAAATTTTTCAATTGCTTCCCGTTGCCGATTCATGACCCGAGGTTTTTAAGTTAACCCTCATCTTGCGCCCCCTTCTCAATTTTGAGCGGGTTCTAGGCAAGGTTACGGTTGAGTTATATATAATTGTTCCTCATACGTTTTTTTTTAGATCTATTTTAAACCTCTTGACCTACGCTACAATTGAAAGAGATTTCCGCTTCGGTGACCTGTTCTTTCGACATCCGGGCCTGCCTCGCAGGGGCATTCACTTCCCTTTTGCCTGTCTCTCCCGCAGCCACCATGTGCTGTCTCAGATCTGACGGAGCCTGGTGCCCCAGTGGCCTGAATCCTGTGTATGTCCCCTTAACAAAATCTTTTTTCCGCCTTTTCTTTCCCTCCTACGAGACAGATGCTTTTTTTCTTTAAACCAGAGCCCAAAAGAATGATCCCCCTTTTCTTGTCTCCAAAATTTCCCCTTTTCGCCAGTTTTTTTCCCAACGGTTTGTCCTCCTTTTTCCCCCCATGTATCTTGTCCTTAGACTGTGGTTTGTCCCGTAATGCGATTTTCAGCATTGGGTAGGCTCTAGCGGAGGTTTCCTTCTAACCATGCACTTTCCCTTCTCCGGCTCCCGGTCGATGGCCACTCATGCCGTCACGACTTTTCAACGAGTCCCCAATTTCTCCCTTTCTCTTTTATGTTTCGCCCTTCTGTTGCTCGTTAGAATGAGGCACCACTTTTTTCTCCCTCTCCGTAGGCTTTTCCCGAACTTTCGTTCTACGTCTCTCTGCAATGCCTGCGAGAAGCACGCGACCACTTGGCCTCCACCGTTCTTTTGTTACACCAAGTTTCGCTGGCCCCGATGCCCCTTCAGCTGCCTCGTCGGCGAAGGTTAGACGAAGAGTAATTATGAGGCTGAGGAGGTCTTCGACCTTTCTACAATGACTTTGGCTGTAGCTGCCCCTCTTCGCTTGTTGCCCTGCTCTTTTTGCTTGCTCTTTGGGGATGCGCTTTTCTGACTAACCCATGAGTAGCTGTTTCAGTTACAAGAGACCTGTAGGTTCTTTCTACTTTGTTTTTTTTTTTCTGAGCGACTGCTTATCGCTTCCCTCTTCCATCCTTCACAGCGCTGCGGACGGCGCCTATAACGGCGAGAGATCTTGGTCCTCTTTTTATGATGTTCTTGCGCTTTCGTCTTTTATTATCTTTAACTTATCTCGGGTGGAGTGCTTTTTCTTAAGATCTTTTGCTCTAAGCGCAAACATTCAGCCCAATATCTGATCCGTTCACGCATATTTGAGATTCCTGCATTTTCTGTACTTTCTGTGCGGATTCTTTCGCCATTCCCCTCGCTCGTGCAGTCCCGGCTGCACGCCTACTCTCAAGAGGACCCTATGTTTTTCTCGCTCATTCGACGTTTCCTCCCCCTGTCCATTGCCTCGCTTTCCTGTTTTTCCCCCTTTGGCCGGCGCTTCGTGAGGTTCCTTTGGTACCTGTACGCCCGAGCTTAGATTTTCGTTAACTTTGACTTTTTCTGCGTCCTGCGATTGTTTGTAGCACTAAAATTTTCACTTCTCAGCCGTCGCCGCGCATATCATAGGACGCGTCACGGGTTTGCGGCAGGTGGGTACGTGCTTTTTCCCCCCGGCCCTTTGGTATTAAATTGCAAGTTAAATCCCATTAGCTATTTTTTAGCCATTCCGCTGTCGGTTCTTCTTCCCGAAGGGCCTTTTCTCGTCAGGGGTTCTTTCAGCCTTTTGTGCCCCCCCCTTTCTAGAAGTTGCGTCGGCTCTCCTCCCTCCAGTTCGTACCAGGCATCCGAGAATTTTTTTTTTTAGCTATTTGCAAGCTCATGAGGAAAGCTTTCCCCCCTGTTTCTCGGACTTGATTTTGTTCGTAGGTCATAGTATTATACATAAAGGTTATAGTCAGGAGATCATTGCTTCGCCTCCCCTTTTATCGCCTGTTTCAGATCGCCGTATTCTTTAACTTCCCTCGGCGAATTTTTTGATCTTTCCTTTGGTAGTCCTTCTTTCAGCCGAGCTGTCCGCAGCGTCTAGTGGTAGAGGCTTTGCCAACTCTTGGGATAAACTCGGCCCTCTCTCTCCTCCCTTTCCCTCCTTTTTTTTTTGCTAGATGGATGGACCGGTTCCTCATCTGTATATGCCCTGACTTACGTTCCGCAGATTCCCTGGAATGGGAGAATTTGTTTCTCCCTCCTTTCTTCCGTGCCGGTCGAGCTTGCGACTCTTTCGTTGGTTCCTGCGAAGGAGACTAAACCGTCGGATTAACATGCGGCGCACCTCTCCTGCTTTTTTCCCTACCAGTGTCGGAACTGACCCTCCAAACTCTTTTGCTTCCCCCCTTCTCATCTCTTGTCCCTCGTCCGAATGTACCTCCCCACTTGCGATCTGTATGCAAGTGGGCGGACAATTTGGCGGCGGAGCTCTCCTGTCCTTCGCTCCCTTCGCCGCTTTTCCCCCGATCATTTCAGTCTCTCCATTTCTTCGCCTCCTTCCCCCTCCCTTTACAGGATCTTTCATCACTCGTCCCCTTTTTGTCTATCTCGAACACCGGATGGTTTGAGCACGTAACCATTCCCCTCAAAACATAGACGTTTCCTCCGTTAGCGGTCTTGGCGTTTTTTTTGCCATGCTTGTGCGTCCCAACATAATGCGAAAACGCACCGTTGTCCCTCCTATACACGCTCGGCTTCATTTCCCTTTCTTTTTTTTTTACCCCGTTGCCTTAACGCGCCTTGACTTTTTTTTTTCTTTCTTCAAGGCGAAGTCCCTGGAATGGTCGCGTTGAATGATGGGACGTTCCTCCCATCCCGCATCGGCCTCGTCAGCCTTGCACGTTTGTCCCCCCCCGTCTCGGAAGAGGCCTGGACTCTCTCCTCTCCCTCTCTCCCCGTCCGCGGTAATTTTATCGCAACCAAAGGATAGTTTCCCCTGATATGTCTGGATGAGTCTTTTCTTACGGGTTCGCTGATCGCGATTTAAACTATTCTTTCTCCACCCCGATTTCATGCAAGGCCTTCCCCTTCTTGCCTTCATCTCTGAATCCCGGCAAGCCCCCGCTCAAGAACCGAGGACCCGTAGCTCTCCTTCTCCCTCCTCCTCTCGAAGATTTTTGATGACTTCTGTCCCTCCTTCTCGTTTTTTATAAGAGCGATCGTCTCGAGGTCGGAACAGTTCGTTGATTCTTTTCCTTTCACTAAGTTTTTCCGTAACAGTCCGCAGCAGCCTATCTCAATTTTCGCTCCACTATCCCCAATCAGATAGCGTAGCAGCCTTTCCTTCCTTTTTGTCCAGAAGTTGGCCATCCTCGCTAATTAAGGAACCTCGAGCCTCCTTCGCCCTGACTCAATCATGCTTGCCCGCGTTGTCCGCTTCTCCCCATTTCCTTTATCAAATAACCCCCCCCCTTTTTCTCTGCACGGTGTTTTCGCGCTATATTTCTCAAAAGAACATCGCGCGCGGTGATCTCCCGGCAAGTCGGTCGCTCCCGGATTTGAGCCTTTTGTGGCTCGGCGCGATTCCCCTTCCTGCTCTCCCCTCCTCTGGTTGCGACCCTAAGGCCTGACTTCTAAAAAGACGTCACCTTTCGGGTTCATTTTCCCCTCTGTCGATTCCCATTCTTGCCGGCATTTTTTTTTCGTTCCTTTTCTCCCTTACTCGACGCACGACCCCCTTCGACGTGTAACACAAAACCCTCCTACTTTGACCTCTTGGGGAGACTGTATTCCACCCCCTCTTCGGCTAAGGATTCATTTTATAAACCTTTTTCTTCGCTCTTGGGGGGTCGAGGTGAAGACTCTGGATCGGCGGATTGCCCGAATGCGCCAGTCCTTGGATTCGCATCAAACAATGCTCTGTCTTCTCCGGCCATTTTCTCGTATGCAACCGTCGGTTGGATAGAAGGAAATTTCCCTTTTTTTCCCCCCCTTTCCCCTATCCCTGTGACCGGGAGCGCAGAAACTTTTTTTTTTTACCCCCGCCTCTTTAGACCTCATTTCATGGGCGCTGGGTGAGGGGGAATATTGTCGGTACTCTTTTTTTTTCTTCTTCTCTTCTCACCTTAAGTTTTTTAGACTTGATCTCTCACTTTTTCGTCCCCGCAATATGAATCTTTACAAAGCGCCCCGGATTTTTAGAAGATCGCCCTGTCCCGCCGTTCTTCCTCTGTACCCTGGAACTGGTCTCCAAGACTCCGGCGCGCTCAGCCCCGCCCATTGGCATCGCTCTCTGGTCGAGCCGGGTTTAGATCATTGATGTAATCCTGTTCAACAATATTCGCTTTTTTTTTCACCGTTTCCAGGCTGCTCACTCCCCCCTCCTCTTCCATTGTTCTGACCTTTTAAAATTACCCCCAGCTAGACGAAGAGTTGTCTTGTACGCCCCCCCCCCCCGCGGTTTCGTCAGCCTTTGTTTTTTACTGTCCGCAAGTCTTTCTCCTTGGTCGTCTTATTTTCTCCCCTCTGCTCACCATGCCTTCCACATGCCTGTAGCGCCGCTGCATCTTCCGTTGTCCACTATGTCCCGATTACAGTTTTTCATTTGTTATTCGCCTGCCCTCCCCCCTTCCTTTGCCCTTTCGTCGGACTGACGCCGACCCACAAAAAAGGTCCCCCTCCGTTCTTTTCTTCATTTTATTTTGTTTTTTTTTCGTGAGCTCCGTCTCCCTTTTTTTTTCTTTTTGTATTTCTTGATGAGTTTACGAGTTTAGAGCACACACTTTTTCAGGCCCCCTTTTTTCTTTGTTAATCCCATCCTTGAGCGCTGAAATTACGATGGCGGGGCTTCAAAAACCGTTGGGGGGCTGAGCAGTTCTATTTAGAATCCGGCCGGGAGGTCTCGCCCTTCTTTCCAAGGTTACTTGAGACTGCGATCATTCTGCGTTTTTCGCTTTTCTTTTTCCTTTTTCTTCCGCAAAACTGTATTAGATGCCTTTTCTTTAAAGTTGCATTCCATATTGCTTCTCCTTATTATTACACCCCCCGCGCCTCCTTAAGTTTTTTCAGCGATTCGCAGATGTCGCCGTCCCGGCGTAGATAAGTTCCGCGGCTCTTGAGATTGCGATTATCTATGATCCCTTCCTTTTCTCCGGATGGTTGGCGCCCTAGTCTCTCTTTTCCAGGGCATTTCTAGCGCCCCCCAGCCTCAAACTAGTTTCATAGGCTGTTTTTTATTTGCGATCCTAAGAGTTTTTATTTCGTGTACATTAGGAGATGATGGATTCGCGATAGCGCCAGTGATTTCCTCTTGTGCTTTTGTCCTGGCGCGCTGACGCTTTGGGCTTTTCTAGTCTTCTGGAAGTCTTCATCAAAAAGGTTTTTTAAATTTCCTTTCACTTCGACTGCGACGTCCGCGTCTTTCAGTGGATTGCCATGAGCCGGGCTTGATTGGCTTGATTTTTTTCTGGTTGTCCTCCTTTTTTTTTGTTCCCTTCGGAGCTTCTGGTTGTATTTACCATCCTGTTTTTGCAAAATATCCGCCGGCGCCCCTCTCCCAGCCCGCGTTTTTCCTGACCGTTGGCTTGGTGATTCCCCCCCCCCCCGGCCGCGGTGATGAACTTTTCCGAGATATCATTTGATCTTGTTCGCCATCTCTTGATGGCCTCCGTCTTCCTCCTCTTTTAACCCTTCTTTTTTCTAGTACGCGCAAATCTTGTCGTCCTTTCTCCGCTGCTTTTCGCGCTCCCGCCGCCGTCGCGCAACCGGTGCCTTTCTCCTCTCCGCATTAGATACCTCGCAGGTTGCCCTTTAGGGCTCCAGGAATCACGGTTTCTAGGATTTTTTCGTATGTCATGTAAGATCTACCAAAATGAGGACAAACGAAAATGGGGTTCCCATTTTTCTCCCCCCTTGGCAAGCGACCTGTGTGCGATCGCAGTTTATGGTCCCAGACTCTTCTCTCTTTTTCGCCGTGCCGAGAATTGCTTAGACTGATCACTTCAGCATGAGCTGCTGGCCTCCTTTTCCCTCTGCTGTGAAGGACGTCCGATGATTGCCCCTCGTCATTCCTCTATCCTTTTCCTCCTCCTTATTGTTTTTTTTGGCTTTTCTGTCTGATGGCGACGGTGACTCAACGAGGATATGCCCCTTCTTCCCAGCCGCGCACCTCTGCGCAGCGTTTTGATTGCGTCAATGCTGTCCTCCGGCCCTCTCAGCTTTTCGCCTCTCTTAGGGGGCTAGAGGAAACGTAGGATTCCCCCTTTTTGCGCCGCATGGAGCCCTTCCTCTTTTCCCCAGTGATAGGAGTTAATTAAGCTGCCCGAAACATCTCGTATTCGGTTCTTCGTTTTTTTCCCGCTTGCATCTTGAAGGGACTTACATTATCCTTTCGATGCCTGTTGTCAGCCCTCCTTTTGGCGGCCTGCGGTACTCTCTCTTCCCGGACTGACCTCCTTGGTTCGCTATTTTAGCGTCAAGCCATTTTCTTCTTCCTCCCACAGGTGGATTCGGCGCGCCCCCGTCAGACCTTTTTGATGTATACTTTCACCTTAATCAACGCGTGCTGGTAGCAGTTTCCCCCCCTTGCATGATCCTCCGCTGTTTTTCTACCCGCTTGCTGTCGGTGCGATGTTTCCTTCTTGTGCTCCCCCCCTCCATCGTCCCCGCCGACAAATCTTTTTCTGGACAGCCCGAGTTCGGCGTCATTACCGGCTCCGGCTTCCCTGCATGCGCCTTCCTCCGGGACCTTGAGTCGGAATGTGTTCACTTCTCTTCTTTTTTACGCTGCTTCTCCGAGATAGGCCTCGCAGGCTCGCTCGACCAGCTTGACGACTCCTTGCTATCGTTTCTCCTTAATGATCGTCCCCTTACGAGGGACCTTCCCCCCTCTTCGGTTGAACCTGACTCTACCGAGATGGTGAAGGGTTCTTCTTCGCGCGAGCGTCTCCTCGTTCTTCCTAAACCCTCGATCTAAGGACTTTTTCCTATTTCTCGAATCGAAAATTTTCAAGAACCCCTTTTGACCACGTCGCGAGCTCCCCCTGGTCCTACAGTCTTTGCCAGTTCCTCTCCCGCTTGCATCGTTTCATTCTGAGCGTTATCCTGGCTCCCCTCGCCCCTTCTTGAACCTCGTGGTCATCTACAACAAAAACTCCGCCACCCGCCGCAAACCGTACGCAGTTGCTTTCTTTGGTTTAAAGACCTGGAAACACCAACCAAAAAGTACTTTTGGTTTGTTTTTGGGGTTTTTTTTTTTTTTTTTGTTTTCTTTTTTTGGTATGGGTTTTGTGTTTTTGTTTTTGGGGTGGGTTTTTTGTTTGCTTTTTGTTGTTTTTTTTTTTTTTTTTCTTTTTTTTTTTTTTTTTCTTTTTTTTTTTCTTTTTTTATCTTGTTTGGTGTGTTTTTCTTGTTTTTTTTTGTTTTTTTTTTCTTTTTTGTGTTGTTTCTTTTTGTGTCTTTTTTTCTTTTGTTTTTGTTTTTTGGTTTTTTTGTTGTTTGCTTTTTTTTTTTTCTGTGTTTTTTTTTTTTTTTTTTTGTCTCTTCTTTTTGGTGCTTGGTTTTGGTGGTTTGTTTCTTTTGTTGGTGTGTTTCTTTTTTTTTTTTTTTTCTTTGTTTTTTGTTGGGGTTTTTCCCTCCTTCTCTTTTTGTGGTGTCTGTGTCTCTGTTCTGTGTGTGGTGCTTTTTTTTTTTTTTTTTGTCCTTGTGTCTGTTTTGGTGTGTTTTTTTCCTTTCTTTCCTCTCTTTTCTATTGTGTTGGTTTTGTGGTTTCCGTTTTTCTTTTTTGGGTTTTTTTTTTTTTTTTTTTCTTTCTTTTTTTTTTCCTTTTGTTTTCGGTTTGTTTTGTGTTTTTTTTTTTTTTTTCTTTTTTTTTTCTTTTTGTTTTTGTTTGTTTTTTTTTGTGTTTTGGGGGGTTTTTTTTTTTTTTTTTTTTTTTTTTTTTTTTTTTTTTTTTTTTTTTTGGTGTTTTTTTTTTGGTGTTTGTTTTTTTTTTTTTTTCTTTTTTTTTTTGTTTTTTTGGGTTTTTTGTTGTTTTTTCTTATTTTTCTTTTTATTTTTTTTGTTTTTACAACCCTTTTTTTTTTTTTTTTTTTTTTTTTTTTTTTTTTTTTTTGTTTTTTGGTGTTGTTTTTTTTTTTTTTTTTTTTTTTTCTTTTTTTTTTCTTTTTTTTTTTTTGTTTGTGTTTTTGTTGTGTTTGTTTTTTTTTTTTTTTTTTTTTTTTTTCTTTTTTTTTTTTTCTTTTCTTTTTTTTTTTTTTTTTGTTTTTTTCTTTTTTTTTTTTTTTTTTTTTTTTTTGGTTTTTTTTTTTTTTTTTTTTTTTTTTTTTTTTTTTTTTTTTTTTTTTTTTTTTTTTTTTTTTTTTTTTTTTTTTTTTTCTTTTTTTTTGTTTTTTTTTTTTTTTTTTTTTTTTTTTTTTTTTTTTTTTTTCTTTTTTTTTTTTTTTTTTTTTTTTTTTTTTTTTTTTTTTTTTTTTTTTTTTTTTTTTTTTTTTTTTTTTTTTTTCGGCAGTCGACGGTTTCTGCTTCTCATGTACGAATTTTTCGGCCGTTTTAACAGCGATTCTCCTCTCCCCTCCCCAGCGCCGAACCCTCTTTTACCAGATAGGTTAAGCGTCCCTTAATTTTTTCAATCCTTTTTTTTAGACGCATCGCCGCGGCGACCCTTGATTCTTTGATTTCGCCTTCGTTTCCCTTTCCGCTTTTTTCGCGTTTTCCTGCTAAATTGCTTTGATTCACAAGCTTCCCACAGTGGGTGCATGTTTTTTCGGCCTCATCCATCAGCGCGCTTGTCTGAGCACGAAGTGTCGCATGCCGGAGATGCTTCCCCCTTTTTTTTCGCTTCTTACGAGGGTTTCTCCAGAGTGTTGCGTCATACTTGCGACAGTCGTCCCCCAATTTTTTTTTTCCTTTTTTTTCCTTTCGGGATATTGGGCAGCCTTCCTCATGATCTTCGATAACTGCGTTGGAATTGCTTTCTGCCGTCATGTCGCCCATTTTCTCGCGCCATGCTGCCGCGAGGGCCCACACCACTTTTCTCTCTTGGTGGTCGACCAGAGTTTTGAGGAACTCCTTCCCCCTGCTAACTGTGAATTTTCTCCCTACAACCTTCCTTTTTTTTGCCTCGGTGACGACATCTCTTTCCGGCCTTAGTGACCTCCCGGCGGAACATTTGCCTGGCTTACATACCATGTCTCTTCCCCCTTCTCTCCTGCCAGGGCCCTTATGATACCTTGAGTTGCTGCGGCTTGCTCCGGCAATTTCTGGCTTCAATTTGTATTCGTTGAGTTCCCTCCCTTCCCCCGCAGACACCGGTTTCACCTTCTAGGCGCATCCTGCCTCACTTTTGCTGGTGTTGATTTTTTTTTTTTTTTTTGCGTACTAGTTATTCTTCTCCTTTTTCGTTTTGGTGAGAGAGATAACTAGTGCCCCTCAATCTTCTCAAACGCGACCATTTTTTTTCTGTCCGTCAGTCCCCTTCCTCTGTGGACGTGTCTGCTCCGCGGTCCGCTCGTCTTTAAGCACGGACCTCTTTGGCACCTGCGACTGTGCGGCTTTCGCTCTCTGTTTCTCTTGGTTGTTGTCATATCTTTGCTGTAACTGCCCAACACCTCTTTCCTCTTTTGGCCTTCCTTATTCTATTCTTCCACGCGCCCCCCCCCTTCCTCATATGGGGTATTCTCCACGTATTGATTTACGTCAGAGTTTTTTCCCCCGTGTCGACCCCCGCTGTCATTATAATGGTTTCTTTCCAGCAAGCTTTTTCCGCCTTTCCTTTTGTCTATGCCGATGGTTCTTTACTCTACCACTGCCTTTTTCCCCTTCCCCCCCCCTTAGCGAAAGCGCCGTTTACGCTTTTCCTCCAGGTTTTGCAACGCGTCAATTTTGCTCCCTGTTTCTATCTCACCCGCGCGGTCTGCCCCCTCGGAATTCATGCTTTAGTCCACAACAACTTTCGCGCAAGAGCAGGGCCTTGACCCCTCCACCTTATGTTTTTTTCGTCCTAGAGTTGCTTTGTTGCGGTTCTTGGCATCTCCGAAAATGCGACACTTTTTCTGTGAATTCCCGCCCCCTTTTTCTCCTCCCTCCCACGATCCCCTCAGTGCTTTTTTTCCGACTTCCCCCCGTTCTCGATTCGTTCCTGTTTTGGACGTCATGGCGGTCTCGGACTTCTTCCCCCTCCCTTATGGCTACTTTTTTTTGATTTATGATAGTGGTTTGTTCTGCTCGGTTTCTTTTCTTTTCTTTTTCACGAGTATCCCCGAAAGGAAGGTTTCCCCTGTAGACTGCCTTAGTTTTGCTGGGCGCGCCTCTTCCAGCGACGCATACGTCCAGCTCCCTTGCGCGACGGCGCCCTTGCGCTTCCTTTCGCGCCGGTTTCAGAGGTTTTTATTGCTTCTTTTGCTTTCTTCTCTATGACCTCCGCGTTCCTTTCCTTTGACGGTGCGACCCTCTGCTATTTTTTCCTACGCTGTTGTTTTCCTTTCGCTGACCCATTAAACGATCGTTCTCATCTTGTCCCTGTTAACCGCCTCTTTTTGAGCCGCGGACGGGGACCTCTCGGACCTCGATTCCTACCCTCTCGCCAGGGCCCCCTTTCGTCGCAGCTGTCGGGGCACGTCTGGGGGACGTCGGCCTTCTTCTCTCTTTGTCGTTTCGCGTCCTCATTCTCCTTTCAAGGTTCACATTCATTTCTTAGCCTGAAGACGTCTGCTTCAGGAGAGGAGTTGCCGCCTTTTTCCTCGGTTTCGAGCGTACTTGGTTTTCTTGTTGCTTCTTGCTTGCTATGATGGGTGCAATATTGTCCCCCTCAGACCTCCGCTTCTAACGCTGCGGCGGCATGGGTGCGGCCAGGGTTGTTTCTTTCCCAGCCGCTTGATGGAGGAATGATTCTGCCGTTTAGTTTTCCATACAATGTAGCTCTTTCGCCCCCCTTTCTGTTGTTTCTCTTTTTCTTGATTTTGTAGATGTGTTCTACGATTTTCTTCCCAATCTTGTAAGTAGAGCCTGCTAGAGGCTTTGCCATGTTGCGCACCAGTTCTCGCAGACCTTTCATTGTCTTTCCCGTTCAGTCCGCGGAATTTTCGGGCCCCTTTCTGCCCAGCGTCCGCGATTCTTTTGTCTTCTGTCATCCCGTCAGGTATCATCCCTGTTCCTTCCCCCTCGCCCCAAGTTTACATCCTGGCGTTGTGAGCTTTTCTCCGCCTGCTTGCCTTTCCCTCTATGCGCCTTTCATCGTTTCGACGCCTCCATGTTTTTTTGCCCTTTCCTCCCCAGCCTCGTGGTCCTTGCAGGTCGCGCTGTAGGAGGTTCTTGACTCGAGATCACCGGTTTTCTCCTCCGTTTTGTGTTGTCGCTTTCGATGCTTTTTTTTCTCCCCTGCCTTGTTCCATCTTCTACAGCGCGCGTTTTTTTTTGGTGCCTCGCTTTCAGCAGGCTTTGGTCGCCGGTGGCTTCGACGCATGGCGGCTTCGTTCCTTTCGAACTTATGCGCCTGATTTTTGGAACTGATTCAGATCACCTTTCTTTGTTTCACCCTTTCGCCGCCCATGCTCCTTTTGCGCCTCCAGTGTCGGGATTTGCACTCTTTACCCCCCCCACATCCTCGTCGCTCCTGCTTCCCGTCGCGTTGATAATTAGCATTGCACTGCCTTATTTCCGCAATGCGCTATGCGCTGCCCTGGTTCTTTTTCTCCACTGGGCGGCGCTAGTACGCCTATTGCCGACCATATTTGTCGATGATAGTCTCCCCCCTTTGCCCCTCGACAAGGCTTCTCCGCCTCTCCCTCATAAGTCCTTTGATTTCCGCTACCATGGATGTCTCCTTCTTCCTTTCCTTTTCTCTGGCTTTGAGACCCTTTCCCTTAGCACCCACCCGTGACGTTCACGCGGTCGCTGGTCTAGCTGATGTTTTTTTTTTTTTCCGGTTGCCCGAGTTGCGAAACATTAATCGCCGCCAACTTCGACTCTTTTCCGAGATCCTTGCCGTTCCCCGGCTCCTTCTGCAAGAAGAGACTGACGCTCGTCGTCCTGCCCCCCCCTTCCCCCGCTGCCATTACATGGTGCTGACGGTTTTTTCCCCTGAAGGCTTTACGTGTTTGGGGCGGTCGTTTCAGCCTCGTCGCAGCGTTTTCTCATCCTTTTTTTCCCCCGACCCCCCTAAAGATGTCTGTTAGGCCTCGTCTCCCTCTCTCCGCATTCCCGAGAGCGTACCGCGGTCATGAGTTTTTTTCCCACCCCTTCGGTGAACCCAGCCTCTGAGACTCAGTTTCGGACGGGTTCGTCGAGCCCGCGTCCTCCCCCCTTGCATATTTCCCCCCCCTTAGACGTGAAGGGTTTCCCCCTTACACATTTTGCTCCCGCCACATCAAGAACTTTTTACCCTCCTTTTTCTCGGCTCCGTAGCTTCAGCTTTGTCGGATTTCGCGGCTCTGCGTAATACTCCTTCTCCCGCCCGCCTATTCTTCGGTTGACAGGTCCCTTTTTGTTCCTTTGCTGCAGACCAGCTTTCCCGCCAGTAGCTAAAAGCTTTTCAAGATTCCCCCGATCCTAGCCCAGCCGCCACCGTCTTTGCCGAAGGTGCTACCGCCCCCATAGCGATCGCCCAGGTTAAGCGGTTTTTTCGCCTTCTTTTGCCGTCAGATCCGATGTTTTTTTTCGCTTTGCCCTCTCTATTAGTTTTTTTCTCACACATTTACACACGGGGTCGCTTTTCCCGTTTGAGGTTGCTCACTTTGCACGCCCAGTTCCTATGCCTTTTGTTTCTATTTGGCGCGCGGAGATGAGGAGTTTGTTTTGGCGCGCCTTTTTTTCCCGAGGCGCCGCCTTTTTGCTCCGGACTTAAGCGACACCATTTGCTCGTTCACTTTCGTTCTCCCTATCCCGCTTTTTTCTTCTTACAGTGCAGTTGTCAGTTTTTTTCTAGTCATTTCGCCATCGGGGGGGGGGGCCGCTATTTTTCCCCCTTTACCCTCCGCGGGGCAACAACCACATTTATTGTCCGCTGTTTTGGTTCGCCCTTATTAGGACACCTATTTTCCCTAAGATGTTGTTTGTCCAGTTCCCCCCCCCCTTATTTAGGTTTACTTGTGTTAATCCAGCACTTTCTCGTCCGGTTTTTTTCCCCGCCATTCTTTTGATTTTTGGAATTGGTCAAACCATGTCTCCCACCTGGTCCGGCCAGAGTCGCCCCTCTGCCTTTCGGGCTTGACCGCGTCACATGTTCCTTTCTTCCCCCCCCATTTTGGCATTTTCCCTCGTCTGAGCAAGACCCACCGGAGGCCTTGTTACCGGCGCCCCCCAGGCGCAATGGGGCGCCCGTGTGCTCTCCCCCTGCGGGACGTTTCTCTATATCCATCTCTGTTGATAGAGATAACTCTTTCCCGCCCCTTTCCCTCACCCTAGAAAGTGGTTGGAGTTTTCTTTTCTTTTTTAGCATGTTGACAGACGGTGTTTTCTTCCGGTTCTCTTTCCCCTGCTTCTGGACATTGCCCCGCGTCGATCTCAGCCTACATGTGAGGCCTGCTCTATTGGCCGTTCCGGGGTTTTTCATGGTGATGTTCTGCCAAAACTCAGCCTCTCCGCCGACGTCAGCTGTCTTCTGCCCACCCGACCTCCCTCTTCCTTCAAAATCCCCAGTCTTCTGCCGACACGAGTTTTCCTTCCGCGCTCCCCCGCCGATGTTTTTTTTTTTACCTTCCGCCTCTTTGTCCCCTCCCCTTTTTTAGGAGCGCTTATTGTCGACATGACGCTCACCCACCACGCTCACCACTCATTAGGCTTCCTCGAATTCGGCCCTCTGCAATTTCCCTTTAGGTGCCTGCACCTTTTTTTTTTATGACCCGTTCGCCCTTATGTTTCCCCGTTTCTTTTCAGACTTCGGCCTTTTTCCAAACTGTCCAACTCTGGTAATGCTTTCAACTTTCCCCGCCCCCGTCTCCCCTAGCTTTTGTTTTGTGCACTGCTGCAGCTTTTTCAACTTCGCCGCCCCCGTGTTTCTCCCCCCAGCCTGCGGTCGCCCCTCTGCAACTCAGGTCTGCGCGGCTGGCCACGAAGGCGGCGTCGTCCGCCTTTTTCCCGCGCTGCCCTTTTTTTCCCTTTCCCCCACGGTAGTCTTCCCTGATTTCCGCGCGATCCTCCTTTCTCTCTCGTTTGCTTTTGGCCTGGATGCGCTTTTTTCCTGTCCCTTCCCCCGTTAGTTTCATGAAGTTCTTTCATGGTCGTGCCTCTTGCTGCGGGATCTTTTCCCCCCGCGGCCGTTGCTCCCTTCAATTCTTCCTGATTCCTCTTTTTCCCCTTCTGCTCTCGTTCTGTTCAGCTGTTTTGACGTTTTTCTTGCGCTTCTCTGACTCCTTGCGCCATGCCTCCCCCCCTTCTTCCCTGGTTTTTTCCGGATTGATTGACGAAAGGAGATGGAATGCTAACTCACTTCTCGTCTCATAGTCGCCCCCTTTTTCCCCTCTTTTATCCATGAAAGTCTTCAGGCACTCTATGCCCTTTGCGGCTTGCTCCTCAACTTGTGACGATGTATTGCGGGACCCTACTTGGGCTCCGATGGCCCCGTGTTTTACGGCCTTCGGCCGCTTCCCCCATAATCTCCATTTGCCACACCTTTCCAGGATTTCCCTTTGCCGAACTACCTGGAGCGCCTTCCTTCTTTTGATGTTTTTTCTTCACATCGTGATCTCTTCTGCCTCTTTGTTTCAGGGAAGGAGATTTTGGTTTGTCCACATGGTCCAACCCCTAGCCATCCCGCCGCCCAGCCTCATATTCCGCTCTCGGATTCAAGGGTTTGCCCGTCAGGGGTCTTCCTCCAGTCTTTTTCTTCCCTTTTCCCGTCCCCCATCCAGATATGCTCCCCTTGATGTCGTTCCTAGTCCCCCGGTCTCCTTCTTTTTAGCTGGGTGAGGACTACGGACAAATACTTTTCCTTTTCTCGCCTTTATTCTCGCGCGCAGTTCTCGCACCAGACACGGCCGTTGCATCTTCATTAGCGCATTGATGCATCGAAATTTTTTGACCTTTTTTTGGGTCCCCCCCAGACAGTTTTTTTGCGCACGCCTTTTCCGACATTTATGTGTCGTATGTCGACGTTTCCTCCCCTCCCTGATTCCACCAGGCCCTGTTTCATTGCGGCCACAAGGTGACTCCGAATTTTTGCTAAGAAGTAGCGGCCACTTCCTTGAGAGTCTGATTCTCGCCCAGTCCCTCGTCGCCCTTCCTCTTCCCGTCAGCAGATCTACTTTGCGCGTAGCTCTTTTTAATTGCTGTTCCTTGCTTCGTCTCCCAC
>Ga0179593_1527888_pt1 | contig 21199 bp, 15 predicted proteins | sample CZODoug2_1_08_16_FD_185931 | JGI IMG/M metagenome (GOLD analysis project Ga0179593, IMG submission 185931) | Vadose zone soil fungal communities from Angelo Coast Range Reserve, California, USA - CZODoug2_1_08_16fungal (PacBio error correction) | ecosystem: Environmental > Terrestrial > Soil >... | reverse complement strand
TTTTCCTCTTCTTTCCTTTTTTGTCCTGGTTTTCCCCCTATCGCATGCACCCCAACCTTCTGCGGATTTCTCTCGATATACCTCGACTCTCCGAGGATTTCTTCTAGACTGCTCGCTCCCCATCTAGGTATCCCTCCCTTCCAGAGAGAGCGATCGAGGCAAATCAGTTCCTACCCCTATGTTATTGACTGTAATTTGAAAGACCCTTCCCATGAGGATACCCCCGTTTTCCTTTAGGCGGTCCAAAGAAAGTTTGTTAGGGCAGTAGAGTGCCCCTCCCGACACCGTTTGAACTCTCTTTTTCCCTTTTTCGTCATGATTCTTTCCTTTAGTTCAGCCCTACGAGGCTCTTTCATTGGATCCATTGGTGAATCCGTTTGATATGAAATGTCGCTCGGTCAAGCAATTCCAGAATCCCCCCCGCAACATTGGAGAGCGTTTCTCGATGGATTAGACTCCAATTCGTCTCCTTTAGTCGCAGATTGATTTTTCCTTTCTTTTTTTTTGGCCTTTTCCGTGATATGTAGCTCCCTTCTCCAAATTCATTGGTATAATAAGAAGATCCACCTTAGGCTGATTCCGATTCTTGGATCGAATATCTATTTCCGCCTAGGAAAACCCTTCCTTCTGAGTTCTTTCGCCCAGTTTTTGTCCAAGTAAGGCCCACAGGCAGTCCCTTTATTCGAAACCCTGATCATTTCCGATGCGCCTTTCGCGAAGACTCCAAGAGAGATTCTTCTCAAATATAGGCTAGGTCTCGGCGTCCCCCCTTAAGGACTTTCAACGCCCAAAGATGCCCCGTATTTTTTTTGCCGATCGTCTTTGTTTCCCTTTCTGGGGACTACTAGCTCATGTTTCAGATTTGGCTCTTCGACAAATTTTTAAGACTGGTGCCCTCTTCATTCTTATCATCCTTCGATAGATAGAACTTTGGCACGACGTAAAGAGGCTGGGCTTTCCCTCAGACTACTTGTAGATTACACAATTGATGTCTCCCGGCGATTCCATGATTGTTCCTGATGAAAATTCTCGTAGGACACGCTAAACAGATATACGTTTTTTTTTGAGATTTTACCTTCTAGGCGACCCATAATTTTTTCCCCTCTTGAACATCGATGGTATTGATTTTGGGGTCCTGTTTTGAGACGCCGACTTTGAGGTCATAGGCATTGCTTTCCTCTTACTACTGCCACTAGGATCAAGCAGTATTTCCCGCGGATCACGTCGATTTCACCGGCCTTGCTGACTCTTGTCCTCCACATTGGCGACCCCCTCGCGCGGCGAGGGCCTCTCTTCTGATTCAAAACTGCCCCATTGAATACCCCCCTTCTTTTCTAGAACTTGCCTGGTGGGTATTGAAGGGTTGAACAGCTTATGGTTTCCTGAGCATTCCCTCCCTTCCTCCCGAAATCTGACGGATTTCCTACATCTCTATGTCGATATAGTACTTGACACGCTGGCCGCTATAGGCCGACCCAGGCGCTTAAGGGCTCCATAGACAGAATTTTGAAAAGAGTAACGCTCCCTCCATAGTGAACTGACCTACATTATGTTCTCTATGCGGCCATAAGAAGTCCCTTCAACCCTTCGCGACCGTTGTTACGACTTTCTTTTTAGTCCAAGTCGTTTTTTTTTTTTTGAGTCCTCTTCATCCCTAGTAGTCAACCCATTAGTCTGGAACGATGACCCTTTTATGACCTTGCGAGTTAATTTTCTTAGCGCGACCTCACCCATTTTTTTTTATACGATGAGATTCTTTCCTCAAATTCGTCGTCCCCATTATAAGTTTTGTACCTCATGCGGCTTTTCTCAATTATCCGCGGAAAGCTTTGTCGTTATGATTGTTCACGGGAGTGTCACTTGCTTCGTCGCGCACTTTTTTCTTCGTTATCGCTGATTTGGCTATGGTTTCTCCTGGGGGACGGTATCAGGACTCTACAGGGACGTCCTTAGACCACCCCTTTCCTGGCGACGATTTTTTTTTGACAAGCGTCCCCATGTCCCACGTCGGGCTCATTCCCAGGGCTTTCTTTCACCCACCTTGCTTTTCCCTTGTTCGCCTGCACCCTTCGGCTTCATCGCAACTTGCGTTTCAAATTCGGCTTTTTTTGGCGTTGCAACTTTGCGACCACGAGCGTCTTCTTTCCAAGCAACGTTTATGGAATTTTTTTTCTTTCTTAATTTGGAGGTTTTTTTGCCCCCGTGGCACCCCGGCGTGGGAATCTCCCTCATTTCCAAAATTGGAGTCCCGCTGTCTCATGTCGCGCCTGCCCCGCTTCTCTGTCCTTTAAGGCACCATAGTGCGGTCAACCAACATCACTGCCTTAGAAGAAACTCTTCCGCGACGCCCTTTTTCTAGCGTCACCGTTTTCGCTACCCTCCCCTTTTTTCGTCCCAAACATAATGGAACTCCTCTTGACAAAATTGATCAAGGATTAAATCTTCCGCGTACCTAATCGTCCTCAGACTTTTCGTTTCAGATCGTGGATCAAACCCCTCATGCCCCCGAAATCCCCCCCAAACGCCCGACTAGCAAGTCCAGCGCCACGCCCCCCCAAAAAGACACAAAAAGAATTTCCGAATTTTCTCATTTCATTTGTGATCCATTTCAAACTCTTCAGGTCGTTTTCCTTTCCCCTGCTTGTTGTACAGGTCGGGTAACGAAATCTTCTAGTTAAATCTCCGCACCTCGGTGATCCTCCAAAAGATTATGGGCCCTGTCCACGGCCTTTTCTTATATTGGTCATCCACCAATTCAGCGGAATGTTTCTTCCTTCCCCCCATATCGATCTGACTCCTGCGAAGCGCGAAGGTTTGTTTTTTTCGACTTTTCCCCACCGAAGAGATTTTAAGAGAATCTTCCCCCTGGAACAGGTTTTCGTCTGAGACCTCTTTCCGTCCAAGCTAGAGCTCCCTCTCCGCAGCGACTCCTTATTCTCACTAGATAAAATGTGCAAACCTCTCCCACGGTGGGCCTCGCTTTCTAGTGATTCCTTGTGATGACCGCACTTGTCCTCTGGATGTACAGTGAGTACCTAACAAACGCTTCAGTCGGTGATACGTTTGTTCCCAGTGCCTTCGTGGAATTAACTTTTGCTCCGATTTTGTTTGTTTTAACGATGTTGCGACTCAAGAAACCAAAACTTATTTTTTTTTTTCCTTATTTCTTCCCATCCCTTTTTTTTGTTGTGGTGAGCCCGAGACGAAAACCCTAGGCGTGTTTTTATTTCTCAGTCGCTACATTCCCCCTCGTTACTGACAGAAGTCCTTCTCCCCAGCTTTCATATCAATATGACATTTTCAAGTACCCTCCTTTCCCTTTCCCAGATCCACTGGATTTTTCTCGGGAGTGTGGGTCTTTTTGACCAGCTAGTGGATCTTACAGTGTGCCGGAAACCTGAGATAGTCTTCGTGCTTGGTTTCGAGCTTGCTTGATCTATTCTTTACACTGGTAAAGTTTTCCTCGGTAAACTGCACTTTAATTTCCCCCTAGCGCTTACACTCCGGAGCGCCTGTCTCGCTTTTTTGTCTCCTTACGGGAACCCCCCCCCAACCTTAACATTTTTACCTTTTTTTTTGGATAGAAGATCTTCTCCTGAACGTTGTGACTTCACAGGTTGAGGATCTTCCCCTTTATTCAGGGAGGCCCCTCCTTGCGGACAGACTTTTTTCTTTTGCAGTTCAAAGCCCCCCCCACACCCACGCAGATTTTCACCCCAATTGCGACTAGTCCATAGTGTAAACTTTATGAACGTTTAAATTTTTGGCCGATGTACAATTCGTGCTAGGCCTCCCTTTAGGAGAGGGTCCAGATATTTCCCTGCGTGCGAGTTCCTTTGATCAAACCTGAGAACAACCTAAAAGTGCTTCTTGAAAGGACCTCTATTGACCGCAGACTAATTCTTCCTTTTCCCCGGAGATCACCATTAATCTTCGAGATGCCCCTACCACTTTGAAAGTTGGAGAGCCTCGAGTTTTCTCCTAGTGGCGTTAGATATGGTTGTGGGCCTGACCCCGATTTTAGTAGGTTCCCCTCATCCCGCGAGAGAATTCTTTCTGAAAGCGGCGTCCCCCCCCACTTTTTCTTAAACCGCCTGTCGTGGAAACTCCCTCGGAAACCCCCTCCTCCGCACCCTTTTTTTTTCTAACGCTCGGGTTCACTTCGTTATGCCGACAGTCCTCTTTGAACATCGGCGCAAGGTGAGATTTGTGCATCAGACGCAAGGAAGACCTCTGATGGGGGTGAGTAAAGCAGGTATGCTTGCCCCTACTTTTGGAAGGCCTGTTCCCCCCCAAAACCCCCCTTCGCCATGACGAAGCCCTTGGAAACTTCACTTCGACATCATGCGGGTCTTTGAGCGATCAGCCCGCACCCATTCTTTTTTTGAAAGATTTTCTCCCCAACTGCCTGCCAATAAGTCCCCGTCCTCCTACAGGTCAAATCGTCCACCGCCCAGAAAACTTGAAGAGCCAGCCCTTTGCCAAGATTGCCTCTTCCATTTCCTTCTTCTCTCCCTTTAAACTTTCGGTGATAACACTCATCATGGTGAGGTTCCCCCCCTCTACTCAATTTATTTGTCCTCGGCCAGTATGCCAAGTCAGGTGCTTCTCCAAACACTTGAAGCGGCAACCAGAACCAAAAACAAATTTTCTAGTACCCCTTGATCTGACAGACGCTGCTTTCCTCTCTCTCCCATGCATTCTAGATGTTTTTTCGATGCAACGCTTACCGAGTCAGATATGTTTTTTTTAGAGCAGTATCTATTTCGGCGAATCCTTTCTAGAGACGCCCTGCGTGGGCATTTTTTTCTCGACGAGATCCCCCCCCAGACGCAAGTCTTTATCCATCACCACGTCCGTTTTTCGGTCGTGCAGCCCCCTCTCACTCCTCACTCCCAGGGAGGCAGCCATCATCCCCCCCGTTCGTGCCTACATGTAGAGACTACTCCTCTGCGGAGGCGCTTTTTGTCGACCAATGATTTCCTGTCGACTCGACTGTGGCGGCGGCCCCGAGGGCCGCCCACGGTGAAAGAGGACGCTCCGGATGATTTGAAATTCCCAGGAGTTCCTACGGTATTTTTCGGCAGCTCCCCGATGACCGGCGCTCCCTTCGCATTCTTTTCGTATATCCCCCTACTACAAGCGTCATCAAGTCGAGTGAGGTTCCCTAGGATTTGGAAATCTCCCCAAGCAACGAAACCTTAGGGTCTACCTCTAGATAATGGAGTGCTTTCCAATAATTGTTTCTTCGAGTTTTGCGCAAGTCGTAACTTTTGTCAGGGGTCCCCCCACGACTTATGCTGATCGCGCATTTGGATGTCGTGCAAGAGCGTTTAACTAAGATGCCTGAGCTACTTTGTAACCTTTTCACCGACTCACCGCACCAAAGCTCAATTCCTTCCCGAGCAGACATCCCTAGGCCCAAGAACCTTTACGACAGAGATCTTTTTCTCGTGCGGTTTACGATTTAACACGGAGTAATGAGCATTTACTATTCACCGGTAGACGATCGGTCCGGTCTTTGATTAGAGCTCCCCTACTTTAGAGATTAAAGCCTTTAGTCGGGATATGTCTAAGCTTTCGTCCCCCCCCCCGTTCCAGACTTGATTTTCTAAGTCTTTTCCCTTCTCACCTCATAGATCCTCCTTCCAGACTCTGCTCTCCCCTTCTGACGACCGAAGAACCGCCCCCCTCTCCTGATCCAAATGCAAGGTGGCTCATCTTTCGGGTACATCTCCTTTGACAGCCGGAAGCCTTTTTTTTTTAAACTACCTCTCCTTCAGACGTGATGCGCTCCTCGCCACTAGAAAGAGATAACTCCGTTTCGACAAGATTTTCTCTGATGGCACCCCTTCTCCCCTTCCCCCCCGAAGCGCAAAATTTTTTCTCTGAGAGAGGCGCCTCCCTCTCTGGAAAACGCTCTTCCGTAAAGTCCCCGGTCACATTCTTCCTCTCATCTCTAAGAACTTGGTCTTGTTTTTTTTTTTTTCTTTTTGGCCTCGCGGGCCGTTTTTCTTGCCCCCATGTCACGGGAGGCGGTCTTCTTCCCCCCCTCTGGTAGGATCTTTTCAGAGTCTCTTTTTTTAACTTCTCGCGGCGGAAAGGCTTGTTCTCGCGTCGCGAGCTTGAAAATCCATGCCTTCTCCTCGAGGAATTTCGAGATTCATGATCGAGGGGTTCACTCGTGAGTGGGGGTGGACAAACTGGCCCACCCCGGAAATGATACGAGGCCTTTTCATCTTCCCCCCAGTCCTCTGTTTTAGAGATTTGGCCTTTTTTTCCTTTTTTTCATTTTGGACTCGCTTCTCCCTCACCCCTGCGGAGAAATTTCTAGCCGTTGGCTTGATTGAGAGTCCATGATTTTTTTCCGCATGATCGTTTCTTTTTTTCTTGGCGGCAATACCTTTCTTTGAGCGGAAGGAACTTCCCCCCACAATTCCATGTTTACAGCCTTTGTTCTTTATGGGAACTCCTTCAATGTTGTCTTCTCCCCAGCTGCATGGAGGAGGGCAATCGAAGTGACGAGTCGCCTGTTGAGGGTCGTTTTTAGTTTCGACAGCGACTTTGGGTTATGGCAATGAGCTCCCCTCGTTCCTTTGCCTTGCGTCCGACTTTTGCTCATTGTGTTCTCGTGTCTTTTTGATCCTGCAGGACTTTTTTTAGGAACCTTGTCGAACGAATGACCCTCCCGTTGTTGCTTCTGTCCTGCTGGTTCGGAGCGCACCCCGTGTGATAGAATTCCTCTGTGACTTTCGCTGATCGTCTTCCGGCTGTCCGGAGATTTTTTTATTAGGCCACTTTGGGTAGACTTTCCTTTTTTTGTGCTTACTAGCTCTGACTATTTCATGGCGAGACATGAAATTGCTTCGAGGAGTTCGTTCACTCAGATACAGAATGTGTCTTTTCTCATCACACAGTCAGGAGTCGCCCCAAGACCTGTTCTTGGCGATCCTCCTCATTAACGACGGAGCAAATCTTCAGAAGACCCCTTCCCAATATATTCAAGGCTTACGCCTTCAGGACTTTAACTTTTTCCCCCCCCCGATGAATATGAGCTGTCGGTATTCTGGGCCTCTTCGCGATCTTGTTCTCTGCTTCGACAATGGTTACGCTGGTTCTTTTCTCTCTTTCATTCAGGTGCTCGTATCGACACCCGATCAGTCCGAGACCCTGGCACATTCCTCTCGAGTACAAACTTTGCCCCCCCTACACAGGCCACATGATGTAGTTTGTTTCTCCATTATCGAGCCTCCGGTCCACGCCTATCCGTTCGAGTTTTTCCTTGAGATTGTCCATCATCGGCGCCCCCGCTCGAGTTATCCATCTTTTCTTGTTTCAAGGTGAGTTCCGAGACTTCGCTTGCTCTTCCTTTCTTCAGAGGTCAGCACCCTGACGAAAGAAACCTTCCCCTCAAGAAGTATTCCAAACTGATCCTAAGGTTTACTGTGTCGCGGAATCTTCGGCGGCCCCTGCGTGTTCCTTGGCTCCCATCCCGATCGAGGTTTCGCGGCGCGGCCGATGATCTTTTCGCGGCTGAAAAGCGCCGAAGCAGTATGAATACCCCCTACTTGTTTTCTCGACCTTTCCCCTTTTTTGGGGATGACCCTGACCCGAACCGCGTGAGTCTTCGTGCCCTTTTCAGCAGCGCTGCTGTCCCGAAACGTTTTTGTGTGAGGATCCCCGACTCGGCGATTCTGCATAGACGATGCCCCCGATGGGCGGCGCGACATGGAGTAAGGTTTTTTTCATTGCACCCTTTGATTGAAGCTTCTTCGACATCCTAGCCGACACTCTTCTTTTCAGAGTGCCCAATAGTGAAACGTGAACACTAGAATGAGTGACTCTCCAGTCATCTTCTTGCCCGCACCTTTTGCAGTATGTTAGACTTTCTCTTCCCGTCTTTTGTTTGGCTCTTATAGAGTTTTGTTCCCCGACGAAATGTTCTGGTACTGGCCCCTCTACATCGGACCCTTTCCTTCTCCCCTTATTCGTTTCCCCTCGCGCGCACGGGAGGATTTTATTGTCCCCCCTAAGTCGGCAAATGAAGACGCCCCTTTCCCTTCCCATTCAAGATTGTCTCCCGCAGAAGGAGAGGATGTTTTCTCTCCTCTGTGCTCATTTTCTGTTTCTAAATGTCGCTAGGTTTTTTCTTTCGGGCAGACCAATCCTTGGCGGCTGCTTCTTAACGCGCTGTCGCGTTCCAGTCGCTTAGACATCCCTCATGGCGACTGCTTGTTTTTTTTTTGAGCCGGGAATCTCCGGAAGCCATATCAACTTCCTGTCACCCCCCCTCAGGCTTACTGGTCTCTTATCGCCACCTTCGCTCCACGCAAAAGTGGCTTGAATGCGGAAGCGCGGCTCATGACCCGTAAGGTCTGACAAGCACGATAGGGGCCCTCGGGAGGTTTTTGAATGTCTCTTTTTCGTACGGCTTCCTGCCGGGGGACAATTTTCTTCCCCGATATCCCCCAAAATTGGAGTTTTGCCGCCACGGTGGCGCGCGGCGGAGCTGGTCAGCAGCGGAAGTCAGGCCATGTTTCCCAACCCACAATTAAAGAGACCGAGCTCCCCCGAATGAACGCCTCTGCCAAGTTCGCTCCGTCTTTTCTTACCCAAATTTAATGGAAACTGATGTCGGCAAAATTACCGGATCCAAAACTCCTTCCTAGCCGGGCCCTCCGAATGTGCCCTCAGGGTGCAGATCTTCTTTCCCCAAACACAGAGGCTCTGAAGATATATACCCCCTCGCCATTCCTTATACCTAACCGCGCAACGATCGCCAACCTACCAAAAAGAATCTTTTAGGCTATTTCGCCTTCGCTAGGAGCCCCCAACCTCTCCACAACGCAAAAGCTTTTTTGCTGAATCAGGTAGGTCCCTCCAGGCGCTCCGCTTTTCCCCTCGCCGCACCTTGCAGAGGTTGATCCGTCCATCGTATTTCCACACGGTATGTGCGCGGTTTTATTTTCCCTTCCTATACCAATTTTCTTTCCTAGTCGCAGAAAACCACTTTTTTCAGAAGCTTCCTTTTTGTTGGTTTAGCATACTGAAAACGCAGGAGCATTTCGAAAAGTGCGACCCACAGGGTGATGAATCAGATCTTCAGTCATGACCGCTAGGAGGACTTATTCGCCAAATTAAAGGAATAGACCAACTGGGTTTCCCCCCCTCGCTTGCGGAGGAGTGGGGGTTTGGAATTTTTGAGGTCCTACCTCGGCGGAATGTAAGCCCCGAACATAGATGGGATTCCCTATATTGTCGAAGCTCTTGTGGCCGTCTGCACGCCCGATTTTGTTGTAGAGAAGAGATCTCTGATGATAATAACCCCCCACTATTTGGCGGATAGTCATTGGTGTTTTTTTTCTTTGAACTGTCCGCCTTTTTTTTCTCAGTACGCTTACCTTCTTCGCTACATTTCTTAGAAATCCTGCCACGCGTTCCTCACCGCTTCAGAGAAATATCTTGCTTTTTTAAAGCGTGCCCCAGTCTTTAATTTTTCTGGAATAACAGCTTGCTTTTCCCCTCCCTACGACAGACCCGGGGGAGTATGCGGGTCGCCACTTCTTACTTTGGACCGATGGGCCTTCTTCTGCTCTCCTTTCACCCTGTTACCTGCTCAGCCTTTAGGACCCTGAGTTTCATTTCGCGTGCCCCCTTCGCGCTTGCATATTATTCTTTCCTTTTGATCGATATTGTTGTCGTTTTTTAGCCCTGACTTTTCATGTTTATCTCATCTCCCCGCCGTCTACATGATCAGGTCATCTTTGCGGATAAACCTCTTCAGATTTCCCAACCGTCTTTTCCGATTGAGGTCTCCCCCTGCTCAGACTTGTTTAACGACACCCCTGTCTCCGGTTTATAACCCTCTCGACTTCCATATCACCACAATTCATCTTTTTGGTTGTTTGGCAGATGGTCCCCCGCTGGTCGGTCTATGTTAAGTATTGCGCGGCAAGCGACTTCGTGAAGGAGTGGTTTTTGCCCTAACCGAAGGCTGCACCCCCCTCAATGCCCTTTAGCTTTACCCACAGACGAAGGTGTGGATTTTCCTTTTGAAGAGGCGTCCTTCATTTGGTAATACTCCTTGATGCGAAATTTTTTTGTTTTGCCGTCGGTGCTCTTCCTGATCTCTTCTGTTGGTAAAATTTTCTGTGAGTCTGTTTTTCGGAGCTGCCCCAGCTACGCAACTTTCATGAGAACAGCGGGCTGCTACACTTGGGGACCTCCTTGTCCACCGCTTTATCCGGGGTCCAATTGCAACCTCGGTAAGAATCCGCCTTTCCCCAGTCGCCGCTCGGGCGTCTCGTACCGCTTCGCCGAAGTTCCACGTTTCTTACGATGCGGTTTTTAAGGGTGCGCTCAACCCAGGAAGCATGTTTTGGTGTGAACGGGGCCTGCAAATTTTGACGCCCCCCCCAAAAACAAAAGCCTGCCATGACGAAGAACCCTTGAAGCGACGGGACCTGATATGCATCATGCGTTCGGACCCAAGACGCCCTCCTTTTTTGGCTGACCTCGAACAAAATTCTCCTGCCGGCACGAGTACACCTTTGCCCGCGTCATCAAACCCACACGCTTTTCCTTGAGGGAAGAGAAAAATAGTGCGCAAGATTTGGTTTTCTCCTTTGCGACGAATGCCCGACCTCAAGGGTTTTTTTAGAAACACCAATGGTGAGGTCGCGCCTTACCCTAATAATCCCGCCTGCCCTCGGAATCGGGCCAGGGACCCCCCTGGCCCCCAGAAGGTGAGATCCCCAAAAACACTCCATTTCACCAAACACCCCCCCCCGTTTGATACATAAATGATGATCGGGCTTTTCGGGTCCAAGACTCCGGACTAGCAAGCCCCTCCCGATGTTAACCAACGACGATTTTTTTTCAGGACATTTTCTTTAGAGAGCATTCCTGCCTCCTCCACATTTTTTTTCCCAAGCGTGGGATCGTCCACCCCCTCCCCAGAGATAGAAAGTCGTTACCCCCTTCCATCTAAGCGACCTTTGCTTTCCCTAAGGAGCTGTCTTCAACTTCTCTTCCCCCCATATGGTAGGGCGGCCGCCCCTTTCCCCTAGTGCATACAGGTCGATTCATCTCTTACTTTTCTCTGAAAAGATCCTCCCGGCCTCCGAGAGACCTCCTCCCGGTGGCGGCCCCTTCTCGCAATCCGGTGAAACCTTTCATGTGAGTCATACGGCTTGATCCCGATTTTTCTTAGGCTTTGGCAATTCTTGACCTAGAAGCGTTTGGAGTGCCCCTTTTTCGTCGAAAACCCACGCCCCTCCCCCCACTTTTCCCTGCAATTTCAAGATGCGAGACCCTCGAGCTGAGGGTTTTGATGGATAGTTCTTCTCAGAAAAAGCCCTCCCGTAGATCGGGTTCTTCAGACGATCGATAATGGTCCTTCCTGCGAGAACCTTTTTTTTTCCGTTTTCTCTATTGTGTTTAGTTGGTACATATAGACTAGGGGACCGACCTTCCGCTGTACTCGCGACACTGATGAGTCCGTGACTTTTTGAGCTACAAGCATTCTTTAACCCATTGTCGACTACGACCTTTCGAGACTTCGAAAAGCTCCTCCAAGTGATCTTTTTTCCTGTTTTTTTTTAGTTTTTTTTATTTTTTTTGGGGTCCCTGTAAAGTACATTAAGAGCCTTAGATTTTTGTCTCCTTATATCCTTTGACTACTCGCGGACTTTTTCCCCTCCCCTCATCGCAAAAGGAACTGTCGTCGGGCGTTTTTTTGCTGTACCTGTGTGATCCTTTCCTGACATCTTGTTTCGAAATCGCGCTTTTTTCTTCCTGAGAGACTGTTGAGGTTTTCCAGAATAGCGGACTGATCACGACCCACTTGCGGACCCAAAACGGAATTGCCTTCCAGCGTCCTCCCCTGTCAGGACCGCCTCCCTCGCGAGGATCCTCACTAGACCCCCCCGAATTCAGCAATTTATGCGCCGCACTCCTGGACCTCCTCTCCCCCCCCCCCCAAAGTGCAGAGTGCGGAATCCCCCAAGCGAGGCCTGCCTTGGATACCTTTTATTCACCAGACCTGTCCCCTGATCTCGCCCAGAAGTAACATCCCTACTGAACCCCTCCGACAGTAAAGTCTCCGGTTAAATTTTTTAACGAATGACGGCGCCCGCTCTAGAAAGCCGAATTCGGCAGCACTGAACTCAGCCTCCCAAGTCACTTGCTTTTCTTAGTTACCCCATGGGTACGAGCTTCTGACCCACACTGGATTGTCCCTTCTTTTCCCCGAGTGCTGATAACCTTCTGGCCGCCCCTTTCCCTATGAGGCATTCTCTCACAAATAAATTATTTCGACGCAGGTCTTTAGAAAAGGCCCCTCTTTCGAGGGTCGTTGCCGACTTTTCTGAGAGTGGGCCAAATTAAATTTCTTTCCCCAAATATATATATTTTACTTCCCGTTGTTGTGTTTCCCTCTCCTAGCATAATTTTTTGCCTCTGTTTTGCCCTTCAGCCTTCGCTTTTTCGCGAGCAAATTCTTTTCTATCCGACTGCCCCTCCCGAGGGCCCCCCTTGATTACATGGATTTCTATTCTTCTCCTCTAGGTATAATGGCGTCCAGAAATGTACTTTGCGACAGAACGATATCTTAAATCTGTTTTCCTTTTAAAAGATTTTGTATGGACGGTCTACTCAATAGGTACTTTGCTCGAGGTCCCCCGAGGATCAACTCTTTCATTTCTGCTTTGCCGCCGTCTGATCCGCAAGCGACTATGCTGCGCCTTTTAGAGACTTACGTCTGTGCCAAGTTATTCTTCTTGTACGGCGTTTCCTCCCTTCTTATAGAGCTATGGGCGGCTTCTTTCCTCCGTGATTGTCACCTTCTTCTAAGGATCTTCGGATCGTAGTCGAAACCTATCGGTGGGGTTTGTTGTGTGCTCGGTCTGTCTTTCCCCCGACCCCCCCATTAGTGAGTTTTCCGAGGAGTTTGTAGCTTCTTTCGGTGTCCCCCAGGAGATTTCGCCTCTCTGCAACCCCCCTTTTTTTTAGAATAATTTTTAGTAGGTCTTTTCTCTCTTGCAGATTTCTCCCCAATTATCCCTTCCTTTTCTCAGCAGGCCCCTCCGAGTTAGTCACGACATCTCCCATTTGGTCTGGAAAGTCCAAGGCCTATAATAGCCCATTCCTACGGACCTTGGGCCTCGTCTTCTTCGCCACCCCCCCCATAAAGATGAGAGTACAAAACGTAGAGATCTTCATCGAACAAATTTTACGTTGCTTATAGGGAACCTTCTCTTTCAGGAACGTTTCTCTCTTAAAAAAAGCTCCCATCCCCCATCTATTATCTCCCCTTCTTCTGCGGGTCTTCTCTCATGGTTTTTTCTTCCCTCCTTTCAGGAAAATGTATTTTTTCTTCTTGTAGATCCAAGATATTCAGGCTCTCCCTCCATCATTGGTCAGCTAACATTCCCCGGGGAGTACCCTTTTTTTCTCTTAGTAGAGTAACTAGATAAAAAGGCCTCTCCCATTAGGTGTAGAGACCTCTTCTAGGCTCTCTCTCTTATGCATTTACCCGTCTTCCTCCCCCTCTCCCCTTCATTCTCACTTTCAATTCTATTTTTTTGACCAGGCTTCTTGGTATCTCTCGCATTGAGCGCCGAGGTCCTCCGTGACCTCTTTTTTATAAGAAAGATCCCGTTTGCTCCCCCCCACATACCCCCTGTCTTTTTTTTCGGAAATATTTAACCGGTCCATGCCCTCTGTGGATTTCGAAGCCAACTCCCCCGATCGATTTTTGGCCTCTCTCTTAGGAGTTTCCGACGCAGATATTCCCCCATAAAAGATTCTCGAAAGGTATTCATTTTCGATTGATTTTCACCTCTATGTTTTTCTGAAGAGACTGATGCCCCCGCTCTCAAAAGTTTGATTGTACGCCTTGTCTTATCTTGTCACGCGCTTCCCGCTTTCCCTTGTAAGTAGGCCCTCTGACAAGATCTTTTTCCAGAAATACTCGCCGACCTATCCTCTTCATGCTTTTAAGTTCCGTCCCTTTTGTGAGAGCGTCTGATTTGTTTCTTGAAATCTTGCAAAGATCATCCCCCATGTCCGCTGAGTGTTGTTTGTCTGTTTTTTTACCGCTTATAGTTTCCATGAGAACGAGATCCTTTTTCCAACTTTTTTTTTCCCAGATGACTATCCTGATTTTACAGTGACCGTAGGTTCTTTTCGCTGCTAAAGAACTCTTCGCCTTTTGTCACTTTCCCCCTTTTCCTATTAGTAGAATGAAGTTATCTCTTTCGGAAATAGATCTATTCCTTCTTCTTTTCCCTAAGCAGGAGACATCCTCTGGTTTTCTATGTTTGGAAATGTCGAGCACCCTTCTGGCAGGATCCCCTCTTTATAGGGCCTCCCCCCTAATTTGGAGGATTTTCTCCAGCCCTAAGTTCTTTTAGATAAGTTCTTCCGCCATGACTGTAATGGAGACCTCCTTTTTTGTGAGAAGGGACTTTTTCCGTCCCATGGATTTCCCCAGAATTTAATTGTAGCGTCCCTCTATCTCCCCCTCTTTAGATTTCCACGCCCCCTTCCAGTGTTTTCCCTGGATGGTGCGAAAGAGCTTCCCCTCCTTGAGAATTTTGTTATCCGCACATCCACGATAGGGTCCCTTTACCTGTCTGAGGTTGCATTTTTTCCTTTCTAAAGGCGGTTTCCCTTTCCTCCTCTCCCTGAGAGACAGATTTCTTTTTCATGAAGCTTAAGGCTGTCTCTTTTCGAGGGGAAGCTTTTCCCCCCCTACTTTCGCGGTTCTTCCCCAAAATCAAGAGCCTACGCCACATCTAAGGAAGAAATCTTCCTTCTTGCAAAGCCTCTTTAGGCCCCCCTGATTGATAGAAGCTCAACCCCGTCGCCCCGGATTTCCCTTGATGAGGTAAATATTTTGCCTTTTCCATAAACGACCGTTGCCCTCTCTGACGAAGCCCCCCCCAAAGCAGGCAATGCGCACGCCGTGCCCATATATATTTACCCCCCGTCGCCCCCAGAACGCCCGCCCACGCCACCCGCCTACAAAAAGAAGTACCGTTCTCGAAGGTTTCTGAATTAGCTATTCCCCCTTTTGTCTAAATTTGTTTGACCCCCCCGATTGTGGACTGAAGCAGCGTTCCTCCCCTCCCGGAAATTGAACCTCTTTCCCCCTCTGCCGCCACTCCTTTAGCACTCCCTCCCAACAGTCATCCTTTTTTTCAGTTCCTGAGGGACTTTTTCTTGCCGGTCCCTTTTCGACTTCCCTGTTTTCTTGATGCTTACGCGCACTTCATTGAAACGCAGGAGTCTTTACTCCTTTCCCCCCCCGAACTTTTTTTTTTTCATCCTTTCCCGCAAGATCTCTCCCGAGCAGCCTTTTCCACTCTTCCCCCCCCCACAAAGCGCCCTTTTTCTCCCCACGGGTGGACGACAACTTTTCTTTTCTTGCAAACTTTTTTTATGCACGCACAGTTTTCTTTCTTGACGATGCGTCTCCCCCCTCGTTATTGGCTCTGAAGCTTTTTTGTCCCACGGAAGCTTCAGAAGGGGCGTTCCGTTTTGCCCTTTTTAGCATTTTTCTCCCAAAAATATTTGGCGGCTGTTCATCCCTTTCTCTAAGGGCTCCCCTGAGACGACCACAAATAGTTTTTTCTTTCCTTCTCTAATAGTATACAGTCCCCCCCTTGCTCCCCCCCCTCAAAGACCCGTAAGGAGCAATATAGGACCCAGCCTTTTTTCCTTAAGAATAGTCAAATCCCTATCCCTTTCTTTCATAACTTCTTCACAGCGACCCCTTTTTTTTTTTTCAACTTAGGTAATTTTTCTGTAATTACGAGATGTTCCCCCTCCTCGAGAGATGGACTTTTCTCCTTTCCCTGTTTCCCTTGGCCTTTTCCTTCTTTAAAAATCTCTGCGTTTCACACACCCCTTCTCCCGCACACGGAGCGCCTGATCGTTTTTTTTCCATTCCCTGCAAGTCCCTCTCTCTGCATCCCTGATGTTTCCTCTTGGACAGGTCAATCCTTTCTTCATCACCTTGATTGAACCTTTTTCTTGCCGATTGTTCTGACCCTAAACATTTTTTTTTAAGGAAAAGGAATAGTTTAGTCACCCCTGCGAATAGCCTTGCTGAATAACATGCAGCCCTTTGTATGTTTGGCAGATTCCCCTCCCTGTGTCGTTATGGCGAGTTTTTTCAATTCTAATTTTTCTGCCGCCCTTTGATCCAACCCCGATCTGCCTCTTCACCATCCCGAGTGCCCTTTTCTCTTTTCAATATTGACCTTTTCTATGCATCTTTTTTTTGATTCATCAGTTACATTCTGACGAATCTTTTTCCAAATTTGAATTCTTCTTTCCTGTCCTTGTTCTTGATAGGATTTCTTTTTTTCTCTCCTGAAAGAAAGATGGTGCTTCCCTTAGGACAAAACTCCTAGAAGAAGTCCCCCTTGGCGGCCCTTGCTAACCTTGAGTTTTCGAGGATGTGATTATGACCGGGAGACTTCCCTTTAACAGTCCTGCAGACCGCCTGCAAAAGCTAGGGCTTGACAAGACCTTTGTCCGCCGTACAATAGTCAGAAAGTCTCCCAGTCGGAGCAATCTCGCGCCTCTTTGCTTTACAGGACGCTTCATTCTGAAATGGCCTTTTCATGCTGCCAACCTCTTCCCCAGTCTACACACCCCCCGTCGCCATGAATCCTTCCCCCTTTGTAGCCCCCCTGGAACTGATATGCTCCACTGAGGGATTTTTTTTTTTCTTAACCCCTTTTTTTCCCCCATTCTTTTTCCCTTTTTCAAGAGCCAAAAGCCCCCCCCCCTGCGCGACAGGGTCCCTCTTGAAGATTTCTTCAACATTTCCTCCCTTTTTCCCTCATGAGGTGCGCAAGCTTATTGGCCCCCTTTCACAGAATTTCTTGGAAATCATCAAGAGAGGCTCCCCCCCCTCTTTTAGGTCCCCTTCCCGTTCCTCCCTACGTACTCTCCTTTCCTATGTCATAGGACAGGACATTCTTCCTGTGATATATTTCCCCTTTCCAATATAAGAGGCTCTACACACAACACCTTTTTTCCCGTCTGCTGATACGGGAACTTTTTTCCCGATGCTGGGCGTCAGACGCTCTCTTTCTTTTCCTTTAAATCTTTTTTTCCCCCCCGCTGACCGATGCCTTCTCTAGGATTTTTCCGATATTCCCGCTTTTTCCTCCAATGTCGAGCTTGGAATAGCCCCCTTAGACGAACACCTGCCGAAATTTTCTCTTCCCCCCCCCAGCTTCGCTTTCTCCTTTTTTTCGGAGTGCTAAAGTTTTTCCCCTTTCACAAACTAGCCCTCTTTCCCCCTGGCGGACGCACAAGCATTCCCCTTTTTTTCCCCTTCGAGTCTCCTACCCTCTTCTCTTTTACAAATAGGACCCTTCATCTTTTTCAGAGCGACCCCTGTATTTCGGGTCTTTTTCAGGGCCGAACTTTTTCCCCCATTCCTCTACTCCTGAAGGAGGATTTTTGAAATACCCCTTCCTAGGACTTCTTTTTTTTACCGGTGATTCTGATTTTCCCCCCCTACCTCGAAGATTCGCTTCGTCGTTCCCCCTTAAACGCAATGGTAACTGGCCTTTCAATTTTTCTTCGAGCTGAGGGTCGCTTCTTTCTTTGGCCTTTTCACGACCCGTTGGATATCTTTTTCTTCCTACGCTCGATAATGGAGATTCATATTTTTCTCTATGACGGGGATCGCTTTTTTTTTTTTATGACCTTTTTATATCTACTTCCCCCGTAGAGCGCGCCCCCCCTCCCTATATGATGACGCTCCATTTCGTAGCTTTCCCTCTAGGACCCTTAGGACGCTCTTTCCCAGAAAGGTCTTCCATGTCGACCCCTACACTCCTTTTTCCCCTTTTTGACTGCAGATGCCCCCTCGCGAAGAGGCCCCTCAGTTCCCCCCGCGGATCTTCTGAGGGGGGGAGGAAGGGAGAAGGGTTGCATTTTTTTACAAAAATGAAGGGGGCAAGTGAATGCTTCCTTGCGCGACGCAAAGGATGCTATGGTGCGCTTTTTGAGAAATGCTTTGGAGGTCTGTGCGCTCTTCTCCCCTTATAGCAGAAGAATAGAGTTCCCTGAGGGGGGTGGCGCAGGATCGCGAGGAATCTCCACCGAATGCCCTTGTACCCTCAGCCCAATGCCTTTTTAAGCTAAAAATTGACAACTTCATCCCCCTTCTTCACTGGCGCATGAGACCCCTCGCAACTCACTCCTGAGATCCCTCGATCGATCTTCTTCTCTCCCAAATAATGCAGAGAGGATCCCGCAACATCCCCTCTTCCCACGCATGGTGCGCCCGGGAGGAGATCTCTACGATAAGCTCGTCTCCGTGGGAAGACGCTTCTTCTCCCGCAACTCGACAGAAGATTTTTTTTTCCCGTGGATTTTCCCCCGTACTTAGACTTGACCATCGAGGACAGCCCCCCCCCGTGCTTTCTTTCGTTTCCGCCCTTACCTACAACATGCGAAGAATGCCCTGATCAAAGCCGCCCCTCCAACACCTTTTCTAACCCTCCCTGAAAGACCAAGAAGCTTCAACTATTTATCCTGGAGAAGTAAATCCACCCCGTCTTTGATCGCCTGGCCCTACGACCTTCCTACTGCCCCTGTCCTCGCCTCATGCAGCTCGAGCCACCATTCCCTCTTTTGAGTAAGTTCTCTACATCGTGTCCTTCCTACAATGGATTCCTCGTCTTCTTTCCGATAGAAGGCGAAAAAGTCCTAGTAGCGAGAATTCGACCTCCCATTTACCTACAGAGTGCTCGACTCTTCGAGATTTTCCTACTTTTTCTGGGTGCAGAACTAGTGCTCAAAGGAAAAAAGGAAAATTCGCCACATCTTCTCCTTTCCTCTCATTCAGTTGTTAGATTTTTGTCCCCCTAAGTTTTTGGCCTGTGGCCTAACGTACACCCCTCTCCCTTTCTGCGGATCTGTCTTCCCCCCGAGTATATTACCGATGAAGGTCCAGGAACTCCGGCCGGCTTTCTTTAAATGCCAGCCGACGAGAGGGGAGCGACAGGTTCAATCCCCGTGTATATGTCTCGGAACCCGAATTCTTAAACCTCCCTCCTTTTTCATGTTCAGACCTGAAATGAGGCGGCCCAGTTGAGAGCATCAGATTAAGGTCTTATAGATTCCGAGACCACAGAGAGAGGAAACATATGAGACGCCCTTGTTTTCCACTAGGACTACGTCGGGCAAGAGCCCTCGTTAAGATTATTCAGCGAGCGTGCTTGATGAGAAGCAGAATTTTTCAGGATTATGGTTACTGGGCCTGCCGGTTTTTTGCAAGCATGTACAGGAATTCGAACAAACAGGCGAGCAAGCCGTATGTGGCGCTCGAATGTTGATGGGATTTCGTTAGCGCGGCCACGTTTGGTTGCTAGTCGTCGAAGACAAGTCTCGAGACGTGAGATTTACGCTGTCGGAGCTATATGTATCTCTGACCCAGGAACGAACATGAATTTCTCATCCTGTAGTAGGTCGGCTTCCTCGAGGCTGGATGGAGCAGCGCATGATGTTAGGCCCTTTTTATCACCTGTATCGTAAGCCAGATCTGTTATGTAACGTTTAACAAAGGCAGACGGATTTTCATCGCAAGTCTATGCGATGTCAGACAGCGACATTCCGAGATTTTTTCCCCTTCCCCGAGCACGTTTCTGTTCACTATAGCTAACGGGATCGTAGTCTTTTAGCCTCCGGACTTAATCTTGCTTAACCTTCCCCCAACGATCCCTGCCCCGCTGTGCGGGTTTTATTTGTTTGCATATTCGCTGTCTCTTCTGCGGTGAGACTTGAGGGGATTCGACCCCCCACTCCTGGCTGCTTAGCTACGCTTTCTTATGCAGGTCTTGTCCCCCTCCTTTTGCAGAGCTAGATACAGGCTTTCTTGCGCGTACACTTCCGAGAGTACCAAACCCTCAGACTCGCCTCCGGCCATTCTCCCCCTTTTGATGTTCCTCTCTATTATCGAGCGTCTCTCTCGCAAAACTCTTTCCCCTTGGATGTATTGGAGATTCCTAGCATCCGGGACAATTTTCCTTTCCTTTTCTACACTTCCTTCGGTAGGCATGGACCAGGTGTTTCTTTTTCGAACGACGTCTAAAAGACTCGTCCTCCTAGCATGCACAGAAAGGTTGCCCGCCCGTATCCTAATAAAAAGAAGTATTCTCCAAGGAACTCCGGTCATCCCTCTCTTCTCTTTTCAACTTTTTTTTCCTCGGGTTCCTTGAGAAAAAATAAGTCATCCTCTTTTTTTTTTTTTACTATCTTGAGAAGAGATGTCGATTTCTTTACCCTTTTCTTACAAGAAGCTCCGAAGTTCGTCCAAAAAATATAGGTTTTTCTAACGGTATTCCCCCGTTTGGGGATGAATTGACGTCTCCCTTTGGTGGCTATCTTGTGAATTATATGATTTTTTTTTCTCGCAAATTTGCCTCCTTGGCACGCCTTTGAGTTTGATGGCCTTTTTCAGAATGAGGCTTTTCCTTCTATAGAAAGATCCCCCCTTGGGCGTCTTTCTTAGTAGGGAAGACTTTCGGATCTCCTTTCCTAGACGAAAAGACGTCCCCCTTTCATCGTCCCATTTGACCTCCCCATCGTGAACGAGACCTAGCACCCCCCATCCTGCTTACTCAGCCCTTCTTTCCATGAGGTAGTGCAAGAACCTTTATTGAACTAGCAGTCCCAGGACGTCTCTTCCACGTAGTAGTTGTGTTTTTCTTTTGGTTTCCCGTGATTATAGTGATTTCCGCCTTACCGATGCGTCCCTGGATGGTATTTTTCATTACGAGTAGTAGTCTCTTCCCCCTTCATTAGGCGTAGTTCCCCCCCCCCGTCTACTGACCTAACCAGGTTCCCCTCCTTCTGAGATGTCCATTCCATCTCATTAGTCGAATGAAGCCCTTTGTAACTTTTCCTCTTTTCATGATGGCTCATCCCCTCTCATTAGAAGTAATCGTTGTTATGGGCCTTCCCTTTATAATCGTTCTTTCTCGGAACTTGATTTTCTGAGCTCTTTTTTTTCATAGGGCATCCCCCGGCTTGGTGCGGCATGTGCTGACGCATCCCGCCTTCTTAGACAGAAGATCTTTCGTACCCCCTCCCATGGAGGACCCGCTTGGTTTGTGATAAGGGAATCTCTTTGTCATCCCTGCGCGGCCCAAGTTTTTCCCCCTCA
>Ga0179593_1658757_pt1 | contig 21200 bp, 23 predicted proteins | sample CZODoug2_1_08_16_FD_185931 | JGI IMG/M metagenome (GOLD analysis project Ga0179593, IMG submission 185931) | Vadose zone soil fungal communities from Angelo Coast Range Reserve, California, USA - CZODoug2_1_08_16fungal (PacBio error correction) | ecosystem: Environmental > Terrestrial > Soil >... | reverse complement strand
TTCAAGTCCCCCTGCTTAGCGACAACTTCGGGCGTCCACCCCGTGTCCCGTGTGTTGAGCGGTGAGGGCCTTTCCCCTCTTTCAATCCGGTCCTTCAGAGTCCCATAAATGCGTCTTCCCGCGTCGAGACCGCCTCTTCTTGCGTACGGGGGACGGCATCACAGTGCCAGAAAAGAATCTCCGAAAACCCCGTTCCGTCCTTTCGGGGCTAAAGCAGAGTGAATCGGAGACTACCCCGCGGGTAGCGGATGGCACCTGGAGATCGACGATGTGAATCCCACATTGTCGTTGCGGTATTCCTTAGGATTTTTGGGACTTCCTTCCCCCCCCCACACAGAGGAAGTGTTCCCCTTTCCCTCTATGTCGAACTCCTTTCTGGCGAACAAGTGTGCCTGTGAGCGCGAGATTGCCGGAGCTTGCGTTAGACTTGATGGTCTTTCTCTTCCTGACATCCCTCTTTCAAATCACCTTAGGAATAGCTTCTTTCACCTCCCTGATGTCGACGGTCGGCGTGTTAAGTTGATTGACGTTTCAAGGCGTTTTTTTTGAGAGTCCTGAAATTCAGAATTGGCTGGTTCTTCGGACGCGGATGCATTGTGGCGGCAGACGGGCTGTTTCCTCCCCCTTCCTGCCACCCGTGAATACTGTTCCGAAGGTGCGGCGAGCGTGTACTCAGACGGTGACGTAAATCGCCGTATTCTCCCTCCTTAAACCCTCCGATGAAGAAATTTCAAAGCCTTGTGGATTCGGGCTGCCTCCAGCGTAATGCGTGGTGACCTTTCTCCACTAGCCCTCTCTCCACCGTCGGGCCTTTGGGTCTGGCTTTAGCGCTGGTCATTCCGCTTCCGCGTTGGTACTTCCGCACGTTATTTTTCACGCGGTCAGATTCAATTTAAAAGTCCTTTCGCTTTCTGACCTCTCACAGATGTGAGAAGGGCATGAAATTTTCCCCGCCCTCGCCTCGGAGACATCGTAGGATACAGATGCCTCTGTTCCTTCTTCCTGTGACTCCAAGCAATTACGTCTCCCCGACTGACTTGTGGTGGCCCCACGTTTATCAGCCCGGTCCCTCCCGTTCCTTCGATCCTCTCCCTTTCAACGGGCATGTACACCAACGATATGAGGGGTCGGAACGGAGACGGGCAAGAGCGCTAGCGTTTTTGGCTCAACCACGGTCAGGCACCTGGCGGCAAGGGGGGGGTACTTGTTCGGTACTCTGGAATGGGATGAATGCCCTACATACGCCCAGGCGACGCCTCGCTCGACACCTTTGGCGTCTCTTCCCATTAAAGTACAAAGCATAGTAGATGACAATTTGTGCCGATCTGAGTTGCACGTTTTTTTGGGACGAATGGAGGAAATGTCCGAGGGCTCTCTACATTGTGGTTCCAGAGACTCTCTTGCGGCTAGCGGCTAAATACTGCGATTTTAGTCAACATTGCGCTGCGCCCGGAGTAATCTTGTGGGGTCTTCATTCGGAGGTTCTGACATGCCCTAGTTTGTAATCCGATTGCCTACCCTGAACTTTGGGACTGATGTTATGAGTCCACGCGACGTCGTCGCGGATACTTTTCTGCCCTTCTCCGACCTCCCCAGAAACCCCCGCTTTCCGTTCTCCAAATACACGCAGATTGGTTGAAACTTCCTTTCCTCGGCCCTCTAAGGGATGAAAAAACTTTCCTTCGCATGGAATTTTTGGTTGTAGTTTAAGTGGCCGTGACGTTGCAGATACCCCGGTAAACCCCTTTTTCTCAAATCTCCTCGGAAAACTCCTACGGGACTTTTTCCCTTCAGTTTTGACTTCCGAAGCGCTCGCCGGTGGCGTTTATGGGCGGTTGGCATGCCTCCCTCTAAACTTTGGGGGGCATCTCGCCCCTCTTACTTGCTTTGTTCGCGAGCCTGAGTTTCATTTGTCGTTCTTCGAGTTAAAAGCTAGGAGTTTGCTACAATTCGCTACAATCATGGTCCCGGTCCCGCCCCCCCCCCGAAAATGCGGCCCCAATAGCCCGGTGGCCTCGCATCTCCGCATCCGTCTATTGTTAATGTAGTCTTGACAGATTACAGCCGAAGGATTTTTATGAACATCTTCGACGTGTTGTCCCTACCCCATTTTGTGCTTACGCCTTCGACCTAGAAGCGGCGCAAAGAACTTTTTTTTCTCCAGTACTGATTTTTGCTATGTGACGGCCCCCCCCTTGAACCCCCTGGCGAAGAAAAGATCGAATAGAGATGGATCGCCCTCGATTCCTTTTCCCCCAAATTTGCTCGCGACACCCCTTCTCTCTTTGGAGGTCCGATATCAGACATTTTTTCTCGAATGTCCTTCTTCTTCATGTAACCCCCCTCGCTGACAGTCTCGGAGGATCTTCTGCTTTGGTCGCTCCCCTAAACCCTCCTTTAGGATTTGACATCGAAGACCCCTGCGCGTCTGCGCGCACCTTCGTGCTTTTCCGATACAACTTTTCGAGCCCTCCCCCCAAGCGAGAAAGATAAAGTTTCTGAGAAGGGGTGACGAAGGAATGCCCAGAGTCATTTCCTTCGACCTACTACAGGCATGTACATTAAGTTTTCCGTAAACCCTTTAGTAGTTCATATCGACCGCGTTCCCTACTCGAGAGCGGTCACCTGAGAACTATTAGGCTGGTTCCCGTTTTTGGTGCTTTTCAGTGCCTAAGGCCTGAACCAGACTATGAATCTTTCCCGTATCCTCGTAAGCCAGGCGAGTAGGACGTCCTGGATGGATGTATTTTTGGTGAAAGACGCCGCACGCCGAGGAAAGTCGGCGAGCTGCTCAGCTCCCTCCAGAGGTATGTATAACGTCCGGTGAAGACAGAGTGTACCAAGGTGCCCCGTGTCTCTGCTTAGTCGTGAATCCCCTAATTCTAACTTTTGTTTTGGACTGGTGACTCCCTTTTACCTCGGCGGGTAAACACCTTACATTCTTCTCGTGGCCTTGGATCCAGGTGGCGGAATTACTCCCGGGGGCTCCGCGTCTAATCTCCTCTTCCCCCCACTCTGCAAGCCCTCTACTGGGCTGACCGCGCCATCGATTTCTGAGAAGGTTCTTTTTTTTACCTTTTAGGCGTTTGCTCTCCTCTGTTTCACGATTCTGATCCCTGGGACACTTTTGAGCTCTGAGGCTTGGGACTTCTTGTTTTATTTTTTCCCTTATTGGGGCGCTAAGCGCCCCCTGAAATAGCGTTTGGACGACCTTTTCTTCTGGACTCCCCTTTTCTTGGACGGCCTCGGGAGGAGACCGCGGGACAGTCCAGTCCGCGCGTGGCCTAGCCGGGCATCTTCTTATTCCCCTTATCCCCCTTGTTGTATTTTGCTTCGAGCATCTCCCCCCCTCCTTTTCCGAGAAAAAAGGGAAGAAGGTTAGCCGCAACTTGTCTCGCACGTCGATTTCCGACGTGACCCCGTTTCGAATCGCAAGCGTGTCCAAGGTTTGCATCTTCTCTCCCACGCCAATCAAATTTCTGTCAAGCCGGGCGAAATTTTTTACGCTTTATTCGCAAACGCAGCGGCCAAAGCGACGAGCCTCTTACCCTGGTTGAGAGAAACCACTTTCAGTCCACGCCCGAACAGGCTCTGCCCGTATTTCCCAAGCTTCGCCGTCGAGATGCTTTCTGCCTTGCTTTTGGTCGCGCGAAGCGAGCGCCTAGTATTATTAGCAACGTTTGTTCATATTCCCACTGACTCCCCTAATGACTTGGCCAGGTTACCCTGCCCAACCCTTCGATTCACCAGGTTCAAAAACGCCCTGAGAAATGACCGATTCCTCCTTTCCTCGAAAAGTCCCCTTGGGCCCTTCCTTATCGCTCCTAAGGCCAACAAGAGGCTTTGCTTCCCGCGAATCCTATAGCTCAGGCATCGCCCGTTTTTGCCCACGATCCCTACATCCCCCACGGCCGCCTGTCTCGGCTATGATAGCGGCCCCTTTCGATTGTTCACCCTTCTCGCGGTGTAAGGAAGGGACAGCACTGACACCCTAAACTTGAAAACACAGCCATCCTCCCGGTTACTACGTTCTTTACCCCCCCGCAGTCGCCCCTCTTTCCCTCCTTGGTGTTAAAGGACACGTCCGATCGGCGTTCGTCCTGCTTCTTACTGCAAGGTGAAATCTCCGGCCTCTTCCACGCACCTTCCCGAACGCTAAGGCTCTTAGCGCATCAGGCCCCTATTGTCTACTGTGCAAGAAGCAAATCTCTCTCGGAACTCCCCCCCCCGTTGCGAACATACTCCGGGCATTCGTCCCATTTTAAAACAGCTTTGAACTCTTTTGTCTGAGTGAAAGCCCCTCTCTCGATCTCGACACTCCCCTTCGAAACAGAGAGACACTGCTGGCTGTTTTCCCTTTCCTTCCGAATCCGGAAAAGACCAGAGAGGAGTTTAGACGATGGGGTTTTCATCCTATCCTCCGTGGTGCGGTTGAATGAAACGGGACCATATCGACCCCCCTTCTCGATTAAAGACCGGGTGCTCTTTCCAAGGCCTCCCCTCAGGGCGAATTGCATTGAACACTCCCTCTCACATCTCGTGCCCCTAAGAGGACATGTTATGCGCGGATGCTGAAGATAGTCGATAGCTGGCTCCTCAGCCTCTCGCGATTTTTTGCTATGACATAGATCTAGTATAGGTTCGCGGCACAGTTCCCCCCCTGATTTTGGTGCCCTGCGTTTCTTTGGTGCCTAATAGACCAGTTTCCATATCTATAGGCTCGCGCCCAGTTCCCGAGATGGGCCTCGTCCTGGGAAGCTCGTAAAAGCCGGATACGACGTAGTACTCCCGTTTACCTGATCGTCTTCCCATAAGGGTCGCGACCGCCTACCTGCCAGCAGTCGCCAACCCTTCGTATAGCAGGTTTAGGGGTTGCCTAGTACACACACTTCCCCGATCTGTTCCGAGATCCCTCCTATTTGGTTCCGGTCTTCCACCGGCCCCTTCAGTCCTGACCCACGCACAATGCAAAGATGCTCTTCTTTCCAGCCCTCTCTCGCGAAACCTCTTACCTTTTTCGACCAGTAGATCCTAACTTCCTCCTGGCAGCGAGTTTGTTGTTGCTTAGTTCGTCGCCAGATCCTCGCATCGCGAGAAAGTGCATTTTTTAACTATAATCGGAAAAAAGGGTTAGTCACCCTTCCCCGCCACAGAGGGTCGTGGTAAGTGATACTTCCTCCTCCTTAAGAGAGGAAAAAACTCAAATACTTCGGACCCGCGCCTTGATGAACCTTGAGGAATGCTAAGACTATAGACGACGACCCGCCGCAGCTTTGATGAGAAGTCGACACAAGAAATTCCCAACGCTCCCCACACAAGCTCCCTCTTCCCAAATGTATAACACCCGTCTGCAAACCTCCCTCCCGAAGATAGCTGCGTGTTAAAGGAGAGGTATCGGACCAGATCGTTCGAGATAGTTCGTAGAACCCAGTGGTCCCCCCTGCGTACGTTCCGAACTGACCCAACTTTAACTTCTTCCTAACGAGCCACGTTGGAAGATTGGTGGAGTTGAGGGCACCAATTCTTCCCTATTGCCCCCCCCCCTTTCCCCCCTTGTCCCTCCAGAAGATTCTGTGTCGAAAGTACAATTTTCGAGTTCTTAGTTCTACCTGTGGCCCAATTTTTCTGGGCGATCTTGTATTGTATCCCTCCGTCAGCCGACCTGTCGAACTCCGGACATCGCCATTTTTCTCCCCCAGTCTCGAGGTCGTGAATCTCCCCCCCTCCGTCCCCTTCTCCTAGTTGCATCGATGAAAGTTTCAAGATCTTCCTCCTCTACAGCTGTATGAGAAACGAGATTGACCCCCCCACCCTTTCGCGGCCCCCCCCCCTCCTCGCTGCCCAGACCAGACGTTCAAGGAAGGGCTGGATCGCGATCAGTGCGATGGAGAGGCCCTTTTCTACCGACCCCGGTGAACGGGGAAAGCGACATCCCGCCTCTTCCTCAACCAAGATGTTTTCCGGCCCCGACTTCCAGGGTTCCCCGCTGAGCAGCGGGAAATCCATTCTTCCTTTTACGTCGAAAGCCTCCAGCAGAGGCGTTAAAAAGAATAACAGGCCCCCCTTTCTTTCCCTGAGAACCAAAATGCCTAGGAGATACTCCTAAAACCTCCTCCAAGGTGAAGTGCTGTACTCTGGGACCCCCCGATTTCAGACCCCCTAATCAAAGTGACCCGATCCTGGCCCGGAGCCCCCTTTTTTTGCGATCCTCCTGAGTTACGTGTTCCGTTACTCTTTCTTCCAAAAATATTTCCCCTTCCTGCGACGCTAAAGCAATCCTTCCCCGACCGAGATAACACAGACTACCGCCAATAAATCCGTATTGGTACTCCTTTTTCATTTTCTCCCCCGACGGAATTGTGGCACTACCCCCGAACTTTTCCCCCATACACCGGCAGCACCAGACCTTTGTTGTGGCCGGGACCAGATCTCTGCCGCTACTGGGCATACCGCTCCCTGCGTGTGAAGACCGAGCCTTCTTTAAGCTCTTAGACCGATGTAAAGTACTCCTCGCTTTTGAGTTTCCTTTCCAGAGAGGAAGGAGAACATGATAGTTGAGCCTTTCTACCCCCCGAAGACGACTTTCTTTCTAGCTCTAGGCGGCTAAGCCAGCCTTACCACCTGCAGATTGAGTTTCCGACTAAACAGGTAGCAACCCACGTTTTCTTCTATCTTGTTAGTTGTTTATCTCCACAGCGCGTGCCGCTCATGAGAACCATTATCCCGGTCCCCCCTCCTGCCCTTTTTTTTGATGAGGTCTTTGATTAGACAGACTGGATTTTCTCACCCTAAATGACATTTAGGTTCCGAATGACTCGAATCGGAGTGCTGCCTTTTGACGAGTTCTGCTTAGCAGCACAGTCACGACACTTATTTCTTCAAGAGGCCCGTAGTGTCCTCCAGGAGTTTCTCGGTTTTCCTTTCTACAGCTCTGCAAATTTCGTTTCATCCACCATTCGGTCTCCCGGTCGGCCTGGATTCTCGAGGACCCTTCCAAAATCGGCCATTAGGGAATGAAATGAGGATTACAGACACTGGATGGAGAACCTCCTCGCCTTGCCGCGTCCTTCCCGGGATTTCGTTTCCAAGACGCTGGCTTTTCACAGAGTTTTGCACAAGAGCACCTCCTTTTCACCTTCTTAACGCTTCTGCATCATCTACCCGGGTTGTCGTGGTCCCCCCCTATACTTTTTTTCTGTGTTTTTACGTTTTGAACAGGAGTCCCTGGAGCTCCCGCAGGTCCCTTTTTCTTTTCGTACGACTCGGAAGGACTGTGGCGGCCTTGGTCTTTTTCCCCTACTTCTGGAGATGTTTACACGTCCTTCTGCGTCCTACATGCCTTCCGGCGGCGATGACCCGGGGTCGACGATTTGACGTGCCGCGCAGCGGTTCGAACCCTTTCACCGCACGCTGGGCGTCCCCCTCCCCTCCTTCTTCACTTGACTTTCTGCTTATGAGTTTTTTTTTTACATCGACTTTTTTTTTTTTTTTTTTTTTTTTTTTTTTCTTTTGTTTCTTTTTTCTTTTCTTCCGGATAGCGAAGACAGCTTTTAGGAGGTTATGGCGTCGCTAAAGTCTTTCTCTTTCCGGACATCTCGGTCTCCGCCCTCCTCCCAAGGGAGACTTCCCCCCCCCAAAAAAAAATCTTGTGAAAAGCATCTTAGCGATGTAAATCCTCCTTTTGGAAGGCCTGGACAAGATAAACCTAGGAACTATTCTTCTTTTTTAGGCACAGGGAAGAGACTATGACCGAATCTCTTGCCCACCACTCGCCTCGATCTTGTTCACGTCCTCCCCCTATACGGCCGCCTACGGCCCCCCCCGACCTATGGTCTTTCAAAGGGCGATTCAATGTTCTCTCGCTCCTTGGTTCGCAACCCCAGGTCCAAGTGCGCTTCCCTCTCTGTTTTCGTGAACGGCCGAGCGACTACGTGCACTTTTTTTTCATCCATAGATTGAGTCCTTCACCATCGAAATGTCCTACAAAGCATTCCCTCCCCCCCCCCTTTGCCCTTTTTTTCTTGGTTTTTAGATGGCGGGACCTGTAGTGCGGCTTTTCAGGTCCAGGTCCCTTCTGAGGCGTCGGATTTGAGACTATCCGCTTTTCAGTGATCCCTTCGCTGTCTCCAGCGTCGTTGGGACAGAGCTCCAGTCTTTCCGATGACAAATGCTTTTGGCTGCTTCGTGCGTACAGAACCCCTTGGGCCAGGTCACGGGCCCTTTTTTCCCTTCCTTGCCTATGACGGCTTCACTATCCCGCAAACCCCCCCCCCCCACTGATTCCTTTCTCCCCCCTACCGACTTCGACTTTTTTTCGAAAAGTGCCGGCTGGCGCGAGCTCCTTACTTCTCTTCTTGTTTTTTTTCTTTCCGGAGGGTTGAAGATACCCCGGCACCCCCTGCCCCTCCTTTCTCTCGATGTAAACTTCTGCTTTAGTGGTCCTCGAAACCTCACGAATGCCCTACCCTTTTTTCCGCCTCCCCCCATTTTTTTTCTGGGGCGTGGAGGCGGGAAGACAAGGGGTTTCAGAGAAAAATCCGTGTTCGCAGCCCTTTCTCCCAGGTGGAATTCGCCTCGAGGCTATGCGTAACCAGGCAGGTCGCAGGATAGCATATCAACTATTTCGATGGCGTAACCACTTCCATCTATCTCCCAACTTTTGGAGACAGTTCAGCACTTATCTATGTAATTACCAATCTTCCGACATCCCTCCCCCGTAGAGCGAAGTAATTGCTCAGCGACATCTCATTCCCTAAGCTTTGCGAAGGAGTGGGGCTAGTTTTTCTTCTCGACCCGGCCCCTTCTCCCTTGCGCACACCTCTCTTTAATCGATCGGAGAGCCGTTCCTCACCCCCCTTTTTCGACTTTAAAACCCTTTCTCCGCGTTGGACGATTCTCAGCTCTGGGAGTGGACCGCTCTTCTGTGAATTCTCCCGCTCTGAGATCTAGGGAGAGAGGCTTGATCCTCGCTGTCTTAGGTTCTAGAATCCTTTGCGTGGAGGAGATCAGACCTTTATGTTTTTTCTAATTACTTTTCGTGAGCGTCTCATGTTTGGCCCTAACTCCCGAGATAGATTAGCATTACAGAGATTTCGTGAGGCCCTGTTGCGGACTCGCGAGTCCCCTTCCGGTGACCTCCCGACCCCCCCTAATCTAAGTTGAAGGGTCCCTACACTGTTCCTTGCTTAGCGAGCTTACGCTACTCGAGTCTACCTCCCGGATCAAGAGTGGGTAACAGTCTCTTGTTGAGTCCCCTCATACGGCATGAAACCAGACCGACCCGCCTCCCCTGCTCCCGCATCCCTGCGATGGGACGGTCTGGGGTGTCCTCCCAATCGCCCTCCACGGGGGCAGTTCTGCCCCGCTCTTTGCGTGTTCCCCCCTTCCTATTTGTGTAAGTTCGGTTTATGGTGAATATGCCTTTGCAAGGGCTTTTCATCTTACCTTCTTCCTTACACCTTTAGGCATTTCTCACTGTTTTGGTCCCCTTGCGGCTTCGTTCCCTTTTTGTTCCCCCCCGCCCTCCATGCGGGCGCCTCCGGTCCTCTTTCCAGTTTCCCCCTCTCTCGCGTCGCCGCGACCCCGCGCACGGCCTCCCCCTCCTTCATTCTTTGGCGGTCCCTCATCTCTTCGATTCCAAGAGCCTTCGGCGAAGCTTGATTCTTTCCCTCGCCTTGAACGCAGTCTCGAACGGTGGGCGCGGCACGTTGGCGGTCTATTTTTATAGCGCCGGCTTCTCCGGCGTTATTTTCCGACTGACGTCGTCGGGGAAGCGACCGCGCCTTGGACCTTTTTTATGGTACGTTCGCTCCGTTGCTCGACGCTGCGCCGACGATTGCGCCGCGCCCCTTTCTGGAGGGATGCTGCCGAGTGCTCCTCCCCCCTCCCTCTTTCTATGAGCGTCCCGGCAGCATCCGCTACTGAAACTGAGAACATTTTTACCTCCTGTCCGGCCCTTTTCTCGACGTTTCTCTCTCCACGTTTCTTACATCATGCCACGCCCCTTTTTTCGTTCGTCGAGGCCCCCTCCATCGGGCCCCCGCCAGAACTCACGACTCGACCCCTTTTTCCCACAGGTCTCTATCATGACGTGCACCTATTTCGCCCCATCCCCGTACCCTCTCAAGATCGTGCTCGACTTTCCCGTTTCGCCCAAGACCTTTTGAAGATTGCTTCTTCGGGCAAGTGAGTCCCGTTGTCGCGGCCGCAGTGAGCGTATTCTTCTCCAAATTTCTCGCGGCCAATAGCCGAGGCGCTCCCATTTTCTGCTTTTTTGACCCGCTCCACCCCTGAGTCTCCGGTCAAAAAAGCCGTCTAAATCCCTCTTTTTAACCTTTCTGCTCTTCCCCCTCCCTTGGGCACCTGTAATGATCTGAAGAACGTCCCCCAACCAGGTTTCAGACGATTATCGAGAATACTTTCTCGCCCAGGGTCGTTCATCTCTCCAAATCCTTAGACCAGGTAGGGTTCTCAGCTATTTCTTTCCCTGTAGGTTTTCTTTCCCGGATGCTACTACTTTGCGCACCCGGCAACCTCCAGGGTTCCTTTCTTTTTCGACGTTACTCCGATAGAGTATCCAAGAGTCGAGCTCCAGCTCTTTGTTCCAGTGAAAAGGGGCACGATCGGCCGTCCGGGCGTTCCCCTCTGAATCTTCATCCTGGCGCCAGCCGAAAATGAGGCGCATGCTTCGTGTCTTGCGAATAGCGCTCTTGTTTTCTGGCATTCCCCTCTGAAAGCCCTCCCTCTGTTCATTTCGTCTAGACGCCGCCCGCACCCTCTAGGTTTCCGGATCCTCTGAATCGCTCTCTCAAGACGAGCCCCCTCTGCTTAGAAGCGGACTGCCCGACGTTCAGGTTCCCCTCCCCCCCTTCTGAGCTTGGGGTCCCGAGAGGACGCTCTTCTTTTCTTTGTTATTTTCAACATTTTCCCTCCTGAGCCTTTTTTCTTCCCGCTTTCACCTTCTTTGAACCTTAGGGTCCTCCCTCAGGCTTCACAACGCCGTCGCGAACAGGTCTAGCTTTCTTCTGCGGTTCCTCCTTCCGACTCTCCTTTTAATAGCCAGAAGTCTCCCGCGAGGGAGGCTTCATTCCATATCGGCCTCCCCAAAGGGACGGATTTCCTTCTGGGGGTGTCCCCTAGACAAGATTTGACCCATTTCCCCCCCTTTCAGCGCCCCCCCTTCTGGCCCTAGAGCGCGTCCTTCCGATTCCCCCTCTTTAGAATTGAGGTTTCATGAACACCCTCAGGGAGAATGACCCACCTCCCCCCACTTTTTTCATCCACCGTTTTTCCTAAGTTCTTTTGAAAAAACGTCCCCCAGCGAGGAATTTTCGCTTTCCCCCAGTAAGGGGATTTATCGTCAACGTCCGCCCCCCCTCCCCCGCCTCAACGTTCCAGATGATCTCTTCCCTTTTTCTCTTTAGCCGGCAGCTTTCCCTTTTTTAGACCAAGTCTTTCGACGGAATCTCGTGTTTTGTTGTTGAGGAGATAGTCCCGGCTCCAGAAAGTTCCCTCCAGTGGAACCTTTCTTCAATACACCGGTCCCCACGGCTGTACGGCACTCATTGCCCCCCCTCCGTGTGGGTCCTGATCGCGCGTCCACAACCGTATAATCGTGTTGGACCTCTTACCGACTCTACTAAGAAGTATGAGAAAACGGTACCTCCCCCGGTACCCCCCACCACTTTATACAGATTGCCACACTTGCGCCCTCTCGTCCCTTGTATCGATCCGAGCCGTTTCGAGTCGGCGTTCGTCTTTTGTTCCTTTAGTCGGATTCCCCCCCCTAACTTCCAAGATATAGCCTTAGGTCTCCGCGCACGTTGCTACTTTTGTCCCGCTCTGATAGACTTCTCCCCGCATCGCGTGTTTCGGAAAGTACCACTTCTTTTTTAGTAAGTGCCCCCCCCGCGACGGGCGCGATTGATTTGTTGGCGCAGTCCTTTCGTGCTGTTAGAAATTACATCACCATGCATAAGATTCTAGGGAGTCGGCCCTTTCATTTTTCCAAACTTAGCTCCTTTCAAACTCTCTTCCCTGTTTCAAGGTTGATATGCAAGGGTGATCTTTAGTTTCTCTCCCCTTAAACGGAGTTCCCTCTACTTCCAGAAAGACCGACGGGAGGGAGTTTCTGAGCGGTAGATTTCTCCCTCTGAGACTCCCCTTCTCTTACATTGCGCCGCGGTGGGCCGGGTCTTTTTCACTTTCCCGTTTCCCCGCTTGGGAAATTAGTCTAGTCCGGTTTCAGGCTCTCATCATTTCAAGGTACCCCCCTTCATACTTTTTTTTCCTTCCCCCCCCGAGGCCAAGACCACAATTGTCTCGGCGCCCTCCCAAGTCGTGTCTTTTCCTTAGCGCCCCCCTCACGCCTGGGCGAACCACTTTTCACCTTCCCCCCGTTGATCCTGGCCCCTCTCTTCCCCCGGGTAGCTCTTTCCCTCGGAGAAGGTGAGAATTTAACTCTTCTGGCAAAAACCCTCCGAAACATTCTTTTTAATTTTTTTCCCCTTCGACCCCCCCCCCCTTAGAAGGACCGTGCCATACCAAAGCATTCCCGCCGTCCTTTATTACATTTCTTTAAACCGCCGCTCGACCCTCCTCCCTTCCGACCCGCACGACTTAGAATTTTTCCCTTGCTCGACTAGAGCGTCCCAGCGCCTTTGCGACGCAGCGCTCGCCCGATGGAAAGTATTTCGTTTATGCGACGCGGTCTGCCTTTTCGAGTCTCCCCCTTTCTCCCTCGAACTAAGCCTTCTGTTTTTCTTGGACCTCCAACGACTCCCTTGGCGTGTCTGCGACGAATTCCAGACGGCAAGCGGATGGTCTTCCTTCATAACCTTTTTTTTTCTCTCGATAACAGAAGCGTGCCGTTCGACATTGTAGGCGTTCCCTCCCTTGTGTTCTTTTTTTCGGCTTTTCTTCGGTCGCCTCGAATCGGCTTGCGGAGCCCTTTTTTTCCTCACGCGGCCGCGTCGCCATCCTTTGTACTCCGCTCCCCTCGCTCGCTCCCAGTACCCCCTGTGAGCGGGATGGTGCGCCGCTCTATCTCTTTCCCCTTCCTCCTTTCCCAGGCCGAGGATGTCGGAGGACTTCGGAAAACAGCGGCCGTTCCCGGACTTTTTTTTGAACTCGTCATGTCGCCTTCCTTTCCTGAGAGTTCTCTTTCCCCGGCGCGCGTCCTGAATCTTCTTCGCCTTCTACCTTTTTAGTTTTTTTCATTCTACCTTTCCCTTTTCCTCTGCGCATAATCTCCTTTATGATAGTGGCACCTTTTTGTGACGCGGTTTTTTTTTGAACAGTTGATGGGAGTGCGGGGCCGTATCGCCGCGGCTCAGCCCCTGCACACTATCGTGATGGGTTACACACGGCCCCTTTCGAATGAGTGGCTGCGGTCTGACGAGAGGCTTTTTTTTCCTCCCTTCACGCGCACAGGCCCGGCCCTTCTGGCGCAATTTCTTCTTAGTTCCCCACGCGTGACCTGCTTTGTTGGAGCCACTCCAACGACGATAGAGCCCTCTTGTGGTCTGCATTTTTCCAACCCCGGCGGTCGGTTCGTGGGCATCCCGCCACGACGCGCGTTCCTCTTCCCCCCCTTTCCCGCGAGGTTCCTTGGAAGCAGCGTCTGTAGGGTCTCCTTTCTTGATCTTCTCTGAGGCCGAGACATGTGAATCGCTCGGACCTCACCCTCTCTTGGGCTTCTACGCCGACGTTTTCCTGGCCGGACACCAATTTAGTGAATGGTCGGCACCTTTCAAAGTTGCCCGCGTTTCTTTCTAGCCCCCCCCCCAAGCGGCAACGTGCGGGGCACGCCCTCCTGATTCATTCTTTGATTACTTCGCCAGGCGTGCGACGACTCGCCACGGCTCGGCGTCCCCCAATTTAATACCCAGTTTTTTTGATGTGTCCCCTCCGAGGGAGCAGGTGGGGCGCTTCCTGTTTCTTTTTTACTTTTGCGGACTTAGGAGGGTTTTCGGAGAATATACGGATTCTTTTTCATTATCATACAGCTCCTTCTTTCCGCTCCCCCTTTTCCCGAGGGATAGAGGGAGATTATGCACCCTTCCCTATCTCCGCCAGTGGGCGGGATTCTTGGCGGCCGAGTTCGTCTTTCGAGGATCTTTCTGCTGGGACTTTACCCCCCCCCCCCCCCTCTCTTTCTGGCGACACACCTCGACCCGTAATCTCTTCGACGTTGTCGTCCTCTCAGGGATTTCCGACTTTATTTCTTGGCGGGTTTGGAAGGCTTTTTTGGCGATCCCCGGCCAACCACTCGACTTCCCCCGTTGATATTCAGCGGTGCGGCCTTGGTGATAGCCCAGACGACCTCCCCCAAAGCTTTGTTTTTTGTTCGTGCCTCTTTCGAGCTCCCTGAGGGGGTCCCACCCCATTCTTTTTTGTTGACGAATTTCCTCGGTACGTTAGCGCTAGTTACGTCCGCCGAACTCGAGTTTAGACCCCCCAATCTTCTCTTTTCCAATCCCGGACACATCGCCATGTCAGAGAAATTGAGATCTCTTTAATATACTTTTCTGGCGAATTTAAACAGTAGATATGACGCATGAGCAGTCCTCTTAGCCTCTTCCTGTTTTTTTTTGTGCTTATTCCTTATGAGAAATACCCCATGCAGATTTCCAGAGTGGTAATAGAGATGTTCTCCAACTCTGCTTTCCGCCGCCATTAGTAGCTATTCTACGTCTTGCTCTTTTTTCTGAAGAGTTTCAGACTTTTTTACATTCCAGAGATGCGCTGGGGCGAGCGTTATTCTTTTTATTATCTCGTCTTTTGACACTCCCTCCTCCACGAGGCAGAGTGGTCTTCCGTGATCGTGGGCGCCTCCCGGCATTTCTTATGTTGACTTAGTCTTCCCCCTGCTACACTCGTCGCGTTTTCATTTTGAGGGGCCCCAGGATGAAGACTGTCACCTTTTTCGGCCCAGAGACTGCTTTCCATTAGCGCCTTCTCTGCTTTACGCTGGCTACGACGAGAGAGTCGTCACCTCCGTTTTCCCGCTAACATCAAAACACCGGTTTTTTCTGTACCCCCCCCCCCCCCCACACCCAGGTGAGTGCGCGTCGCGGCCTACCCGGTCCCTTGAACTTTTCCACGATTTCCAGCTATCCTCGCGCCGGAGAGTCGGCTTATGTTGGATGGATTCGGTTCAACGGGATTTTCCGTATGAGCCCCCTGATGAGGGTGTGCTTCACTTTTGGTGCTTCCTCATTATTTTTCCACGTCTTGATCTCCAAGGCGGCGCGGTCCCTACTTTCACCCCTTTTTGTGGTTCGGCTTTTGTCTTGGAGGAGTTGCAAACGCCCTGACCCCCTGCTCCTTCGCCTAGTTCCCGCAGGTGGCGCCCTCCTCGGCGCCTCAGCGTCGCCGCCCCCCCTCCAACGCGTCCCTGCCTGCTGCATCGGTCGCCAAGTAGGCACGAGACAGGTCCTGCGGTGTCGATTTTTTTTTCTTTTTTCTTCCGATCTGCGCGGGCAACGTTTCTGGGCGTCTCTTTGCCCTCCTTTTTTCTCGACACGAGGTCGGGCGAGAAGTCCCCATGTTTCTTCATTCTCTTTCGTCTTCGCTGGTTCCCTTTTGTTAGGAACTCTTTTCACCTGTTTCGCAGTTCCGGGATCTGTCTCCTAATCTCCTTTGAGATTCTCTCCCGGTCATCATCCGCTCACTTCGCCACCCCTCGCTTCGGCGTCAGAGTCGACAGAGCGTACACCCTTGAATGTATTCCGCTTCTCACACCTCTGTAGATAGGAAACAACGCGGCCTTCCCTTTCCTCATTTCTCCATCCCTTTGGAATCCAAAAGGGATTCCTTCGATGCACCCAGCCCACAGTAACGTCCGGACAGGCTAGTTCTCTCCGAGTGTCGCTTTCTCCCCCCCCTCTCTGCCGATTTTCAGCTTGGAGGTTGAGTTGCTTGACCCCTCTCCGCCTAGTAGATTGAAACATTCTTTCTGAATCGCCGATTGAGACGGATTTATCAGTTGTTGAAAAATCCCCCCCCTCCCCCCCTCGACCAAACCCCCCTCCGTGGCAGACTTCCAATGACTAGGGGCCTTCCGCGCTGAGCCTAAATTCCTTTGGCGATGATCTTTTCTTTCCCCACCGGGAACTTTTCCACCCAGGGCTTCACGTTCATACGGGACCGAAAGTGTAGGCGCTATTCCCCCCACTCATTCCTAAGCGTGGATTCTGCTTCGTCTAGCTCCTTGATCTCTTCCTTAGCTTCTTTTTTCCGAGACTCTCACCAGAAAAACAGGTCACACTTTGCGCGGTTTTATCCTTCGTCAGCGTCCGCGCCTCCCTACGTTTTTTTCACGCTCTGCGGCTGTTCCTTACCCGGCCCCAGGTGAACCTAGTCCTCCCTGCCATTGCAACCCCGAGAAGTTCTTTCGCTCTTGGGCGCTGCCCGCTGCAACTTCATCTTCGCGTTTAGCCGTGTTCCTCTCCCCTATCCCTTTTTTTCAAAACTTCTTTTGACGATCTCGGAAGAGGCCCCCCTCCCTATATTTTCCATTCTTCAGAGCGTTTTTTCCAGAAGAGGCACCTCCGAGATTGGCATTCCATCGATTCCCGCGAGTCTCTTCCCGTATGGCTTCGTTTTCCCGTTAATCGAAGGGGGATTTCCAGCGCTAGAAACTTTCTTTTTTGTTAACCGCCCGGCAGTCTGGGCAGAAGAAGGACGCTACAACGCTTCTCTGCGTACTCGCGGCCCCGATGATAGATTCGCCTTTCCATCTTTGAATGTCCGCCAAGTCGCCCACTGACCTCTCGGGCGGATCCCTCCCGATCTTTCTTTTTACGTTTTCTTTTCTTTCATTGCCGTTTTTGTGGAGTTTTCGAACATGCTTCGCCAATATGATTGGCCGCAGTCTTTCTAGTATGAGTCCCTTTCGTCAAGCGTCTTCCTCCTCGTTAAGTGATGGTTTCTGAACTGAACCCCACTCCTTGTTATCCCTGCAGCCCCCTAACAGAGGAGAACCCGCTTCCCCCTTTTTTTTAGTCACCCGTAATTCGCAGGATGTTTTACCTCTCGATACCTTTAGCTTTTCCTTTATCAGGCCCCCCTTTCTGTCAAAATTGGAAAGCAGCAAACGCCCAATTGATACCTTCATAGCCCTAGATCCCCAAGCGTCACTGACACTGGTATCCTTTGCAATGGACGAGGGTTGTTGATGCGATCAAGCCCTTAATATATCTGAGGAGCACTTCCGTCAACCTCCCCCTCTTGCCCACTTTTCTGTCCCCCCTCGACCTAGATTCTGTGTGAAGAATATCATACTCCCTGTTCAACACCATGCTCCTCCTTTTCCTTTCTGAACGGAATGCCTCCAGAGGAACTTTTTAGTCTCATATACGCCCCCTATCAGAGCCCCCTTCCCCTTAACACCCCAGCGCGCCCCTAGCCCAACGGGGGCACTACGCAGATGTTCTCCAGGTTCCCCCCGATGTTCCTCGCCGGAGCCTTAGAGTGTCTACGCAGTTCCTCAGTAGGACTGCGGTCTCCTTCCCCTCCTCCTCCGACCTTTGCACGAACGGTTTGAGTCCCCCCCGATTTTCCAACTCTTTGCAGAACGCAGCTCGTTGGTGTACCGGAAAGTACCCTTCCGGTTATCGATTCCCCTTTATCCCTTTCGGTGTCTTTTACTGCGATTTCAGTCACTCTTCGCTTCCTCTGATCTTTAGTCCTCTTCCTCTTAGGAGACCTTCAGGAATGAGCCCATTGTTCTAGTTGCCTTCTCCCGTTTTAAAGCCCGGCGGCCTTTCGCCGCTCCCCCCGACCTTCCCGGATCCCCCAGCCCTTCCAGAAGTTTGGCGCGATAAGGCGATGGCGTAGCCGATGTTTGTCTTTGCTACGCCCCCCCGAGAGCTTGGGAGGTTCCGGCAGCTGGGAAAGTTGCCCCGGGGTCTCGTTCAAATTTCGCCGCAACGCATTCGTCCCTGCCCCCTTGGTAACAAACCCCCCTTCTTACCGCCAACTGAATGTCTTTCTACGACCCGTCACGCCCCACCAAAAGGCCCTTTCCATTCCTTCCACGCCTGTTGAAAAACCGTCAGAAACAGGTCCCCTCCCCCCCCTTACTCCACTAGCCTACCCCCCCTGCGAGCGACCTGTCTACTTCTCTTTCAGTCAAACTCTTTCTATTCTGCGCCAATACTTCATCTTTCCGCTTTCCCAGTCGCCACCTGTACCATAATCCAGACGCGTTTTAAGTTTCAGTCCCGTCTGCCTTTTTTTCCCCATCCTATTCCCCTCATCACCGACCGCCAAACTAGAACATGTGTTTTTTTCCCGCTTTTGTTCAATCCACTCACCGCGCCGGGTAAGAGCCTCCGCTGCACGTGGAGCTTTTTTTCTTTCTGGGCGACCCTCCCCGCGCTTCGTCCTCAAGATTTCTATTTTCTGAAACGAAGACTTGGTATGGGAGCTAGAACGCCGGCGCCCCCTGCCCTTCCCCAACTTTTTTTTCTACGTCAATGGTCGGAAGGAACGACCCAGGATGGATCCCTACCCGTTGGGTTCGCTATCCCATTTTTCGGGAGATCTTTTCCTCCTGAGTTATGTGAGAGGAGGGATTCACTGCAGCGGCGTCGAGCCCCCGTTCTTGGTGCACACCCCCCCCAAATCGAATAGGTTCAGTAAGCGACGTATCCCAACTTTCCCTCCCCATTTAAGAGTGTCTACCCCGGTAGAGTAGACTAGGAAGTACCGGTCTCTGTCGTTCCCTGAAGATGCTCGAATGAGCCCCAATGACTGATTTAGGCAGTAGATTAGACTTTTTGTGTTTAGGAAAACACCTTGAAGTATTTTTGGTTCCACCGTAGTCAGAAGACCCTCGTTCGCCCCCGTATACTGGAATTCGTTGGCCGTTGTACTTACGAATGAATAGGGTGTTCTGCCCATGTTAACCTTCTTAAATTATTATGAAGCATTATTTTCGCTGATCCCTTTTCCAGATTCTTAAGCTTTGCTTGAGGTGTTAACAGGAGTGTCTTTCCCCTAACTCTTTTTGCTCTGTCACATGTTTTTTCTTGGTTTTCCTACTTGCCATTTTCTGAAGTTATTGTTCAGGAACAGATTCTTTCGTTGGTAAAATGCCTCATTTACCCGTAAGGACCTTCCTAGACGTCTTTGACGGTGACGCTCCCTCCCGACGTAGACCTCCCTATATGTGGTCCCCCCCCCAGCCTTCTCCAGGTTCAGGCTCATTTGTGCCATCCTTTGATATTTTTTTCAACTTGTGGTCGCCCGTTCCGAGAAATAATAGTGGCCTTGATTAGGGTGAGTCTCTCCCCCCCGGCGAATGGTATTGTCTTTTTTTCATCGAGTAGCCTTTTGTATCCAGTCGCCTTTTATTCCTACATTCTGAAAGATTTCCGAGCCTTAAAAACTACAGTACCCCTGGAGCTCAGGGACTGAAATCTCCACTCGCCGTCTACATTTCCTCGGTCTTTTTTTTTTTCAGCGGGCCCCCGCAGACTGTGACGAATCGTCTCGCCCTATTTCTTGCGTCATTTCCCTCGGCCCTTTTCCTGGCCCCCAAACAATAGCTGCGGGCGGCAACGGACCTTGGGCACGCGGAATATTTTTCGCCTCCACCCGTTTTCCCCTTCTCCGTACGGTAGCTGGAAGGTTTTTGACCTCCCCACCTCTACCTTTCGTGCGACTCCCTCCTCATAATAGGGCCCTCCACCTAGACTTTTCCTAACCAGAAAGAGTAGATAGACTTTGCCGACGCAATTGGTCTCTTTTCCGACATGTTCTTTGCCGCTGGTGGTCTTTTATAGGATCTCGGAGGAGTCACGTTGCGCGTCTTTGAAGTCCCCCCACTTTTTCTTCCTCGACAGTTCATAGGTTGACGAGAGACTGAGGAGGTCTTTACTGCAGATCTTACACTCGCTAGGGCCACCCCCTCCCTCTCCTTTGGAAGTGGCCTGTTAGGAGATTCGTATGCCTTTTTCCTCCGTCAATAAAACCGTCCCCCTTTCCCGGCCCTTCGACCTCCCACTTCCCCAGTGAATTCTGATGGGCGCGAGTCGCAAGGGACTCCCCCGTTTCATTGGATTCTGATCTAAGGGTCTTTTCCGTGTGACGATCCCCACCACCAAGCATCAAGTATTAACACCCGTAGATTGTTCCTTTTTGCTCTCAGCACTCCCTTCCTAATCCGGTGGAGAAGATGTTTCAGGCGGGAATGAGGATACCCCTCCCCCAAAAGTGTCTCGTAATGTCCCTAAGACTGAAGTTGAATTTTGATTCCTCTCGAGTTCCCTTTTTTCAAGTCCGCGCTGAAGAAGAGAGATGTTAATCCATGCAACGCCCCAGCGCCCGGTCCACTTTGGCATTTTCTCCGAATCCCGATGAGATGTCTTAGAAACGATTTTCCAGGCCCTCCTTGCATATTACACCTTAGATCGGCATTCTGATCCCTTGCCGGCTTGCGAAACCATGGGCTCCCACTTTTGAGTGCTAGGCCTGCTGTCGAATGCACCGGGGAACGTTCCCCGCCGCTTCCCTCTTGGCCTCGTCAATAGATGTCCGTTTCCACGAGCCACGAGCGTCGCTGATTTTTCTTTTTTTCCTTTTCTCCTCTCTCTGCGTGTTTCTCAGTGCTGAAGTCGTTCCCTTTTTGTCCTTTTTGCTCTTTTTCTCTCGCGGGCCGGTCCTCTCGCCTCCCCCCTCGGGGCGGCGGGCGTGGGGACGAATGTCCCGTTTTTTCCCTCGCTTTTTTTGTGCGCGAGACCTTTTTTTCCGGCACGTAGCCCGCCGAGAGCAGATGCGCTGCCGTTTTTTCTTTCATGCTCGGCGCGGGCTCTCCTTGCCGGTGACGACTAACGACCGCCCCGTGATTTCAGCGGTCACGGCTTTTCGTCGTGAAGGCTCTGTTCCCCCCCCTCCTTTTCGTCACCGCTCCCGACCCGATTTGGTAAAGGTGAGTTGGTTTGATTCCTCTGACTACTCCCTTACCTGTAAGATTCATCTATCGCCGCCGCCAGCTTGGCACGTTCGTTTTCTTTCCCTCGACCTCAGACGGGCGATTCGTATTGCGCGAAATCAGCGGGTTTCACCCCCCGCCTCTTTTCTCCAGATAAATTCCGGTGCCAAAGTCTGGATCAAGCTTCAGGCGAATCTGCATTTCTCCTCTTAACCGTTGTGTTCCCCCACCCTGCCCTTTTCATGAGGGCGAATTCGGC
>Ga0179593_1416881_pt1 | contig 21200 bp, 16 predicted proteins | sample CZODoug2_1_08_16_FD_185931 | JGI IMG/M metagenome (GOLD analysis project Ga0179593, IMG submission 185931) | Vadose zone soil fungal communities from Angelo Coast Range Reserve, California, USA - CZODoug2_1_08_16fungal (PacBio error correction) | ecosystem: Environmental > Terrestrial > Soil >... | reverse complement strand
GTATGCTCTGTAAGCTCTTTGTTAAGGATTGAATTTTTCTTCCACAACTGTTTTGGGTAGGTTGGTCGGATTGAATTCCCCCTCCAGGAATAAGTTTCCTTTCTGCGGAGGAGCCCCCCCCGGGCTCTTCTCCCCAAGCTTCGATCATTAGGAGCTTTTATGCTTCTTAGTGGCTAGGGCGCTCTTCTTCCTTTCTTTATTATAATCTTTCCGATGCTTGACTGCTTGCCGATTTTTCACCTCCCCCATTGCGCACTTTGGCGCTTCTTTTCCGGAGTAGACCAGGATGATTTAGATGAGGCGTTTTACGTTCACCGTGGCGGGACGTTCGTTGGTATTCCCTCCTCTTTTCTTCTCCTTTGCTCCTAAGTGCCATCACATCCCCCCCTTGCACGATTCCCGCACGGACGCTGGCACTGCCAGCTTATATTCTCCCCCCGCAAATGACGCGGCCCCTTCTATTCTTTTTATTTAGTCCTCCAGCAGACCGGATGGCCTTTCTTGCCCTTGCACTTCTGAGTTTGGAAGATTTCGCGATGTCTTTTTCTTCTGAAGCTCCCCCCTTCGCTGATCAATTTGATTTCTTTCTCTTCTTGGCGCGTGACTTCCGACCCATTACTCGCTAACCCTCACCCTTGGAGATTCAGCTTCTCTCCTAGCTGCACGTCTGGATTGTCTTGTTATCTGTCTGGGAAGAGGGTTTTTCCTTGCGATCGCGGCCCCCAGGGCCTTGTTCCTCTTAAGACTGCCTGCCTACTAGCTATGGTTATGTTGTTCTCAGCATGCCTTTTGGACCCCCAGTATCCAACCCGCTTGTCAACGAAATACACCTTATAACTTTCTTCTTTTTTTGACTAGGTGCTGATTTTGCCCCTTTAAGAGGGGGGGGGGGGGGGAGGAACGGGTTCCCGTCCCCGTTTTGCTCTGGACCCGAACTGGCGGAAGCGTCCCCTTCCTTCTTCCAAGCGGCTTTGGTTTCCGTTTACGGTGAGGGGGAGGCAAAGATAAATTTTTTTTTGGAATCTCTTTTTACTCCCCAAGGAATCATCCGTGCAGGCCCCCACCCCCCCATTGGTCCCGTTTCTTTTCATAAGGGGGTCCCTGCTTTCACCCCCGAGGACTATTGTCACATTTTTCTTGTTCAGATCCCCCCTCGAACCTTTTCCAGTGACCTGGCCACATATGTATGGTCCTGATGCAAAGCCTGGGGACTGCCTTTCACCATCCCTTCCTTTCTTTGTGGCCCAAAGACCCCAACCACTCCATCTCGGACCTTACTTTAGCTCTAGACCCCCTTTTGTTCTGACCACCTTCCTGAGACTGAGTCCCCCCTCGGCTTGGGTCTTTTTCAGACCCGTTCATCTCCAAAACTACTTCCGTGGCCTCCGTTTCAGCCAACCGGTTGTCTTCCGCGGTCCATGTGCGTACCTCCCTCCTAGACTGGGGTGATCTCCCACTTTTTTTTTCTTAGACAGCCCACCGATTAATTACAAGTCAGAATTCCCTTTCGCTCCTTCCTTGGCCAGGCTTCCCCTCCAGCCCCTCCTCTTTTCTTTTAGCGGCGGCTTTCCTCCTCCATCCGTTGTTCTGGCTGTCCTTCTTCCACGAGGCTCGCCCCCCCGCGCGTTTTTTTCCATACGGCTTCTCCTACCCAACTGGAGTATGTAGTGTCCCCTGTGTATGCCCCACCTCCGAGACATCCGCCGCACCGGTTTCTCTCTTCCTTTTCCCGTTGTTTTTGGTTTCTGAGAGCAGCCGGTTTTCCTTTCTTTTGTAAGTAGGGCTTTTAGTTTCTTCCTTTTTCGTCGTTAGAGGAGACAGGTGTCGTTCGTTTGCCGGATTCCGCGTTCGATAATGTCCAGCCCTTCAACCACGATGGACCGCCTTCTATCGGCTTTATGGTTTTTTTCTTTAAAGAAAGCATGCCGTGGTGGATCTCGCCTACTCCCCCCGCTTTACCTGTTTCCTCTTCTCTTCCCCCTGTTTTTTTGACCCTTTTTTTTTGCTGGATCGAAAATCATCTCTTACGGGACCTCGCTTTATTATCCACCATCGTCCCCCTTTCCTTCAGTTCTTCCTCCGACGTTATAGGTCTTTTCTTTTAAGACCGTTAGGAGACACTTTTCCCTCCCTTCCTTAGAGTGAGAAGGTTTTCTTCCCCACCCCAAAACTTTTCTCTCTCTTGGTGCTACAGCGCACTGGTCTCTCTATAGTACTCGAGCTTGCTTTTTGGTGTTTTCCCCCAGAGGGAGAGTGCCTTCCAATTAGGCTTGGCAAAGCTTTTTCCTCATTGTTTGGACTCTGCCCCCGTATGATTTGCGTTTCGTGGACAACCCAATATTGCATGAGCTTTCGCCGGTTGTCTGGCGGCACCGTCCCCGTGCCCTTCACCGTCACCGCATTGTGTGGCTGTCCTTTTTTTACCTTTGGTCGTAGGAAGTTCTTTGCCCTCTCTTCCTTCGATATTGGCGTCCGGGCAGGAAGCGCTCTGGACAGATATCCCGGACTTTTCTTTGTCGAAGTTACATTTCCCACTTTCCTCTACAACCTTCCTTTTCGCTTTTTCGCCTCCCCTCCATGAGTACATTTCTGTGCTAATGTTATCGTGACCCCGGTCCGTTTACTCTGCGTGCGCTTTCACCCGGTTTCTGCCTACAATTAACATTCTTGATATTGACTTTTACAGTCTTCCACGGTTCCCTCCTTTTTTTTACCGGTTCCACTACTCTCCAAGTGACATATCCACGGCTTCTATCCCGTTTCCCTCTGGCCCGGCCTGCCTTCCAGGTCGGGTAGCGCGGACCTTTTTACTCCTTCCCTTCGCAAGATAGGTCTTCCAATCTCAGTACGCTTCAGCATATCCCTTTCCCTTTCCGTTTTTCACCTTTTTCTTTGTCTACTTTTGTCCAAAGAAAGCCATTCCGTCCTGTCAGCTTCGACTTCCGAGGGGATTTTCACCATTTTTCTTCGAGAAATCATATTTCTCTGTGGTCATTGGCAGGCTTGCTTGCGGCTTTTTCTGCTTGCCCTTTTTCCGTGGCTTGAGTTCCCCCTGAGCCCGCCACCCTAGTAGCGGGTCCCTTCCCTGTGGAAGGTTTTTTTCTTGATACGTTGAGTCCCTTTAGGCCTCGCAGGTCTTTCAGCACATGTCAGACCCCCGCTCCACAACTGTGCTTTTTTTCTCGCTAGCGTTCATGTATCCCCAGCATATGACCCTTTCTTTTTCGGAAAGAGCTACGGTCCTTTGGTCCTTGCCGAAGCCTCGCCCACTCGAATGAAGACTTTGAGATTGGCCCCTCCTCCAGTTTGGGATATCGCCGGAAAGGAAATAGTCGTGATTTTTTTTGCAAGACCGCTTTTTTTTTCCCCTCCGACCCACGAACTCCCATTTTTTGAATTGCGCAAATGTCATCCCTTCCCAGAAACTGTCACATTCAACTTCGGGGCCATCGATACCTCTCTTCTTTGTTGTTGCCTTTTTTTTCCCCCCTATTCACCGAAAGTTGCAATCCCGTGTTTCTATGAGTTTTTTCTGCATTTTCTCCCGCCCACTCGTGAGTGTTGAGTTCGGGGAGGATGCCTCCCTTTTTTTAGGGGGACGAACGCGTCCTTCTTGTGATTGAATTTAGGAGGATATTTGCTCCATCACCCCTGGGAAGACCGTTAGGCTTCACCTCCCTCCGGCTTTTCCTTGAATTTAGTTTCTCGGCGTGCTCCTTTTACCCCGGGGCTTGCTCTTTCTCATTTCCTTTTTTTCCTGGTTCCCCGGTTCCTTCTGCCCGTCATATCAACCTCTTACAATGCGCACGTTTGGCGAGTGGAGTTGCGGGGACGTTTGGCCCACTCACCTTCTTTTGATTTCTAGTCGATTAAGTGTTCCCTTTACAACCGGATAACCTTTGTTTGCGCGAGGCGTGATTCTCCAAGAGGGCCACGTTTTTCGTTCCTTCCGTTTCCGTACTTTTAATTTGCGAACACCACACGTCCAGAATGATTTTCTCACGGTTCTCTTTCCACTTTACCCCTGCCTATTTCGAACTCCCTCCCATTCCGGAGGGATCACCAGTTGTTTCTGCAAAATCCCTCCGAATTGAACTCCTTCTTGCGCTTTTTGACAAAGTTTCCCCCCCGGTTGTGAAAAACCCTTTGCGGCCTTTTTTTTTTTTTTTTTTCTTTCCCTGAACCCCATAGACCTTACCCACTTTTACCACTTCATTGGTCTGGGATTTCTCTTAACGACAAGGTTCCGCCCTCTCCCGCACTGGCCCCTGCCAGTTTTTGGTTTCTCTATTGAACTTATTTCGACCGCGTCTTTTATCTTCATTTCTATGTTTGCCCGGCCGCATTTTTTTACGCCGCCGCCATATCCGTCCTTTGGTTCTGTTCTCACCTGATCGTTTTTTCAACTCGCACTCCCTTTTTCCGTTTCCAGATTGGGATCAACGATAATTACTCATTGTACGCAGTGCTGACTTTTGGGAGAAACGTTTTAGACCAGTCCTCCTTCTGCCCCCGATTTTTCTTTTTTCCTTTTTTTGCAGCTACTCCCTTTCCTTTTTGCGTAATCTGGCCCAAATTGGGTGCGTCATTACGCGGGTTTGTTTTTCCTCTCAAGGATTACGTTGGAATCGTTCTTTTCCATCTCCCCCGTAACTTATGGAAGCCCAAACACCACCCGGTCCTGCGCCCACTGGGGAATTCCGTGTACCACAGTGGCCGAAGCTACTATATTTTTTTGACAACCCCCTGTCCCGGCTTTACATCGTCCGCCCGGGTTCTGTCTTCATTTCAAGTTTTTCCTCTTTGCCGGTGGGCTACTCTTTTTCTTCCTCCGCTACGGATTACTGCCCCCCCCCTTGGCCCCAGCAATCTACTTCTTTTCCCCCCTCTTCTGTCGTGGAAAACGTTCCCCACCCCCTTTTTTGTTGCTGTGAACCCCTCGCTGCCGTACCATCCGCTTGCTTCCTCGTTTTTTTCTCCTCCATATCAACCCCCTCGTTTTTTCGTCCCGTCTCTTTGGTGTCTCCTTCTTCTGTCGACGTGCCTCCGAAGTTTCTTTTCTTACTCCAGAGAATCCGTTTACATTCCCTTCTCCTAGCTTCTTTCGCGTCTTCGGCATAATTTGCCGTGTTTTTTTTTCCAGACAGCCATCTTTCTTTTCTGCGGGAATGGGAATCCCCCTCCCACTTTTCTTTCCCAGGGCGTCTTTCCCTATCGATAGGCGACAGCACCTTTTTTTTGTGCAACGTCTTCCTCTTCACCTCGCCGAAACAAATGGACATCCCACATTCACCCCCATCGAAGCTTCAAAAAGTCCGCACCTTCCTCTTTCTCCCCGTTTTGATCCAGATAGATAAGCAGTTTTTCCTTTTTTTTCTTTGGCGGGTCCTCTTTTTTGAGTAGTTCGTAGTATTCCGGTTTTCTCCTGGGGTTCTTTTTTCAAAGCTCTTTCGCCTTGATCCTAAAGATGGAGGCGGCCTTTCCTCTCAAACACTCGTCGCGTGATGTTGGCTGTTGACCCTTCCTTTTTTTTCTTTTCCGGCTTCAGAAGAAGTCAGTCGGGACTGTATTATCCCTTTCGGCCCGGTTGCTGCCGGCGTTCTCTTTTTTCTTACAAGCAAATTCTTTCCTCGTAAGCCTTGACCGGCTTTAGGAGCACCAAAAGCTTTTCCTTTTTCTAGAGGAAAGCCCCCCGGCGTTGGGGTGATTATGAGCGTTGTAGAAGGAAGACGAGTAGCCTGCTTATATCTAGTGCTTTCACTCCCCACCCCTCTTCAATGGTGTCCGCGGAACTGGTTTTCTCATAGTCGAGATGTAGCCTTTTGTCTTTGCCCAGACAGTCCTTGGCTGCTCGGGGGTAAAGAGGGTTTCACATTCCCCCATTGCCTTGGAAACTTCCCCTTGTTTACACCCCCCTTTTTACGATGGACTTACTTTCTCTGTGGATTGGAATTTAAAAGCTTTTTTTTTAGGTGTTCCTCTTACGGCACTGAGTGAATTTTCAGAGTGTGTTTGGCCTGTTCCGTGTCTCCTTGTTCTTCTGTGTGACACTCACATGATTCACAACGCTATTCCTCTCTCTGTTTTCCCCGCCCGGGCTAGGGTGAGATGCTCCCTTGGATTGACCTTTTCCCGTTTACGAGGTTTCCCTTCACTTTCCTATCCAAACTGGACCCCCACAGTTCCCCTCTTTCGCCCCTACTCGTGCAATGGAGCCCATTCGGAGTTTTCCCGGTTATGTTCACGCGGCTAACCTCCAAGGAGTGCGCTTTGATCATCTTTCTTCCCAAATCACCCATAGCTCTTATAGGCCCATTTTTTTTTAAGAGGACCTGACCGTTCTGCTGGACTTCCCAGTTTTCAATCCATTCCCCACTATCCCTTGGCTCCTTTTACAATCTCCCCTGCTTGGCCCTTTTTGCCAGGCGGTTAGAGGTCTCGGCGGGGACCCTTTTCATATATTTCCTTTCATTTGGAACGAAGAAAGGACACGTCTAACCTTTCTTTTTCAAACTGGACTCCAACTTTTCACCAAAGACACTTTCTTCGATTCGTTGTTGCGCCTTGGGAATGCCAAGACGTCTTATTCTTGAACGGTTTTTCGGCTTTGGCAGCTTTCCTTTTCCGTGATGGTCACTTTTGTGGGCGTGGGTGGTGTCCTCCTGGTTTTGTTTCGTCGGCCCTAGTAGTTGTTCTCAGCCCACTGTCTTTTTCACCTGTTTTCACTTTTTTATCCGAGCGCCTAGAAATCCTTCTTGGACTTTGCTTCCCGACCTCCACGCGTACAAACGCTCTTTTTTTCCTGGTGACTATTCTTTCTTTTTCCCTTTCCAGAAGACAGCAAGAGACTACTCCGTTTTCTTTTCAGCTTTCGAGCGTCAACCTTTTTCCTTCGAAGACAGCGAGTCTGGTCATCTTTCTCCCGTTTGGATTATTTTTTGAAAGGCAATACTTAGGCGGTCTGTGGTGGCGGACCGTCTTTTTTTTCCCTCCGTCCCCTTTTTTCTCCGGTCTGTTTCACCCCTAAACAAGATAACCCCTCCTCAAAGAAGAAGCTGAAATGCTTGGTTCTATTTTCATCCCCGTTTTGTGAAGAGAGGTATCTACCCCCCCCTCAATCCGATTCGTTTTTTTTCTTTTCTCTTTTTTCTCATTAGGCCCCCCTAACCCCCCATTTTCTTGGTCCGGAGTTCGTGAGAGTTTTCCCTCCCAGCAGGGATTGCCACCGTTCCGCCCCTCCGTTCTTTTCGGCGGGAGAAGGGACCTTGCCTCCCCTCTTCCCCTTTAGTGGTTCGTCAGGTGCCGTCGTTTCCCCAATGACCTTAGCTCCCTTTGTGCTGTTCTGCATGGTAGATGCTGGAAATTTTGCCCCCTCCACGTCGCACGGAGTTTTTTTGGTTTTTTTGAATTACCCAGAATGATTTTTCTTCTCTTGCGCATCTGCGCGGACGGGGGTTTTTTTTTGTTTTTTTTTGCTAATCGAAGAGTTCGTCTCCGGGGGGAAACGCAGCCTGTCCCCCCATCAATCCACGACCTTCTGACCTCCCCTTCTGCAAGCTGCCCTTTCAACTCCGTCTATACCTACCTCCTTTCCCCCTTCCCTATGAGGCCTCCTTCAATCGACTCCCGTACCTTTTTTTCTTTCCCTTTCGTTGAAAAAAAAGGATTTCGCGATTTTTTTTTTTCGCTGAAAGTAACTTGATTCTTATCCCTTCTATCGACTGTTCGCTTTGGACCCTTTTCCGCATATCACGTCCTTTGCAAAAGGCAGAGGGCCGCCGGTCTCTTCTGATCTACGCCGTGGATATGGTGTTTCTTTCTGGCGCATTCAGGTCTCGGGCGACACATGTCTTCTTCCAGCATTTTTGCTTTCCGCTTGATGGTTTATTGGTGGGCATTATTCGTTCAAAGAGCGATTGGACCGTACAATGCTTCCACCCGATACTTCCCCCCCCTTCGTTTTTCCCTGTACCCCCTTCCTTGTCTTACCTTTTCAGGCCAATGGAAGCGCTGCCCGGTTCTCCTTTGGTGCAGATGTCACTTTTTTGGGCGATTTCCCGGGAGTTATTTCCCCAAAGCCGCTTTTGGGATATCGGCCGTTACGAGGCTATCTCAATTCCTTTTTTCCATAGGTTTAGTGTTCCCCCCCCGTGCCCCATTAATAAATTAGATTTTGCCCCCAATGCTAAGTTTTTCTCCTTGTTGACGGACCGACTGGCCCTTTCCTCCTCTTTTCTTTTGAGATCCCTTCTCTACCTTCTTTTTCCTCTGTTTTTCTGAGACCCCCCGGCCCACGAGTTTTTAAACCGGTTTCCCCTCAATTGGGGGAATGGAACTCCCTTTTCCTTTCACACCCGACCCCTCTTCGCTGCTTGGCCCCAGACTTTTCCCTTTCCACTGCCTCTCGAAGTGCAAAGGTCATTTCCCCTTCTCGAATCGTTTTTTTCTCCTCTCAAACACTTCTCTTCAGACCTCTTTTTTTTCTCGTTTATTCCCCTTACTCCAATAACACAACCTTTTTGAGCTCCGTCCTTCTTTTTTTTTTCATCCGCGGTCCCTTACTCAGAAGATAAGGGGATTCATCCCCCCCCCCCCTCCCGTCATCATTCGAATACGTCCAGTTGTTTTTTCTGTAGGCGAAGACCCGTTCTTTCAGCTCGTTCAGCCAGCCCCCTCCCTGAGGCGGCGTATGGACTCCTCCTCCCCTTGTGAAGGCGGATTATCTTCTCTCCCTCAAGTCCAAACGAAGCCCCCGTCTTACTACACGACTCCCCCCCATGGCTGGCCCCTCCCCCAAGGTAGAAGAAAAACCTCCCCTCCCCCCCTCCTTCCCCTACTCATTTGTTCGCGAGATACCGGTTTTTCCGCGTTTCGGTTAAGTTTTTTTTCCTCCTTTCCTTGTTTCGGGAGTTATTTTTTCGGATCAGATTCTTTTTGGAGGCGGAGACTCTTTGATAAGATACGTCCATTTTTCCCCGATGGAGGAGTCCAACGCCGAAACCCTTCTCTTCTGGTTGTATCATTGTTTTCTGCTTCCTCAGGGCGCGGGTGATCTTCGCTCCATACGGTTGCTTCCCTTTCTTCTCGGCTGATCGAAAACCTTTATTTTTTCTTCGTGCTCCCTTGCTGATGATAACCCCCCGGACTTTTTCCCCCGGAATCCGAGGGGTGTCTTCCCGGGGCCGCCCCTCTTTCTTCCCCGATATGCCTAGAATTCTCCTTTCCGTCCCCACCCATTTGGATCGATCCTTTTCATCTTGGACTGTTTCCTGTCTGAGCGCTAGTTCTTGTGTTCAAATGGGTTCCGGCAAAAAGCAGCGCTCTGGCTTTCCTTTGGTTCAGAGTTGTTGCAGCCCCCTGAGTTTTCCCGAACTTTTTTTACCCCCTCTTCCTAGTCTGACGACGCGATGAAAAAGTTATCATTTTTTTTCAAATCATCACATTCCCTTTTTTGGCTGTACTTTCCCCCTGGCTTTCCTTGATTTAAACTTCCCTGTCACGTTTTGGTTTGGATGCCCCCCTGTTCCATTCCTTTTTTTGATGAAGGCCACTCCCTTGCTCTTTCCCCTTATTTTCCCCCTTCGGGAGCGAGCATTTCCCCCTCCGTCTGTCCCCTCTTCCGGTCCTTTTTCCCCGGTCGACGTTTCCCCCCCCCAAATGTTCTACCCGTTTTCTTCCCGCCCGTACGTTTCTCCCCCCCCATGCACTGCGCCTTAGTTGTTCTGTTGTCCAGTAGTTTAATATAAACCCTTCGTCTGAACCCCTTGATCCAAAATAACCATACGTTGGATTTCGGTATTAGACACGCTGTTTTCCCCCTGTCTAGATGAAGGAAAACGACCCTTCCTCCCCCATCATCCCCACCTTCGACTCCCTATTTTCAAGCACGCGGACTTGCCCGTAGTCTCCCCCTTTGGCCCTTGTCGTAAAGGGCAGGCTCCCCCTCTCATAGAGATCGAGGGGTTTTTCAGTTACCTTTTTTCCTCCCTTCCTACAGAAATTACTTGCCGGTTTCCCTTGGGCCGTTGAAACCCCCAAGACCAGGCTGTTCCCCAATGCCTCCGTTCGCATCAGTCTGATATTTCAACGCGGTTGCTTTTTTTTTTTTCGATTTTGATGATTGGGCTCTGGACTGTCTTCCCTTTGCTTTGGAGTGTATTGAAATTGAAGGTTCTTCTAGCCGCTGATCACCTTGAGTAAGTGAAACCTGTGGATACGGTCCATTGCCCCGTTTTTACTGCCCCATTGTTGTGAAGACAGTCACGACTACAACCTCGCGTTGTCTTTGTTCTGAGAGACATGTCCCGCCTCCCCATGATACAAGAAGCGATTTACCTTAGTTTGTCATCGCCCGACGGTTTTTTCTTCCTTTTAATTAGGAACTCGAAGAAGATGCGGCTTTCCTTGTTCGTCCTTTTCGAGAATACGCCGCCGAAAGGTTAAATTTTTTCGTTCTTCTTCCCCCCTTATGGTCGGTGGCGAAGTCTGTTCTGCTTTTAACCCGCCCCCGAACCCTAACTTCCCCCCTTCTTTTCACGTCCTTCCCCCTCCCTCCCGACCCTTACCTGTGTCACCTCGCTTCTTCCACTCCGTGGTTTTTGATTCAGATCTACCTCTTTCATCTAGTTTCTTTCTGCTTGAGCGGGGATCTTTCGTCCCTTCCCTCCGGGGAGGCGGATTCTTTTTTTTTTGGAAGAAGACACAGCCTTCCCCCCCCTCCCCCCCCCTAAGCACGGTTTTCCTGGTGCTGAATTTTCCCCGGGAAGTAAAAGCTGCCATCCAGCTCGACTGCGGATGGTTAGAATTCGTCCTCTGCGACTGACCGCTTTTCTTTTTTGCTTCGGGCGGCCTGCCTTGTTCCCAGGACGCGCTATAAACGTTTTTTTCTCGTTTCTTTTGCGTATTTACTGTCTACGGCGTTCAGACTTTATTCTTTCTGCGCTGAGGGTCTCCCTATCCAGGTGAGCGACGGCTTCCTCTCCGGATCTTTCAGTTCCGGCCACCATTTCCCCCTTCCCCTCTTTTCAGAACTTAACTTCCCCCCGCCTCCTCCCTATCTGACTAACAGCTTCCCTCTTTCGTACCCCGATGCCGCACCTCCTACTCTCAGTACTTTTTTTTTTTCCCAGTCCCTGCAGTTTTAAACGTCAACTTCCCTCTATTTTTGTCTTTATGCATTACCTGTAAGTTTTCTCCCATTGGCGTGGGGAATTCACTGTTACGGACATTTCGCTATACTGGCAAACCCATTTTCTTTGCAGAGGAGGCCCTCCCCGTCTTTTTGTGGATGTGCTTCAGAGGCTCCCCTTTTCTAACGATCTTGCGGCCCACAGCGGGGCCTTAAGTCTCTCATACTTCTTTATTTTTGTGGCGCAGGATGCCGTTCCAAATTTGCCTCCCTTTTGTTTTTAGAAAAGCCGCTTTGTGACTACAAAGTACTCTTTACAGCAGGGATTGCGGTCTCTCGTCGCGACCCCCCGGAAGCTTGAACGAGGTTAGGAGCGTCCCTTTTCCTCTTAAATTCTAAGTGTTTTTTACAAGCCTTTCTATTTCCCGCGGAGGGTTTTTGTCCTCTCCTTCGGCCGGTTAGGGGGACGGTCCCCTCTACAAGGATACTCCTTTTGGTGATCTGTGTCGTGGCCTAACTTTTGTCCCGAATCCACGTCCCTCTGTTTACCCCACCCCGCGCTTTCGGTACATCACTTGTTTTTTTTGCATTTCCCACCCGTGCCTCGAACCTTTCTATGGAGATGTTTTCCCCCCACTGACGGACGAAATAGCCTCTGCCTTCTTCTCGCCCCTTCTCATGGGGACTGGTCCTTTTTCCCACCAGCAAAGGAGCTCTGTTCCTTTTTTGCAACACCCTTCTGGCACCGTTTTCTTTCTCAGTACCTTCAGCTGGGAGCCCTTTTTTTCTTCCCCCTGTTTTTTTGCTGGACACAAAACCCTCCCTCCCCTTTCCTTATCTTGGTCTCGTACCGCCCCCCCCCCAAGGGATGACTCCCTTTTACTTAATATTGGCTGCCCCCCTCTTTCAATTTCTGATCCTTTTCTTTTGTCAAGCCAGAGAATCCCAGTTACCCCCCCCCTCTCCCTCCTCTCTAGCACCGAGCAGTATTCGCTGAAGCCCTGCCGCTTTTTTCCCACCTCCTAATTCTATTTTGAGATCTTGCACCCCTCCTCATTTGTTGATGTTTTTAATTCACCGCGTCCTTCGAAACCCGTTCTTTCCACCGTCATACTACCCTGACTTCCCGTCCCCCCCCACCTTCCGGTCTGCCCTATTTCAAAGTAAGCAAAATCGTTTTTTCTTGCTACCCTCGTGTTATCTTTGTTTTTTTTCTTAGCCCTCCCTGTGCGGCCGCGTTCTCCAAGTAGGGGCGGTTCCAGGTGGTTCGGTCTTTTCTTTGACGTGGTCCTTTATTTTTTTTTCCTTCCGGAGACGCTCTGATCTTCCCCAGCGGATTAGTTTTTTTCCCCCCCAGGTCTTATTTTCTGTCCTCCCCTTTCTATTACCCGGCTTCTCGAGACGGCGATTTTAAGTTTTCTTTTCCGGGGCCTTTCCTTCTCTTTTTGATCGATCCACTTTTCCTCTTTTGTTTTGGACCTTCTGGAGACCACAATTGATTTTTTTCCCCTTGACGTTCCCATCATTTTTAGGTGTGGTTTCCTGAGCTTTTTCAGAGAGCCGCCCCTTGATTTCCTTACGTCTTTCTTTTGTCTCCTTTTTTTTTTTTTCAACCCCCCATTTTTTCTCTGAGGTCCTTTCCCCTGGAGCGAAATGTCTCTTTGTGCCATGGGGTATTTGGAAAGCTTTTGTGTTCCCAGTCTTAGAGTGCAAGTCCCCTGATCTTTTTCCCCCCATCCTTTTTAAGTAAGGATGACCCCCCTTCCTTCCCTTTCCTTTCTTGGTTTTGTTCTTCTTCCTCCAATCGCAGGATGATTCACTTGTACCAGTCGGCCGCAAAAGTTTCCCTCGGAAAGTGTTGTTTTATCTTTCAGTGTTTTTTCCTCTCCTCTTGAAGTAAAGCCCCCTATATTGAATACAACGTGGGCAATCGGAGCGTAAGATTTGGCCAAGCTACCTACCCCGGTACTCTACAGACTTCCCTTCAATTCTGGCCCGAGAGCAGAACCCTTTTCCCTCTCTTCTTCTCTTATACACACCTCCCAAGGCTTAAATTGCCCTGTATTGTCGTTGACCAATTCGTCTAAGGTTTTTGCTGCTTTGACCCGCCACCAATAACTCCCCCTCGCGCATTAATCTTTTACTCGACTTTTTTCTTACGATTTCTTTCCAGCCCAGCGCCTTCCCCAATACTACGGCGGATCTCCCGTTCATAGTCTCTTTTCATTGTTTGCCAGTAGGGACGGCGGGTGAAATGGCTCCTCCATTACAGCGCCACTCTTTCCTCGCTGTCTCATCTCAGGTAAGCTAATAAGAACCCGTTCCCCCCCCCCTCTTGAACCCTTCCGGTTTCAACACGTCCCTTGCCCCCCTTTCCCCCACTTTCTACCGGTCTTTCAATTCCTTTCGTCTTCCATCTGGCACTCCCTGCGGTTTCCTAGGTCCCATTTTGCTTTGAAACTCCTGCTTGGGCCATGGAAGCTTGCAGCCTCACTCGTGGTCTTTGATTTCCCTTCGTTCAGTGGCGTCCACTTTTTCCTGGCCCCCTCTTCGCTTGGTCTAAGCAACGCCCCCCTTTGGGCCCTGGTGATAAGGTGAGGTAAAGTTTTCCCCTTCTTCTTAGGGTACGCCGTCTACTTCCGCAACGTGCGCGTCTTGGATATCTCAGATTGCAGCATCCCTTTATTCAGACAGCGGCGCCCTGCTTGCGCGGGGTCATCTCCTCCTCCTTTTGAACGTTTAGTACAGTCTACACCTTCCTCCTCCCCTCTCTTTGCCTGTCCTTTAGTCCCGTTTTGATGCCAGCTTGCCGACCGTTATTTTTTTGTTTTTTCCCCCCCGGGGGGTCTGCTTTTTGCGTTTTTCTTATTAATTCCCCCGAAACCCTTTTGGCCTGTTATGGTTTGGAAAAGAAAAAGCCTTCGCCAAACTCCTCCTCTCCGTTTATTTTCTCCCCTTTCTTCTCCTCTAAGTTGTTTGGTTTGAGCGAGAGTGACTCTCATCTATGACCTCAATTTCAGTTTCTCGTTTTTTCTGTAGGTTTCTCCCCCCTTTTTTTTTTTGCCCCCATAGGGGAGGGTGGAGCTTTTGGGCGTAGTGGAAACAATTTGCGTACCCCATCCTCTTCTCCTCTAATTTCGGCGGGGAATGTCTCCCCCCACGTGTTTTACTCCCCAGATGTCCAAGTGTGAGGTTTAATTTCTTTTTTTCTTCGCGTTAGAGGACAATTCCTTCCTTTCGCTTGCTTTTCGCTTGCATGCTGTTTCTTCTTCCCACAATCGGCACTGTTTTCGCTTTCGTTAGTTTTTGAAGACCCTTTCCTTCCCGCTTGAGCTTTTTCCCTTTTCCCCCTCAAAGGTGAGCGACGGGTAGTTACTCCCCCCTCTCAGATTAGTTGAGACGGAATTCCCGAAAATAAATCCTCCCCCCCTACCCCTCCCTCTTCATGCCCCAGCATCTTTTCCGTTCCAGCACTTGGTCCCCCCAGTTCCCTTCCTCGGCTGCGCTTCAGAAGCATTGACCGACCGTTTCCTACCCCCTTCAACTGCCGTGTTCCCTCAGGATCTCGTTTTTCTTCTGATGAATCCCTTCTACTCCTTTTCTCCCCCACTATATTATGGCTCTTTTGTTTGAATTTTTACGACCCGTTTTGTAAAAGTGACTGGCACGAGGCTCTTCTTCCCTGAAGGATGTCTTTCTCTTTTTTTTGATTGGTATTGTCAAAGAGCGCGTGTCGCAGCGGCCACCGACTTGTTCTCTTACCTCTAGGATCGTTCTTTGTGTGTTTTATGCGTTAAATCCCTCCTTGGTAGCAACCCGTCTGCCGGCGTGGTCAACACTCAACCCTCCCCCGTATGATACTTGAGAAGCTTTAAAAAAGTACACGTTGGCATGAGTTCTTTGCAGATGGAAATGAGACGGCGCCACTTTATTGCCCCCCAGCTTTTTTTCTGCTCGCTCCTCTCCTTTACGGGTATTACTACAGGTTAGCTTTTCCTCCCTTTTGCCCTTCCCTAAAGACCCTCTCCCTCCAGAGGCTCAGACATCCCCTTTCTTGAATTGTGGGTACTATGCCCCCCGTTCGAATCTCCCTCCCCTACCCCTACCCCGAAAGAAGTTTCCCTTTTCGCCCCCCCCTTAGCTTCCTGTGTACCCTTTTCCCTTAAATTGGGTGCTTGTTCCACTTTTTACTCGGGAACACTCCCCCCGCCGCTTCCTCTTTTAGAACCCCATGTACTCCCTCTAATATTCCCTTTCACAGTGACTCGTCCTTTCTTTCCGCCTAACTCGTTTGTTTTGTTCCCCCCTGAGAACTCTGTCCAATCCTGTTGTTTTTTGTTTCCGCCCTCTTCACCAAAAGCGTCGGGATACTCTCCCCAAGGCAGATTGGTTTTCTAATATTTGTCCTCCGAGAATTTTGATTTCGATTCCCTAAGAATAATTACCCACTCCCCAGAGGTACTCATCTCCTCCATTCACTATTGTGGCGTAATCCTCTCATACTTTTCCGCATCGCCTCTTTTTTCTCGTTTGGGATTTACTCGTGTAGTATCCTCTTTTTCGAGGCTCCGCTGCCACTCGCCTCGACCCCCCATCGTACTCCTAACCAAAACGAGCGCCCCTACACCCTCTCTGAAACACGCGGCAGACCAGGTTCCCCCTCATACGTTATTTTGATGATCGCCGTCGGCGAGTCTCTCTTTTGAAGTTTATGGGTAACAGTTGGAGGATTTTTTCGTAGCCTTCTTCCCCCCCCCGTTTAGATTTGGTTTCGCGGCGCCTCGTCTATTGATATACGGCCTCCCAGATTGTTGAGACCGCCCTTTCAACTTTCGAGGATGGGGATAGGAACGCAGACTGCTGCTTGTCTCCTCCGGCCTTTTTTAAGTGACTCAGGCTTTTTTAGTGCTCACTTATCTTGGGTATCTCCCCCCTTATTTCTTTTACCGCTTCCCTGAGGCTCTCCAAACTTGTCTATTAGGCCCCTGCTCCATCCTGATTTTCGATTTATCTAGGTTCTTTTTCCCGAGCCTCCCTCATGATTGTACTCTTCTTTGCCCTGATTTTTTTACCCCGCAACCCCCTCTCCTCGAGGAATGTGCTCCTTTTTAACCTTTCCTCCCGTTTCTTAGTGTCTTCTTCGGTTGTGCCGTTTGTCAGCCTGCAATAAGTGCTTAGAGGATTTAGGTGTGATCGGGATAGGCTGCCAAAGGCAATTTAACGCGTGGACGCCCGACATGTGAACAGGTAATCCCCGCGTTCCCGCACCCCGCTGGTAATCGCCACCAGGACGTGACGCGCTTGTTTTTTTCTTTACAGAGCCCCCCCCGAGAAGATTCGCTACGGTTGGCCGGCCGCCAAGTGATCCACCGTGACCGGTTTTTGTGCTGCGCTCTTTTTCCTTTTGTCGTATGGCATACTGTCCCGTCATTTCCTGGCTCGTCAGGCCTTTTATGCCTGAAGTAGGATCCGCTAGACCCCATTGGGTGTCATTCCCTGTACGAGGTTTGTTTACTTCCCAGTATTCAAAAACCATTTGCCTAAAAAAGTCTCGATTTTAGCTACGTTTTCCCCCTTCCCCCCCCTCCCCGCGTGCTGGATTGTAATTTTATCCCCTTGGGAAATTTTTTACTTTCCACCCTTTTTCTTGAGATTGCTTTCATGTGCGCACCCCCCCTTGCATGTAGAGTCTTAAGAGACACTGTTTTCTTGCCCCCTCGGAGACCATTCAACGAATAAAACAAGATCAGCCATCTCCCCCTGCTTCAGCCGTTCATAGCTGGGACTTTTTGCAGTGTTAGGCGGGGCCCCTTGTCTACAGTTTCCCTCAACGCGCCAGATAGCGACCCAGAATGGATCCGAGTCCCTGTCCCTATCCCCCCTAAATACGTTTTGTCACCTCCTTTTTTTTTTTCTCCGGGAAGTTTTCCCTGTCCACCTGACCCCTCCAGGTTCAATGGCTTTCTCTGTTTTCTACAGTATTGAATCCGTTTTGTTGCCACTCGAGGCTTTTCCTATTTAACTATTCGTTCGTATGGGGTAAAATCTGTTATTTCAATATGCCCAGCATTTTTTGAGTGTTAATGATTTCCTTGGAGTGGGTAGGGCCTTCCCCCCCAGGGGCCCTGTGAGTGCGTCCCCCAGGATTGCCGACTCGTCGCGGGAGAAATCCCCAAGAATTCCCCTTTTGATTGCGCTGTTTTGTCCTCCTGCCCCCTGACCCATCTTTCTATACGAAAACTACACCAAAGTTCCTGAGGTGATTCGCGCATGCGTCCCCGCATAGGGGGACTTTTTTTTCATTCTTGAACTATCGCGCTGTTTTCATCCGCACCCCTGACGAGCCTCCTTTAGTCGAAAACCTCTTATTTTCCCAACCTTTTTCTTGAAGGATTTTTTTTCCCCCCCCTACAGCAGCAGGAAACGGCTGTATGGAGGTTTTTTCCTTTTTTTGCGTTCACCCTACGAACTCCGCCCCTTCCCCCTTCTTTTCAGGTGCCTAAAAATGTCCCAGCCCCCTGGAAAGACGCACCTGTTAATCGCATCTCTCTTCCTCCCCCTAGTTGTTTTTGTTTTATCTTATTTTCCATGATGCGCAAACTCCTGTCTTAGTGTAGTTTTGATTTTATGTTCTTCTTGATGAACCCCCTCCGTTTGGGAGTTCGGGGGGCTGGGAACTCCTCCCAAGAGGTATTCCACAGTTCGAAGATCCCTTTTCGGCTCAAATGGCTCATCACATTGTTTCCCAGCTATTGATTTAGTCTTTCTTGCCAGGTCTGCTGAGGATCTCGTAGGGGCCTTTCCTCAGCAGTCAATTTGGTTCAAGCGGTTTTTTGGACTTTTCTCAAACCTCGGGGGCGACTTTGCTTTTTTCCGTTCGGTACTCTTCCTCCCCCTTTCTTTTCCCCTTCGAGTGCGCGTTTGATTAAGACAGTACTGGTCGCGACGGTGATTCCGCGTGCCGATTTTAGTTTGTCCGCCGACCTTTCCAATTCCACCATCCCCACCTCGAGCAGGCTGCAAGCTGCTAAAGCATCCCTCTTTCCCTTCCAAGCAAATTTCGGTGCATTCCTCTTCTCTGCGCTTCCTCATCGACGCCCCGACTTTCCGTTATTTTTTTTCCGACACCCGGGTGTGAAAACTTCCCCTTTCTTGACCGATGGATTTTCTATGTGACCCTTACCCCTCACTTCGCTCTTATCTGGTTGGAAATTTTTTCGTCTTTTAGTACCTTCTGCTACTTACTTTTCCCCCCAGAGCCCGGATGCTATTGAATTCTATGCTATGTTTGTATCTGTTATTTGTTTTTTGCCTGATCGGCGTGCCCGTTTCCTTCAGAGCCTGGAACTATCCTCGGATTCTTTTTTACAGATGCCGTTCCCAATCCTGCCACTCTTGTTTTTTCCGTCACCCGCCGTGGACTTCACCCCCTCAAATCCGGTCCCTTTCCCTCTTGCCCCTTTGACTTTTTGAACGTAGGTAAAAAAGGCCCTGAAATTTTTTGCGTCAGTTTTCCTATTTCTTACTTTTAGGGAACCACTTTTTCCCCCTCTTTATTTTCATTGGTGCTTTTCTATCTACCTGCCAGGACGGGGTTCTGGTGCTAAGGATTTGGCACTTTCGTTCCTTCCCATTCCGACCACTCCTCCGAAGTTACAGAAAAAACACTTGGGTCGTGTCTGTCATTGACCGGCCGGCTTGACCAACCGTGCCGAGCTCATCTTGCTTTTGAGATGTCCCCTCCCATTGACGACGGTTCCCCTCCCTTTTTGGGACGGATTTGCCTGTTTCCCCATTTGCTGCAATGCTCAGGTACCTGGGCCCCTTCGCCTGAAACCCCCTTTAAAGCCTCTTTTCTTCTTGGTAAAGAACCCCTTCCCCCTCCCCGTAGCTCCGACAGGGTGAAAGTTCCCCTTGTTTTAATCTCGATCACATCTTCCTTCAAAAAAAACCTTTTCTGGAAGAGTCATTCTCTTGTTTTCTATAGTTCTCCCCGAAGTACACACCCTACGTTCGGATTGTACCGTTCTGACCTTTTGGTGATCTTAAGTCAGTTTACCATTTAATTTCCTATTAGATCCCTAATCCCGTTACAGCACCCCCTCTCCTCCCTATCATCAGCCGTCTTCGGCGAAGCCGTCTTTTTTATCCCATCATCGCCTCTTTTTTCGATCCTCCTATACGTGTGCATGCGTCTTATAGCTAGTTTTTTTTTTTCCCCCCCGCTCGCCCCTTTTATCCTCTTCCAGCTACCCGAACCCCACAATGGAATACTTTTACTTTCCAAAGTACTCTTCAAAAAACGCGGCCGGCACTATCTCTCTTTTAATAATCACAGGTTTTAGTTTTTCTTGACGGGCGCATAGAGTTCGTTTTCCCTTGGACATTTCGGGTATATTCAGTTGGGTTCGGAGCGTTCGTTTTCCCGGTGTTCGATTCGCTTCCGGAGAAGAGGCGATTAATTGATATCCGATTTGCACACGAAGGAGTTCTTGTCTTTCCCTCCTTCCCTGGTCGAGGATTGGCTGTATGACCCCCTGAGCCCTGCCGGCTTTGGAAGGACGGCGCTTTCCCCTTTATTCGTATTCGTGCATCCTGGTGCTTTTACCCCTTCATCGCTTTTTCTTCGACATAACCTAGTATCTGCTGATCGGGCTCCGTCGGTCTGGAGCACCCCAAAACGTGGTACGTCCATTTCCCCGTCGTAGGGTGTTAGGAGGGGGGACTACCTTGAGCCCGCCCTCTCTTTATTAGCATAGTGCGAAGGTTTTTCCCCGCCACCCCTCTTTCTTCGTTCCTGTGTCTCCCTTTTAATCTCCGCGAATATAGAGATTGAACTTTTGTTTCTGTCCGCAGCGGCGGTTCTTGTTCCCTCTTTAGTTTGCCCAGTCCCCTCTGAAAAAGTCACCAATACCCCCTCATAGTTGCGCGACGATTTGCAATTCGGCCGAGTTGTATGTTTCTCTACCCCAGGATTCTTTCGAACATTTTTTAGGCGGCCGTCCAAGTTTGACCCGCCCCCCTCCCTTACTTTTGTTGTTGCTTTTTCGTCTGCTTTTGTATTTTTTCCTGCCCTCCCACAACAGGATTCAGCCCTTTTCATATGTTTCATCACCTCGCTGTACGGAGCTCTTCCCGCTGTTTCGGACTTTCGTTTGCCCGTCCGAAGCCCTATAAACACTGGACAGATTCCCCAATTCCTACTCTTTCTTTTCGCTACTTTCCGCCCAGCACTTTCCCATTCCGGCGTATTTTATCGTTCCCCGCCGTCCAGTGTCCTCTTTTTCGTAATTTTTTTGAACATCTGTTTGATAACCATTTGCTGCTGCACATCCGCGTTCTTTATACCCCCTTTTGCCGCGTCTTCTTTCCCCAGCGTGTCTCCCAAAGCACCAGGCAAACACGGAGCTCATCCGTTCAATAGCATCCTCTTTTGATGTTTGGTTTCGGACCCCTTGTAAAAGTTGCGGCGCACCGAGCCTGCTCTTTCGTGAACCTTGAATAAGATTTCAGCGTACTTTTGCTACGACATCGCCCGAAAATCCTCTTCTAAAGGTCTGCAACTGGTCACAAAATTCCCCCCTTAATAAGCGTTATGTCAATTTCTTCGACTTTCGTCGTCATACCTGCACGGGGTCGCCCGCGGCTTCTTTAGTCGTCTCCTTTTTGACGGGCTTTGACCGCGTGCCTTGCGTGCGTTGATGCCCCTTTTCCCGGTCGTTAAATTTCGTCGGGGATAAAACGCCTTTCGTCTGCCCCGTGATACTGCTGTTCCCTCTGAATCACTGCCTGTCACCTAACCCTCCCCTTTGCGTTTTGTCGGAATCTTCTTATCCTTACTCGCGGGACCTGCAGACAGCCCTCAAAGATCAGGCACGGGTTAAGATCCTTTTTGCGCCTTCTCTCCCGACGCCCTAGCGAAGCTTAATTTTCGTCACGTTGTGGATGATCTACCCCCTTAATAAATCCTTAGTAGTCTGTTGTGCGCCGATTGTTGATTTTCCCCCACTTTCCGAAACTTACCCTCCTTGTTGGGCTTCTATCCCCGCTCCCTTCTGGAACCCCGGACGTG
>Ga0179593_1567350_pt1 | contig 21201 bp, 24 predicted proteins | sample CZODoug2_1_08_16_FD_185931 | JGI IMG/M metagenome (GOLD analysis project Ga0179593, IMG submission 185931) | Vadose zone soil fungal communities from Angelo Coast Range Reserve, California, USA - CZODoug2_1_08_16fungal (PacBio error correction) | ecosystem: Environmental > Terrestrial > Soil >... | reverse complement strand
AATCTTTTTCTCTTGGCGCCGATTTGTCTTCCCCCTCTTGGATTTCTCCGTCTCCTTCTGGCCAGTTTCTCAGGCGCGTTAAGACTCGTTTGCCTTGAGCCATGCCGACGAATTTTTCCTGTTTTTTTCCTTGAAAATCATTCTCCTGCTAAAAACTTTTTCGACTGCAGACCTGCTCTCTTTTCGATCCCCCTTCTCACGCTTTTTCTCTCCCTCCTCCCTAATACCCCTGCGGAGCTTTTTTTAGTAAAAACACGCAGATTATTTTTTCTTTGATTTCCTTCCCCTCCTTGCTCGGCGGGCTTTCCGTCTCTTTCCCCGTGAAGGGAGGAAGTAACCCAAAGACGCACCTTGGATGCGGAGTACTGCTCGTCAATTTTGGGTTTCAACCGCATAGAGGTCGCGCACGCGCGCAACTGTTAAGCCGCCAAGATATTAGCTGTCCTTTTTTTTCTTGACGTCTTCCTCTTCCCCCGGTCATGTAGGGGAGATTTCAAATCTTCCTCCCTTCACGGAGTCAACAGGCTTTTGCCCCCCGCGCTCGTGATCGCGATGACCGGTAATAATCTAGTTCCTACCGAATTTTTTTGGTGCGAGTTCCTCCTCTTTCGAAACAAATGAGATAGTCGCTCCAATGATTGGCGTTCCGTCGGATTACCTTTCAGCCACCTGCTTTCATCATCAACCCCCAATCTGTTATAATTCTTCCCCCCGTCGAAATGACCCTTTTTTTACAGCAGTTACCGAAGTCGAAGTAGTCCCTCCCAGACGACACCACGTCTTTCCATTTTCCGCGTGAACCTAGAGCCGCCTCCTGTCAGTGTTTTTTTCCGGGCAGTCGATGAGGTGCGTCTTCTTTTCGGTGCCTGTCTCTCTGTCTGGTTCGAACAAATTTCATAGATTTCTTTCTCTGAGTGATTCTTCTCGAGCCGCCCAAAGCCCCCCTCTTTTCTAGGCACTCGGATGGTTCCCAGTCTTCTCTAGGTAAAAAATTAGGCACTAGCGTCCTTGCCTTCCCTAAAGTGATCCCCCGGAAAAAAAATTTTTTTCTCCTTTTTTTCCCCTTTTTCTATTCGCGTCTAGCTCGGTCTCCGTTTCCCCTCCCACTCGTAATCTCTTGGCTCTTTTTTGCACTGTCTACACCTGCCCTCCGTTGGAAGACCTTCACCCTTCCCGTGAAAGGAATGTCAAGAGCGACCCTAGCGGCATGTTCTCTTCCCTTTTTCTTTTCCTTCCCTCCTGGTTGTTGAGATCGTTTCCCCATTGCTCGATGCTGAAGTCTCCCACTCTGATGGTCTCTTTTAGACAGAGCTTGACATCCCTTTTGCCCCCTTCCCCCTGGTTCGATGAGGCCATGTAGCACATCTTCTCACAGAAGAGTATCGAGTTTGTTTGCTCCGCCGTCTGTCTTTCGCCGATCGAGCAGTATTACCGTCAACGGGCGCCCCTGTTAGCCCTTGTTGTGTCCGTGTTAAAGGCGCAACGTTGCTCTTACGTCACATTCCTTTTTTCTTGGTCCATCGAGTCAGGTACCTTGCTGGAATGGGAAACGACTTTACCGTGTTTTTCGGCTCGTTTAGCTGCAGAACATATACTTCCCTGCGTCTTTTTTGTGTTTTCGCCCGCAAGTGATTTCCTGACCCAACCCGCCATGAAATTCCCCCCCCTCTCCTGCGGAAAACGTCGCCTTCTGGGCGGTGTGGAGGGACAAATTTTACGAGTGGACTCGGGATGGCGCAGCTTTGTTCTCGCTGCCCTCGGCCGCGCCGTCTTTTTTTTCTATTAAGTTTAGGCACGATAGATGTCGTTTTTTTTTTCTTCGCTCGTTTTACGACGGCCTCTTCCTGAATCAGATGAGGCACCGCGTAGTCCTGGTCTTTGCAGGGTTGGTGTACCCGGTAAACCCCTAGAGCCCGACCAAAGCTTCCGTTGGGTCTTTTTTTTCTTTCTGATCCGCACAAACTTTTCAAAATGCTGGTGTACCCTACGTGGCGTTCCGTTTCATCGCGGGCTCTTGCTCGTTACCGACTTTGCCCTCGTACTAGTCCTTCCCCTCTTAGGCGGGACCCTCTGTTCTTTTTTGAACTTTCCCTACCTTGTCGTGGAAGTCGTCTGAAGGAAGCCGTTCCGCTCTTCTTTCCTACTTCCGTATTTTTCAGTGAAGTTTTCTGAAGTAGCGCTGCCTACCACCCGCGCACTTCGCGCGGTTGGGACCCCTCGCTCACCAGGTCGTTCTAGTCCACGCCCACCGTTGTATAGACGCGGCTGGTCGTTTTCGCGAGACGAAAGCCGCTCTCAACCCCCCCCACATGTGTTTTTTTCTCACTAATGGTCCAAATCATGCGTATGTGAGAGCGGGCCCTAAGCCCTGCGTCTTCGAGATTTTTGAGCTTCTTAATGGCCCCCGCCTTTTACGACTTTCATGATTTTCCCCCGCGTGTCCGACGGGCGTCACTTCGACAAAGCGCGTTTTTGTTTTTCCCAGTCTTCTCTTGATGGATTTTTCTTTTTTCGGCAAGGTCTTTTTTTTTTGACAATATGACGATTTTTGACCTTCTGTTCCTTTCGCCCCCTTTTCTCGCGTACCCCAGGTGCAACGAAATCTTTTTCCTTCCCCACCACCGGCGAGGCTCCAAATGCCCTCTCCCTCTTTCTGCGCCCCCATCCCCGGAGGAACTAGCCGTCCCTCCCCAATACCTTTTTGATCGTGTCTCTCTTTAAGTGGGGGGGGGCGTTGTTGGTTGCCAAGAAACGTTTCCCGTGCGCGGTCTTTGGCTCCACTTTATCTAGTCTTAGCCGTATCCATTTGGATCGATGCAGTACACTCTCCTGATTCCTGTTGAAGTTGCAAGTAGAGTCCACGTGCTATCGCGTCTTTTAACAAGTCGAGTCGATTTTTTTGTTACTGGCTCAACGCTTTTCCAAGTTTCGTGCTTATTTTTCATTCTCACCGCGCTTTGTTTTTTTCTTGTTTGGATGGAGCCCCTGCCTGTTTGGCCGGCTTTTTCTTAGACTGCGCCTATCGTTCGGGTGAGAAGGGCGTGCTCATCGCGCTTGATGTTCCGTTCAATCTTTGAAGTGGATTTTTGTTTTTTTTTTCGAGCTGTTTTTTCATCAAGAAGGCTCCGCTTTTGTTCTTCCTCAAAAGCGATGACTGTCCCAAGTTAGGCGTATATTTCATATCTCAAGGATTCTCAGCAGTTCTGCTATATCCCTCGGGGATCTCTTCTTTTCCTCCCCCCCCCCCCCCCCTTCCCCCCCTTTTTCTTGGTTGGTGTTTTTCTTCCCTCTTTTTCTCTTTATCTTAAGAGGCTCTGATCTCTAGTACGTCGTGCCGTTCAATCGCGACTTCGCTTTATCTATTTTTTGAATCACAGGATCCCCGAGGTGCTGTCGCCTTCTTGCAACCTTTCCTCCTATTCCGCAAGTCTCGCCAAACGGATTTTTTCTTGGACCCCTTCCCCCCCGAGAGCGCTCGCGCCCCTTTTTCCCGTACCGACGTTTTCCAAAAGATCTCTTTTGGCGCCATCCCCCCCCAACCTTTTTTCTTCATCGCTGTTAGTTTCCTCTTGATACCGCGTAGAGCAATATTTTATTCGCTCGAACCGTCTACGCGTTCCTCAAAGTCCCCTAGAGAAAGTCAGCTTTTCGACTTCCTTCAGACGCGATCTGGTCCCTCAGCTCTCCCCTTTGGATCCGGCCGTCGCTTCCCTGTTACTCTGTCCAGGAAACCGCGCACTTTTAATCGAACAAAGATTACGATCGGCTTCAATCAGTTTTTGGACCTTTGTCGGAGATTCCTCGCTTTCAGTAATTTTTCCAAGTTCTCGTCTGGCTTTGAGGGAATTGGATCAGATTTGTGGTGTTCGGCCCTCCCTCATTAGACTAGACCCCGCGGCCATTTTCAGGAGGGTACTTTTAAATTTGACATTTGTTGTGTTCCGACCTGGTCTCCCCTGACAACGAAACCTTCCACATAGTCTTGCTCCACCCGATTCGAATTAGGTCCAACTTTTTACGGTGCGTATTTGGTTCTTCCCAATTTTTTTTTTCTTCGCGTTTTTGAATGGACGAGCAGCTACCCCTGCCCCCTCCCTCGCGTCTTCGCTATCCTTCCTCATGCTTTCTTTCCCCCTTGCGGTGCATAGTTGACATGGCTTTCTGCGCTACGGGCGCGTGCGTATTTAGTCCTGGCGGGGCGAAACCTCTTTCCCCGTCCTTTTTCTATTTTCCCAGACGCTAGTGTTTTTCCATTCCTGCTCTCCCCTCCTAGAGAAAGCGCGCCCAACAGGCCCGCACAACTTGATACTCGTCGCTTCCCGTTCTTCTGTCGTCTCCAGACCCGATGTCGTTCCCAATCACGCAGGTCCCGTTTGGAAGGTTTCAATCCTTGAAACCTCTCAAAAGGTTAGCTCAGTTTCGTTTGCCATTCAAGAAATAGAGTTAGCCTTTCTTTTGTCGATGTCCGTTTCCCGCTAGCCCAACATTTCCGTCCCCCTCTTGGTCTTCTATTGGGTTACCGTACCCATTTTCTAATGAAAACCTTCCCGCTGTCCCTTTACTAATATGGATTGCTGTGCCCTTTCCCCGCGTTCATTCCAGAGGATCGTGTCCCGTTCACCGACGCGCCGGTCAACCCTCCACAGTCGGCTTTTTGGTCGCCAACGGCGTGACCTCATACCCCACACCGCCTACTTAAGCGCACGGTTGCTGTAGATGTCTCTTTTTTCCCCTTGTTGTCCAGGATGATATGAAGCTTCAACCATTGGCTCTACGATTTCTTTCTGCGTGATCCTGCCTCAAAAGTCACCCCGTCTTCTTTCACGTCCGCGTCATAGGATTGTTCCCCCAAGTCTTTTTCCCCTCCAAAAATCGGCCCGCTCCCCGTGACCTTCCACATGCTAGTGATTTCATAGCTTTTTTCCCTGTGGCCCCCCACCGGGGTGAAGCTCCCCCCTTTAGTGACCCCTCCCCTTTTTGCTCCGTATTTTTGGACTTTTAAACTCGATAATGGATCATGGGCAAGGGGAGCCTTTCTTTTTGGACCTTAATTTAACTAGTGCAAGGACTGTCAACGCTTTTTCTCTCCCTAGCCCTTTGATCGTATCTCCTTCTCCGATCTTATTTTCCCTCTCCTTTTTTTTCTGCGATTAAAGGATCGATGTTCTCCTGAGCCCTCTGCCAGCCTTTCGTGAAACTTCGTCTTGACCTTCCACTTGAGTGTTAAATTTCCTTCCTGTTTCGATGCTGTGCCCCTTTCAGCAAACTTTTCACTCCTTCGAGATTCGAGTTCTTTTTCCCTTCAGCGCGGTAGTCTCCTCCCCTGATCGTAGCAGTTGCCCCCCCTTTCCAACCTTAGCCCCCTTCATTGTCAGTTGTTTAAAGCGACTTTCTTACTTTGCGTTCCTTTCCGCTTTTTTGGGCCCTAGCAACTGACTTGGTTTTTGGGAATCGGACTGTTGTACCTGACTTTGTGACGTGTGTTTTGTCGTTCGCGAGCCGAATCTCAGACACGAAGAAAACTTGCGGTTTTCGGTTCGCCGCAGATTCTTTTTTTCTTTCACCGCGCTGGACAGAACTACCCTTCCCCTCTGTTTTTTTTAACCCTCCCCTGCCCTTTTGCTCTTAGTCTTTTTACTCCGTGGCCGGCTTCTGCCGAATTTTTCTTTTTTCTTTGCGTTCTTTTGATTTTTTGAATTCTGGGTCTTTTTTGCAAGCGGCTTTGTCGCCGCTCTCCTTCGGTTTTTTCAGTCCCATTCTTCCCTTTGAATTGATGGCACGCCAGTAATTGCAGCGAGTTGAAGGGCTTTTACGTTCCCCTTCCCTCTCTTGCCCAATCCCGTTTTTTTTTCTTTCCCTTCCCCCCTTGTTTGGGCGCTCCCGCCATCATTCGCCCCCCTCCACTAGTTTGGACCTCGAGGTCGCCGGTCCGTTGTGCGCTTTTTCGTCTTTTCCCCCGACCTTCATTCCCCCGTGACTTGCCCCTGCTGAAGATTCCTTTTCACCTTTTCCTTTTCTGGGCCAAGAGCACCCTTCTTTTTATTTCTACCTCAGACGACCGGTCCTGCTCCGCCGTATCTCTTCCCTCATACTGTGGAATGCCCGTGACTTTTTGTGCGCGAAATTTTTTTTCTTCCCCCGTTTTAAAAAACGCGACTAGCGTCTTGGAATCCTCCAACGTGCGTTATTTTCCTCCTTCCCTTTGTACTCCGCTGTGTGCGTCCTGTAGAGGACGAAGCGCGTCTTCAACGCTGGTTAAATCAATAATGTTCTTTCTGAGACCTCCTTTGCTTTCAGATATTTTTTCTTCTATTCCCTGAGAGACACCGAGATCTCTTTATCGACTAATCATACGCCCAGTCTGCGCACCCTTTCTTTTTTTCAAGTTCTTCCAAGAGAGTGTTCCGCTCTCAGCTTTGATCTGGCTTCTGCTCCTACCCAGCTTCTTTTATGCGAGCCCTCCCCCCCTTGTACAATTCGCGCTTTTTTTTTTCCCTTTGGAAGATTCGATAGCAGTGAATCGTGTCCTTTCCCCAACCATCGCGTCTCCACTTTCAAGATCAACCTGCCTAGCCCCTTCTTTCCCATCGATGAAATCCTTCCCCTGTTTCGGTTTGCCCTTTTTTTTCCCGTTGTTTTTCCCCCAGAAGTCCTTCTTGATTTCGCGTTGCTCCCCCCTTTTTTTTCCGTGTCCTTTGATGATAGAACGCGGCCTTTTCTCCCCAGATCGGAGAGACTGAAGTTACCACTTTTCTCGCCCTGTCTTCTTCATTTCTATCCCCCCAGCGCGACTCTCTCATCTTTGATCCTTCCCGATCGACGTTGAATCTCTCGGAGTTTTTCAACTTCTATTGCTTATTTCTTTGCTTATCATAGAGTGAAATTCAGTTTTCTTTTTTAAACGCCTAGGTTCTTTTGGCGGTGCCCCCTCGTGTACCCGAGACGGATGGATTTTCTGAGTTCTTTTTGATGCCTTTTTCCTCTCTTATGCGCAACTGCCCTTTTCTTTTGAATACGAGAGCGCTTTAGTCTCCGTTCTTTCCCCTCCCTTCTTCCTCACCCCCTTTCGTGTATCATGTTCTCGACCCCTCGATGCGGTTTCGCACCGTTCCCTGATGATCGGTAAGTTCCCCGACGCTCTCACCAGCTACTTTTCCCCCCTCTTTTAAAAACCTGCGGGATCTCTTTTCCAATCCTCCGTGTGGAGTCTCCCTTTTTTTCCTCTTCCATTAGCTGTTCTGAATTCTGTGATAGCCTTCCTGACCGACGGCGCCGATTTTGAACTCATCTCTTTTTTTAGATCCAGTCTCCTGGGTGCGTTGCTCTGTCCCCCTCCCCGCCTCTATCTAGAGGATTCGTGCCAGCCAACTTGTTGCGGTCAATTTCGCTCTCTTTTTTCCCCTCCCTTCACCGAGAGCCTCGCCCGCGGTCTTCCCCCAAACTTGAAGGAACGGCCCCCCCTGACCTCTTGTGTCGCAGAAACCTTTCGTTTTCTTTTCATTTTGCATGTGCGACTGCCTTAACCTTTCGTCGAGCCACTTCAGTTCATTTTCCCCCTCGCGCTTCGAGCTTTCAATAACATTCGCGAGTCGCGCTGGGCCGTCTCCTCGAGTTAAAATCGTTTTCGTTTACCCTTCTCCTGGGGAGGCCGTCGTTCCTACGGTTCCAGGAAAGCGCCCCCCCGCGATCATGCGACTTTTTCTTTGCACCGCTTTTCCTCCCCCCTCCTCTTTGCGTGTTCGTGCCTTCATCTTGTTGAGTCAGTTTTTCAGGGTAAGGTTCTGATCTTGTTGAATTCTCCCTTTTTTAGGACCAGATCCTCTCTTCGACGGGCCAGGTCGCCTTCATTCAAGAACCTCGAAATTTTCGCGCTCCCTTCCTCTTCACACGACCCACCTCAGCTGGAGCTGAGCCCCCCACTCCGTTTAGAATTAGAAGACAACTTTTCGCGTCTGGTCGCTTTTTATCCCCTCGAATCTTGGGCATGCGCGTCCTTCCTCGAAGACGCGAATGGCTTTTGCCCTTTCCCACTTCCCAGAATGATTTCAGAATTGAGGTGAATGAAGGACACGCGTTTTCTTCCATTTAAGGCTCCCGCGCCGTTAAACCATTTCTTTTTTTTTCCCCTTACCTTTTTTTTTGCACCCTTTTTAGCGTGGTTTTCCAGCCTCTTCTTTTCGTTTTGTTTTTCCCAACGGCAGATCGAATTCTGACGGCGCAACTCTTTGCCGTCTCCAAATATTCTTAGGCTCTTTCGCGTCGGAAAGTTCCTTTCCCAACCTCCCCCCTAATTGTGCAGATTACCCCCCTTTCCACCTTTTGACCTGTGTCGCAGATCCTCACCTGCCTTTTAAAAGTCGGTACTATCAGCCCGCGATGACCGCCCCTCCATCTTTTTCTCAAGAATTTTGTGTGGTTTAAGCAGGAGTCCCCCCCCCCCAATTCCCGAGAAGAGGTCCCCTACGGGTGATTCCCCTAGGAGCCCCTTCCCTGCTCCTTTCCAAAAAGCGTCCCTACTGCGGAGGTGCCAAATTATAATCCTTTTTCCCTTCTTCCCCTTTAGAGCGCGACCCTCTTCCGTTTCCGAAAGGAATTTCTCACGATTCGCAGGCCGGGCTCCCCCCTCCTCACCCCAAGTCGGCTGGCGCCCCGCCGTTCAAAGGCTGACCTTATATCCCCCCTAGCCTCCGCGGAAGAGCAGGGTGCGGGTTGGCAGCATTCGATGAGTTAGTTTTAGGCGCTTTTTTTTCTCTCTCTTCATCTTTTCGGGCGACAACCTTGTCGCCGTACAGTTTCTTCTTTTCTGCGTGCCCGGGCTCGAGTCCCACAGTCACCCGTTTTAATTTTTTCCTTTTTCCCTTCCGTTCAGTCCTTTCCGATTTTCCCCCCAACCTCCCTTGGCAAGGGTAAGTTGAAGGCCTTCAAAGTGAAAATGCTTTTCCACTTCCCCCCCACCTGGCGTTAGGGCTCTGCTATGCTCTATCTGTGTTGGTGAAGACTCCTGGAGAATTTTACCGTACACCCCTCTTGGCCCGGGCAAAGTCCCCACCACCACTTCCCTTCATCGACCCAGTTGCGAAATTTTTTTCCAATTTCCCTCTGTGCAATTCACTTCTTCTTCGACATCGCGGCCCAGTTTTTCTTTGCGAGAAGGATTAACATCCTTCTCCTCCTCTTTTTTGTGGGAGAGATTTCCTTCTCTTCTCTACTTAGACGCTAACGCTGCCGCGTCGGTCGAGAAACGCGGTTTCCCTTCATGTTGGACCGCTTTTGTCCCCTTCCATGGTTCGAGGAAGGGCCAGTTTTTTTAGCCACCCCTGACCTTTCCCCTTCTCTTACTTCTGAGTTTAAGGTAACCGGTCCGCTTCGTCTACCTCTAGTAGCCTTAGATGCCCTTCAACGTTCCCCTTTTTTGGTTCGTGTTTTTTCCCCTCCTCGTCATCCTGAGCATGGCCGTCCATGCGAAGTTGGCATGAGTCATTTCTTCCCCTCGCCCGTTCTTGGGCCAACGATGCGACTTTCTTTTCTCCGAATCCCGCTGACTCCCAGAATAACTTTTCCCCTTCGCCCTTTTTTTCCCCCCTGCCAGAACCTATTGAGCGCATTTTTTTTTTTCCCCCCGCTAAGGACAGAAACTCTCACGACTGTCGCCCCGTCAACCCTCCTAGTCGCGGAGGCGCTTGTTTTTCACCTCGGTCCCACGCCGTTTGTCGCCGCCTTTTGGTTTGTCCGGCCCCTCAGGAGACAGTCTTTTACGGGCGGGTCTATCCGCTTCTCTTCTTTCGTACTTTTTCTAAGCATGATAACTTGATTGGCCCCTGGCCGCCGTAATTCAGCCGACTTTCTTCCGGTGAAGGTCCCGCCATGAAGCCCTCCCCATCCGTGGCAGTCCGTCTTTGGGGTTGTGCGCCGCGCGGCTCTTACTCTCCCCCCCAAGCCCTGTGGAGGACCTCTCTTCCGGCAAAGCCTTGAGGGCTGCCTTTTCTTCTACCGACTTTTGACCCGCGTGACCTTCAAGGTTTTTTTGCCCCGCCCTTTTTTACCTGTCGTGTCTTCCTCCGCACGACATTCGGGTTTTTGGGTTTCATGGCGAGCAGTCTCCCCCCCCCGGCTTCCGCTCTCTCCCTCTATTTTCTCATGCAAACGTGAAGTCGCGTGTCTTCCCATTCGTCCCCCTTCCACTCCTGCCCCCACCCTGCCTGCATATTCGAATTCTTCTGTTGATAATCGATAAACAGGGTCTTTTCCCTCCGAAACGGTCTCGCTGTGGGAGCGCCCCCCGTAGGGCATCTCTTTTAGAAAGACGCGTTCACTTCAAAATGCCCGAACTCATGCGGAATTTTTTCCCCTTGGGGAGTCGATCGGTCTCCGCGAGTGTTTTTTCACGTTTTCTCCTCCCGGAAACGATTTTTTATCGAACAAAATTTCACTCGTGGTCCCGCGCTCTCAAGTGGTCGGTTTTTTCCTACCTCGTGAGCTTTTGGTCATCCCCTCTTGCGATGAATTGTTTTCGTTTGCGGTCCCGGTCTTCATTCGACCCCTCGGTTCTTGACACAGCCTTTCGGCCTTTCCTTCTTCGATCTTTGAAATCGAAATACCCCCTGTTTCGAACACCATTTATTCCCCTTTTCCTCAATCCCCATTACGCGCCTCTTAGCCCCTGCACGTCCCCATCCTATTCAATCGACGACCTTAAATACACAATTTCTTGACCGATCTGGAGCGTTTTTCCTCTTCTTCATTTCTAGAGGTGCTCCCTTCATTTCTCCCGTTACCATAGATTAAGGAGAAGTATTTCACCCTGTTGTAATGTTGGAGCGCTCATTTTCCACGCGCCGTTCGCCGGTCGGATTATTTTCCGAGAGTCTGAAGGCCTTGAATCCTTACTGTGAAAAGACTCCTTTCTTTTTTTTTCTCCTAGGAGGGGCTCACCACCCGATCTCGCGCTGTTCTTTTCCCTGTTATTTTTCCCACATGCCCCTTACGAGCAGGTTGGCTTTTTTCTCCCCCCCTCGAGGTCCTTCTTTGGTTTTCGGGTACGGCGACCTTTTCTTTCGCCTGAGCTCTCTCGGGGAGAAGTGTTCTCATCGCATGAGCCCCATGTATTTTTTCTCCCAGAGTCTCTGCTGGCGAAGTTTTTCCCAGCAGCTAGACCGCACCGTGTACCTGTTATTAGACAACATATCTCGTTGCTTTCGAGACTCTTTTTCCCTTTTTTCTCTTCCCCTGACAGCAAGCTCCGGAGACTTCTCGACCAGATCTTTTCCTCTTTTTTTTTTTGTTTCGAGAGATCCCGGCATGTAGATTTTTCGCAGGAGCCTGGACTGATCCTTTGATTTTGGACGATCGGCGTCCTCCTCTATGGGGTTGAAGACCAGGATCCTGGCTTTTTGTCTCGTATTGAAAAATTCGCGCGCCGCTTTTTCTAGATTCGCAGCCACTTCTGACCCCTTGCCCTCCTCTTCTTTCGGGCACCCCCCCTTCTCACCCGAGACGTCGCCTTCGCGGTCTTCCGTTCTTCCATCGGGCCACCCAGTCCTGCCCCAGAACTGCTCGTAGCCCTGTCATGTGAGAATGTCTCGACCGCGTCGACATTCTTTCTTTTTCTCCCCCCCCCCCGAGAGAGGCACACTGACTCCTTTTTTTCTTTCACCATCAACGTTTTTGTGTCGCGATGAGATGTGTCGACTCCCATCATTCTCGTGTACTCCCCTCCCTCTGGGGATAGGCGCCGTCTCTCTCAGTGGTACGGGTTAGAGAACGCTATCCTTTCTTTTGGCACCCCCCCTCTTCAATTTGCACACCGTCGGGTTAGTGTTCGGCTCCTCAAAGTAATTGATTCGTAGGTTGTTCTCCTGTTGCCCTCCTGGGGTTTTGTAGGAAAACAGATTATCCGCGATCTCCGGCCCGGTCTCGTCCTCTCTTTTGGTCAAGAACATAGTTAATATTGGTCGCGCCATTTTCCAGTCTACCTGCGAGTCTCGACCCCTAAATAGCCAGGTTTCCTCCCCCCCTCGCTAGACTTCTCCGGACCACGGCGAGCTGGCTTTTTCTTTCGTCCCGTAAAGAGAATCGCGGGGGCATTCTCCTGCTAAAGCCTCTTGGAGTTTTCCTTCTCTCCATAACCCCTCATGATTCCTGAGGGGAATGAGTGACCTTTTTTTTTTTTGGCTCTAAAGAAGCTTATTACCTTTGCGGGCTTACAATAGCATTTCTTCTGATTTTCCCCTCCCTTTAATTCTTCGCGGTGTTACCGTCGACGATTTCGTCCCGCCTGCGTTTGCCATTATTTTTGAAGGAAGATATATTAGTATGACCGGCGGCCGGTTCTGTTGTCTTCCCTCCTCTCGGTTTCGCGTAAAACTCCCCTCAGTCCCCTCCTGCATTTGATTCCCTTTCTTTCACCTTCTTGGCCCCCAAAGTCGGTACCACGACGCGATGCGGAACCCTCCGGTATACCATAATTTGATGTTTTGTGCGATCCGGAGCCCCCCACCCCTTAGATCCGTGAAGGAAAAGGATTGTTTCTTTGCGTCATACCTGCTTTCCTTCTCTTCCCCATCAGGCCAGGTGTCCATACATCGGATTCATGCCTTGGAAAGCTTAAGCCCTCTCTACTCTTCAGAGGTTCCGCCCTCATCTACTTGCGGATAGGGGACCCAGTCCCCCCATTGGATCCCCTGTCCCCTTTCCCGTCTTCTCCAACACGCGTCAGCAGACGCCTCAGGGTGAGGGTCTTTCCCGCATTTCGCTTTGAGGGTAAAGGATCCTTTTTCATTTCTTATGAATCTACCCCATTGATTCCGCATCTTTCCTTCTTGGTTGGCTCGCGTCTCCTGCAACCCTGTCACACGGGTTCAATTCTTAGTACGGCATCTTCAAGTAATTGTCTTTCTTGCCCCCTTCCTGAAAATGGGGCATGCTCAAGTTACTTTCCCCTTCCCCAACGGATTTCCCGATGGCTACTGACTCTTCTCTGGGCGGAGATTTTTTCCCGTCGATAATCTTTCTTTGCACAGTGTGCTACAACTCCCAGTCATCGAACAGTTTTCCATTACTCCTTTCCTTATGTAAAGCTGCTTTCGACCTCGCCCTCTGGGCTAGTCTCATCCGCGTATTTTCTATCTCTCTTACCCCTTTTTTTGATCTTGAGATTAATACGCTCCTCTTAGCCCACGCTGCCGTTGAGGTCGAGTCCCACCTCTTGTTTCAGTTCCGTTTTCACGTTTTAAAACGTTCGATGCCTTTCGCTCCCCTGCCCATGAGCCCATCGATTTTACCTCGAGTCTTTCCGTCTTTTCCCTCCCTCCTTCGTTGCGCGATCTAGTCTTTGCCCCCCCGGACACGGTATCCCACTTGGGCCAGCATGATTTTCTTTAGCCCCTGCCGTAAAGGGCCGCTTGGGGCCTTGCAATTTTGAACCATGTTGATCCTTTCCGGAAAACGCTTTGTTTTTTGCGGCTCGCGAGCTCTTCAATCCAGAAAAGCCGCAACCTGGCATGGGTTCTTCTCCCCCTCTCCCCGCATGCCCGACGACATGACCTCTCCAATACTTTTACTTTTTCTTTTCCCCCTTTCCCAACCCTCACTGCGCGCCTCTGGAGTCGTGTGGCGGGACATCTTTCACGTCCCCCAGTGATGGCCGCCACTCTTGTTTCCTAGAAGGCGCTTTCCTTTGATTAGGGAGGAAAGATCTTCCGCGCGTAGTGATTCCGCTTCACCTTTTCTGATCCTTGATTGATGGAACCAGTCCTTTCCCTCGTCAGGTTTGCATTTTCGAAGGTTTACTTTAACGCTCCTCCAATCCCCCCTTTGGCCCCTCTCATCTTTGAGTGGGCCCGCGTGTTTTCCGCGCCCCAACCCCAAGCAAATGGGAGTCATCTATTTCTGTTCCTTTCATCGCGGGCTGTATGTGATTTTCCCTACCTTGAAAAGGCCTTCTTTCGGACTTTTTTCCCTTTCTCTTTCCATAGTGATTGGAGAAATCTCGTTTCCCTCCTTCTCCAGACGCGGTCCGCCCGCAGTTCCTACTTTAGACCTATACTTCCTCACCCGAATCGTAGTCTGCCGTCTGAAAAACCAGAAACACCCGCTCATATCCGTTTTTTTTTTTCAGTCCTACTCGCTCAAAAGTTCTTTGTCCTTCCCGCCCCAGGCACCTGGGTAAGACGCGTATTTCCCATTGCCAGGAGCTCTTTCTCTTGTTCCCCTTCATCCCCCAAATGGTCCGAATTGGAAGTTCGTTTGGAGTTTTCTTCTGAGTTGAGGAAGGGGAGCCCGATTCTCTTTTCCCCGATTTAACTCCCTTTTTCCCGAGAAGACGTGGTTCGTTCCAGTCGGGCAAGAGAGTTGTGGTTCCTGAGCTTGTTCTTTTTCTTTTTTTCCTTGCCCTGTACGTCATTGTCGCCCCCCTTCCTCGTTCTGACCAGCGCTTCGGCGACCCCCTACCTTTCGTCAATAGCACCTTTGTTCTCGCCACAACACCCCCACCAAGCGCGCCGCTCCAATTCTCCCTCCACGCGCGCCTCAGCCACTGACGTCACCCCCGATGAAAGCCCGAACGAACACTCCCCCTTGTGGCAGCACTTCTGGAAGCGTCCCTATTTTTACTTTTTTCTTTCGTCTGGCGGTTTCCTTCGTCCCACTTGAGATCGCCGTCTGTATATCGCTGGGCTCTTCAAGCGATTTTCTCGGTTGAAGGAAGTCCCCCCGCCCCAGTCGCCCTCGTCTTCTTTTTCCCTCCTTCCCTTCGTCCTTTTCTTTGCTCGATGTCAACTAGCTGCAAACTATGACGAGTATTAGACTATGGCGATGAAATCCCCTTGGTGGCTGGCGCCCCCGTAGCATTCTGTTGGCCGGCGTTTTTTCCCTTCCGCCCTGATTGCTTCTCGCCTCTGGTGGAGAAGGGTTGCTTCTCTAATTGAGGAACGTCCACCACCTCGAATAAGCCATCTTTTTCTTTCCTTCAGTTTCTAATTCTAGACGCCCCCCTTGATCATGTTCTTCGACCCACCATCTTTCCCTTTTTTCCTCCAAATTTTCCCGATCGGTCCGACCCTTTATCACATGTTCTTCATCAGCTCCTGCTTGAAGGCAAAAATCGGGATATCTTTATTTTTCCTTTTGAGAGAGCTCCCGCAGGTTTTTCGCTCGCCTTCTTTCGATCCTTTCTTGTCTTTCTTTCCCCCGTTGAACGGCATCTATTTTGTCTCACTCCTGATTCCCCGGCCTCTGTTTTTGTCTAGCACTTCGCAGTTCCTTTTTTTCTTCTCCAGCCCCCTTCAGAGTAAGTTGCGTCGCGGAGCGTTACATCTCCACCGAGATCCCCCCCTCCTTTGCCTCTCCGTTCTCCCCGGTACCCCGGACAGGCATAACATCATTCCTCGGGTTCCAACCCTGCTTCTGATTTCCTGAGTAACCTTCTTTTCCTCCTTCATCTTTTGAGGCCCCAGAGACGGCATTCCGATTACTTTTTCCCCCCCCTTTTTGAGTCGTGCTAGATTCCTTTCCACGCTAGAAAATCGTCGGTGTCACTCCCACCTTTTTTTAATACGGAAGACGTCCCTTCTTGGGCAAGCAACTGCGCAATCGTTCCTTGATTCTGGCACACCGCCGATCGGTCCCCGAGCGTTTTTCTGTTCTTTCCCCTTTTGTACTTGCTAAGTGGCGCGTATGGATCTTGAGGTTTTTTTTGAATTTCTCTCCGCTTTGTTTTTCGAACACTGATTGCGATAGAATTTCCCTCCCTAGAGCGGGGTCTCACCCTCGGGCCCTTTACTCCCATGAAGGATCCTTTGCGAGGACACGAACCCTCCATAGCATCAGGAGCTCTCACTGCGATTTTCGTTTAGCCTGCTTTTTTCTCCCCCCTTTACTCTGCTTGGGAGACCCCTAGATTTCGTCGATAAAGAGAATTTCTTGGCTTCTCTCCGATTCCCTAATTTTTTCCTCCTAATCCCCTTTTCCCCCCTCTTTTGGACTGAGGTGATGAGTGAATCGGTCTTTCCGGCTACTCGCGCGCCTCATGAGTCTTCCCCCGGTTTTTTTTTCTCTCCTCCCTTTTGGAGCGAGGATTCCAGTTGCATATTCGCTGTGTTTCCCCGGACAGTTCGACGAACCCTCCTGCTCCCTGCAGGCAGCCCCCCTTCTTCACCCTTTCGGAGCGGCGGACAGTCTCCCGCTCGCCTTCCACCACCTTCTTTTCTTCCCCTTTTTTTACTCCAGGTCCCGACGAGTGAACTACCTGAAACTTCACGGCTTTTCCAAATCTTTCCTCTGAACCCGCTCCACCTCCCCCCCCCCGGAAAGAACGCTTCCCCCCCCATTTTTGGCCGTGGTGCGATATAGACTGCGTCGCCCACCGGTGATTTTTTCTTTTTTTTTTGTCTTCTCCTCTTGGCGTTACCCACCTCCCTGCAAACTGTCGCTGCCCCCCCCCCCATTATGAGGACAGGGTTTCTCTTAGTGCCGTAGTCCGCCCTCTTCTTCGCGAGATCCATCGTGCCAGTTTTTTCACCTCCTTCCCCCCTTTCGTGCCAGACGCACCAACTTCGGTCTGTCTCCAATGGCCCCTGAGTGCCCGATTTTCCTCCCCTCCGAAGAGGTTTCTTTTTCTTCCCTCATCCGTCGATGAGTGAGTTCGCGCGGTTGCCGCGCCCCATCTTTTTTCTTTTTCGCAAATGCGTCCCAGTTCTTTCCTTTCGTTGTTCTTTTCCATCAGGTCCAAAGTTTTCACACGTCACCTTGTTCACAGTCTTCAATGATGTTCCAGTCAGTTTTTCTCTTTCCCCCCCTTTTCTGCATCGGAAGTCATGCTCAACGTTCAATCTTTACCCCACGGCCCAAACCCCTTTTCAGGCTCCTTTTCGTTTCCCCTGCCGCTCGCGGGAGACTGCGCGAGGGACTCCTTGACCGTAACTCTTCCCCCCTTCCTTGTTCCTTGTGCTACACTGGGCCCGCCCCATTTGTTACATGTACGGAACACTAGTGGACTTTTTTTCCCCCCCTTTCTTCGAATCGGCCCTTTGTTTTCTTATCTGCCGATTTATCTCTTTCTCTCTCTCCGTGTGCTGAATTCTCTTCCGAGCCCCCCCGATGTGCCGCGAGGTCGAGAAAAGTTTGAATTCCTTTCCAGTGTTTTCCTCCTTTTCCCCTCTGAATGACAAGTGCCCTCCCCCCCTTTTTTGACCAACAAGAGATTATCGAGTTCCTTCACCGGCCAAGTTCTCCGCCTCTACCTTTTTCCGCCACCCCCGCTCCCTCTTTACCTACTATCCCCTGCGCTACTCTTTTTCTCCCTCTCTTTTACACCTTTACTTATCTCCTCTTCCCCACCTCTTCCCTCCCCACCAATCGTCTACCTTTCTATCCCCCATTTACTCCCCTCCCATCCACTCCTCTCTCCTCCCCCTCTCGATCCTCTTGAAGTTTGACACAGTATCAATTAGCCTTTACGTTTTCCCTCCCCGATGCTGTCACGTTGATCATGCCGTCACTTCTGTCTCTCAATTTGTTCCCCCCCCCCCCCCCCGAGTCAAATGATTGGGAACCACTTTTACCCTTCCCTTTTCAGGAAAACGACCTTACCTTGCGTGACTTCGAGCCCCCGCCTCACGCAGAAAAGAAGACAGAAAAATTGTTTCCTTGTTCGCGCAGATTCCGCGAATCCACCCCGAGCCTGACAGAACCACTCACCCTTTCCTTGAGGCAACCCCCCCCCCCCTCCCGCTTTCTTGAGGGTGTTGCATCGGTCAAGCCTTTGTGCATTCCTTTCGCCCCCTCCTCCTTGTTCGTATTGTCTCCCTAGCCCTGTATTGGGGATTCTCCCTCGCGGAGCTTTCGGACCTCCGAGGAAAGAAGGACTGCCAGATTGGGCACCGTTCTCTTTCCCCCTCTCCGGTTCAGGAGCCTTTACGTTCACCGCCCCCTAGAGAACGGGACCACTCCTTTTCCGCCTTAATGGGTGGGTCCTCTCTCCGGCCTTATATCGACAGCCTTTTTCTTTCCGTAGTTTTTGCGTCGTCCCTTTTGCGATGTGGAGTCGTACCTCCTTTGTCCCGGTCCTACAATTTCATGCCGTGTCTCAATTAGGGAACCCTTGTCTTTTTTTTGGGAAGCACAGAAAGTGGGTGAATGCTTTCCTTTCGCTAAAGCCGTATATATTGTCTTCCTTGGCCCCTTCTGAGTGTTTGATACTAACCGTCGTTGCGAAACACCCTCTTCCCTTTGTAGGATGGTCATACCATGGCCACCCCGGGCGTTCTAGTCTTGATTTCTTCCCTTTTTTTCCTACTTGCTTTTCGCGCGCATTCAACTACCATTTACAGCCGCTGTTCCTTAATTACCTTCCCCGTTTTTTTAAAGTACTCTCTTGTCTCCGGGAGAGATATCAAGGCTCCGCGAATCTTCTCCGGAAGTCGACTCTGCCCCCCCCGCCCTCCCTATTTCTCTGCCTCATCGATTTGCCTAAACCCTCCCTGCCAGTGGCGAAGTCCCAGACCCCTCTCCCTTGGAGAAGGCTCTGATCTTGATGGATGGTTTTGTTTTTTGGTTCTTGTCGTTCGTAGCGACCCCCCTTCCCTATGACCCCTCCTGTGGCGCCCTGGCTTACCCCCTTTTCTTCCTTTCGAAACGGCACTATCGCGTCTCCAATTTTCACTCCTCCCCTCGCGCGCCCCCTCCTGCCCTCCTCCCCAAACCTTTCAATCTCCCCCTAACCCACGGATTCGTTGGCGCCCCCCGTGGAAGCGTGTTTTCAGTCGGCATGATAGCTTTTCTTTTTCTTGCAGCAGAGTCCACTTTCTTCGCTTGTCTCCAAAGTGTGAGCGCTGTCCGGTTTCCCCCGCGACGATTTTCTCGCCTGATGACCAGGAGTTCTCGATTTTTTTTTCCTAATTCTTCTTGAGGAATTTTTTCGTTTTTCCTTCTGGTCTTTTGCTCACCCTCTCTTAAACTCCGACGGTATTCCTATTTCCAGGCGCGAGGAAACTCGCCTTTGTTGGGCTGCTCCTTCTTTCCCTTTTTCCTTTCCCGTCGGGGCTCCCGTCGATGTTCAGATCTCTATCTAGGGGGATCCGTTTCCGATCGGACCAGATGGACTCGAAGTGGCTTTTCCTCCTCTGAGCTCGACTGCGCGACTTGCCACCGCTTTTTCTTCTCCCCTCCTCTGTATCTTCCCCTCTGCTTTTTCCCCATTTCAGGCGATCGGGCCGTCAATTCCCGTTAGTCTCCTGCGAGACTTTCCCTGCGGTTCTCTCTCTTTGCATCCTCATCCCTTGTTTCCTCGATCCAGCAGTTTGTTTCTTTTTTCTTCTTTCTTCTTGCCTCGTGATAGGACGTCCCTTTCAGGCGATCGGACCGCCTCCACCTTTTTTTAAACCGCATCGATGTTTTCAAGCACACTGACCTCTTTTTTCTCCCTTCTGAAACTTCCTGCCCAGCGCTCTCTCGCTTCGAACCTGCCATAGTTCCCTTTGCCCATCCCGCGCTGATTTGTCCCCCCCTCTCAACTGATCTTTGACGACAGCCCTCGAGGTTCTTTTTCCGGTTTGCAAAAAGAATGCTCCTCCTTTTTCGACCACGAAAAACTGCTAGGTCGCTTCGTTTTCCTGCTTCCCTTTTCGCGCCTTTCATCTTGTTGAGCCCCCGTATTTTAGAGCTCTCCTAGTTTTTCATTTGGGTTTCGTGGGCTCTCTTTAGACTTCGAGAAAACTCGGTGTACTGCCCGCCGCTCAATTTTTTTTTCCCTGGCCGTCATCACTTTTCGGCGGCAACTGAAACCTTCCGTCCTCTTCCTTTGCCCAACGTTCCCAGCCAGCCGTTTCTTTTCGCTTCCTCGATGTTGACAGTTCATTGCGTGGTTATGATCTTCGTAATTGAGCAGCGCTTGTGTTCGTTCCCCAACTCTTTCCTATTCGCGATCGTCCTGCGGCCAGGTCTACCCCGCGCTTTTCTGGGTTCTTCCATCCCCTGGGAATATTGGTCGTCCAATGACGCGACTTCCCGTCTGACCCCTCCACATAAATAAGCCCTGACTGCGCCACAATCTTTCGAGTCTCCCCCGCGGAGCACCTTTTCCTGATTTTCTCTTCAAATAGAATAGCTGGGGTTGCGTTTTCAAACCTTAGTTCTTTTCCCCTTTTACACCTTCGATGATCGGGACCTGAATTACTTGAACGCGTTCTTCCTGTTTTTCTCTCCCCCAGCAGAGTTTCCCCGTGTTTTTTTTCCCCCATCTGAAAGCACTTTGGAGCGAGGTCCTTTTGCTGCGAGGTGTTTAAACGGCCGCTCGACCGCGCGCATCCGTTTCCCCTCTTTTCATTTCCATTCGTCGGCGGCCCGTCGGTCTGCTCGTCCCCTTCCAGCCCCTCCGTTAGTGTTCGCTTCCCCTTCCGAGAAATCGTGCGCCCGACCTTTTTCCAATCACGGCCTTGGCAAACTCCCGGTACTGCACGTCAGCCTCTCCTTCCCCTCTTCCTCTTCTGTGGTTCGAGTCTCGCGCCCCGGCTTCCCCCACACTTCCTCAGCTTTCCCGGACCACGTCTTGGTCGGTTTTTTCCAGTATTCTTTCCCGCGCAATGACTGAGGGAATTTTCCCTTTTAGCTTATCCCCCCTCTCCATCCCTTAGCGCGCCCGAATCGTTGCCTCCCCTTTACTTTTCACCGAAGGTTCTCTCGGCCTGCAACCATTTTCCTTCTTTTCCAGGCAGAAAAAGGCCGATTCCTCCACAAGCGTCTCTCGTATTTCCTTTTTTTTCTGTTTGCCGTAAGAAGTCGTCCTGAGTTCTTTAATTGGCTCCTTTCTGTTCTTTACATTGAGGTTCCAACCCCCTCATTCGAATCCCTTTTCTTTTTCTTGAGTTCGGATAGAGCTACTCAAAACTTGTCAAGGTGTTCTTTTTTCACTCTGGATGGTTACCCCAGTTTTTCTATGGCCAGTCCCCCCCTTCTCCGTGGAAGTGGTCTCCCAGTGAAAGCTTTTTTTCCCCTTACACCCCCATGGGTGCCGGCCAGTTTAACTTTTCCTTTCAGTCCTGTGAGACTATTTCTAGGTCTTGTGTGCCCTATTCTCCATTCTTTCCCTTTTCCGTGTGAAAACTGGCCCAGTCCTAGCCCAAGTTTTCCTGCCCCCCATAGTGCACAAGGATCCCCCGAGTTTTTATATATCGGCTTTCCTTTTTTCATTCCGCTTCATTTCGAGCG
>Ga0179593_1429629_pt1 | contig 21201 bp, 25 predicted proteins | sample CZODoug2_1_08_16_FD_185931 | JGI IMG/M metagenome (GOLD analysis project Ga0179593, IMG submission 185931) | Vadose zone soil fungal communities from Angelo Coast Range Reserve, California, USA - CZODoug2_1_08_16fungal (PacBio error correction) | ecosystem: Environmental > Terrestrial > Soil >... | reverse complement strand
AATCCGTGTCCCGGTCCTTACTTGGTCTGAAGGAGGCTGGAGCGGTCGCCCCGCAGGGAATACGTTCCATTTGCACAAGAGCAAGTTTTACTCCCCTTTCCTTTCCGAAGAAGCCCCTATCTGGTCCCGTCGACGTTGTCGACGATTCCTAGCGTCACGGCCCTGGTGTCCCTTCATTTCCTTCAGTAATGACGGATTCTCAGTATTTTCCTCCGACTGACGATGGCATCAACCAGCTGAACTTTTTTTTCCCTCAATTTGCATGCTTCGCCGGCACCTTCTAAGATCTCTTTCGGATTCCAAACTGTCTTTTTGTTTCCTCGTTCTAGTCTGACTCTCTTTTTAACCATCGAGCCGTGCGAAGGTTTCAAAGTTGTTGTTTCTTGTCCCAAGCGGGCGATTGGTCAATCGTTCGTCCCTCTCGTTGACTTCATTTTCCAGACTTTCGTATCCCCCCCTCCCCCAGTTTCCGGCCCCGTTTCGATGTTACTGCGCGCCATCCTCCTTATTCGCTTTTTTGGTTTTGGGTGGGGGCGGGTTTTTTTTCTTGTGGCGCCCCCCGATCCTAGTCCACCACGTTGCTCCCGCTAGTACACCTTTGTTTTTAGAGCAGATTTACCTCAGGTTAGTTCTTTCTGTTGAGCGTTTTCTTCCCTCGGTGGGGCTTCCGCAGAGACCCCCCCCTCCCCCGACGAAGATTCTCTTGTTCTTTACCCCAGTCGGCTTGGGTTTTTTGTCTTTCGACAACGTCTGCACTCGGACCGTCCGTCCTTCCAGGTATTTGCCTAACCACACGAGCCGACGCATTAACTTCCATCATCCCAAATGCTGCTTCCGTCCCCTGTGTGGGGTTGTTTTTTTTGGGCATTCACGCGCCAGGTGCCATGTTGTCTTTTTTCTCTTTCAAGATTCGAATTTCTACACGGCCTACAGTGTTCCCCCACGTTGAGAAAGCGCATTTTTGCCTGTTTCCACCCTCTTAGTATGAGCTGAGGAGATTTGATTTTTATTTGCCAAGTTTGTTAATCGCTGTCGCATCAGAAGGTTTTTTCTATTTTCTTTTTCCCATTCTTTCGCTCCGCAGTTTTTAATCGGCGCGTCTATTTTCATTCCCCTTTCTTCCGTTCGATGGTAAGCGTCCCCCAGTCCCCCGATTTTCTGCATTGCGGGTTTGAATCAGAGTTTTGTCTGTTTTTTCGTCACTAAATCCTTTCCTTTCTATTTTTCGATAATCAGGCCCTCAACTCTTCATAGGCGTCGAGCTGATTTTTTTTTTTCGAAGGAGTAGACCGTTTCAAGCGAATCAACCCGTCTTGAGATCGGCATCCCGGCAATGATTCACCGCTTTTTTCCCCTTCCTCTGTAACGTAGTTTCGCGCTTAGCATTACTTCGAGTCGCGTCTCTTCCCATGAGGAGCGCCCCCAGTTTCCTTAGTGCGGCCGGCAAGGAACCCCCACGGCCCTCAACTTAAACTCGTGGCTTTTTCGCTATCTTCCCCTCGTAGAAAGTCCCTTTCAAGTCCTCCCATACAGTCGCTCTTCCCCCTCCCTCTTCCTCACCTCCAGATTTCCGACCCTCTGCTCAGAGGGGGAAATTTTTACTGGATCCCTTTTTTTCGGAGTCCTTTTTGATCCCCATAGTCACGTTTGCAGAAAAAAAATGAATCAAAATCCCCTTTTCCAAGAGCTGTCCCCAGCCCCCCACATCGAGTTTGCTTGGCCTTTTCTCTTGTCAAGGTGGACTCATGTGGGGCCGAAATGGAGCGGTGTGTAGTCCAGTTTTCGCACGAATAGTTTTCTTATCCGTCTTTAAAGAAGTCTCGCAGGTTTGCCTTTTTTCTTAATTTTTTTCTTTTGGTTTCCACGGTGGTGTTGCGTGGGTCTTCTGTGGCAGCTTTAGTACTGTTATTTTTTTCCCTCCATAACTCGAAAACAAATCTTGTTTTTTTCACTTCCCCCCCCGTTTCCTTGCCCATTCGTTACGAGACATGGAAGTTTCACTTGTGTTTTGTCAGGGGGTCGTTATGGGAAGACGCATTTTAGCCTCCTTCCCCTAGGCTAGTGTGCCGTGCCTTCTTCCGAAGTATATCCCTGATAAGAGGTGCGCGAAGGAATTTACCTTTTCCTCCCCTTTTTTCGATTCCCGTCTTTCTGAATCTAGTTCCTTTCCTACCCCAGATTGCGCGCCGGCTACGGGGTTTTGATGCCCCATCATTATTAGAGTGGAAAAAGGACGAAATCCTTTTGAACCTTCTCGTTGTTGTATTAAAAAACGATGATGAAACTCTTTGTTCCCAAATCGTCGCCTGAGTTACTTCTCCCCTCCCGCATTTACTCCCCTTGTTTTGGTGAGAGATTATAGGGAAGGCTCTCCCCCTGATTTCTACTTCCCGTTTCTCTTAACTATTGTTGTGCATTGATCGTTCTCAATGCTCTTCAACCCCTTCCTTGTGGAATCCTTTCCCGCCAAGATTTTTGGCTGGACGTCACCTGGTCCTGTTCCATCGGCTCCCCGGCCCGCGCAAGCGATCTTCTGTAACTGAGCTTTTTTCTTGACCGGTTCTGGGCCTTTTCGTTTCTTGTGCTTTCGCCCCATTTCTGAAGGTTGAAAAATTTTTCACTTCTGCGATTAGCGTCTCTTTCGGCGACCCCTGCTCCGATAGTTTCCCTTCTTTTTTTTCCCTCAGTCAGACCTCGTTCCGGCCTTGACATCACGATGCCTTACTTGTTTCATGCTTCGTCTCCTTATTTATCAAAGGGGTTTCCCCTGTAGTTCCCCCACGGCGATTTGTGTGTCATCTGATTTTTTCCCCCACACATCAATCCCCGCGCCGACCCTAGGCAGAGGAGTAGGATACCCACAGCTCACCCCAATTTCCCCCCCCTTTAGGTCACCCCTGAAGGATCACCCAGCAACAAAGGCTAGCTTTCAGTCCCCCTTCCGCCCGAGTATTGGCCGAGTCACGTTCTAACCACCTCTCAACTCCCGTTCCCGAATCCAAAGTGAACGCTCTTAAAGGCAACGCCCCCACTTTTTTGTCACTTGTTTTGCCATCTGTGTCTTGGTTTCTTTCTGATATCAAACTTCTCTTTCCACGCATTTTTCCCCCCCTTGCCCATGGCCGGACTTCGTGTCGAGTCGCTTCCATCTGTCTTTTCTCTAGTCCCTTCGGTGGCAGCAGAGATGGATGGGCCGTTTGCTTTCCTGCTTGCGATGAGTGCGAGTCCGACACCTTTTTTTTTCTAGCAGTTTTCTGTGGTTCCTTGCCGGCGGCCTATTGAGCGATCCGTTCTTTCTTTGAGTTCACTCGACATTGTTGGTACGTTTCCCGTTTCAGTCTTTTTTTCCTCTCTACGTGTCCCTCGTTCGCCCTGATGAGATCTCGACGTTTTTGCCCCCTCTTTCGGATAGAATAATCACCAACTTGCCCCATCTGGACCAAGTCAAACCTTGTTTTTTAGTGTAGATCGTCCCTCTTATTCCTTTTCTTTCGATCGACCGCCCCTGAGCTTCGTCTTATCTAACCGAGGATTTTGTGCAAACCCTTTTCCCTCCACCGCGCTTGTGACCCTGCCACTCTCCTTTTCCCCCGGGTAAAAATTTTTCCATGAAACTCAAGCTCCCCGCAACTTGCCGGAGTCCCCCCCTGCTGCGAATAAATTATTTTTTTCCAACCTCTTAAACGACGAGAACTCTCGTCTCACTGCCTAGAGCATAACCTGAAAAATTTACCCCCTCTTCTTCCTTCGGCATCACGCGTGTTTAAGAGGGACTCACCTTTCTTTTTCCGGATTTACTGTAGGAAGGCCCCTGCCCCACCCTTCGTCTTTTCTCTCGGTGCTGGAAAGGTTGGGACCCCCAGGCCTTATTTTTCTATCTTCTCGCGCAGGCTGGGATCTTGACAAAGTCACGGAATCGTTTCCCTTTTTTTATCCTTTAGATTCGCTTTTTTCAATCTCTGGAGGCGTTTACGAGTTGTGCGGACGTTTTCATGCCCCCTTCCCACCCCATACGCTGGTTCTTAGCCCTTTTCCGCTCGCGTTTTCAGGTCATTTTGATTCCTTTCTTTCCCTTCCCCCCCGCTTTGATGAGAAAACGGCCACCTCGACCTCGGGATCCCGTATTCCATCCTTTAATCCTTCTTTAAATTTGGTTTGACTCGGATGTTCGCGCCCAGGCTGACCGCGACTTCTCTCTCAAAGGCGCGCCAAGAGATTCTTTTTTTTCTTCCATCGTCCAATCGCAAGAACTGGGGGTGATGTGCAAACTCTTCTTCCTTGAAGTCCCTTCTTTGAGACGTACCACCATCTTTGCTTTTTTCTTTTAAAAAAGTTCCCCTCCTCCTTCTCTTTATATCCGTCTTCACTAAGGTGATGGCTTATCGAGCTTACAAGCATTCTTCCCCTTCAGGAGTGCCGTTAGCATCGTCACCCGGAGACGCACACCAACACCTCCTCTTTGCATCAATCCCGCGACTGTTTTGACCATCGTCTGCTCCTTTGAAGGGTAGCGTTTAATAGGGTCATTCCTCAGGCCGCAGCTTCCATCACTTTGGTTGTTTTCCTTACTCCAGTCCCCCACGTTTTCCCCCCTTTTATGATGTGTCGAATAGGAGATGTGATCTGGGTAGGTGCCGGCCCTTCTCTTGCGTCAGGGGCCATACGGCTCCGGGTTTTTCTTTTCCCATTTACCCCGCCAGAGGAAAAAGGCGGGCACCGGATGGACTCTCTATCTTTCCTCTTCCTGGTTTTTTTTTTTTTCCTGAAGTGATCGTCTAGTTTTTTCCTTTTTCGTAAACATGTTTCATTTTTTGCTCAATGCACGCAGTTAATACGTTCCCATTTGAAATCCCCCTCTCCCCAGAACCGTGCGACCCCCCATCGCCCTATCTATTCAGTTGCCCGCCGGACGTAGAAGTTGTCGTCTCTTTTTTTTTCCGATACCTTCCGTTCGGGCCATTCGCGGCTGAGAATGAACTTGCCCTGAATGCTTCCTAAGTCTCCGTTACCTCTGCCCCGCCTTTTTAGTGAAAACCCTTCTTCGGGTGTTTTTTGCGTTCACTCTACGTTCACCCCTCATCTTGTTCCTTCCCCCTCTCTCGGATTACCGGCACCTTCTCGTATTCAAAACTCGCGGAAGTCCAGATCTCTCCGTTCAGTTGGGGTTTCGCCCACAGCGGTCAGGAGTTTGCCTCTGGCGTTTGCATCCCTGTTTTTCCCTTTTCTTTAGATGTTCTAGCAACCTTAGTCATCTTACGTGCATGCCCCGGTCGCTTAAGGGAGACATCTCTTCTTTCTGATTCGTCCGTCAGGGCCTGTTCACAGAACCTCTTCCGGATTCCTGGTGAGATTTTCATGATGCCATTTTTTCATTCCCTCTAGCCCCTAGCGTGCGTCGTTTTGGTATCGACAGATCGCTCTGAGAAGTTTTTTTCCTCTGATTTTGGCATGACTCGTCCCCAAAACCCCCATGAGCCCTCCACGCCGACGATTGGCTACGAGATACCCTCCGTAGGGTTTTTATTTTTGACCCCTCTGCATCCCTTGTCAATTTTTCCGCTTTTTATGATCCCGGACATCTCTGGCCACTAAAAACACGAGTCACCCTCTTCAACAATGTTCCGCGCTCCAAATTCGCGCGTAACTTCTCTCCTTGACCCCTGTCGGAACAGGAGGCCATGTGTAACCGTTTTCATTCTCCTCTTAAACGAAGTCTGGCAAGGCCCAGGGGCAGCATTCGGTGAGAAAGATGTTCTGTCTCTTCCTTTTTCTCCTGGATTTTTTCCTCCAGCAGTTGTGTTCATGCTCGCAGTGAAAGGACTTATTCTGTTTAATCATTTTCTATTTCGGGCCCGTATTCATTATTCTTGTCCTTCGGTTATCGTAGAGTTTCTTGGTACAATATGTTCTCCGCCGTTATCGGGTAACTTACTTATTCCTCCCCCTCCTTTCCTTTTAATAGACTTTTCAAAAGCTTTTTTTTTTTATTTTTATCATCCTTTCCTCTTTTTGAAGGTCCTCCATATCGAGCAACGCCATTCCCACCCGTATTCAGCTTTCGATATAAGGCCCTTGCCACCCTTCCCTGTGATCTTATCTTGGTATCCTCTTCTTTTTTGTCGAAGGATGCGTTCGGGTCGGCAAGGCTCGCAAACCGTCGTCTTCCCCTTTCCTGCCCAAGCCACGTAGCCTTAGTCTGCCACAATGTCGACTGACACGTCCCTATTAATCTTCGAGGCGAGTCCTCACCTTTCTTCGCGCTTTTGACATAGGCTCCGTTTTGCCCCCAACCCGGCGCCAATCCAAACTGGCCTATGGTTTTTTTTTTTTTTTTTTTTTAGCACAATTGCACGCAAGGGCGCTCTCCCCATACAGTCGCTTTCAGTCCCTTTCTTTCGTCCAGATTCTTATTTTCAATTTCGCATTCGGGCCCTGGAGCAAGCTTGGTCCAGGAGGGGGTTGGAGTCCCCCCTTTATTTTTGCAAGAAAATCCAATGACCTTCTTGAATGAAACTGGTTCCCCCCAAGTTCCAAACCACCCTTTACTACTTCTTTTTTGCCGATGATCTCGTTTCATTGCGGAAGAATGTACTTTTGCCTACATGTGTTTTGTTCACCCCTGACTCCTTCGAGGCTTGGCCAGACGATCTCCTTTGTTGTGTTTTTGCCCTTCTTTGGTGCTCCCCCTTTGTTTTCACGTTTGGGTGCGTTGGGTCTATGGCGCTATTTTCCCTTGTAGGAGTTTTAATAACGGAAACTCGATACCCCACGCCTTTGGCCTTCCCCCCTTTTTCCTTCTTATTTGAAATCTTGTTCCGCGCATGAACAAATCGCCTTCTTTACGGTGGTTCTTTTATCGGGAAAAAGACTTGTCTCGAAGAGCCCCAATTCCCCTAGTGTAGAAGAGTCGCCGCCTGCTCTTTTTTTTCCGAAGCTAAGTCCAGAGCGTGCTGCTCCTTCCCTCCTTCCAACCCGGTTTTTTCGATGTCTTCCGTTCCTCGAACAAGTATTTGCGGTTCTTTTTCCTTTTGTTTTTGACGCCTCCCCCCATCATCTGGCGTCACGTGCGCCAACTTAATTTTTTTTCTAGCAGAGTGTTTAGTTCATCCCTAGCTTACACAATCTTTGTTCGAAGAAATCGTTTTTTTTTCCCTCGTCTCGTACCCCGCTCTCTCTTTTCCTCACATTGTGTGAGCTCTCTTGCCTTTTCTTCCATCCTTTTAAGTTCCGGGCGACGTCCCCGTTAACAATCTTTCCTGTCTTTAGAAAGAAAGAATTTGTCTTGGCCAACGAAGATTCGTCTGTGGGACAGCACGCTGCTCTCCTTTTTTTTTGTACCCATTCTACGCGGAGCCGGCTATTTTCAAGCGGTGATACTTGTCTGCCCTTGGCCACCCATCTTTTCTTAACGGTCAGATCCTTTTCTTTCCCTTGACTCCTTATCACCTGTGATTGATCCTTTTTCTCTACTTCTTCCCTGGCGCGAGCGTGGCGCCCCCACTCCCAGATATTTTTCCCTTCTCTTCCGACGCGTCGTTTCCCCGATAACGTGCCGGACGTCCCTACTTCTTTTTCATTATCCTTCCCTCCACTGATGTGCAAGGTCCAATCGACAATGTGTTCCACGGACGATTGTACTTTTTCCTTATGTAGGACCCTCATCACTCACTCGTGTCGCATGCCCCTCACTAGCCAAAACTTCAAACCCAACAGCTACTTTTCAAAATGGAGGCTATACGCAGCACCCCAGTCCTCGATATGGCAAAGCTCGCCTCTTTAGTCAACGTACACCGTCAATTTCTTCAGTTCCCCCCACTTTTTTCCATTAAACTCATCACGGCCTTCCCGAAACTGCCCGTTTAGTTCTTCCTTTTGGCTTTGACTCTGTCGGGTTAGTTCTTTTGATTCATTTGGATTTTCTTGCCAAAACTTCGATTTGGAACCTTTCCACCCGGCTTTCCATGGCCGAAATGCTCGTGTTTTTGAGTCGTTACATCTGTCGTGTTCTCTTTTATCCCTTCTTGGAGAGGTTTTTATTTTGAGTTGAGCTTGCTTGTGCCGTTTTTGTCTTTTCCAACCCTCTCTGTTTTTTTTTCGTTGTTTTTTGTTTTGGTGGCGTATGAGCTCGTCTCTCCTGACGATGGCGCGCCACTCTCCCAGTAATTCTACGTAAGGAGCTTTTTTTTTTTTTAGGCTTTCTTTCTTGCCGATCTCGACGGGTCTTCGCTTCCCAACCTGGATCTCCTCTTTCACTGCATCCCAAAGCGCCTACCAACCCTTTATTTGTTTTCCGCTCCTTCCTGAATCCGGTTGTCTCTTGTTGCTCCGATTAGGACTCGGGAACGCAGCATAGACCCTCCCCCACCGAGTTTGTCCCCGGCTCTGCAATTAAAAACGCTTTTTTAGACTTCTTGTTTTGACAATTATCCCCCTTTTTCCCCCTTTTTTCACCTTTTGTCCGGTACTAGAACGCGAACTTTCAACCTGAAACTTCTTCCTTTAATCATGATAATTGACGAATTCTTGCCCATTTCTCTAACGACGATAATTCTGTCATGCGAGAAGTATTACAACACCCTTTCATCCCTCTTACCTCTCGCCGGGCCTGGCCTGCATCTACGAGGGAATCCGTTGAAAGGCCCACACGCTTTTTCCTCCACCCCCCGGAATGCTTCCCCACTGTAGCCGTGTGAAGCCTCGGTGGCCTCCTTTTCCCTAGGGTGTACATTTTCCGCTCACCTGTTAGCGTCAATCATCTGTCTTTCGTGCGTTTTTTTTTCCAAAGACGTGAATCGTCTTGCTCTTTTGTTTTTTCCCCCACTTTTGTGAGATGTCCGGGCCTTCTCCTCTGAAAATCGCTGCCTTTATTTCCTTGCTTTTCGAGACCAACCCTACACACCCTAGTCCGACTGTTCTTTTAGACACTTGTCTCTCTTGTTTCTTCTGTTCCAAGTTTTCTTCTTTGCCTTATGCACCCGATGGCTCGAAACTGATCACAGAAACCTTCTTTCTTTACCCCCCTTTCCAATTGTTTCTTTCTGATGTCCTCACCCCCCCCTTCTAACAGGGCACAACTGTTTCTGATTCCGTTCGGTTGCGCACCATGCGCGGAAGATCCCCAATCGGCCCTTTGCAGATCCTATCCCTACATCGAACCGTCGAATATTTTGATCTTTTTTTTTTCTCAGAGCCCCTTTGAAATGCATCCCATTTTTTTCGAATTGAGCCGTCTTTCCCCCCCTATGCGATTGTTGAGAGCTAAACAAATTTCCCCCCGATTCGCCGGGATTCAAGTTCTTCTCCCTTTTTTGAAGGGACGGTATTTCCCTCTTTCCTCTTTGGAATTCCGCAACTAGACAAGATTAGTTGAGGGACTTTCTCGTCATGGCCACCCCCCCCCCTTTGGACTACAGAGCCGGATTCTCGACTTCGTGTTGCTTAGAGTTCTGCCTTTCTTTTTTTTCCTTTAGCTTCCAGTTTCCCTCCAATTGCACGTTGTCGCTGTCCCGCGTGACAACCTCTTTTTTGCAGTGGCGATTCCTTTCTTCAAGATCTCTGGGATTCTCTTTCTCTTGGGCCTTTTCTGGACTTCCCCCCCCGGGGACTTTGAGTGAGAGGAGTCTTTCAGACTCCTTACGCCAGTCTTTTACGAAGGGCCGGGATTTTCTCCTTTTTCTTCATGTTTTTCTGCTTTGTGTGGCCTCTCTTTTTTCCTAGTAAAGCCTTTTAAGGCGGGTCCTGGCCTCTCTCCTAAGTATCTTTAACTTTCCCTACCTCTCGCCCAGGAAGGCCCCGCATACCTACGAACACTCCCTATTCGGCCCGATTTTTTTTACTTTTCCCCGTCAAGTGTCGCCATCTTTTGCTGGACGAGGACAACGTGCCTTAGTGAATCATCTGTAGGAATGTCCCTCCGATGAACGCTGCCCTTCCTCCTAAGCTCCCCGTTGTCATCGCTCATTCTTGCTCTTGATGACCACCCTTTCGGGGGGCCCAAATTAATTGCTTTTTCGCCCTTACCTCCTTCTCTCTTTATTTGGAGGATTCCCGCTTGAAGCACTGCCCTTCTTTCCCGTACCCCGTGAGCTTGATCCAACCCCCCTAGAAGGCCTTCCCCCTGTTTACGTTTTTTTTTTTCCCCAAGCTGTGTAAGCGCTTCCCCGCGATCCCTTCGTTGTTTCATGCCCCAATTTTACTCTATGTCCCCGAGAAATCTTCTCCCCTCGATCCCAATCTGAGGATTTTTTTCTCCCCTTTTTTCATATTTTCCGTATGATCCTTTGATCGCTTCGGCGCGCGTGAGCAACGCCTTCCTTTTCCCCCACTTTGGAGACAGGCGTCATTTTGTGATGTATACCTCTTTTTTCCACTTTTCTTACTGGGGTTTTCCCTGATCCCTGAATCGATGTGATCGGCTCAGCTTGTGGTCCTTACGCAGATACTCAATAACCCCCTGATTTTTTTCCTTGGTAACTTTCCCATACCAGCGGCTAGGTTTTTGTCGTTTTCCGACGTCCTGAAGCAATCCCGGACTGCCCCTCGCTCTTTTCCCTTATTTTTCCCGCTCTAAGCCTTGCCCTCACCGAGCGAAAGAGCTTGTAATTTCCCCCTTTCTTAGTCTTCCATGATATCCTTGACCGCGACTGTATCCTGGGGGGGATTTCCTTTTTTCCTTTATAGTTCAGACTCCCTAGGCGCCCCCTCTCATTTGGCTTCACTTCCTACCGATCATTTCCGGTGCTCCCGATTTTTTTTGCACGTAAGCTTAGTTCTAGGTCTTGGCGGCGGGAAGATTTCTTAGTTTTTTTTTTCCCTCTATCGGCAGTGAAAGGTCTGAGATGTACTCGGCTTTTTATCCTTCTTCTTTCCTTTGATCTTTTAAGTTTCGGTCGGGCGAGTTTTCTCTTTTTTTCCCCAGTGTACTGGCTCGTGTCTCTCTTGTCGCGTTCCTATCCCAGCGCTGTTGAAACTCCTGGGGAGAGAAGTCTTTTCCTTTTTTCTTTGAAGTTGCAACGCAAGCATTCCCCCGTATTCGATTGATACACTGGAACATTTCCTTTGATTTTTTTTCTCAGCTTTCTCGGGTCAATCGCATCGCCCCCACCTCGAGCTAGGCATCCTTGCCCCTTACTTCTCCCGCTGAGTCGGACTTTTCTGACCTCCGCGCTCTCTTCGTCGAGTCTTCATTGATCTTCAGTTCGCGACAGGCCGCCGCCCTCCCACCGCGCAACTCAAATTTTTTTTTTCAAGATGCTTTTTGTCTTTCCCCAAACTCATGTCGAAACCAATTTCCCGCTCCTCCCCCATACCAGTCGCCCGAATCGCTATCGTTCCGACCTCCCTCTTTAACGAGCTTCGGGCCGCAAGCTGTGGGTCACGGTTTGCTGCCCCCACTTTCGTTTTTCCCCCAACTAATCCAAAATCCAGCAGACTTTTGTCGACAACCCCCCCTACTCGCTCGTCAGTTTCGATTTTGATGACTCGTTACACTTGCGTCAGTCTTCCCTTGGCGGCAGATGTTTCTCGGTGTTTTTTTTTTCACCGTGACACAATAATGTTTTTTTTTTTCCAAATCCTTCCCTCCTGCTTGTGCTGAATTTTGATCTCATGTTTTTCTCCCTTAATTTTTTTTTTAAATTTTTTGCTTTGGTGTCCTTATGGCGTTTTTCCTCCCCCCTAGGCCCTCTTAGGTTGTAACCAAGGTCCCTTGCTTAACCCAATCCCTTTTTGCCACTACCCTTGTTTCTTCCTCGTGATCCCGCGCAGAAAATCGAAGGTTTTCCCTTTCTCTACTCCCCCTTTCAACTTACGCTTTTCGAGGAGCTTAAATCTTTTTGATCCCCTTTCGCGCCCTTTTTAGACTCGGGCCGCATTCCCCCCTTTTTCTCCAAGGAAGGCTCCCTTTTTTCCCATAAAATCTTCTCCTTCCCCCCCCGAGAAGGTATCGTTCCGACCCGTATCAATTTGCTTTTCCCTTGTTCGCGTCGAAGTGACCTCCTCCCACCACATCCTGGCGTAGTGGGACCTTCTTATTTCTTTTGTAGTTACTCCCCTTTTACACATCTTTTAACGAAGATTCTCTCCCTTTGACATTTGGGCCTTTTCAGCTTCCTCCTCTCCTTTCTTCCGTTGTTTGTGGTGGCGAGATTTGCCTGAGTAAGTAAACAGTCTTTTCCATTTCACGGGCGACTTTTCCCACTATGTGTGCCTCCTCTTTTCTGTCACTACCGCTTCTGGGGCCCATCCTCTCGTTGTTGCCACACGCAGATGTTTTTTTTCTTCCCTCTCCTTATCGGCTCTCAATCTTTGATACTGGTTTCTATTCCCCCTCGTGTGCCATTCCCAGATTCTCTTCCTTCTTCCTTCAACTCTCTATGGCACAGGTCTCTCCCTTTTTTGCAGGGAGCCCCACTTGAAGAGCGTGCCCCTTCCCCAATGCTCCTCTTTTTCGAACCCTCTTTCCTGTGAAACGCTCTTCGATAACGGCCCCGACGATGTTCTTTATCCGCCTTTCCTTTCACGGGGGGAAATGTAGGAGCCTCCTTTTCCTCAGTTCTTCTTAGTATCACCTCATCACGACCGCCGTGATGCCTACCCCTTTCCCTAAACACCTCCCCCCCAACCCATTTTGCCCCCTTGAGAAGGCCGAAACCCCACCCTGAAGGTTCAAGCACCCCTTCTGCTGATCGTCTGGAACCCTCGCCTCGTATTGGCGCACTTTTTGACTAAAACTATCCTCTTGTCCTGGCCCCTGTCCTGCTCCGCCCAGTGAACGATCACGGCCGAAGACTGAGCCTCTCCTTTTGCTTGACCCCCCCTCTTCACTTTGAAGGGTTCTTTCGATTCTTTCTTTTCTTTGCAAAATTTTGACCGAGTTTCTTCCCTCCGCCCCCTGGCCCACAGGCGTCTGGAACTTACCCTTTTTTTTCGGATGTCTTTCTCTTTCCGGGGTTCGAGCGACTGGATGGGCTTAGTTTTCCTTCGGAGTCCTCTCCCCCCTCCGCGCTAAACTCATCTGTCTCCTTTTTCGTGCGGGCTCGGCTGCCTATTTTTTGTCCTCCTTTGACTGGACGAGGTCCTCGCCTTCTCAGTAATTCTAAGCTGAAGAAGTGTTTTCCCTCCTGACGCTAAGATATTCCCGTTCTTTTTTTTTGCGATCTCGCACGGGTTAGATTTCTTTTTGGCTCCACTTCCTCCCCCCTCCCCCCTTTTTGATACCAAGCGCCTAGTCGCCAGTTGGCAGCCTGATAATCTCACCCTCAATTTGGGCCTTTTTCTTGCTTCGATCGGTTTTTTTCACACGTCTCCTCTTATCCCCCCCACTTTGAGAGACTGAGGCTGCAACCGGCTCTTTAAAAAGATTTTGGGTTTTTCCTTCTAGCTCTGACCCTTCTCAACTTTCTTATCCTCCAAATTAACCCGTAACTAGACCCTCTTTTCCCTCTTTTCCACGAAACTGCTCTAATCAATTCCCCGGGCTTCAAGTTACAATCTTACCGAAGATACCACTCTTCCTGCCCTTCCGTCAGCGAGTTAACACCCCCTTTTTTCTATTCCCCTCTCCCCTGAGCCCTTCCATTCCCCCCTCTCCCGTTCCCAGACGCCAACATGATTTCCCCTGGTCATGCTTCCCTGCTTTTTTCTAAATTCTTCCTTTGCGCCCCTTTTTCCACGACGTTAGCAAAACGGGGCCCCCCATGCCTGCTTACTGGCAGGGTCCCCAATTCCCGCTTTTTTTTATTCCTCCCTTTGATCGCTGGACAAGTCTTACCTTTTCGGTACTTTTGTGTCCACTCTGTGAGCTTCCTTTCTCCGACTCTCCAGATTCCTTTTTTTTTACAAACCCCCCCTACTCTTTTTTGTACGGCGTTCCCCTTCTTCCGATCGGCTGCCTTTTTTAGTGTCGTTCGTTTTTGGTATGCTAGGACTGACCTTTAACCGCATTCGGGGCCTCCTACACCGTCCTTCCCCTTTCCCGTCTCCGGCGGAACAAAATGAACTCCGAAGAGTCCTCCCCCCAACTTTTTTTTCCCCGTGATCTTGCACGCCTGTATCCCTTTCTTTAAGAGAAAATCTAATCTCGAGAATTCGCTCACTTACCCTTAAACGTTAGCAATGAAATTTGGTTATCCTCTTGGAATCTCATGTGCACCCTCTAGATTCTTCACTCCCTCAACCTTGTTCTGCCGATTAAAATCTCGCCGCTTTGTCTGACTCCCCCGCTTTCTTTACATTGCTCTTCTCTCTAGAGCTAGTGCGGTATTCCTCTTTTCCTTTAAGCAGAGTTCACCCTTGGTTAGCTAAAGCCCCTAGTCACGGTTGTAACCTTCACCACACCCTAAGCTTTTTCAGACCCAAGACCCTTTTTGGTCTTCCACTACCCTTTTCCTTATTAGTGAAGAAGCATAGCGTTTCATTATACAGTACTCAGTCGATTCAATAACGGTTCCCACCTGTTCTCTCCGTCCCTCATCGAAACTTCGACGGCCTGTTTTGGTAGATTGGGTTTCTTTTCTTCTGGGGTCTTCGGCCTTTTTTTTGGCGATCTTTCACCTTTAACGTTCTTCCTGGCTTCCGTTCCTGCTCATTATCGCCGTCTTTTACTGAGGTCCCAAAATTCCCCTTGCACATGTTATTAATCTTCTTGCCTTTCTGTTGGTGTTCGCGAGATTCAGTCTCCGTGGCCCGGTTCCTAAATTCAAGGAGGTCAGGAATTTTCGTGCCGACCTTCCTCTTCCCCCATTGCACGCCCTTTCGCCCACGATCCAGCCGAACTCCCCCGCCACCTTTTCTCCCCTGACTTCCCCTTTCTTTGCGTGGTCGGACGATTTGGGCCGCTTGCTTAAAGTGAAAGTCTCGAGTTTCCTTCTTCTTCTTGCCATGTCCCCCTTATTCCCGCCTCTTCGAAGCCGAGCCTTGTGTCAAAGCTTTGTTTTTCTGCTTTATTAGGTTGTGGTTTCGTTTCCCCCCCCCGTTCCGATGCTTTTCGCCGGCAATTATAATCTATTCTCTTGGGCCTTTCCCCCTCTGTGTTAATCGGACTTTTCCTCGTTTTTATCCCAAACGCGAGTGACGCGGTTCTTTTTTTTTTTTTTTTTCTTGAGTAGTCCCCCCGGCTGATGGTGGTAAGCGGAAGTCCGTTTTGTCCTTTCTATCCTCGTTTACTATCCTTTCTTCTCCATACCCACCAAGTCAACGATGTTCTGTAGTCTCCTTCTTTCTTCCCCCTCTGCCTTGATCGCTTCGGACTTACTCTTTTACCGAACTCAACAAGTTTCTTTTTTGTAACTTTCTCCTACGACGGCGGACTTTACTACGTGCTGTGGTTTGTATGTATACTAAGCATTTCCTTGAGACGGTTCTCCCCATCGTGTGGTTCCCCCCCCCCCCGCAATAAATCCCAACATTCATCCAGTTGAAAGGCCGATTTATTCCTTGTTGCCTCTTTTTTGTCTTTTCCGAAAAGTCCCATCACCCATCGGTCCTCGGTCACCCCAGTGTTCCCCCTTCCCCCCATCCCAGATCCTACCCCCCCGCCAAGATTCTCTCTCCCTTAAGAGATTCCAAATGCCCCTCCTCCCTCAGTGAGAATCCGCTTCCGGTCAGGCAGTCCTTTTTTTACGCGTCTCTGCCTTGAGCGTACGCCTTTTTTCTTCACTTCCTCAATGTTGAAGCACCCCTGTTCTGAAAGGCTGCTTTCGTCCCCCTCCCAATTAGATTACTCTTTTCCCGATTTGGAAGCTTTTGATTCCACGTTTGTTCATCTTTCGCCAGTAGGACGAGAGTATTCGTGATTTTTTTCAGGGTTTTTCTTCTATTTTCCGTCCTTGCAGTTAATCTTTCGCTTTATTCTTTCCAGGTTTAAAATTTTATTTCCCCTTTTCTCGGGTCAAGAGTCCTCCTTTATAAAAATCTTCTTCCCCCTGCTGGTTTGCAAAATCAGTCTCTTATACTTTTCTTCTGGCGAGGTTGGCCCGCCCTATGAGCAACGAGCATCTCCCCCCCCTTTTCGATTTATTTCTCCGCCGCAACAATGTGGCAATGTTACCTATTCTGCCTAGTTCGCCCAAGAATGTTTTCTTGGAGGGTATGCGAGTAAGGTCTGGTCTCCCAAGCCTTATATCCAACCCCAGTAGAAACGGTCCCGCAAAGCACCCTATTAACGGCAGTAGCCTAGGCCAATCCTGAAACGTTTTCACCTGGTGCTGTGTGGTTGTCTCTTCCTTATTTGAGTGTCCGTTTCCTTCTCCATGCTGCGCGACCCCTCTTTCCGGCCGCCGAAGTCACAAAACCTTTCCCCCCACTTTCCAAAACTTCTCCAATTTTTTCGGACCTCTAAACACTGTTCGCCCCCTCCAAGGGCACTGCTCATCCTACACTTGTACTGCCCCCTCCCCTCCTTGCTCCCTCCCCTCCGTCTTCCTCCTCCTTCTCACGAGTCATCATTTTTTCGGGTCCCTGCGGATGTGCGCCCCTGTCCTTTTTTCCACGAAACCCCCCCCCCAATTCAGAAAGAACACTTCCCCGCTTCTTACACCACCCTGACTCGCTCGTCCCCCTTTTGCAGTGATTCCTTAGCGTTCCCTCCTGTCCACTATTTAGGGCTTAGCTTAGCTGTGGGTATCAACGTTACTCGCCCATGGGGCTGGCTTTGGCCCCCAGACTCTTATTTTTCTTGATGTTGCGATTTCCCCAATGTTTGTTGACCCCTTAGCATTTGGATTTTTTTTGTTTTTCGTTTTTTTCTTAGAGTTTCCGCTGGTTTGTTGCTGTTTTGTGTTTTTTTTTTTTTTTTTTGGTTGCGTTTTTTTTTCTTTTTTTTGGTCCTCAAATAATTCACCACGTGTAACCCACTTCTCTTTGGCCCTCCCTTGCCTTTTTTCCTTTCTTTTGACACGGCATGAAAACCTTGATCGTCGGTGATGTCTCGTTGATCGTTTTCCACCTCCTTGGGGTCGCTAAGAGTTAATCATGTCAACCTCTTGTGGAGCGTACTTCTCTCTTTCCTTTCTAGACTTTTTTCCCGCTGTTGCGCGAAGGACCATGGAAACGCAAATCTTTTCGTCTTTGGTCCGAGTCATTGCCTCTCGTTTAAAACCTTTTTCGGTGCCCCCCCTCGTTTACCTTGAGCCAACCCTCAAACAAAAAAACCCTTTTTTTTTTTTTTGTCGTCGCGTCGCAGTTCACTCTTGAAGATATTCTCTTTCCCACAACTTTTTTTTTTATGTTCCATCTCCTTTCTCCCTTTTTCAACTTATCGTAAATCATTTTCTCTTTTTCCTTTCCGATTCCTCTTTCCCTCCCTTTCCCCTTTTTTGCTCTCTCTTGGAGGCGCGAAGCCGTTTGCAGTGCACGGTCTTCCCTTTTTCTCCCCGCGTTTTCCAGCAATTTCTTGAACTCGACTATGCTTTTTCACCCGTTTAATGTCTTTTGCCTCACGTACGCCAGATGATTTGGTTTTTTTCGTCAATTTTCCGCTCTTTCATGCAGCGTTTGTGATCTTTCGACTCGGATGCCTACTCTTTCTTTTTGGCGTTTCCATTCCTTCCTCTCAACTCTCTGGAAGCCCAACCGATCTTTTGCCTCTTCGCAGTCGCGTGCTTACCCTTCTATTATTTTTGCCTTTTCTTCGCCGCCTTTCTATAAAGGCTGGGACCACCGCCGATGCCTTCGATTTTTATGCTCTTTCTCTCCCGTCATGTTCACGTGCCCTTTTTTTTTTTAGTTCCCCCGGCGCCCCTGATGCTTTTTTTACACCTTCTCCCAAGACGCGTTGTAAGTCCCTCCTAAGTCCCCCGCCCCCCGCCAAAAGTCTCTACAAACAACTTTTAGGCAAAAAAATGAAGGCTTCCCCATGCATCCCACCTTCCCCTGAGTAGTCTCAAGCCCCCTCTTTTATTCTGATTTGCGGTTCACTTTTTACTCCACCCCCCATCCCCCTTCTCCCTGCACCCCAATGCTTTTCCCGGTGAACCGTATCTCAGGCAATCCCACGTTTTCGATCGCTTTTGGTGTCTGACCAAGCGCTGAAGGGTTTTTTCTGATTCATTGATTTCGTGCCCACCCCCCTTGCCCTTTCCTTGTACGCCAATTTTACCCCCCTGCTTGCTCATGGGCCGAACTGCTAGTGAGTCTTTTTTCCAGTGGAGTTAGCCTTCTAGTGTTGCTTCGCTTTGGTTGGAGGTTACCCCTTTCCTTTACCTTCGTTTGATCTTCTCGCCCCGCCATTTTTTGTTGAAGTTGAGTTTTGGGGACCTTTTTGTTTTCCCCTTGGTGGCCTTTTTCTCCTCCTGGAAGAGTCCTCCTCCCTCTCCTTATTCTAACGTTACTACTTGTCAGGCTTTCCCCCGTCTTTCCTTGCGAAATTTTCGTTGCTTATGCCGTATTGCTTTGTCCCCCTCTTCCCTCTTTCACTTATCGCTTCTCCAAACAGTCCCCTTTTGTTTTATAAACTCTCCTCTTTCCAACATTGCGCAGACCTCTCTTCTACAGCTTTAATCCTTTTCTGTTCTTTCATTCCCCTCGTTTCCTCTAGTTGAGCCCAGCTCCCTTTCAAAAAGCTTCGACGGGCTTTTTGCAAAAAACCGAGTCCTCCCCAGTCTTGGGTTCTTGTTTCCCTGCTGACATCGTCCCCGTTCCTCCAAGGTTCCACCTTTTTACCTCCCTCCCGCCCCGAACGTATTCAACCGAAAAACTTCCAGGGACTCCCCCTTTGTCCTCTGGGACCATTGACGCTCAATCTACTCCCCCCCCGCCACCTCCCTTCCTCCCTTCCTAGACAGTAAAACAAGTTTGAAATCACGTCTCGCCGACTGAGCCTGCATTCTCCGCGGACCTGGACTTTAACCAGTCCAAAATGATCCTTTTCTCCCAACTGAATTCCCACTAGGCGTGCATCCCTTTCTTTCATCTTCTCTTAACCTGAACGTTTGGAATTGCCCAGACATTTACAAATGTGACCTTCTATTTTAGGTTCAATTTTCTAGCTTTTCTCTCTCTCATTTTTTCTCTCTTCCAATCACTCCTGTCGGCTCTTGTTAGTGGCCTTTTTGAGATGTCCGGGAGCAGTTAAATCGTGACGGGCTTTCCTTTGATCTTTCTAAAAGCGACACCAACCCCTAGCATCTTTTTACTTGAGTCTGTGCCGGTCCTCTCTTATGTCCTTTGTAGGTATTGCGATGCCCGCTTTTTTTTGAGACCCTTCCTCCTTTCCTATGTTATCGGTACTACCCGTCATCTTACCTTTACCTCCTTCTGGATGTCACCCCAATGTCCTCCAGCGGCCTCCCCCCTTTTTTTTTCCTCCTGGTCTCTCCTGCCTCTCGGAATCCTCCTCCCCTATTCGCCATAGCAGCTTCCTTGCTCCTTCCATCGCCAACCGTTCCATCTTAACTTGTGGTTCTCGTCTGGCCCCCGCCGGTGATCCCACTTATTACAAATGCCTTTACTTCCCTTGAGCCTTATCTCTCCTTGGTGATTTCCCCCCTAACTCGCCTTCTTTCTCTTCAAGCTCGCCTTTTTTCTAGACGCTGTTTGCCGGTATTTCATCTTTTTCCTTTCTACACCCTAGATCTTAGATCTTTTCGTTCGCCCCAGCATTTTTCACGGCAAACTCAATGTTTTCCCGCCCCAGTAGAAGGATTTCTTGTCCTTCGTTCTTCGAAGCAGGCTTCATTCTTTCTTAATTCCCAGCAGTCATTTTTGGATTCTTTTTCAGTTGGCTTTCCTCCCCCTCGTCGTCCAAACGTCGACGCGTCTGGGAGGAACTTCGCTTCTTTTAGGGACTGGACCTTCTTCTCTTTTGAGGGCTTTGCAAAGGGAACGTTGCGTTCCTCTTCTTGCCTGCGCCCTCCCTAATTTACGGGCAATTCAGGGCACATACCTTGCTATTCCTTCTTTCTCCTCTGTTGAGTGATAGATCGCTTTTTACCCGACCCTAGAGGAGGATGGCGCTGATCCTCCACGCAGGTAATACCCATTTTCCTTGCGAACTTTCCCACTGGCTCTCTACCCCCGTCGAAATCTTCTCTTCCGCCCCTCCCCCTTCTTCCTTTGCACTTCTCCTTTTCGACGATTGGGGTGTTTTCCCATTACCGTTTTTTTTAACTGAAGCTCTTCCATCTCTTCGAAGACAAGATCTCTTGCCTACCAATCTCTTTTCTTTCCTTTCACTTCTTTTGTTTTTGCAAACAGTTCATTTCCCTTCCTCGATTTCTAATCCACCTGAGGAACTTTCCCTTCCCACATTCCTGCTTCTCCCCCCTGCGTCTCCTCCCCCCCTTCTCTAGCTGCGTCACTCCCCTTTTCAGTTTTGTTTTCTCCCCCAATCGGCGAGATGGCTCTAGGCGGTTCCGGATAAGGTTCGAGTACCTTTTTTCGATTTTACCCAAAAGCTTCATTTTTACGTTTTCGAGTACATTGGAGAGTTCTCTCTTTTCCTCTTTCGCTACGGCGTCCCCTGTCAGTGCGCTCCTGAGTCCCCACAATTGATTGACCCCCCCCCCTCTTATTTTTGATGAAAATCTACGGAGGACCTTGACCACGGTTAGTCTCTCCCGTACCTTTCCTATGTGTCTTTCTGTTCTCTCTTTTTTTACTTTGGGGCATAAGCAGATACCAACCCTTCACTCCATCTCCGACGCCTCTGACCGGTTACAGTCTGGCTAGGTTTTGTTTTTTTCCGACACCTTTTCAGTGCACACTTTATCTCTTTCCTTCCGGATTTATTTTCTCCTTAAATATACCGGTACTGTCCCCCAAACTCTCCTAAGATTTCGCCTTTTTCAGAGCAACTTTTTCAGTCCATGCGAGAGCCTTGTCCTCTGTCCATTCAGCGGCAGCTACTCCATTCTTTTTAGAGAGCTCTGAATTGGTTCAGGCCTAAAGGTTTTCCCCCCTTTTCTAAAGATCCTTTTTTGTCTTTCGCGTAGATCCAGTTCATGCTGCTCTTAATCTTTTATACAGTTGTTAATCGCTGCTTTCTTTCTTTCTTTATAGTAGTTTATATTTTCTTTCTTTCCCCGGATTCCTTAGCCTAATGTTTGTCTCTTTTTGGGATTCGTCTGATTTTTCCGGGTCCCCTTGAGGCCTCTGTTCATCGTCCTAGACTTCTTTTCCCCCCCAATTTTTGTGACCTCAGCTGTTCATCCACTGCATTAGTTCGCTCATCCGTTTTTTGATGCGCTTCGTTTTCTCGGGTCT
>Ga0179593_1322837_pt1 | contig 21201 bp, 26 predicted proteins | sample CZODoug2_1_08_16_FD_185931 | JGI IMG/M metagenome (GOLD analysis project Ga0179593, IMG submission 185931) | Vadose zone soil fungal communities from Angelo Coast Range Reserve, California, USA - CZODoug2_1_08_16fungal (PacBio error correction) | ecosystem: Environmental > Terrestrial > Soil >... | reverse complement strand
TCAATGTGATCGTTTTTGGTTGATACTGAGTTCCTTTTTCGTCCTGACCTTTGATTTTTTTTTTTCGCCACCCCCTTTTGTGTTGCCGCTCTCATGCAAGAGAGTACAGGCACGACCCTTTGCAGAGTATCCTTATCTATATTTTATTACAGGTAACATTTTTTTTACGGCATTTCTAACCTCATCGGCCTCTCACCCCCCCCTCCATACTTTTTACGGCCGCCTCTATACTTTTTCAGATGCCCCATGTTTTGCGATGATCGTCTAGCGGACCCTCTTTGCAGAGGTTCTTCTCCTATCGGTTTTTCGTTGCCCTTCCCCAAGAACTCTCTTCTCTCTTCAGTTTTGGACGGTGTCAGTCCGTTCTTTGCTCCCGATACTTCGTCCTTCCCGTTTCGTGAGTCCTTCCATTGTCGATGGTACTAATTCTGGTATTTCTTCCTTGATTTTCAGCATTGGCTCTTAGGCCACTCGTTGATCCTGCTTGTGGGTCTTTTTCCTCGACGTCGGGTTTTTCTTTCCACGTTTTGCTTTTTCGCTAGTGTATCCTCTTTCCCTTGCTGTTCCCGCGATGAATCCTATCCGTTCTAGATACGGACCCTTGATCCGGTGGTGAAGTTGGTGGGATTGGTGAGGATTGCCTTGTGCCCGTTAGGCACCCCCAACGTTGAACTTACCCCCCTTTAAGTGTGTGTGAAGGTTTCACGATCCGGCGTCCCTGTTGTTGGGTGACCTCTACGGTTGTTTTGTGAGGATTTGAACTTTCCAGTCTTGCTAGCTGTTTCATTTTCCCTCGCCTCCTTTTCTTTCCCAGAGACTTCCAGTTAGTCTGACGTCCTTCCGGTTTCTCCCCCTTTCGCTTTGGAAGGGTGTACATTCTTTTTTGAACAGCCTAACTTTCCCCCTCGCCGAGGCTTTTTTTCCCCTTGTTTGCTTTCCTCTTTGCCCAGTAAGACGAGTTACCCCACCCCTCTCCTTTTTTTTCGATTTCACCCCATTTTTTGAGTTGCTGCCAGTTCTTGTACCCAGGCAATCCCGTTTGGCCTGCCGCGTTTGCTAGGGTCACCCCTTTTTCTTCTTGTGCAGAACCTTTTTCCCTTGACGACGATCCTTTTTAATTAGCCGCCTCCGCTGAGTGGGGATTTCTGTCTTTTTTCGATCATTCGTTGTCCCCTTTTCCTCCGTCTCCAAAACTGCTCCGATCCCCCCCCTAGTCTCGTTGCCTTTTGTCAGTCCTTCCCCTTCACCGGATGATGCTGGTCCCGTCTTCTTGTGACCCCCAGGCACCCCCCTCCCTTTCCGTCGGATCCGTGTCCCTGTTACCCCATTCCCCTCCACCGATGAGGACTGGGCGGTGGAGTGACCCAGACTCCCCCCATTTTTCCCTACTCTGGAATTTGTACGTCGTTCTGGGACGGTTTCACGGCCTTGGATCTTAAGTCACTCTCTCTTTCCTTTTTGTTGGTGTAATGACTTTTTCGGTTTCTTTCGCTTGTACAGATAACCTTTTTACTGTGGCGTCTTGCACTAGACCCCATTCCCCCGTCCGTTCTCGCGGGATTTCTTTTTTTCTCGCTTGTGGTTTTTCCCTCCATTTTGTGTTGGTTTTGACCCTCTGTTTTTCGGTTTTAATAGTTCACTTTCTGTGTCCGTCATTCGGATGCCTGGTGGTCTCTTCCCAGCCACCGGCGATCTTCCTCTCCCGCGGGCTCGACTAAGTTTTTTAGTCACTTTCCACGGCACCTACCGGTTGTTTGTCTCCCTCAACAAAAGAGGACCGGTCCCTCCCCCCCATACTTTGCAAGGGTTTATCGTCGTTTTCCCGTCGTAAAGTTCCCTTTTCGTGACCCTCTCTACAAGGATTTGAACGTGAATACTCTTGCGCCCCTTTCCTTTTTTGGCAGGTTCACGACCTGTTTTTCTTTTTCTTTTTTTTAGAAAGCATGAAACACCCTTGTGAAGTACCTTCAGGAAGGTCGTCGTGGGTTGACTCTGTTCCTTGGCCACCCATGTTTGTACCCTGCTCTCCCATGGAACCTCTTCTGCTGACTTTTTATGTTTTTTTTTACCCAACATCACCTGCCCAAGTTATGCGAAACCTGCCTCGGCGCTACTAGGTCGTGATCTCTGTTAATTTCCACTTTAGGTCGATGGCACTGCAACTTCTCATCTTCCCATTCTTACTCTCTTTTTCCGCCCCCCTTTCCGTCCCTTCTTTCCCCTTTTTCAAAGCGTTTTTAGTTCATGTTTGAGCCACCCCGGCCAGCTCCCCCCCTACCCCCCCCGTTACAACTTTATCATTGTGGCTTCTCTCCGCAGTTTCTTTTTCTACTTCTGCCCATCGTTTAGACGTTGCTGCTGTCTTTTTTTTGCTGATGCATTGAATCAACTCCACGTCTTCCCCCATCTCGAATCAAACCCGGCCTACCGGGCTGGCGGCCTGTTTCACCCCCTTTTAATAAGTTCCTCTCGACATTTTCCCTTCCCTTTTCCGCCCAGAGGAATGCCTGCTGCTCTTTCAAGTATTCAGAATTCCCGCACGTCCTATCTCTCGTCTGCCTGATCAGATCTTGGTCAGGAGACTACTCCTCACTCCCTGAGACCCTCTTTGAGAGCGGACCCCCCCCCCCCTGACATCTGTTCTTTGTATGACTTCCTTCGCTGACTCTCCCCCCTATAGTCCTTACGCTTTGTCCATCTGCAAGCCCTCCCTTCCACCCCACCCTTTTCCTTGTGAGACCAAGCTTTGCCGATATGCCCCGATGTCATCCCTCCTGTGCCATGTGCCACCTCTCGTGCCCCCAGACCCTGCCTGACCCCGCTGGTGCTCTCCCCATACACACGCTGTCGACAGAAAATGTGTAAACGACTTTGTAAGGATCACCAGTCCCAGACTATGAGGGTTTGCTGAACCCCCCCACCAACTTAGAAAATTAGTCTTGCAGTTTTCAAGGATCCTTTGGAGTTTGAAGTTCCCCAAGCCCCTTCCCCCGACCCGGCGGCGTTGCCCCCCCACTTTTTTCTTGGTTCTTCCCGGTACACCGCAAGTATAACCCCTGAGGATAGTTTGCTTCACCACCTGAAGACTATTACGCACTTTCTTCCATTACCAGGACGATTCGTATTTTGAATCTTGAAATAATGCGGGACGTCGTAATTGTGTTTTTATTTTTGGGAGAAAAAGATTTTTAAACAAAGACCCTTCTATTTTTTTTTCCTGCACCCAGCCCCCCCATCCCGGTCCACCTACCAAGGTTCGCTCCCCACGCGGCCCCGATTTGGTAAAATTTTTTTTCCAATCCTTGCGGTGGAAGCTTTTGTATGACCCACCAGGTGATTTGCACCCCCCGTCCGAGTCTCTTTGTCGCTTTTGCCTTCCTGAAAGGAGTACAACGTAGTTTCCTCCTCCAGGTCGGCGATGAGTCTTTATTCCCCCCTTTGTTCGGAGGTCGTCGGCCACTTCCCCCCTCAGTTCGTTTTCTCTCTGGCACCATTCCCCAAGTACACACAAACTGAAACCCCCTGCGGCTGCCGTTCCCCTGGCAACACAAAGTGGCTTTCTCCCCCCGGTGACTTTTCGTGCTTTCTCTTGGATCCTAGCCCTCCCCGCTTCTTTCGCGCCGGTCGAGTTTCGCCCACGCTGACCTTGATCCCCGGCCCAGGCCCATCTCCCCAACCTCTGTGTTAATTTCGGTCCAGTCTTTTCCCTCCGGTTGGCCCCGTAGTCGCGCCCTTCAGGATATGAGTCTCCCTCACCCCACTCGGGTCGGTTTCATTTCTTCCCCCCGAGTGCTGACGCTCCGAGGGTACCCAGACGACCGAGGTCCCTCCCCCCGCTCCCCGCTCCACACCCAGATGCTGTTTGAGCTCCGATTTTTCTCGGGAGTGGAAACGTGGCTAGATGGGTGATCGTGCGCGATCTAGTCGTCCCCTTCTCTTTTAACACAAGAGTAGTGCCGTGCCTCGGAGTGATTGGCTTCAGAGGTTTAAGCTCCTCCTTTTTTTTGTTTGTTGTTGCTAACGATACTCGTCCTCACCTTCTGTTTAAGTACTGACTTCCCTCTTATCTGACTCGCCTTACCCTTACATCCGTTCACCTCTCCAAGTCTTCGGACGTATTTCTACAGTCGATTTTCTTTATTGGAGCTCTTTCTTCGTTGACTCTCCCCCTCGTCGTCCCTTTATACACTTGATCTTTTCCCTTTTCCCTTCTGGCCGCCCTTACTTCTGACCCTCGTGTGTGAGGCCTCCCCGAACCTCTCCTTGTTCTCTCTTCCGTTTTTTTGCAGTCTCTTCCTTTGAACCGGCTTTGCCACAGTTTTTTTACATCTTTACTGCTTTCCCCCCGTTCCTTTCCCCGGTCCCTTTTGTTTTCTTAGGGCGACGATTTTTACAGGGATTCCCCGTGTTCTCATGTAGATTATTAGACTCATTTCCTTTCCAAATGAGCATGTCTCGGCTAGGGGGAAATTGGAAAACAAACTACTCCTATTCGGGTGTTGGTTACATTTTTCCTTTTTCTCAGCTCCTTTTCCTTGTCCTTCTGACTTGGATCCGCCATCGGCTTTTTACGGAGCTCCGGTTGTGCTATTCATGATGGTTTTTTAATTTGTCCTCCTCGTCCTCTTCGTATTCTTTTTCTTTCAGCCGTTTCTTTTTTCAGAAGACTTCTTACGCCATTCTGGGGTGTTGGCTTATTTTCGGATAATGGCCCCTCGTTTTTGACTTGGCTTTCTGTTTCACCTCTTTTCCTCTTTAGTCTTTACCTCCTTCGCTTTTTTTTGGTGGTTTACAGCGCGTTTTTTTTTGCTGGACGCACCCCTCTCTTGTGGTTTGACCCACCCCCTCACTTTTTTGTCATCCGCTTCTCCCAAGAGACACTCCCTCCCTCCATCGGCGACTTTGGGCCCATGCCTCATTGGAGTATCGTTTTTCTTCTTTTGTGTGACTAAACAAATTTTACGGCGGTTAAAAAAGACACTCTGAGGCCGGTGTCTTGTGGAGTTTCTGCTCTTTACTTGCGCCAAGCAGCCGTCCACCTGGTTCCGATTCCTCTTTAGGTTCTCGTTTTGTTTGTTTCCAACCCCTCTTAGTTTAGTGATTTTTCTTTCCTTCCCGTATTTTTGAGGTGTTCTTACGACTCCTTTTATGAACTGCATAAGCGTCCATCTGTCCCGAGATGTCTCTGTACTTTTCCCGGTTGTCGGAGCTTCCGTCGGAATATTATAAAACATTTTCCAAACCTTTTGGAAATTCCCCTCAGGATTCCCCCTCATCGTGGTCAATTACCAAAGCTCCCCTTTTTCGGAACTTGAGATATTATTTCTCTAGACTATGCGGTTTTTTTTTATTTCTGCTCGTCTGAACTTTCCCCCCCCATTTTCTTTTTTGATTTTTGGGGTGTCTTCCCCTCCGCTACCTGACTTTCTCAGTCGTCCAATCTCTTTTTTATAGTAACAGAAAGTTTCCGTCTTTAGAGGTCGTCTTGCTTCCAGCTTTTTGGTCTGTTTCTTCCTTCTCGGCCTGTAGTCTGGACATGTCCTATTCACCGGACTACTTCTATTCACATCTTTGCTTTTAAGCATTTCTTGATTCGTTTATTTCGCTTATTGTTTTTCTCTTTCCTCCTTTCGATTTTTCTGACTCAGATCCGGATGCTAAAGACTAAAAGTAGAGAATCTATTTTATCTCCGCGACTTTCCCGCCCCCTCTCATCGAGCAGGAAAGTGTCTACGGTCCTTCGGGGAAGAATGTTGGGGAGTGTTCTGGCTCCGCTTTGCCGCATGGTTTAAAATGGACAATACTGTTTTTTAAGCCTCTTCTCCCCACGAGCGGAGTAAATTTTTTTTTTCGGACCCTGGCTTGTAGATTTCTATGAAAAATTTTGTGTTTTATCGAGTGAATGCCATCTCCCTCTGTTTCTTCTGAGGACCCCGACCTGCTTTCTCCAGAGGAGTTTTCCATCAAGTTCCTTTTGGGCGTTTTTTTTGTGCCAAGAATAATTGTTGTCTCCGCGGGCCCTTTGCTCTTGTGCCTCCCTTTTTTTTTCCCCTGGCCGAGAGTAAAACAAATCCTCTTTGGAATCCAGTGTTGGAAGGAGCTGGCGACCCGGTTTTCTCTTTCCCAGGCGCCGGAGCCTTTTTCTCGAGGCCGGACTTTCGCGTCTCTTGATCCAGTGTTCATCCACCCTCGTTGTGACTCATCTTTTTCGGTGATAAGTCCGCCTTTTTTTTGGGCTTGTAAATTCTTCTTTTTTTTCGTTATTCCGCGGTGCCTTTTTCCTCCCCCGTTTATCAAAAACTCTCCGGAGCCCCCACTTTCTGCGCAAGTTCGCCTGACTGTGGGAGGGAGTTAACCCCTTCCTCCCTCCCCTGTCCGTTGAGATTTTACCCTCTTCCTCTTTTGACCCAAGGATCCCACAAAAAACACTCTGTAAGTCTTCCGACGATCTTTTTGTGTCAAGTTACATTTCTACCCAACGGTCCCTAACTTGCTTTTTGACTGTTTTATGTATTCTTCTTTTCCCTCAGCGCCCACTGTAAAAGAATGTGATCCTTTGACCATTCTCTTTCCTTGTTGCTCCTGAACCCGTCTCATATCTCTTTTCCTCCTCCTCCTTTTTTTTTTTTTTGTTTGTTTCGTCTCAGCTGACATTAGATAAGCCGTTCTTCCCCCTGCCTTATTACTGTGGCGTCTGTTCTCCGCCTCCATACCCCTTCCCGCAATCCTCTTTGTCAGGGTTGTCCAGTGTCTTTGGCCCCTTCCACGATCCTTCTTCCCTGGTTTTGACCCGAGGTGGTTACTTGTTTCCCTTTTCGTCGGGTTTGGGGACCTAGCCGACGTTTTGCTGGTTTGACACCCAGCCCTTGCCCTTAGCCTGCCTTCCAGAGGGTCTTCGCCTTTTTAGACCACCTGTTCACCCCCTTGCCCCACCCTCCGCCAGGCCCTTCTCACCCCTTCTTCCAGGCCCCCTCGCGGCGGCCTTTTCCCCTAAAGTTGTAAACGAGTTGTTAGTTATGTCACCCCTCTCTCCAAGTATTGGGAAGAATCGTGCTCCCTGTGTCGAATGTATCCTCAATGGTCGCCGTGCCCAAAATGTTAAAGTCTGTGCAAAACATCTTTTTGGTATTGTTTGACTCGGTTGACTGGCAACCTTCCTTTCCCCTCTTCATGCAATTTCTCTCAGTCGTTTGTTTCCCCCCCCCTCCATTCACCCTCCCGTGATTATTGAGTACTCCTTCTTCTCAGTCAGATTTATTACTGTCTCCCCCCTCTTTTCCTGAGATGGAAATTCCCCGGCCCCCGTTTTCTATTTCTCTTACCTCCACAGTTCCCGAACCACAAATTTGTCACTCTTCTTCCTGGTCTTAAGTGGACGGCGTGATGGTTTGGTTTGAAAACCTTTTGCCATCCTCCCCCCCATCCACAACAGTTCTTCAACCTTCATTTGTTTTTTAGTATCTTGATTGGACTCGCTGACCGTCTCCGAGAGGATAGTCAGGTATTCCTGCTTCTGCTCTAGAATTACCTCCAAATCCCCCCACAGTCTTTTTCATAAACCCATCTCTACCCCCCCCCCTAGAATACCCTCCTGCTTCAACTCTTTTAAACCGCATTCTTCTTTTTTTTTTTTTCCTGGTCAGATTACGCAGTGAGACATTCGCTCCGTTATAGCGGAGAACTTCCCCGTCTTCCTATCCGCCTTTCTTTCTCGAGAGGCGGCATTTTCCTGATCTAGAAGGATTCTCCCCTCCCCCCCTTTCCACTCTTCCTTTTCCCTCTATCACCCCCCCTCCGTCCCCCATTGACCTAGGGGATGACAGCTTACGCGAAATTGATCGTTTTTGAGCTTTCCCGATGAGTGGAGAGAAGATGTGCAGTTTTGGCAAAGGCTCCCTGTGTTTCAACCATCTCCCTCTCCTATCCGCGCAGGTGCGGGCCCGGTACATTCGTTGGCAGATCCGAGTACGCCGTTGCTCTCCCCCTTACAGAGCTCCCCGAAAAGATTTTTAACCCTCCTTTCCTGTATTCCACCCTCCCGCACTCTCCTGTTATGTATTTCCCACCAAGAGGGAAATCTCCCCTTTCCTCTTCGACCGTGCTGGGCACTTGTTTTTAAGGCCACTCCGGCTACTCTTTGAAGCCCCGCTCCCTCCCTTTTTAGTTCCCTTAAACCTCCGATAATTTCAGGCCACCCCTGACCGACGTCTTCACATTCTTTTCCTTTGTCCCATGGCTCTCTTTTCTCTGAATGCCTTCACCTTTTTTTTTGTTAACTTTTTTCCCCCCCTTCCCCCCCCCCGATCTCTATTGTTTTGTTTCCCTTCGCGCCCTCTCGAGGCAGCCCTGCCTGCCCCTAGTGCGGCCATTACCTTCCAATCCCTTCTTTTCCCGGTTTTTTTGCAATTTCGCCACCTTCCCTTGCTTTTTTCCGGCGAGGTTCTCTCTCAGTCATCCAAGACCCCGACGTGCTTCGTGGATATCCATTTTTGGACCCAGCAGTTTCTCACGCCCACACCCTCCCCTTTCTCTTATGTCCCTTGATTCCATTTCCTTTTTCCAAGGACCCTTTGCGTCGGCCTTCAACTTTCAACCCCAGGTAGATAACATTTGTCCCCTTCCCTTCTGCATTCGCTTTGGTTGAACATCCCCCATTGTATCTTACCCCCGCCGCCCTTTCCTCTGCCGCCCCCTTCGACCCCATTGGCCCTGTGCCCCTTCAAGATTGTGTTTGGTTGTGGTGTCCTTTTTGTCCAGCCGGCCAGTTTCCTTACTTCTTCCACCTTTCCTGCCCGCGGGATTTCTGTTAACTTCACCACGTCGGTTTCCCCCGTGTTGCTGCCTGACTGTCCTTCTCTGCAGAGTGTAGAAACCTGTCCGAACGAGGGTTCGTCCCCTCCGCTCCAAATAAGATTCCCCTTTTGTGATGCGCCAACCCGGTTTCCCTTCTTGCCGTCTTGTTGATGGGATAGGAGGTTTCCTGTTCATGCCTTCACCATATTGTGAGCTTGCCTCGTTAGCGCTCCTTGTCTTTGCTCCTTTTTTGTGTTTTTGCGATCCGGATCTCATTTCCTCACTCTGGTTTCCGTCCGAACCTTTTACCTATAGCCCCTCGAGTCAATACCTTTTTTCTTGTTTCACAGAATATGCATTTAGGAGTGTGATCTTCTCTTCATGATTGGCTTGTTGTGTAGCTTTGTGGGATAGTTTTTCCTCCTTTTTCTACTTTCTTCGGAATCACCTTTTCTGTGACCTATCTGAACCACCATGCCGGTGTTCCAACTACAGTTGAGGGTTTCGCTCCGTTTGCGTCTCTTCACTAGCCTGTCCTTTTCAAAGTTTTCTTGGACTTTCTCTCTCTGTGCTTGTTTTCTCTGTTCAGGGTGGTTTCTTCCGGACGCATAGTACCGGTGTGGCTCTTTTTTTACGATTGTTTGTTTTCTGCGACTTTTCTTTAACGCAGACTGCTCCGCGGAACCGTTCCACCTCGGTTCATACTACTGTTTGTGCAATTTTTTCCCAAGCTGTTTGCCCATCCCGTTCCTTGATGTGAGATTTCTGCCCCTGAAGGATTTGATGTGGACTCCTTCCCAAATGTCTTTTGTCTTCCCCTTGGGTTTCTAATCCCATCTCCTCAGCTCTCTTCCTTATGCGCTTTTGCGGTTCAAGATACTTCGAGGTGGCGACCGTTCCCCTGCTTTTCGTGATGATTTGTTAAGTTCTGTTAAGCTCCAGGTTTCCCCTCTGCCGCGAAATCTATTTTGGTAAGGCGTTTTTCTTGGCTGTCCCTCCCCCCAAATTTATCGTGGACTTGTTGTTCCTTTCCTTCTTTTTCCATCAGGTGCGTTAAGGGCCCATTTACCCTTCTCCTTCAGACCTTCCCGTGTCCTTTATCATGGAGCTCTTTTCCTTCCTTCGGTTGTTGAGTACACCCCCTTTTTGTTTCCCTGTAAGAACGCTTAGAGTGTTCCGTGGTCCTTCCTCCTGGCCCCTTCCAGAAAAAAACTGCAAGCCTTTTTCTACCCTATTAGCTAGTCTCCTTTGTTTTTTTGTTTTCAAGTACCCCTTCTTGATGGATGACCCTGACCTGTATTTCTTTAGGGTTTCTATATTTCATGTCGTCTCCGTCACCCGTGACGTTCCGCCTTCTCATCTTATCTCCAGATTGATGTCCACTCCCCCCCCTTGCCCTGCGGTTGGGCACTTCGTTCATCTTTTTCTCCCAAGTTTATCACTTTGGTTTCCAGGCCTCAGGATTCCCCCCCCCCCTCATAGGCACCTGATAAATCTAGTTTTTTCTTTCCGTTTCCCCCCGACTCTTTTTTTTGTCTGCTGCTCAGTCTTTGACCCCCTGAAGATGCGACAGTGTCGGGGTTTTCTTGGGCATACTGCATTTTTTCCCGGCCAGTTTCCGCTCTCCCTTGAATCCAGTTTTTTTGTGCTGGCTTCCTTTTAGTTGCCGATCTCTGTCGCTTACCGTCTCGGCGTTGCCTCGAGCCCATTTGTCTCTTTCCCCTGTCCAATTTTTTTTGGTTCTCACCCCTTCCTGCATGCGCTCTTTTCCCTGTTGATTTTCTTTGAGGTTCTTCCTCCAGAAAGTCGGAGTTTGTTGAATCTTTCTCCCTTGTCCCTAAAGTAGAGACCTACTTTTTTTCTCCCCTTCATGTTTTTTAGCGGCCAGGAGTCTTGGCCCCTGTTTTCAGTTTTTTTTTTTAGATTGTTCTTGTTTTTGCGTTTGTTTTCGCGACAGGACCCCCCCCTGCCCGTACGCTCAGGTGCCTAGACAAGGCGTAGGGTGTGGGGGCGCCTCCCGACCCGGTTTTGTTCTTGTCGCTATTGCAATTTTTCCTTGCTCGCGTTTTGTTGCATTGGCCATATACTCTCTTTTTTTCTATTTTCCGGAGGATACGCCTCGTTTTGCGATTCCGGCTTGTGCGTCCCCTTTCCGTTCTTTGCCTGGCTTTAGGTTGAACAGTAACGTTCAGCGGCCGGGGCTTTCGATGCTTTTTCATCCGTTTCATTCTGTTCCCCGAGAAATCAGAACCTTGTTTTTCCCGTGGTTTGCATCTTGCGACCACTGGTTGATACAGGATGTCTCAGTTGCGATTTCCTTTTTTTTCCCTTGTAGGTATGGGGGTTCCTTTCCCCGCAACTTTCTCTTTTTTTTTTCTGTTTGTCCTCCCCCGACGTTGCTCCCTCGTTCCGCGATTGTTTTTTGCCGCGTTTATTCTTTTTTTTCGAGAGTTAGGTTCCATGTTTTGAAGACTTTCTTCAAAAATTCTCGATTCTAGTTCGCAGTATTGCAGTTGATGTCTTGCGTGAGGTTCCCCCGGGCCAAGATTTTGAGATTTTGTACGCATTTCCCGAGTTCCAACCCCCCCCTTCTCCCCCCCCCGATTCCCCCCCTTCCTACTGTTGTACTTGTTCCTTTTACCCTTTCCCTTCCCTTGAGGACGGTTATGTTCCTCGTTGAGTTGAAAGACGCCCCCACCCTCTTCAGTTAACCAGAATCTGTTCTCTTGTCCGTCCTTTTGGAGTTTTTTGAGGATAATTTTCCGTCTTCCCCTGAAAGTCAATTTATATATTGAACTTCCTCTCTTTTGTTTGTGTTGGAGAGAGACTTTCTTCGACCCCCTCGTGATCCGGACACTGCACGTTGCTTTCTCATCCACTTATTTTCTTGAGTCTCCAGTCCCGTCCGCCTTTTCGCTTTTCTGGGGTACGTGTATTCCCTTATGGTACCGGGACCACCTAGACCCTTTCTCCGTTTGTACCCTCTGGTTCCTCCTTTTTTTTTTTTTTTCCTTTCCGTTTTGGGGCAATTTTCGTTTTTTCGTTCTTCTTCTTTTTTCCTTCCCCCCAGACAAGCTTCCCCCCTAGAGACGAGTTTTGATCGTCAGGAGTTTTCGTCGATGTTCCCCCCTTCCCCCCCCCTGCCGGTGAGTCGACCCAAAGAGAAAGGCAAAGTTCCCCACTCGGCGTTTTTTTGCTATTTAAGAAGGAATAGTCCGTTTCCCCGTAAGTGTCGTCCCCCCCGACCTCTTTACCCTCCGCTTTGTTCCCCCCCTTTCTCTCCGGTCCTCCCTCCTTGTTTCCGCTGCTTCCAATGGACCCTTCTTCCACTTCCGAGGTAGGAGTTTTTTTTTCCTCTGGTGTGCCCCCAATGGCGGCAATTATTTTTTGCCACAATCTAGGCTCTGCCTTCTTTTTTCAACCCTCCCCGTCCCCTTTTTTCATCCTTTTCCCTTCGAGTGTCTTTTTTTTTGATTGTGAAGACTTGATGAGTATTTTCAATGCACGCTTTTGCAGCCTTCCTTTTTTTCCCCTCGACCCCAACCCTCTGTCTCCCCACCATTTCCTTTCTGTGTTTCCTCTTTTTCGTTGGTGATGGTCCCCTTTTTATTGCTTGCCGGCCAGCACGAACCCCTCCCCACGTCTCCAATCTTCATTTTTCTTTTCCTCCTCCCTGCCCTCTCTTATTTCCCGTGCGGCATACTTAGACGCAGGCCTTTTTTCGACTTCTGCGACAGTCTCTATCCCCCTCCGACCGTTTTTTTGCGAATTCACCCACCGACTCCACGATGAACTATCTGCCTTTTGTGAACAAGTCGATTTTTTCCCCCGCTTTACGACATGGGCATCTATAATTAATGCGCCGCCTAGGAGCACTGTCTTTCAAGCCTTCCCCTCCACTGGAGAGATTTTCGGCGCCGTTCTGACGCGCAGGAGGCTCCCCTGACGTGCAGTCCCTGACCGGGCAGCCTCTTCCAGTACAGCAAACCCGCATTTTTGCTTCGGTCCTTCCTCTGACAGAAGAACCTTATATATTGACATGAGGGGGCTCTTCGGGCCGTCGGTTCCCCCCCCCCACTTTACCGTTGTATCCAAATCTGCTAGTCCGTCCTTGCCTTGTTGTCCGGACACGGTTCAGATCCGCCTCCGCCGTTGTCTTATGTTCCCCCCCTTCAACTCGCACTTGACTTTCCCTCCTTCGGTCCCCTGAAATTCCTATGGTCCTGAACAACCCCCCCACCCAGGCCCATTAGTCCTTTCCCTCTTCAAGGTTTTTCCTTTTGATCTGAAAGGCCCCCTCCACTTTGCCCCCACCCGCCTGTGGGTTGTTCTGGTGTGGGGTCGTTTCCTTGTAGTCCAGTTTTACACCGCCCTCGAATGGTTTCGACAACCGACTACGTTCCCGACCCTGTCTTCCTTCCAGGAGCAGATTGATTTTGTGTTGGACGTGTTCCGAACAATTCGTCCACCACCTGCCTCCCTCGATTGTTGTTGTGCCCTAAAACAAGGGTCCCCCCCCCTTGCATATAGTTAGTTCTTTTTTTTTTTGCCACATGAGCGGAAAATGCCCCCCAATCCGCGTCCGTAGCTAACGGTTTGACACTCCGGTTGACCGCTCGGCTGACTCGCAGAATACGACGTCTTTCGGCTTATCCCGTTAGTGAATCACCTCCCCTTTTTTTTAGCTCTTTTGGTGTCTGCCCCCTTTGGTTGTGACCTATCTTTTCGCCAAGGAAACGGTCGGTCTGCCCTTCCCTTTGCCCAACCTCTTCTGTCGATCCCCTGACCGAGCCTCCTTTTTGCGTTTTCCCCCTTTTCGTCGCTCTCCCCCCTCCCTACAGTATCCCCCCTCCGCTGACCCTGCGTCGACCTCTTCCCCCGCAGACCATTTGCCATTGCACAGGAACAACGTAGTCAAAAGGTCTGTGGGTCAAAGCGTTTCCGGCCTTGTTCTCCTTATTTCCCCCGTTTGGAGAGCCCGCTTCGGATTTCGTCCCTTCCTCAACATCCTGTTTCGAGACTGATTCCCGTACGTGAGCCCTCTCCTGCCTTTTTCAGTCACCTGAACTGATTTTTCTTCCCCCCCCCCTCCCCAGCCGCAAAATACCCGATCGATTCTCTCCAATCTCCTCTTTCGGGTTGAACAGGATGGAGATGATTAAGGCGATTCGATTTTCCCCTTTTGCGCAAACCGATTGAGTTCCCTCTTCAGTCTCTCTTTCCTCCTTTTGTGAGAGAGATTTCCTTTTCTTTCCCACTTTTTACCCGTCCCCTGAAAGTACTCAGCTCTCGCCCACCACTACCTTTTCACGCCCCGATCCCAGAGGATCTGGGTGGAGATTTCTACTGCTCTTTTTTCTTGGGAGTTTGGTCGTTGCTTTTTTGAGAAATCGGTTTGTCATTTTCTACCCTTTCTTGCAATTTCCCCTTTTTTCCCGCTCGAATTCTCCCCGCCGTTTTTTTGAGGAAGAACTCCCCTCGTCGTTGTTCTTGAGCAAGTTTTGCCGTTTCTTCTCCGTCTTCCGTGGCCCACCCCCCCCACATCCTTGTGGTGAAAGCTCTTTTTCTCCTTTTCAACTGGTTGTCGATGATTTTTTTCTTGATCAGCTCGGTCACGGACGTAGCTTTGTTTCTCTGCTTAGCGGACCTTATGCCGACTGCGCTCGCTTCAATGGGATATACCTCTTATTTTTTGTTGCCATTTATAGTTTCGAATTCCTTGTCTGGTGATCGGCCAGTAGCTCCCTTGGTTGGATTTTAAATGATGGTTCCACTTTTCTTCTGCGTTTCCGTATTATATGAGAGTCTCTGAGCATGCGCAGGTCCTAACTGATGGGGGGCGAAAGTCCCCTTAAGAAGCCGATTTCCTTGGAAGGGTCATCGTTCTCTCTTTTACGTTCGGCTACTCTAGGTAAAGCAATTTTGGGATGGGACCCAACCCGGTTATCTTTGTTTTGCATGTCACTTTTCATTCCCTCGTAAACCATTCAGAAATAATGTTCTCGTTCAAAGGATGGCCCTCTTTAGTACGTATGGTATCTGTCCGACTTCGTCGTTTTACTGTCCGACCCAGGGCAGTACCTTTTTGGCCGGGGAGGCGCTGGCCTTTTTTTCTTCGAACCGGCCGCCCTTTTATTATCCGATGAGGATATGGATAGAGGTATTGTTGTTTACCCTGTTCAACAGAATCGTAGTTTTGTTGTTGATGATCCTTCCCAGTATTATTTTGCTCCTGACTTTTTCTTTTTCTCTCCAAAGCGTCTTGTTTCCGAGTAGTGTCGTTCGCACGGCGACGGACGGCTCCCGTCCACGGTTCCAAAAACCTTTTTTCATACGGTCAGCTTATTTCCCCTCTCGGCACCTTTCAACGATCTTTAGAGTTCGCTCTTTTTCATACGGCAGGATGTCCGGGTTGCGTGCTTTTGCCCGCACTTCTTTGAGATGGTTCTTTCGTTGCAGATAATGCTTTTCCAGGAATAGTCCCCCCCGCAGCTCCCCGAATGTTGAGTCCTTTGCTTTTTTTTTTTTCCCCTCAAGGTCGTGGGCTACGCTATTTGTCCTCTTTCAATCGTGTTTTTTGGTTTTCGAGTGTCATTTTCGTATGACCTTACGGGTCCATAGATTTGAATGGCCTCTTCGGGCCTGTTGATTCTTTGATGTGCTGATCGCAGACTCTGTCCGGAGGTTGATTCGTGCGATAATTCTTTGCCCAAGTCTCCATATCTCCTAGTATAAGTATTTTTATTTTTTTTTCTTCTCAAGAGAAGGAACGGTCTTTTACTGTCAGGGTGTCGGAAGTGGGGCGGGGTGGCGGACCGGTGTTGCTCCTCAGGCAACCCCCTTAAAGTCCCCCGTCAGAGAAAGAGAGAAAGGAAAGGTCAGGTTTCTTTTTCTACCCTCTCCCGGGTGTTCTTTGTCTTGATGCCTTTTCCTGTGATTTCTATTTAACTCCTCCTCGTTTCTATGACTCACGAAAATATTTATTTGGTCCCCCCCCGAGTGTTTTCGCCATCATTTCTTTTGCAGTGGTTTTTCGTGGTGAACAGCAATCCTTCGGCGCCGAGGGACTGGGCTCTCTTGCCAGCCATGGGCCCCCCTTCAGCCTCTTCCCACTCCTGTTCCCGCTTTTGGGGCCTTATTTTTTCCCACTTTTCATTGGTTGTCTTTGACCGGTAGTTCTTTCCTTTCTGCAGAGGCGTGCTTCGCTTGCTTCTCCTTTTTTTTTCCAGCTTTTTTCCTGAGAGTGCCTGCTCCTTTTGCCGACTGATCCTTTTGAGCCCCGCGGGAGTTTTTTTTCGCCTCTCTTTTTTCTGACCCTCTCCCCCCTTCTGTCCTGTTTTTTGGAAGCCTACCACCCACAAAACTGATCTTTTTTTCCTTCCGTCTCCGCCCTTGATGGCAGGAGCCCATCAGCCGTGGAGTCCCCTCGGTCCACCGCCTTAAACGCTTTGCTTGCCTCCTTCTTTTTTCCATTGAAACACCGGCTCCCAACGGACTCCTCTCTCAGTGTTTCCCCTTGATACCATCGGAACCGGTCCTCCCCCTTCAGTTTGCTTCCCTGTTTTAGGTCCCTGAGTTCCCCTGCCCACACAGAAATTTTTTCTTGGCTTCTTTCCGGTGCATCCAACGGCGGGATTTCGTAATTCTCTTCCCTTTCCTCCCCCGTTGTTTTTTTTTGTTTTCTAGCGATGCCCTTTTTTTTCTCTTCTGCGGATACGGGTCGCGTACTTTTTTTCCCGTTCCCCCTTTACCTTTTGTGGCCGTATGTAAATCCTACCTCCCTCCCTCGGTTGTTTACGTGTATCCGATGGTACCCATTTTCAACGAGAAATCTTCGTCCTTTTTCCACCGCGGTGGGCTCCCGGCACTTCTTCCCTTTTGGGAACATCTGACTTTCCCTTGTCCCTTCCTCGGTCACTTTTCTAGATGCGCCGTTAGGGGCTCCCCGTCTCTTTTTTTCGAGAACGTCTCCCGTACCTACGCGGAGTCCGCAAAATTTTTTTTCCCGCAACTTTCGCGCGGATAATTCCCTCCTGATCAGGTCCCTTCCACTCTCCTCCCCCCCCTTGCACCTTTTCCCCCCCAAGAGGCACTCCCCTGGCGGCGACCTGTTCGACAGGTCATCACGACTTTTCCCGCTGACCCCATGTTTTGTCCGTAGTTCAACATTCCCTAATTTTCTGGTTTCCTCTGTCTTTTGGCCCACTTTGAGGTTTCAGCTCGCAAGGCATTCGGCGACTTGACCTTTTCTTTCTGTTACCCCACACTCACCCGGCCCCAGTTGACTTCTGCGCCCCCTCCCCTTTTTTTGCAAGATTTTTTCCGGATCCTCGACCGATTTTTTAGTTTGGATTGAGTCCATTCCGCGTCTCCTCTTCCATTCCCTCGCCCACTCCTCGCCCCCCCCCACACTTTTTCCAGCCCTTCAGTGATCCATGAAGAGGGCCTTACCCGATGGTCCTTTTTTCCCCCCTTCTCAAAACGGAAGCCCCGCCACATTTCTACAACATGATCATTGGGCGTTCGCTTGTGCGATGACTCGGCGGACATCTTTTTTCAGTTTCGCAGGATTGCTTCTTTCTGCCCCCTTAACGGAACCCCCCCTCCGCCGGTCAGCCGCTCCTCCCCATACCCTTTTTTTTTAAAATCCCTCTTCCATACTTTTCGCATTATATGCGCTACCCCCGTTTTCGTCATCGAACATGGCTGCCCCCCTGAGTGACTAAGCTCCCGCCTTCGCCGGATGTCCCGTCTTCCTCCCTTCGCACCCTTGGCCGCGAGGCCTGCTTTCTTCTCTCCCCTTCTTGATGCGCGCCACACGTCTCCTGAGACTCGTTTTTTTTTCAAACTTTGCCTCTGCTTCTGTGGAAGCCTACGCCCGACGATCTGGCTTTTGCGAGGTGTCTCTCCTCTTCCTTACCTTCAAAGTTGACAGTGTGAGCCCCCAAACACATTGCCACTGCCGACTTCCTGATCCTGTGCCTGGCGGACTATCGTTGCGATCCGTGTTTCACCCGGTGCGAGCCCTTTTTTTTTCCCCCTTCGACTGCCCCGTCCTTTCCCCCTTTCCTAGTTCCAGGATAACACCAGCCCGACGATGCGTTACACCCAACCAACCTTTCGCCATAGCGGTCCACTCGAGCCAGGCTGGCCGCGCTGTAGGCAGGCGTTTGTTTTTTTGGACTCCCCCTGTCCCCCTCTTCGTCAAGCTTGTCGGACCATTTCCACTCCGAGAGATCCCGGTCACACACGCTACGATCGCCCATGATTCCTGGTTTTGCGGTTTGCCCTATCCTTCCCTTTTTACGCGGTGAAACCAAGGTCGGTCCCCCCACGCTCCCTCTTTTGGCGGGTCCCCCCAGGCCAAACCCAGTTCCTTAACCCCCTGCATAGCGGTCTTCCCTAAACGAAGTGACCCTTCCCCTTCCAGCAATTTCGCTTCCCCCTGCAGCGAACTTTCTCCATGTTTCCCCGCGCGGCTGCTGGTTTTGGGGGGTGGGTTTTCTGCGAGGGGTCTCATACGGCACGGTATGTCTCCAACCCCCCAGCACCCGGTCCCTCCCAAACCGCAGGCATGGGCCGCTCCATTTCCAAGGACACAGGGCCCTGCTGCCGCTTTTTCCCAATTTCCCCCCCAGAGGATCGCTCCCCTTTTGAGATGCGGTATGTCAGTTCGCTCCAAGCACTTGACGCGACCTCCCCGGTTTTTTTTCGGCCTAGTCCCACGCCGACCCCTTTCCCCCGAAAGTACAACGATTTCCCCAAAAGCTTTTTTTTTTAACAAGCCTTTTCCCCGGCCGGCTTTTCCCCCTACGGCGAGCCGCCGTCCGTTATTGTTCTTCTCCCATTGGTTGCGATGCTGGTTGGCCTTGCCTGTGTTTCGGAGAAAACCAACTTTTCCTCATAGAGTTCCGTCCCCCACTCCTGCAACCATTCGCTGTTTCCCTCTCTCTTCCCGGCGTGCACGGGGATGTAGATTCCTGCAGTATCGTGAGGAAGTCTCCAACAGTGAGTTTTTTCAGGATATTAGCATCCTCCCTCCTCCCGTTGTGTTGTTTGTTGAGTTTCATCATCTCTTTCCGTCCTCCCACTCTGGTATCGTTTCTCCCTGTTTCCCTACATAGATGCTCCTTCTCCATGTTCACCTTCTTAAGGCTGAGTAGCGATCTGGATTTTTTCTTTGGTTGAACGACCTTTCTGCAATTTTTTCCCCCCTTCTTCCCGGAGTAGGAGACTAGCACGACTCTTGTGAGTGAAAAACAACATCATTTCGGTGGGGCTCCTCTCAGTTTTGCTTTTTATATAACTTCACTGCCCCCGGCTTTTACGCTTTTTGGACTCTTTTCATTTTTGTTTCATGTTAGTGTGGGCCGTTGGCTCTCTCGCCACGTCCTGCTGCGGTGTTTTTCGCTGTTTCCAACCGGGCATTTCGACCGGTTCCTGGGCTCCTCGGGGTTTCATTTTAGCCCAGCGTTTTTTTCCTTCTTGGATCTTCAAGAGTACGGATGTGGTGGGGCTTTTTTCCCTGCTGCGCTGCTTCCTTCCTTCTCGTCTTCTTCTTCCCCTTTTCCGCGTTTTCCGCCGCCCGTGCGGTCCCGCACGGAGGGGGGCTTCTTTGGACGACCGTTCTTTGCTCCGCGAGGGGATTTTCTTTTTTCTGGTTCCGTCCCTCAGTTTCCGCTGCGAGACCTCTTTCGTTGTCGCTTTTGTTCTTGCCGCCCCCCGTCGGTCCTTTTGTTTCTTGCCCCCGACCTTGTCCTCCCTTTTATTTCACCCGGTAATATCCCTTGTTGCATCGCCCAATTTGCCGTTTTTTGGCAAGTTCTCCCTTCCTCTAGTACTTTTCCGCGTCTTTTGTGAAGCTCCACCCCCCCCCTTGGCGGTTCCTGTAATCCGCTTTATTCGGATTGTCAGTGCCGGCCGTTGGCCTTCCCCTCTCGAAATTGGTCCTACTCTTCCTTCCTATCTTTTTTGTTTGTTTTCAACCACGATCGGCTTTGTTGTCCTGTACGTCTTTCTTAGGGCTTCGCCTTGATGTTGCTTTCTCTTCTTATTTCCCCAGAGATTTTTTGAAAAAGTAGGATCACCCCCTTGGCTGTTATTTTTTTTCCCCCCGGTTTCCCACCTTTGCCTACGTGCCCCCCTGCTAATTCCCCTCTAGATATTTTTCGGAATCACATCCGCTGCAGAGTCTTCCCCTGTTAGCTGATTTTAGGTATGTAACGGCATTTTGATCGACCGCTTTTCGGTGGTGGACACCCTGGATCTTTCTTTGGGCTCTTCAGCATGATCGCGAAGACAGTGAGGAATTTTTTGATAGGGATTTTTTCTCAACGATCGTTTTTTTTTTCCGTCTCCGGCGGCTCTCAGTGTCGTTTCGTCAGTTGCGTATACCTCCTGCGCCTAGTAGGAATCGTTGCCTTGTATTGGGATGACCTCTAGTCGGAGTTTTTGATTATTCCTTTTTCTTTGAAGTTAATTACTACTGTTAGAGTATACTTCTACGCTCTTTCCGTCCCCCTCTGTCTACTCTCTACCATGATAAGTTTTAGACTGGGGTGAGGGTGCTTCTAGGAAGTGTGCGACTTACAGGTACCCCCCCGGCTCCCCCCCCACCCAACTTTCCCTTACTCCGCACGGCGTACCCTTTTTGTGGGTCCAGCTCGGGCCCGGAAACAACCAAACGGTTTCGTGGATGAAATGGAAGCTTCTCGCGTGAATTGCCATCTCATCCATCTTTCTTTGAGATCTACACTCGCTTTGCGGCCGCTTGTCTTTCATTTTTTTTGTGTTGGGTTTGTGAACAGCACTCCCCCCTTTGGCCTTGGTGCGTCGAGCTTTTGCCGACAGGTGGCCCATTCCCTCCAGTACAACAACCTTTTTTCCCTGACCCTTATGTTCTACTTCCAAGTGGTGTTTTTAAGCGGTAAGACCACGGGCTTTTCTTTTGTGATCCGGAGCCTTCTCAGGGCGCCGGCGTCCCGTGTCCCTTTTTTTTGATTTTTGTTTCAGAACGAACTTTTTCTTCCCGTTTTCTTTCTTACTCGTTCCTGCCTAGTGGGGAGGTCTATTTTTTCGTCTCCCAGCCGGAGTTGGCCGGTTTAAGACTTTTTCTCCCCAACTTTCATCCCCTTCGGCGCTTTTAAAGGCTGGTTCCCACCATCCGACGGCGGCGGATTTTCCCCCCCGCCTGAACCTCTTTCATTTTTTTTTGGGTGTTAGGATTGTTTCCCCCAGTTTCATCCCTGTCACCCTGTCCTTTTGATCGTGTCCTGTATCTTGTCCCTCCCTCTTGAGGAACGGTATATTTTACTTTTTTAGGTCGGATTTTTCAAGCCGCCAGTACTCCTTTTCTGTTATCTTTTCCCTGGCGGTCGGGACTTTTCACTTTCTTAGCACCACCCCCCC
>Ga0179593_1261634_pt1 | contig 21202 bp, 18 predicted proteins | sample CZODoug2_1_08_16_FD_185931 | JGI IMG/M metagenome (GOLD analysis project Ga0179593, IMG submission 185931) | Vadose zone soil fungal communities from Angelo Coast Range Reserve, California, USA - CZODoug2_1_08_16fungal (PacBio error correction) | ecosystem: Environmental > Terrestrial > Soil >... | reverse complement strand
TTTCCGCCTCCCTTTCTTTTTTGCAGTCTTTTCTGGGCCCAAGGCCTCTGCGTCGAGGCTACCTGTCTCCCTTTTTTCTCATCTTGCTTTTAATGGTGCCCACTGGAGCTCTTTTTCGTTCCCAGCCCTGAGTCTCTTCCGTCGCTGGACACTCTCCGGTTCTTTCCGTTCTTTTCTGGTTATGGGTAACCGTAGTATCACTCCGGCTATAGGCAGGCCCCCTCCCATTTTTTAAGTCTTCCCGGTAGGTTTTCTTGCCGAGCGTCGTCGTCCCCTGCTTTTTTTTCCAGTTCTCGAGGATGGGGGTCTTCCCCACGCACTTCTTTCACAGCGGACTTCTGTTTCGTTTTAGTAGCTCTCCCGTACCCGACCTTTCCCTTTTTGTCGATCGGAAACTGCTTTTCTGCTACCTCCCTTCTTTTATGCTCCCCCGCACGCATGTCGTTTTTAAAGAATGTTTTTTAGCGGTTTGTTGATCGTGGTCCTGTCAGGGACTCTCTTTTTTGGTGGACCAACGAGGGAGAACACGGTTGGGTTTTCTGCGCACTTGCGTACTGGTTCTAGCCCCTTTTTTCTGGTAGTTTGAGGTTTCGCGAAGCGCCCTTTTGAGACGTAGTTTTATTGAGTCATACATTTGAATATCCCTTCCCCGCCTTTGAGCGAATAAGGTGGGAAACCATTCCTGATTTGATTTCCTTAGATCTGACACCCCCCCTTCGGGCGTCCTTCACCCCCATGGGACATCTCCTCTTCAGTCCCGGCGGACCTTATGTTTTTCTTCCTGTTTTCTAGTGACGTTTCTCATGCAGTATTTGTAAGGTCTAAGATTATATTTTTCGACTTCTCTGAGACTAAAGGCTGATGTGCTTTTTCTACGACGACCCTATTGAGCCCGTTTTGCTTGACTAGGACATCCTGTCGGAGCCCCGTTCGTCGGATTTTTTTCCCCCCTGGCTTTTCGTCACATTTTTGCATCGCTGGGAGCCCCGTAGCTACGCAGATTTATGGCCTGTTCCTCACCGCGCTGCGATCCCTGCGATTTTTAGTTCTTCCCTTTATGCGTTTTTGATGAGAATCCCCCAAATTCGGTGTGAGTAAGTCGCGAACGATGCCTGCTCGTCCGTTCCCCCTAGCCCTGCCCTCTGAACCCGTCCTCTTCCCGTGCTTACGGCCTTAGCCGTTAAATGGTGATCGACAGTGCTCGCCCGCTTAGCGAGGGCTTCACCCTCCTTCTACCTAACCCCTACTCCCCTGGTAGTTTTCCCTTTTTTAGCTGCTTTATCGTTGGAGGGTTGGTTGTTCGGCGCGGTTTTTTTTTTTTTTTTGTTCGATGACAAGTACTTTCAAATGGTAACGGTCCGGTATTTCTTTTTTTTTTAGCTGCGGGCGCAGGCCGGCGCCGCACCCTCTTTCTCGGCTGCGAGCTTGTCTTTCTCCGGTCCCGGGGGACTCCCAGGGTTGGAGCCTCCCTGCTCTTCGGAGCTTCGTAATGTGACGGTCCATCTCTAAAATAATAAGAATTTTTTTTTTTTTTTGAGTGCCTTCACATCGTAGCGAGAGAATTGGCGTCTTCCCATTGCGGTCACACCGGGACCTTCTCACGGGGTGACAGCTCGTTTTACGTATTCGGCGCTTGCTGCCGATCAATCTGACCGCAATCGGCTCCCGCCATTGTCTCCTCCCTTTCTCAAGTCCACACGGAAGCTACCTCCTCCCAGTTTTTTCAGCGTCAAGGACCGCGGAGGTCCCTCCTACCATGGTAGTATTTTTCTTTTCAGCCTTTTTCCCCTCCCTCCTCAGCTGTCCCGATTTCCCTGCTAGTCATTTCCTCTTCGGCTATGCTTGGCTCTTTTAAGCGGGTTGAATTCTCGAGACTTTTACGCGTTTTTTTCGACGGAATCTTGTTTGTTGCGAGTGTTTAGTCCTCAAGAACGTCCTTTAACGAGTCGGACCGCAGGATCGCGAGCGGGTTTTCGGCCCCTCTCTTCCCTTCTTGTTTTCTGAGATTCAGGATGAGCGTTCTGCGTCGAGACGAAGTTTTTTTTCCTGCCGCCGCACCTCTCCTCCTTTATTTTTCCGTCAGCTTGTTAGGCTCGAGTTCGTTTCGTTCGCTGCCTACCTTTTACTGCTTAGAGCAATTTCAAGCTTCTCAATATCTCCGACTTACTAATTCGGTCTTGTCGTTCCTTCTTCTCCCTGATGGACACACGAGTTGTTATTTTCAGGCCGATCGACTTACGGTCGTCGAGTAAATGTGTTGTCCGTGTCGCCAGTGTTCTTCGATTTTCCGGTCAGTAAAAAATTAACCTTCCTTTTGCCCACTTTAGTCCCGCGTGCCGATTCTTTTTCTGACTTCACTCCCTGCGTTCGCGCTTTCCTGGTCTCCCTTCACGTCACCCCTCCTTCCCTGTGATTTTTTTTTTTCGGCCCCGCCGTGTGCGCCGCCTTCCGTGTTCAATCTGGTTCTCCTGTCCCTTGCCAGGTCCCTTTGATCCTCCAACATCGACCCGCTTGAGTTTTTCACCCCTCCCCCACTGGCGTTGTTTTGCCCGAGGCCGATCGGAGGGTACGCCTCCGGGTGCCGTCCTTCGACCAGGGAATTTGTTAGCCTTGCGCCTGGACTCCGCCCTCTTTCCTTTGGCCCCGTGAGTGTGTGCCTTCACCATTTTTACGTTCCCCTTGACTGCCCCCAGACTTTCGTCCAGACACCGTCCTGGTCTCTTCATCCATGTCTGAGATATAGTGCTCTACGCGGAAAGCTACCTGCGGAGAACCCTTCTTTTTTCCCGCCCGTTCGCCTTCAAGCAGGGCTGGGTCGCAGATCAGTTTCACATTTTAACGTCCCCGCGTTCCCCGGCTCACGTTTAATAGACCCTTGTTCTTTTTTGTGTCCCGTGCCTTTTTTTTGCTCCGGAGTTTTTCGTGTGACCCTCAAGTCTACGCTCAAGGAGGTGACCTTGAGTCGATCTCTGGATTCTACTTTTCCTTAGTCAATAAGCAAAGTCTGAGTTGCCGGACCTTTCTCGTTGCTCGTGCTTACCTTACGTTCCTGTTCACGCCTAGCGCTCCAACCGGGAGGCTGCGTTCCCTTATTATCTCCCGGATTTGTTATTTTTCTTGTAGTTCTCGCCCCTGTTGTTTCCCCCTTTGGTGGGATAGCAGATTTCCGATTTGACACCGTCTCTGGTTTCTATGTTTTGATTTTTTTGCCCCGGTTTTGGCCTCGCCACCTTCTTCCGGTCCGCTGGTGGCCCTCTTCCCCGGGCGTTGCGGCTCCCCCCCTTCTTTCACTCCCCCCAAGACTACCAGACGAAGAGAGTTATTCCCTCTTATTTCCTCTTTTCCTCTTTTTGTTTTTTTCTTGCTGATGGTACCCCCGACTTCTTGAAGTGTCTTGGAGTTTTGACTTTTTGGAAGCTTCCACGGTTTTGTTTTACCTCGACGACGGTTTTTTGCACCCGACCGTTGGTGGTCCCCTATCACCTTCTTTTTACAACCCGCTTTATTAATCTCTGAGCCTTTCTCCCCAATTACTCCGACAGTCCCTTGGTTTGTGCCTCGAGCAGAGTCGTATGGTTTTCTTAGCCCTTTTTTTTCCTCCAAGAAACGACTCATTTTGTACTTTTTGCCCTTTGATAATGCATCCCCCCTCCCGCGCCGAGTTCCCTTAATACTTTGAAGGTTTTGGAGGGGTTAGCCGCAGGCCCAAAGTCGCGCCAGAGATCTGCGACTTTTTAGCGTTGTCGTCCTTATTCGTGTTGCCTACGGCTCCTTGACTCGCGTCCCTGATATCGGTCCCGTGCACTTTCGATTTTTTTATTGGACCCGTGAGCTTGATCCCTCCCTTAAGTTTCAATGTTTACAGGAGGCTCTGTTTCGACCCGCCAACTGCTCCTTTTTTTTTTTCTTTTTCTCATTTATGTTTCCCCCTCTCGGGGTTACTGGGGGTAGCGGTAAGACTGGCTTATCTTGCTCGTGGCTTTTGAACTTTGTTTTCTCGTTCCTTGTGTCCTGACGAGGTTTGTACTTTTGAGCTTTCCGACGAGGCTGGGTTTATCGCCCAACCGCAGGAGGTTCCCCGATTTTCGTGTCTTACTTCTGCGCTCAATTTCCCAGACTTTCCCTGTCGACATTTACCGGTCCCAGGGTTTTGGTTTCCCTGGGACTTAATTTCTACCGCCCTGGTTGCGGTTCTCTCCGAGGTTATTCCCTTTTTCGACATCGGACATGTACGAGATTTTGACCCCCCCTTTGTGACCTTCTGCCTTGAGCCCAGGAATGGTTCCCGGCTTCACTTTTTTCCCTCTTTTTTTCGGGAGCCAAGCCTCTCTCTTGAACGTCCATTGTCTTCAATCCGGCACGAGTTTTTCTTTCCCTCCGGTGGGCAACCGGCCTAGCTCCCTTTCCTTTTTCCTCCTCACCTTTTCTGACAGGCGGTGTGCCCGGTGACAACCCTGGACCTCGGACCGTAACTCTTTCCTACGCATGCGATTGTTTCTCCCCTTTTTTCTTTTAGGAGAGGGATTCTTCCTTGCCGTGTGAGTTTCTCGAAGTGACTTTCCTACCTATCTTTCCTTCCGCCCGACGCTTGTGATCCATTGCGTAACTCCTACTTCATCTAGCAGCACCCCCTTTTGCTTTCTACTTCCCCCCACCACATTTTCTTTGCTCGGTAGGAGTCCCTCCCCCGGCGCTACACGTACTCTCCCTTTGTCCTCCGTTTTCTCCGCGCAGAGGGACGGATTTTTCAAAAATTCTCCGCGCTCTGATCGTTTCGTCCTTCTTGTGATCCTGAGCTTGTTGCGAATACCCTTCACTTTTTCTTGCGAGTCCGTTCTCACGGCCAAGTTCTCTACTTTGCCCCACGCGCTGTCATCCTTTGAAAAGATGTACCCCCGTTTGCGCCTCCGTCCATTTTACCCCCTTCCTCAGGTGACCTCTTTGGTGACAGTGATGCCATCTTCCGGGCGATGTTTCCTCCCTTTATAACTAACCCCTACTACCATTGTTGCTTGAAGACGGTTCCGTTGGCTCGGTGGAGACGGCGCCATTCTTCTGTCCTTACCTAAATGAGGATCAAAGGTTCTGTGCGCCTGTTTTTTTAGTCTCTCGCAGCGCCTTCTCCGAAACCGCTCCGTTTTCCGCCTGCGAGATGGTCCCGTGTTTATCCAGTTCTGTTGGCCCGTCACCGTGTTTCGTGCATTCCTCTTCCTTCTCGGAATGTGTCACTTATCTATCTCTTCCTCCTCTACTTTTTTGTTTTATGCCACCTTCCGTTCCGTTTTCCCTGGTGGTCACAACCGGGGGACTTCTTTCCCCTTTGTGCCCAGCTCTCTTTCTCGCTGTCGGCGGCCGGGCGCTTTTTGCTACTCTGCATCGGCGCTCCCGCCCTGCTACTGACCTCTTTTTCTCTGATTCCATATTGAAGAAGAACTCCCCCTCCCCAGCTGGTCGTTCCACTACATGGTACTTTTTCTTAGGGGTATGCCTCTGTTACGCCATCGCCCTTTTTTTCAGACGTCGATCCGTGTCGAGCTTCATTTCCGGCGGCTTCCCTATTCCTTGGTAGGTTTCCATCTTTTCTGCCAGCTCTTAGTTATTAGGATAGTTCTACGGAATAGAGGTGTCCCTAGTGTTTCTTCGTCGGCGGCTGCGGTTTTTTACTAGCTCATGCGAGAGCGTCTTTTTTCTTCTAGGCTTCAGTCTCTTTTCGAGACTTTCCGGTGAAGCTTGTAGTTTACTTACGTTGTCTTTTCCTGACTACCCTCCCCTGACGTCATTTGTGGTCCTATCATTGTTGCGGCTAGAGCGAGCGTTTCCCCTCTGAACGTTAATAGAATGAGTCGTAGTCAGGTACGCCTCATCCTTGTCCGATCGCAGCTTTTCCTAAGCGGGTGTATTTCCCTTTTCGACTTTTTGAAAGTGTCGGAACTTCCCGTCTCCTCTCGTCCAAGTTCATGAGTCCTCGGTGGTGTAAGTGGAGAACCCCTCGGATTCCGGTCTGCTGCTTGAATCCCAATGGTTTGCTCGTCAAGTCCGGTTGCCACCTTTTCTGTTTTTCGAGAAACGTTTCTCTGTTCTGAATACATCCCCCCGCGTGACTAGCTGGCTGTCCTCCTTCCCTCACCCCCACGTCGTGCCCGATGTTTGCCCACTACGCGAGGTTCCCCGCCCTCCTTTACCCTCGAGGTCCCGACTCGATTCCTCCAGTTGTCAGTCCCCCTCCTACCCTGATGCGACCTAAAAAGGGCGTTGCGGTTTTAACGCTCTCTCCCTTGTTGTACGCCTCAGGGTGCAAGGTTACTTCTGAATGGATTTGAGTTAGATTGAGCTTGCTCCTTTATACCTCCAACTGCGTTCCTCTGGTCCCCCTCGTGCTTTTTTTTTCTACCCCCAACACCTCGTCGTTTGATTGGACGGACAAGACGTTTTCGTCAAGGTACAAAGAAGGGCTAAGTTTTGTATGTCTTTTTATTATCTTTTGTTATACGAGTTCCCCTCTACCCCCCTCGGCTGATTTCTCTCTCCGCAGCCCTTCCCCCCCCTAACTGACGCTTTGTTTTATAATACAGTTTTTTCACCCTGACCCTTTCCCCGATTCTGTAAAGGGTCATCCGACCCCCCCTCGCTTGTCTTTTTTGTGACCCGATATCCGATCGAGCAAGGAGCCGTTGTCTTTGGAACCCTCCCTTTACGCGACCCCATGGCGGAGTTCACTGAAGTAGGCTGCTTTTTGATTCCTTTTTGATTTTTTTCCCCATTCTCCCCTCGACCCCTTCCGCTCTTCTTGGTAAGTTTTTTCTGCGAATCTCCTGAAGTGGTCCACGTTTCGCCTCTACACCCGTGATTGTCGCACCTGAAAGAGCATAATTCCTTCTGTGATATGTTTGAGTTCTTCCTGTTTGTTAAAGGTTCGTTTCTTATTTTTTGCTCATCTAGGCGGACTTTTTTTCTAATTTTTTTTGATTTCTGTGTAGAGTTTACGCACCCCCTCTGTTGTCGGGCTCGTCCCCCCTTCGTCTCTGTTCACCATAGAAGGAGGGACTTTTTCCTGTAAAAGTTTTCCTTACCTAGCTGCTCCTCCAAAAGGCCTAATTACTCTTAGCGGTTTCTTTACCTCTTCTTTCTCTTCTCAGTTGTGGTTGTTGTTAGTATTCGGTCCGGCACCGCTCGCGTTCAAGAGCCTTTTTTTTTTAGTCCAGGTAGTCACTTCGTTTTTTTCGCTTCCCCAGGCTTTCTTTCCCCCTTTGAAGAAGTGGCCGATCGGGTGTGTCCCGTCACAGGCTAACCTTTTTTTCTTTGAGCAGTCTTTCGTAAGATCTCCCTGGTTTTTTTGCTTCCTTATCCGTTCCTAACCTTTTCCGAGCGGCCCCTCCGTTTTTTTTTCTTTAGCGGCTTTAGACTCAGGGCCGTTTGGCGCAACGCCTTCCCTTTTTTTCTCTGTACACACTTCGTCACTTGCATCAGACCGGTTGCTATTTTCCTTACGGCCTCCTGAAGGTTTTCTTCGGGCTTTGAAGGCCCCATCTTCCAACCTTTCTTCTCGATGTGTCCCTCCATGTTGTGGTAAGGATTTTTGCTTTTCCGACCAAAGGTTAACTTTTATCAAGTTTTTCGTTCCCCCCGGAGCCATTTGGTTTTCTGTTGACCCTGATCCAGTTTATCCTCCTTGACGTATTGGTTAACCTTTATTCTCTTTTCGGCCCCCCCTCTTTCAGTTTTTGGCCTTCCTTCTGTCCAATAGAATTTTTGTAGCCTCGGTGATGGGTGTGTCTCTTTCCGCGTGAACGCCATTTTTATAGGGGCCTGTCTCCTAGGCTACCAGTCCGGTTTTCCTTGACGTGCGTTTTTTTTCCAGTAGTTTGCACGTGCAGCGACTTATTTTTTCTTTTGGTCCCACGCACTTCTGGCCCAGTTTTTCGGTTTTACGTGTCTAGTAGTCTCGCGTCCAGGTACCCGACATTTTTTTTCGATTCCTTGGCACCGGCTTTGGTTTGGTTGTACCGCCGAGCGTCCTCTTTTTCTGAGCCAGAAAACGCCCTGGCTCGAATGAGTTACTCTTTGCTGATCGTGTACTTTCGGTGTCCTCTAGGCGTTGCCCTTGGTGAAAACTTTGCTTTGTTCCGCTGCTTCGTGCTCGACATCGTTTTTCGGGTTTTTTGAGGGAGCGACTCTGACTCCTCGTCTTTTCCCGTCGGTTTTTATTAGGGCCGTCCCTCGTCTGGAGCTTTTTTTCAACCAAGGTTCTGATATATTGTTATACGAAATCCCTTGCGTTTTCCTTTTTTTTACCCCTGGGACATCGCCTGACTTTCTCCGCTTTGGCCTATCTGCTTCCGAGGAGTCTTGATGGGCTCTGTTGAATTCCGTACGACTTCTCCTCTTTAGTGAAGGTCTTGAAGATGAGATTGTATGATTCCTAGGCTACCCTACGACCCCTGCGCTGTCCTCTTTCCCCACGCCCCTTCGAAACTCGAGGCCTCCTATGTCGGCCAAAACATGATAGGAGCGGTTGCGGCGTATTCCCCTTCCCGCTTTAGTACCTCCTCTCCTCTGTTGACTAGTCTGCGAAAGCGCTTTCCGGAGCTGCGCAGGCAAAACCTCTCGCTCGCCTTCTGATTTTGGAGGAAGCTGAGCGCGGCCTTTGCGCCTCCCAGCACGGACCCAGTAGTGGTCTAGGCGAAGAGACCTTTTGCGCTTCCTTCGTCATCAACCTGGCCCCTTCTTTACATTGCCATACCCTGCCGAAATGTCCATTCTCATGGCCTCGGTGTCTCACTTTCTTCCACTGCTTCCCCTTTGATGCCGGCATACCCTACCTCACCCCCAGGTTTTCCTTTTTCGACGCTCTTTAAGTGGCTTCCCTTTTTGTAGGTCGGCGCGCTTTCTGCGTGGGCCGGTGGGAGCGCTATTGGTTCGGTCTTTTTGCGCATCTTTCCGACTTCACCGGGAGGAATGAGAGCTTTTTACCCCAATCTTTCCCTTTTTTTTTACCTTCACCGTTTCTCCTGTTTTTTTCTTCAATGTGACCCGGTCGAATCTCCCTTCTTTCCTCCTCCTCGTTTGAGAGAGTTTTCTGGTCAGCCGACAGGAGCGCAACGTTACTGTCCATGACCGGATTCCTTTGGGGTCTGCGCGTTTCCTCCTCTCTTTTCCGTGGCGGCTCATTCGCCCGATACTCCAGTCAAGTTTTTCAAGCCCTGTTTCTCTCCCTGATTGATCGACTCCTTTTCTGAGCGCGCTTCCCCCCTCTCCAACGGAGCGGCGTTTTAGGCCATTCTTACCATTTTCGGGTTTTTTTTCCGCCGGGGGCAGCCCTCCGTCGACTCCTTTTCCCGACCAATGTTGAGCGATGTCATTTTAAGGTATTTGCGTGGCCGAGGCCGTTTTTCCTCGTGTCCGCGTGGATTCCCATCTGCTTTTGCTCTTGCGCATTGCTTGGCTTTCGGTGCCTCGTGGGAGGGCAGCCCTTCCCGATCAGTGGTCGAAACTCGGCGAGTTTGTGGGTGGGAGCATTCTGGTTTCGACGGCTTCCTCGCGTGAGCTTTTTACTAAGAAGGGGACTTATCGAAGCGCCGCTGACCTTCCTGTTGGGTCTCTAAGGTTCTTCGTTTAGCTTGTAGAAGCTCCTTTTCCTTCCTCAGCGATCGGTCGCCAAGCTAAGCCTTTCTTTCTACGCGGCTGTGTTTTCCTTCTATTTGATTGCACCGGGTTTTTTTTATCCTCGCTTCCTATTCCAACGACATTCTTCCTCTTTACATTCTTGGTTTCCGTGGAGGAACTCCATCTTTGTGCTTTTTCGCCCCTAGAATATAAGGGCAGTTTACTTCGAGAACGCTTCCTTTCCTTCCCTGTCTCCATGAAGTGTCTCGCGGCTGCTTTTTCTTCCATCAAACTGGACCGGAAATCTTTGCTACTCGCGTTGTTCTCTGACCTCAGCGTTTTCAGGTGTCCGCCTCCCCTCCTGAAAGGTCCCTATCATCCCCCCCTTACCCGTCTGCCACGCAACAGGGCTTTTTTTTTGTTGAGCATCACGCGTCCTGTCTGGTCTCTCCTTGTGCCCGGTCGTTAACCCTTTGACCTGATGTTCTTTCGGAGTTACTACGACCCTGCCCTTCGTGCTGGGCCCGCCTTGTGTTTTTTATCATCTCCCCTAACTTGCTCCTTGACGGTCCCCCCCTCTTCGTCAATGAACAGATTTTATCGATTAAAGTCCCATGTTCGCCTATGCTGTGTTCTCCTTTTTCCCTCTCCCCCACTCACCGCGGGGATCCTCTTTTCTTTACCGCCGACGTCGATTGGGCTTGATTCGTCCCCCGCGCCGGGTTCCCCATTACCTTCCAGGTCCCGTTCAGCGAAAGGGTAATAAGTCCCACTCGTTAAGTTGTCCTCTATCCTTGGAAGCCGATCCTATCCGTTCTGTATGAAAATACGTCTACGCCGCCCCCCCGTAGGTCAGGACGACATCGAGCTATGGTGCCGTCTACTTCTCCTCCTCCCCCAAGTTTCTGGCTTCCGGCGATTTGCCTTTTTTCATGTTCAGTATTTGTCAGCACTCGACCCTGACCACGGGGGCGGTGGCCAACTGACCGAGCTCCTTCCGTCTTCCGTAGTCTTTTTTAGTCAAGATATAACCCTGTTTACTTGGATGAGGCTTCCTCTTCTGGAACGGAAGGCTGTCTCACCTGCGGGGTTGAGGACTTTTTTTTTTCCTGGACGCACCCCCCTTTTTTTTTGCCTCGGCCCCTTGTCGAGTTCAACACAGGCGGCTGTCCCTTTTTTCCTCCTTCCGGCAGGTCCTCTAACGGGAAGCCGCCTGCCGCCGATCCTTTTTTCCGGTACCTCCTCTTTTCTTTTTTTTCCTCTCCTCCGTTTTTTGATATCTCTTGTTCCTGTCCCTCTTCCCGGCGGTTAAGTAGTATTTTCCGTTAAGTTTTAGGCCGACGGCCGGGTTGACTGAACACGGCCAGCTTTTTCTGGTTCCTCGTATGTTCTTAAGACACCGGGGTTTTTTCCCAGATCCCCAGGCTCACCCGAGCTTTTTCCCCGTCCCCCTTTTCGTCCGCTCTTGATACTAATCATCATAACCACAGGTGCTCCTTGCACTTTTTTCCAGTAAGTCGGAATACTTTAGGAGTCTTTCAGTTTGCGATCCTGTTTGCGCGGCGAGTTCCCCACTTGTACCCTTCATCTTAGTCTTTTAGCTTACCGGACTTTTTTGACTGGTGGGTCTTCGGGCGTGAAGGCACCTTGCCCGATCTTTTTTTCGTATTTTTCAGGTGTCTGTGTGCGTTAGCTTCTTCTTTCCTACTACCCCTGATCCGCACTCTTCCTGGAGCTGTTCCAATTCCGTCTCGTTTTCTATGACCTTTCATTTTTCCCGCCTTTCATTTTGAACAGGGAGAGGTTGTTCGGCCCCATCATTCCATTTCCCTTTCGGTTTCTTCGGTTTTGTCCCTTTCTCCTTGCTTTTTTGTACTGTTGTTTAGTGGACTCTTCTACCGCCAGCTATCCTTTTCGGACTTGACTTTGTACCCAGTCGGTTCCTTTACGATGTTGTGACTTATCCAGGTTAAGACGGGTTTATGCCCACACTCAAGGCTGGGGCCCATGCTTTGCCTGACGGCAGTGTCGGTAGTTCGTTTGTTCTCACTCTCACTTTTCTTTCTAACGAGTTTGCACCCGTAGTTGCTTTGTTACCGCCTCTCCCCCTCCCATCGTTGGATCGCCGCCCGCCATGGTTGCTCTTTTTCCATTTTGGTCGCGGTGCTGATCGGGGACTGTAGGGATCTAGTCTTTGGCCCCTTGAGGCTCGTGCCCCCTGGCGTGGGTGGCGGCGCCCGGCTCCCTGGCGTTCGACCATCGGTTTCTCGTTTGCTTTACTCGAATCCTCATCCCCCGCGTCTGAACGTCATTTGGTTTTCGTGTCTTCAGACAGGACGTTTTTACTTGCGTTTCCGAGAAGAGTGTTGAAACAGGCCGTTCTTGTTTCGCCGATTTCCAGCACTGCTTTTTGCACTTAAAACACATGGGACTTCCTCCGTCAGCTTTGGCCGCTCGGCTTTCTGATTCGGACTGTTTACTTTTATGAATAAGGGAACTATTTCTCCCCCTCTCTTTGAAGTTTTTCCTGTTAAAGTTTCTATTGTTCCATTGTTCCTGCGAGACCTCAGGTATTTTCCTTAGCGGCAAGGACGCAGCCCTCTCCCCCGCTTCCTTATCGGCCCACCATGCCCTTCGGAGCGTCTGATGCCCCGTCTTTTTCCTTTCCACGTTTTTTTTATTCCCGTTCGCAATCTGTTTAGAGTTATCTTTTTGACTGCCATAGGGCCTTTTTCTTCGGAGCCGAAACCCCCTGCTTCTTCTCACTGCACAGCGTGTGTTATCGCTTCGTTCAGTCCTGGCGCCCACTCGGCCCAAAGTTCAATTTGCGAGTCACGTTTCTCCGATCAAGACAGTCTGTTTGTTTTCCGCGCCTTCGTCCTCCACGAGGAACGTTTACCCCCGTCCCCTTTCCTGGCGCCTAATGCGTCCTTGGCATCGGGACTTTCCAGTTGATCTCCCGCTTTCTTCTCTGGCTTTCACGCGTCATCCCAACCCCCCCTTTTCATACCCTTTTATTTTCGACGCGATTGTTGGATGCGGTGGCTATTCCCAGGCTCGCTTTTCGTATGGTCCGCCCCTATAACCAAGGCTTCGGATACACGTCGGATCGCTATTTGCGTTTATGTGTGACCCATCTGTCCGGTCGCCGATCCTCCCCCGTCATAGGCCTGCTGCTTTTCCCCCTTGAATTAGGTTCTTTTTTGTGAAAGTGTTTTGACCTCAATTCAGTCCCTTCCTTGGGGACTTGACCCTTGTCTCCCCTTTCCTCATGTTTGTTTTGAGATCTATGCCACTGTAAAATTCCGACGCAGCGGGTTTCTGGTCCCTTCACCCGGGTCCTGATTCTTTTCCAACCGTGCCGCTTGTAGCTTTTCGCGGCGTCGAGATGTCCCTCTACCGGCTTTCGATCCCGTGGGATCCGACCGCCCTGGGTCAGTCAGCCGAAGATGCGCCGACCCCTTACCGCGCCAACGTTAACGTTTGTTTTAAAACATGGTTTATTCTGGGGTAGTTGACTCGCCATAGGCCAGCAAGCCCCCCCCAGGACCCCGTCCCACTTCGCGGATTTTGCCTTGCCTTCCCCCTCATCACGGCACGAAGTACCACTATCATTTCATTTACTGTTCCGGAAACAGTCTTTTTTTTTTTTGGGGTTTTGTTGAGTTGGGAGGGGACGAGGATTTTTTTTTCCCTTTTTCCGCGTGTTCGGCGAGCCCTGAGTTCAGTTCGACGGGAATCGCGCCTGTTGCCGTTGTTTTGATTTTTTTTTTTTTTTTTTTTTCTTTTTTTTTTTTTTTTTTTAAGTCTTTCAGCCCCCTTCTCCTGAACATCTAGTAAGAACCAAGTCTAGGCGCGTTGCTGGCTAGCCGTCTCTGCGTCAGCTTTTCGGCGAAAGCGTGAGAGTCTTCCGTCCCTCTTTTCATTATTTTCTCCTCCTTTTTCCCGTTCGACCCATGGTTGGGCGATCTCGGGTGCGGTCGAGTTCGTCGTCGTGACGCTGACGTCACCTAGAATGTAGTTTCTGCGTGTGGTATGTTTCGCCCCCTTTATACGATTCATAGAGGCTTTTCCCCGTTCCCTATCACAAGGATTACCTCTTTCGGATCTCTCAGTTTCCCTTCACAAGACTTTGTTCTGTGTCGCACCGCCAGCTCGTCTTCTCTCCTCATCCCCCTAATTCGGAGGTTGTCCACCCTTACCGTTCACGCGGGCCGCTCCACTGTTTCTGCCAACATTCTGTCCTCCGGCTCGCTTCGCCCTCCTCAACCAGACTCTTCCACCTCTTCGCGCCGCAGTCTTGCGCCGACAGCCCAGCCGTTTTCACCCTCTTTTTCCCAGTCCCCGCCGGTCCACTGACTGTCCGGGTTCCAGCCCCCCTATCCCCCCTTTCGTCTGCTGACCGAGGCGGCTGTTTTTTCTCTTATCTCTTTCTTTTTAAGCCTCGTGCCCGTTCAGTCTCCCTAGTCCTTTTTATCTCCTGTGCGCCTCAAAAAAATAGTTAGTGAAGCATCAACCGGATTTTTTGCTTTTAGTAGAGTACTATTTTTATAGTTAGATTTTAAAGCAAGTATAAGCGCTACGCATCCCCCCCCCCCAAGCTAATAGACAGTATTTCCCATTTGAATTATCCGGGTAGAACGCTCAACAATTCGACCCTGCGCTTCCTTTGGAAACGCGTGCTGTGGCTTCTTGCCAATAACGTCGGCACTTTCTGGACCTCCCTGGTCCCGCTCGTCAATTACCCACCTCATGGGTGTTTTTGATTTTGCTCAGAATCTTTTCTTCCGTCCCGCTACCCCATCCCCCTGAGGGGGTTCAACTCTATTTTCCTGCCTCTTGAACTGAACGCAAGGGTTTGTTTTCTACCCCTCGTTCCCTGGAGTGACCCCTTCCCTTCCAGGACGTCTTTTTACGGTAACTTTCGTGCGCTGATTTACTTGTGTTTCCTGTCGATCAGAACTTTTCTGCAACTCCCCTTTTTTCTCCGAACCACATTTTTTTGCGGGAAGCATCGATTTCTTTCCCCCTGGTCTCTTTGCCTTCGCATCCTCAAACAGTCCTTCTGAGGGATCTTTCGCTGTGATGAGTATACGAAGGGGGTTTGCTCTCGCAAAAACTTTATTTCCCTTTTTGAGCCACCCTGCCTAGTTTTCCAGGATGCCGACGTCTGTCATGAGTTACCGCTCGACACTGTGGTTACGTTTGGGATGAGGATCGTCGCGAGGACCCCGTTCCCTTCTCCCACTGATTCGGGTTAGCTCTGTTACTCAAAGGTTCCTCTTCTCCAACCTTGGAGAGTGTACACCATCCTCCGTTTCCGTTTGTCCTCCCCCCGGCCTTGGCCGGTGTACTCCCGCTGAACGCCAATTACGACTTCATCCCTCGTTTTCTTTTCGCTATCGATTTCATCATTCCCTCAGGTGGTTGTTGTTGATTTATCTTCTTCGGGTTTGAAGCCCTTCGGCGAATAGTTTTTTTTTTTTCGTTCCATCTTTTTAGTCAGTCAAGGACTTTGAATCGGAATCGGAACCCCCTTGCTTCGGGTCTTTTTACCCGGAATTGGCGAGCCGACACCTTGTGGTTTCCCTCCAACTCCATGCTTCTGCGAAGGGTGGGTTTTTTGTCCCGTTTCCGCTCCGCTTTTCTCTCCCGTAACCGTTGAGTGAGGAACCTCTTTACGTCGGATTTCCTCCTTCGGCGCTCGGGCAGGTTTCCTCCCCACAACTCCGGTTTTCGCGGAGAGGCTGACCCCATTCGGATACTGCCATAAGCACTGCTGCTCCCCTGCTCCTACGTGGCTTCTTCCCCCGAAGTTAAAGCGCCGAAGTTTTTGTCGCTTCGTTCTTAATTTTTTTTGCCCCTTGTGTCCCAGACTTTTTTTGTGTTCCCCGACCATCCCGGTGCGTCAATGGATATTTTCCCCCAAAAAGGATGCTTCGTATGACCATTTGTCCTTGCGCCCCTCTTTTTTCATTTGGGAACCCGGGATGCGATTGGGCGACCCATCCATGCTTTCCTTTCGGTGCTTTCGGGTCCCTCCTACCTTGTTTTTTTACTGGTGAAGGGTGGGTAGTGTTTACTGTTAGAACGCCCATTTTATGCGGCGACCATGGTTTTTGATACCCCAGTCCAGGTTCCTTTCTGTCAGCCCCAGGTTCCAGTTTTGTCTTGATGGGTGGTTTTCCACTCCCTTGTGGTCAGCGCGATCCAGTGAGTTATTTTTTGCTAGTCTCTTACTAATTCCTTTGTCGCTTAACCTTGTTAACCGCAGAGCGGTCCTCGTGATGCTTCCCCCTCCCGGTGCGGTCGCATCGCTGGCGCGGTTGATGATCGTTTGACGTTCTTTTTTCCTCGAGGCGTTACACCGTGTTTCCAACAGTTCTGTTTGCGCGCGTCGTTCTTTGCTCTTTGCCCGAGGTTTTTGAGTCGCGAAGCGAGCCGCGTTTCTCGTTGGAGTGACTTTCTGTTCCTCTTCCAACCGGCACGCGTGCGAGAAGTGTGGCCACCGGCCGTTGCTCTGGTCTGTCTTCGCACTCCGGCCGCCATTTCTTGTTACACGTCAACACCTTTCTTAGGTCGCCTTTCCAGTTTATTAGTCTTTTGAGTACATCCGTTTGCTCTGTTGGATCCGGTGGATTCCCCTTTCCGCAGAGTCGTTAGTGGAAGATTACGCACCTCTGCTGGCCCTGTCTCTGCTCATTGATCCCTACATGCGATTTCTCGTAAACATTCTTTTTTTCCCTCGATTCTCCCGCTTTTGATAGGCCCAAATGAAGGTCGGAGGGTTTTTCGGCGCTTGACAGGGTCTACCCGTGTTTTTTCTGGTCGCCCGTCGCGAAGAGTTTGAGATGAGTCCCCCGCTCTTCTCCTTCTCCTACTTTCCTTTTGAGGCGTTTTGTGCTGCTGACCCCCACGGCCCCCCTCTCTAGTCCGTCTCGAAAGCTCAAATAGTTTTCTTTCGTCTCTTTACAAAGTCCCCTAGTTTCTCCCCCCTCCCGAATGACCTCTCCTCCCTCTTGGTATCCTTTATAGTTTGCGGATTGATGGCTTCCCCTCGTCCCTACCCTAACCCTACACCTTTTTATTCTTGCCCAACGCCGCGCTTCGTTTTGCTCCTGGTGGAGAGTTCTTTCTCGTCGTCTTTTGCTTTCCTCTAACGGGCGGAGAAGGGCGGGAGCGCCGATGGTTTCATTAGTAGCGGGCTCAGCGTCCTGCCCGCCTAAACCAGCTCTCTCGAACACTTGTTTCCTGGTCCCGGTTGTGACAGTCATTCTATGCGAGTCGGCTCTGATTTTCCCCCTTTCCTTCCTTTTCCTCATCTTTTTGTTCCGAGTCTAACTTTAATTTCCGTGACCGGCAGGGCTTCCCCACGGTGACGTCTCACACCCGGGACCTTCAGGGGGGTGAAAAGCGCGCATGGACGCGAGCGGTTTGCCTTTTCTGTCTCCCTCTTCAGAACTTTTCCGTTTTTTTCGCTAAAGAAATGGTACCCCTTTTTCCCTTCTTCCCTCGTCTCGCGCCGATCGCAACGACGACAACGGAAGCGCCGCGTTGCCCTCTCCCCTTATTAGGGTTATGGTCCCTCTCCTTTGCCGCAGAAGTCTTGTCTTCCCCGATAACAGATGTCCATTTGAGTTTTTAACGGAGGAGGCCCCCTTTCCGTTGGTTCCTTTTTTATTGTTTTCGCTGCCGCCGTCGCGCCTTGTCGTTCGTACGAGGCTCTAGTTGTTGCCTTTTCTTCGCAGCCTTGTCTATAAGCGCTGTCCGAACTCGTTCAGATTTGAGGTTGTTTTTCGGTTTTTAGTTTAAATTTCTTCTTTAGCTCCGTCGGCGGCCCTGTGATGAGTCGTGTCTCCCTCTGGTAACTGATCAGCCGATGTTCCCAAAAACCACCGTCAGTTACCTTCTTTGTCTTTTTCGATCATTGTTTCTGTTCTGCGTTTTTAAGCGGCACTGACTCGCCTTTTCTTCTCTCAGGTCAGCCCAGTGTCTAAGCGCAGCTTCTTGCTTCTTCTCGGCTGCGACGTCCTTTCACTTCTAGACCGGATTGCCCGAGGTGGACTTCGCAGGCCGATCGGTGCCCCCACAAGCTGAAAGGAGGTCGCTGTCCTGTTGGTCGAACAGACATTGCTTCGGTTCCTTGCTGACTTCTCCCTCCTATCATCGGTTTTTGCCCACCTTCTGAGCCCTTTCTTCCCGATTTCCCTGTTTGTCCTGAATCCAACTTGACGTGATATGTTGCTTGCCTCAAACGTGACTGGCTCGGTCTTTGTATTTCCGCCCGACCTCCCGTTTCCCCCCCTGGTTCCTTCCTGTCCATGACAGGTCCCGAATTGAAATTTGCTCCCCTCGATGTTACCCCCGCCACCAGGTGCCGTTGGGTTCTCCTCACGCGTCCCTTCACCAGTGCTTGGTATTACTTTTGCCACTTCTGCGACCCCTTGAAATTGGGTAGCTGGTGTGGTTTTCGCGAAGCTCCCGACTTGTGAGCCTGGCCCAGCCGTGCGTGTGGGATCTCCCCCCCTATCGTCGCCCCCCACGGACTTTTTTCCGAGAAAAGACCTAATTCACACGTTATTTTTCTCTGCCTACAATGTCTGGATCAGACTTTAGCCGGCGTTCTACGTTCCGTCCCCCATCACCGAGGCGGTACGACACCTTTCCGCCTATCAAGAAATGCTTCGTTTAGACCCACTAGCACAGTTCACCCTTTTCACTTCCCTTTTTCCATGCTCACGGGTCATCGCCCGCTGTGCTTGCCTGTTTTACTTTGCGATCAAGGTCTCCTTTAGTCGGACAAATTTTTTTACTACACCCTGTAGGCGGAAGATGACGAGATATGGAGGCGTTGCCTTCTCCCTTTTCCCTCCCCTTCGTGAGGCCGGGAGCTCGTCGTTTTCTGCATGTATCGCCAGTGGTTCACGCCTCGCCTCTCAGGGCGGCGTTTTTTTGCTCCCTTGCCCTCTCTCCTTCCCGGAGCTCGTCAGTCTTTGCTCGCCCTGGTTAACGTCGGCTGATAGTTTTTCTTATTTGCCGGGGCCTTTCTTCCCCTTTCTCGTTTGGTTCCTGTTTTTTCCTCCACACCAGGTGTCGGGCCTCGCCACTCGTCGATTCCCCAAGCAGCTTCTGTCCGTTTTTGTCCCTTACAAGGCCGGGCGGTCACTTCTTTTTTTTTCTCCTCCCAGCAGCCGAGGGTCGTACACTCTTTTCCCCGCTCTTTTCCTCTCCTCCGTTTTTTTTTTTTCTCTCTATGATGTACCGGAACTCTCGGACGGCTCATCGTCTTGGAGTTCCCTCCGGCCTCCGCCCGTTTTTTCCGTGGGAATTCCCTTACCGGAAGGAATGATGGTGCCGAGACCTTTTTTGCCTGGGTGGACGCACCGTTGTGTTCACCAGATCCCACTTCTAACCTTCTCTCTTGAGCTTCCTTCTCTTTAGCGATCCTCATCCGCGGTTGGCGAGCTTTTGAAATCGACGAGTTTTCCCTTTTCTTCGATCGTTTTTAGTTTCTCAACTCCCCCCCTTTTTTTTTCTAGGCCGTTTTTCCCCCCCTTCTCTTCCCGCTAGCACGGCGCCGAGTTTTCCCTCCCTGAATTTGTCGTAGGGCCCCCGAAGAACGCCCTTCCGAGCTCTTTTGCTGTCCGCTCCTTTTTTAGACGTTGAGGGGGCCGACACCTTTCCTGATCTTTCCCTCTTTGTGGCCCCCCCAGGGATCAAGCGGGGTCTTCCTTTCCGCTCCTTTGAGAATCTTCCTTCATGGGAACCCGGTCTTCGTTTAGTGTTCTCTCAACTACTTGTAACGTTTCTGGTCTCGGCTTTCACCTAGAAATTTGATGTACCATATTGGTTGGTTTAGAGGGACAGTGTAGAGTTAGTCCCCTGCAGGAAGCATGTTTTTGCTCCCCCCCTTAGGTTTCCCTTGACCCCAGCTTCTTTTTTTCCCCTTTCCCTTTGCAAGGTCTTCTATGACTTGGGGTATATCGCCCCACTATCTTTCCCAGCGGCTAGGAGAGTGTAGGTAGTTTTTGGAGAGAAGAAAACTCCTAAATGTTCTACTTCCCGGTAAAAATTTCTTGTAAATTCTGTTAATAGTGAGAGAAGAACCTAATGGTTGCGGTTTTCATCCTGAGGGTTAGAGGTTTGTAGGTGTGGGGGGGGGGGGGGTGGGTGGTTTTTGGGGGGGGGGGGGGGGGGTGGGGTTTGGGGGGTTGGAGGGGGGGTGTTTGGGGGGCGGGGGGGGGGGGGGGGGCGGGTTGGGGGGGGGGGGGGGGGGGGGTTGGTGGGGGGGGGGGGGGCGTGGGGGGGGGGGGGGTTGGGGGGGGGGGGGGGGGTGGGGGGGGGGGGGGGGGGGTTTTGGGGTCTTTGTGGGTTGGGGGTTTGGCGGTGGGTGGGGGGGGGGGGGGGGTGGCGTGTGGGTGGGGGGGGGGTGGGGGTGGGGCGGGGGTGTGTGGGGGGGGGGGGGGGGGGGTGTGTTTGGTGTTGGTTGGGTTTGGGGGGGGTGGGTGGGGGGGGGGGGGGTGTTGGGGGGGGGGTGGTTGGGTGGTTGGTGGGGTTGGGGGGGGTTTGTGTGGGGGGGGGGGGGTTGGGGGTTTTTGTTTTTCCGTTTGGACGCCTTTTTGGACATCTGGGACCGGGATTTTTTCGTGGCGTCCAGGACGCGGGTTCGGATCCCATCTTTCCCCGGGTTTTGGATTCTGAAGCCCTCCCTTCGGTCTCCATTTTTTTCGTGACCTTCAGAAGTGAAGTCGGCACCGCTTTGCGCGTAAGGTGGGCACCGTGTCCGTTCTCTATCTTGGTCTGCCCTAGCCCTCCTCCTTCTTTTCCCGCACCTCGCCGGGTCAAGAGACTTTGACTCAGCTATTTTTTCCTCTTCCCTGTCCTGTCTTACGACCAATCTGTGCATCTGTTACTTCGCCCTTAGACCTTCCGTCGCAGCCGCGAGGAAGCGTCGCAGATGATTTTCGACGTTGATCGTGATGGACCCCTTTTTTTCCGCCCTCCCTATGTCGTCATCTTACCCTGACGCCGAACTCGCTCCTAACATTTAGAGGCCCCCCCTCTTCCTGACGCTTTCTTACGATCTTGCCCGGCTTCGATCCACGTCTGCTCACGTGGGGCCGCCGCTTTCGACTGCACTGCGGGACGGAGTTTCGCGTGCCAACGATGACCTTCTCTTCCTATTTTTCACTCCCTATGCGAGATGCAGTGCTGCTCTACCCCTCTGTCACCCCCACGCCGCGAGTCGTTTAACGATTTAACATTACGGGCCTCCCCTGTTCTTTTCCCCGCGGACGCTGACCCTTTTCTGGTCCGTCCGCGAACTACTTCTACGGACCTCGACCTGTGCAGCCCATTCGATGGCTTCCCCCGCGGCTACCCCCTTGGAGTCTTTGCAGACAGGCTTGGTGGCGTCGGTGTTAGTCGGCTCCTCCCTTTCTTGTATTGGACGTCGCTCCCCTTGCGTCGGGATCCATGTCGGGCTGCGATGCGGTCGGTAGTCTCTTTCGCAGCTTGACCGCCGAACCGCTTAGCGGATTTGTGTCAACACGTTGAATACCCTTCTTTGTGCAGTCAACAGTGGGTCCCTGTGCTTGTC
>Ga0179593_1268050_pt1 | contig 21203 bp, 30 predicted proteins | sample CZODoug2_1_08_16_FD_185931 | JGI IMG/M metagenome (GOLD analysis project Ga0179593, IMG submission 185931) | Vadose zone soil fungal communities from Angelo Coast Range Reserve, California, USA - CZODoug2_1_08_16fungal (PacBio error correction) | ecosystem: Environmental > Terrestrial > Soil >... | reverse complement strand
TTCTTCCCATTTTCCTTGGGGCTGCGGAATAATTGCCCTCTCTACTCTTTTGCAACCCTGTGCCTGTACCCGTGTATAGAGAACCATCTCTGTATTTTTTTACCATGATTTTCCATCACCATCTTTTTGCTTATCCTCATCCCCTTTCTTCTAATGAATGTCCTTCCGGTTTGTCTCCCGTCCTCTCCAGTTGTTGTCAACACATCCCTACCTACCTTCCGCTCTCCCCCCTTCTTGGGAGAAGCAGTATCCCCTCCTTCCCCACCCGGCTCCCACCTCCCCTCCTAACCTACTTCTTCCACCATTCTCTCAACCATACTCGCTTTGATCATCAGTTCCTCCCCCTCCAGAGGGTAAAATGTCCTTTTCCAGGATGTTATCCCGTCCCCTTGTCAAATTTTTTCCCCCCCCATCTCTCCCGTCCATAGTATTCCCGTTCCTCCCCGATTCTTTTCACGGATCCACCAGCTCCCCCCCACTTATCTTTTCATCAACTCTTTTCCCCCTCCCCCATCCCCCAGTAGTCAACCTTCTCGTTCTTTGATCCCTTTATCTCTCGAACTTGACCATGTATGCAGTTTCGTCCCAGTTCAATTGAATATTTCCCACGCTGGAAGAACAGTTGACTCGCTCCTCAGCTGTACCGAGTTTCTTTCTCCTCTCCCTGTTCGTTCAGACATCCCCTCGAGCCTTCGAATTTCCCCCCCATGGCCCCCCATCGTTCACCACACTCCAGGAACATTTTTCGCTGTCCCAGAGGAAAACACCCCCCGTCTTTGGCTTTCTTTCTGCTTTGAAGTAGTTTTCCGCACCCACCACCACCTCCCCTCGTTACCGACCCCCCTCGTCCATGTTTTTCCCCCGACTTCCTTTTCCCTTTGGCAATTTCCTTTTTGAGAGCCCCGCTCTGTTTCTCTTTTTCCGCTTAACTCTTCAGACCTCAGCCTTCCTCCCTCTGCCTTTAAAGACCCCCCACCCCCCCCTCCCCTTGGGATCCCGTCAGATCCGTTTCCCTCTTCCCATCTCTTGGTTGAAAATGATGAGTAATGTTCCATCAGTGCCTTTTTTATATCCTTAGCACTTTGATTTAGAGCTTTTTTTTCCCCTTATTCCAACAACAGTCACTGACCTCCTAGGCCTTTTCCAATTCGAAGACCTTACTGAATTCCTCTACTAATTTCGCCCCATTAGCGTTCTTCTCTGTTACCTCCCTTGTCTAGCACTTTTCTTCACCTCTTGGACCGTAAGTTATCCCCCAAGCTCCACTTCCTATTGACTCAAGAACCCCGCTTTAAACTCTAACTGCGTGATAAACACTTCTCTCTCCCCACTTAGACCCTCCTTCTTCTCCCAGTTGCCTAGATCTCCTCCATCCGGCGTCCCCTTCCATTCCCCCATTGTGATTAACCTTTACCCCCCCCAAGGGTGTTTTTCTCTCACCCCTTGATAAAAGACAAATTTTCCCCGGTAGGAGGACCTGAAAAGAATCCTCCTTTTCCGTTAATAAGGCCCCCCGCCCCGCCCTTGATCCCTCCCCATTTTCTGTCGTTCCCCCCCCTTTTTTTTAAGATAAGAGAACCGTGATATTTTCCCAACACAAATAAGTGTCACCCCTCACTGAAAATTTCCGGTCTCCCCTCTTTTGACCCCTTCCACAGGAAAGCGACCAAATTATTTGTGCGTTTGTGTCTCCCCCTCCACCACTGATTCCTCTGGATCGACCCCCCGTGACCCCTTTCCCCCTTTGACTCGGGTAACCCACCAATTTTCCCTTCCTTCCTTACACTATGACCCCCTCCTTTTCTTTTTCTTCTTCCCCCTCGCCCCCAAGCCTTCGCGTGCCAAGGGTCGCCTTTCCTCCCGCTTCTCTTAGACTCCAGGTCCCCCTTTTCCATTGGAATTTTCTAACCACTGCTTGACTCCTTCACACTGTAACTTCATTCTAAGAAACCGGCCCGGATAGCGTCTTCTCTTCTCCTTGGTCTCCCTTTTAAGTAAAATCTCCCTACGACAAACCCTTATATCCTTATTTTTACTTCTACAATGATCCAAGGTCCCACCTGATCGGTCCCTTTCACTCCTCTTGCCGGGTACCTCCCTATTCAATAAGTGTTGTCCTCCCCCTTTGACGTGCCTCATACCCTTACCTTCCTCCCCACCTGGTCATTAAGATTCTCCCGGTTTTTTCCGGTTCCTTATGAAACTCCCGTTTTCCCTCTCTGAAAGAAGACCCATGTCTTTTCGCTCCCCCCTTTGTTCGTCAGGTTTCTCTTCCCAATCCTGCATTTCCTCTTTCCTTTTCATCGTGAATTATTGACTTTCCCGGGCTTCTCAACTTTGTCCGGTTTGGTCCCAATTTGCTAATGCCTGTCCTCTTTTTCCACGTCGAGTATAGGTTATCTGGTCCCCCCGCCCGCTGACTCAATCGTTCTTTCTGTATGGCTTTTCCCCTTACCCTCCCTCTGTCCTTGCCTTAGGGCTTCCCTCCCTCCGTTTTTCATTACCCGCATTGACTACTCCGACTCTCATCAAACGGTAGCCCACCCCCCACTTTCCTTCCCCAAACCAATCCGCAAGAGTTCCATCTTCCTGCTTCTCCCTTTTCGCTTAGTTGAACTGTTTTTTATTTAATGGCATTCAGTGAGCGAAATTTTTCTTTACTTCATTCGCCCCCCTTCTCGCCACCTCCCGACATCCCCCCGTTCTCCCCCCCCATGTCCCTCGACCCTTTTTGTTGATGAACCCCCCCGCCAGTATCTAATCCTTTTTCCTCCCAGCAACTTCGATCTTTCTTCTTTTTCAGCACGGTATAAGTTCGATATCCCTCCTTGCTCCCCATTTTGGGTGGGTGTCTCAGGTTGAACCATCCTCTTGTCCCTTTCATCCTCCTCCAATACAGGCTTTTCTCTTCTCCCCTCCCCAAAATTGAACCCCTTGCCTTTTCTGCCACCCTCTCTTTTTGAGTTAAAAACCCCCACGTATATTTTGTTCCTCCCCACACTTCGTCCTCTCGCCATCCGCAAATTGATTTCTTTTGTCAATATCTGCGAATCCATTTTCAACCTTCTCAAGCGCTTCATTCCCCCCCTGATCCCTCTCTCAAAGTAAATTCCGAACTGTCTTTTTCCTTTTTTACGCCCTAGTTCGCCCTAGTTCGCCTGTCATCTTTTCTTCCACCTCCCTTCTCTAATTAATTCGCTCTCCCTTCCCTCCGTAGGCGTAGCCCTCCCCCGCCCTAATTGAAAGGAGGATTGAATTTCCCTTCGACGCCTTTCCGCCTCGACGCGGCACGCCCTATTCCCCCCCCAGTAAAAATCCTTTCCGACACCGGCGAACGACCTTTTTCGCCCCCATTCTGTTCTACCCGTTCAACCAAGTCCCGTACACGCCACTTCGGTAAGGTGTGCACGTCCGATCTCGCTTCGCACAACGTCACCTCCCTCCCTGGCTCTCAATCCAGCCCTACAACCCCTCTCGTTCCGAAAACCCCATCCGATTTCCTCCCCTCAAGTTCCCCCCCCCCCCTCTCTGACCCCCTTTTTTCCTTCTCTCCTAGAAAAAGCCCTCAGTCGCCTCTCTCTCCTCTTTTTTTCTCACCCCAGAAAAGTACACCCTTCCGTCATTCTGTCAACTTCATCTGCACTCCTCCTCCCTCCCCCCAGTTCCACGAATTTTTTTTTTCTTGAGACCCCTCCCTCACGTCGTCGCACCGACTCCTCAGTCCTCTTCCTCTCCTCCCCAATGGGAACCCATACCAATTTTCCCTGGTTCCGATTCAAAGTTGCCTTCCCGTCCCTTTCCACTCTCTCCTTCTAGCCTTTCTTTTTTTTTTTTGAGCGAGTACTTTCTTTTCGCCTGGCCACTTGCTTTCCACTTCGCCCTAACTTGGTATGGAACCCAGGGGTTCTCATTGACGCGAGTAGGAGGAGTTCGTGCGTCCGTCCTCGGGTGTGCCGTCCCCGCGTCCCCACACTTCGTTGAATGGGTTTATCTTCTTGCTTCAGAGGAAGTTTCGTAGCATCCGGGACGTTTTTTTTTCATTGCACTGGTTGGATCATCGTCGGTCTGCCTCATTCGGGTTTTCTCTTCCTCGCCTGATCTGTTTTCAGTCGTCTCTTGTGAGCGCTTGTGGTTAGGAAATGTTCTTTTTTTCTTTATCCGCCATGAGTTCTGTATGGACTTGGTGCTGGAATTAGAGATCCCTTCTGTGCCGTCCCTGGTAGTGCTTTCTTGTTTCTGTTTCGGTGGGACGAAGTTCTCTCAGAGGTTTCTCCCTCTGGCGGATTCCGGTTGTTGCGCCCCCACCCGCCATTTTTTAAACTTTTTTTGAATATTTCCTCGGTGGTTGCTTGCATTATTTTTTTAGGCGGTGGCTTGGCGCCGTCCCTGTTAAAAGAAATGGGAAATTTCTGCTTGCCTTCGACGTTCTGGTATAGCATGCTAATTCATCGATCCCTCTTGACCCTTGCCCCTCTTCATCCCGCCGGATTTTCTCACTCCGCTTTAGTAGTTGACGCTTCTTGCACTTGAATTTTTCGATAGGTCCGTTTTTTGTTACCCTCCAGGTTCCTTTCTTGCCTAGTTTTTTTTCACATTGCTTGGCGCCGATATTTTCCCCCCCCCCTAAGCAGGGTCTTTTCTCTGATTCTAGACTTTTTTGATTTCCCTATCCTTTGTTGGGCTTGAGCTATTACTTTCCGTTTTTTCCCCCCTTTTCCGTTGAGACTTCGGCGAGAGCTCCCGACTTGTTTTTCCTGTCGCGCCCATTGAGCGCAGTATGTCAAGGAGGCACCTCATTCCCAACATTTCGCTCTGTCATCGCCCCATCCGCTGAAACCCCTTTACTAGCTCCTTTTCCTTCTGCCACATTGATAGATACCTAGATTTGTTTATTACTGGCGTGAAATGGGGTGTATCCTTTTCCTTTTCTTTGCGATCCTTGTGGTCCTAGGCCCCCCCATTTGCGCAATTGGTTTTCCTTCAAGAAAAAACGCGTTTTTGCGCTGGCCCATTCGAGACCGTCTGTTCCCGCTTTGCGTATTTGTGGATCGGGGTTTTACCCCCTTACTTGTCTCCCCAACTCCTTAATTCCCGAGTTTCCCAATTCCGTCACACCCCCTCTTTCCGTTACCCCCCTCATGAAAGGACAGTTTCAGGGATTTTCCATTCCTTACTCCCCGAACCTTTATGGCTCCTTTGGTTTCTTGCGCCTAGATGAAACTCTACCTCGGCTTGTTCCTTTGACCGCGAGTTCATTTCTGACATCAAAATTTCCCCCCCCCCCCACACTGAAAAGTGGACGTACCTCCGTTAGCAACTTTTTTATGTCCCCCCATCTTCACCTTCCTGCGTGTTTTCAGCTCAAAACGGCCGACCACTTTTTTGAGGTTCCCCTGGCTTCTTTCCTCCTGAACGGGATGTTATTCCTTTTTTGGCCCATACCACCTTTCTTCAATCGCATAATTGGAGAAGGATTCCAACCTGATTTCTTTGCCCCTTTCCTCGGGTGTAACAACACGGACTCGAATTAAATTGCATCTTTACCGACAGAGCTTTGGAAGCTCCTATCGGTGGTATTCTTTGGCACCTTTTCCCTCACCCTAGGAAACCGGTCGTTTCCGTTTTTTTTAGGCGATTACGTACCTCTTTCTCCCCCGGATAGACATGCCCAACGCCCGATCCCGTCGTTTTCAATCCTTTTCGCATTTTGTTCCTGTCTTTCTTCATTTTATAACATTTCCACCCGATTTTCCGTCTTCGTTGCCTACGATTCAGCTGATACAAGTCCCCCCTTCCTCCTCCTCTTTTTAGCTTCCCCAACGGAACTTTTGTAGCTTTTTTTCCCAAAGACTTTCCTTCAGGCCTAGCCGTTGATTTTTCCCGGCCACTTGTTAGGGGCTATTAGATGGGGTACTCCCGCTGAGCAATTGTGTTGCGACCGCCGCCCCGGAAACTACCCACTTGAACTTCGTTTGCTTTTTCTGGTGTCGTTTGCCTTTCCCCTTCCCCTTGTCTGGGTGACAGTTCTACTTTTTTTTATATCACCTTACGATGATCTGAGCCCACTGTCTTTTGTTTCCGTCCGCCTCGGTTATTTCTCCCCTGTGCTTAGGGTGTTTGCTTTTTCCCGTTCCGTGATTCCGTCGTTTCTTTCCCCGCTTGGAGACATTTTTCTTTATCCCATTTTGTCGCAAAAGGAGACCGAACCTCTCAATTTTCCTCCCACTGAGGGTTTTCCACCCTTAATTCTTTTTTCTTCCTCTTATTGCGACCCAATTTCTCGCGGCTTTTTTTTTGACGGTTCTTCTAGTCTTGTGAAAAGAGATTACGAGTTTGCCTCGGGGGGTTTTTCCGACTGAAGTGTCCCCCCCCCTCTGCGACCTTCTGGTGCCTAGGTGACAACCTTTTGATTCGCGTCGAACCCTGTCTTCCCTCAATCGCCCCCCCCCTTTCTGTAGATTCTCTCTTCTCCCTACTTTGGCCTCTTGTTGGTCCCCCCCTTTTATGAGGAAGTTCAGGTTTAATAACCGAGAGTTAGACCCGCCTCCCAATGGCTCCTTTGGCTTACCCTCCTGCTTGTCATTCTATGAACAAATGATTTCCGGAGCTTCCTCTTCTTATTGGTCAAGATGAGGCACCCGTTATTTGGTTGCTCTCGTTCGCAGAACTCAGGCTTTCTGACAGCGACGCTGCGAGTCCCGTCCCTTGTTTTTTGGCGATCACCATTAAATTTAGGTTCCTCACCTCCTTTTTTACTGGCTCTGCGGTTCCTCTTGTGTTGTTCTTACTTCAGCGCAGAAGTTGCCTCCACGATTTTTGTTTAAAAATTGCGGAGTTTTTCCACAGCGTGCCCTTCCCGCTGAGGATTGCAGCGTTTATTTTTTTTCCACACTGAAGATCGTTTTCCCCGCAACGGGAGAAAGCGGGGCTTCTTTTTTCCTTTTGGCCAGCGGGTGCCCTCTTTTCACTGTACCCCCTTGTTCGAAGCTTTCTCCCTTCCCGATGTATCCTCACAGTCGCAGTTTCCGAGCGATGGTTGGACGGGGCATTTGGCTTTTCCTACGATTGAGGGGTTGACCCTCAGGTGGCGATTGACTCGGACCCACTTACGGCTTTTTCCGGATCCTCTTTCTGCCCGCTAAGTTCTTTTCCTTGCTACCCCATCGTCGGGCCCTTACCCAGTTGGCTTTGGCTACCATTCTTGCTAAAGGTAATTGATTTTAGCTTTGGTTCCCTGACCTTTTTAGTTTAAGTCCCCCCTGGTAAGCTTGTTCCTCCGGATAGAAGCATACGTGGGCGAGATAGGGCTTTCTTCTTTTTTCCCCAAGGTTCTCTCCCTCCCCCTCTCCCCTGCGTTTGAGAGGAGGCTTGCGCAAGTTTTTGAAGGTTGGACCGGAGCTGGTTTTCTGTCTAAGTCGGTTACTCCCCCTTCACCTCTTTAAGACTTTAGTATGAACTTGCACAACCATGGATCTTTTGTCCCACTCTCTATTTGTTAAGATATATTGTAATTAATACCTCCCCCCTGTTGTTGTTGTCTCTAGACCCAACTCTGCAAGACTCTGGAATCCTTTTGGTAGTGTCTAAATATTTCAACTAATTTCATGGAGTTAACTGGTCCTTCTAGTGCCGTGAACTCAAATCTCAGGATGGTTTCCAATTGCCTTCCCCCTCCCGCCTTTTTTTTCCACTGTCTCCTAGTGGTTCTGGATCAGAAATCCCTTTTCTGTCAACCCCTCCAGACCGCCGCTTTCCCCGCCCACCCGTATGAAGTAGAAGCCGTATTCCCCGCTTTCCACTTTCCTTCTTTCACGCAACACTATTTCCCTTGAAACCTTTCTCTCAAATAAAGTAGTAGAATGATAACCTTTGTTAAGCCCCCCTGCCCCGACAGTCACGGTCATTCCCCTTCTTTCATCAGGACAAAAGGAGTTACCCTTCGCTGTCTCACGTTCGAGTATCGTCCCAGTCTGGACCCGATTCCCCTCGAACCCTTTCTTCAACGCAACGCCCTTCCTTGTCTTTTTTCAAAACCGGCACCGATAATCGAGTTCCTCCAACCCGGCTCTGTTCTCTTCTTCGCTTATCTTCGTCCCCCCCCGTTCCAGTGCCTCTTTCCCCTACCCCCCTGTTCTGCCCCTTTCCCTCTAATCTGCCCTCTTCCCGGTTTTCTTGCCTGCTGTACCTCCCTTTCCTCTCCCCCCCCTCCCCCGACCCCAGCGATAATAAGAAAGAGGTGCCCGTTCCCGTTGTCAACCTGGGAAATTTTTCTTACACTCGGACTCGTTCTTTGGGTTTTTCATTCTGCGGCGGCATTCTTTCCTCCCCCCCAAAAATCAGTAACATCCCTCCCCTTCCCCCCCTCCATGGAGTAGTAACCTTGAATTTCATTGAGTTCCGCTCATTTGGCGTTGCCGCTGTTAAAACGCGTCCTGACCCTCCCTCCAGGGCGTCTGCGCTCCGTCAACAGCTCCCCCCACTCACTTGGATCATCTGTCCCCCATTCTAATATTGCAGCTCTCCCCTGCACCTTCTTTCCCCCATCTTCCCCCCAAGTCGTAGCTCCCCGGAGCCTTCTTTCGTCTAACCGCTCGTTTTTCCCAACAACCCTCCTTGATCAATCTTTTCCCTTTGGGGGTGACCAATCCCCTGAAGCAGTAGAAGACTTTCCTCCCCGAATTGCCCCCCCCTTCCTTTGATTTCTGTACCGAAGTTCTCCTCGCCTCACCTTCAAGTCATCGCCCCCTTTCTTTTCAGCGGAAAGAAAGCGGAGTCAGCCGCCCCGCTTTTTCCATCTAGAGCGTCTGCCAAACCGTCTCCGAGCACCTCGCCGCGGATGTTCACACCGTGTTCGCCGATCTCTGCCAACAGTTTTTTGAATTCCCCCCCCCCTCATGGATTAAAATGTCATGCTGTTCTGGCTCCTTTTTTTTATAACCGTGTTAAAGCCCCCCCTTCCCCAACGGGGTTGTCACGTTTCCTCTCTCCGGGGGCGTTCAACCCCCTCCCCACCCTCCCTCCTGATATTTGTTGCTTTCCCCCCCTCCCGGGGTGATTTTTAATCCTTTTTTAAGCCCAACTTTCTATAGACTAACACCCCTGTCCTTCCAGCCCTGCCGCCCGTGAACAGTTAATGCTTTCCCGCTCTCCCCCTGGTCTCCCATGCCCGCCCCCTTAACAAATTTCCTTTTTTTCGGCAGGGAGCAACGCACCACTTTGCGCCGCTTTAACCCACAGCGACATTAGCAGTTCCAATTTTTCCCTTGCGGAGTAAACCCTCCCCCAATGTTCTCCTTTTCCGGAAAAATTCGCACTCCCAATCTTTACCTTGGTAGCTTCTGCGCGCCACCTTCCCCCCTCTTGAAATGGGGAGAATGTAGACAGCTTGTCTCCCTTAGCCCAGAGGAACAATGTTTTTCCCATTGTGATTCACTGGACGGAATAGAGTACAAATGACCCGTCATGAATAACTCCTTCTGTTAGATCTCTGTTTTCTCACTTCCCCGCCTAAACTTCCCTCCCACAAATTCCACCCTACTGTTACAATTGCCCCCGGAGTAACCACCTCTCGCCTCCCAAGCTTCGGTACCTCTTGAAATTGATCCTCTCCGTGTTTTACCTCCCTTCCTCAGTGCAACGCCACCATTTCCCTAATCTTTCCATTTAAGCGGTGTCCCTGACAATGAAAACCCCGTCCTCTAGGATTACTTTTCGCCGCGCCACCACAGTGTTAGGCCCTTTTTTTTTGACCCCCCCAATAATGACAATTTTTTTACTCTTTCTTGCCAGTACTAGATTATCGGAATTTAACGGGCGGCGAACTTATTGGTTCCCTTTTACTTCCTTCCCCCGCGTTAAACTCTGTCCCTCTCGCCTTGTATAGGAGAATACACCCCTCTCTCTCCTTAGTTTTCCATGGAATTGATCACTATCACCTCGTACTTTTTCTGGAGTCCAGTAACCGTTGGGCCCCTTAAATAGTTTACCTTCCCTGTTCATCCCCCCCCCTTCTTTCCTCACAAAAAGGAAGCCCCCCCCAACCCCTTAAACCTCTGTTCTACGCTTTATTAGAACCCGGTTTCTTTCCTCAGGAAGTCTTTTTGCCCTTTCACAATCGTTTTTTTACAAAGTATCTCCAACCCGAAACCCCCTGGCCCGTTCCCCCCCATGTAATCTCCAAAGGTTTACGTCACCTCACCCGACAAGAATTTCTTTTTCTAACCTCCTTCCCTCATTTCTGATAAGCCTATTTACTTATTCCCCATAGGCGCATTTTTTTTTTTCTCGGGTGTCACGTTTACCATATGCTTTCCGCAGCTCATGCCTCCCCCGGCTTTTATCTCTCCCTCGTTGAAACTGCATTTGCATGAACTCGAAAGTCGGCAGAAAGGACACCCCCCTTCTCTTTCCGCACAATTAATTCCTCATCGAAAATTCCCCCTCTTTTCTTCGGTGTGAATATCGCGGCATCCCGAAATTTCCACACAACTCGTGCTACTCCCGAAACCGTCCCGTCCCTCTCCCCCTCCCCCTCCAATAAAGAAGTAGTTTTCCCCCTTCCGACCAAAAGTCGGAGCCTGTCAAGTGGTTTCACCGCCCTAGTTTGCTTCTGATTCAATTCGATGCTCTCCTCAAATTTTAGGTGGGTGAAACTCCACTGCTTGGAACTGAGTTCTTTTTCTTGAGAAAACACGAGAGACTCTCCATTCCGCCCAACCTATTCCACCGATTTTCCCCCAAACAATGGAATTTGTAACAGCACGCGCTCCATCGTTCCGCCCACCTATGATACAACTTAGCCCCCCCTCCCCTCCCCTTTCTAAAGAAAGTTCTTCCTCAGAGTTCCCCTCCGACAAAAAACGGTAATAAGACTTCATTTTTCCCAGCATCCTGAAAACCCGGCAGAACCCAACCAGTAATCGACTCAAATCTCGACGACCCATAGAACCAATGATCTTTTTACGTCTTACTTAATTAGCCCGAACCCCCTGCCGCGGCGCTCTCGCCGTATTATTCTCAGTGCCAAATTAAAACCCCCCCCCTTGCCTGATACGTCCACTCCTTCTCCTTTAAACTTCCCGAATGGTTTTTTCCGTTTTTAGGTCACCACCACCTCGTTGCCAGTCACCCCCTCGCTAGTAAGCCGCGTTCGCCTCCTTTCCACTGTTAAACACGGCGTCCTTCTCCAAATTTCGTCTTCCCCAACTCTATATCGGTCCTTCTCCTTCCATTTGTGAGAGAGATTTGGCTGTTGTGCCGGGCCACTTGCTTCTTCGTGAAATTTCTGTCCCGTCCATGGTTTGACTCTGCGTCTCGGCGGAGTAGGTTTCTGCTCCTCTTGTTGTTAACACCCCCAATTTGTTTCCCCTGTTTTATCGGCTGCAGAGTTTTTTGACGTTTCATTTCCTTATCATTTTGGAGATCCAGTGAGCGGCGGCTAGGGCTTTTAGTTTCGTAGATGTGGGTTCATGTCCTTTCCTTCTTTTTGATTAGAGGACGCGTCTGTTTCCTTAATCTCTCCGTTTTTAGGCTGACTTCTGCTCCTGCTGCGGTGGGGTTGCCTTAGAGATCCGTTGCCCGCGCCGTATCGATGGCGTGTAAGGTCATTGCTGGCCGCATTAGGCAGAGTTTTTCCTCCCTAGCGGCGCCGGTGGGCTCCCCACTTTCTTTGGAATACGTTGTAGTGCTTTTCCTTCTTCGCTGGCTTTGCGCCGCCTGGGCATCGCCAGTTGCCATTTTTGCTTTTTTAGGGGCTAGGCGACGAATCTCTCCCTCTTCTTCGGCCCCTTCTGCGCGTCCTCCTGATTCTGAAGATTGCGTCTTTTTTCGTCGTGCCCCCGTCAAGTTTCTCTTTTCTTTTCGTTGACGTCGTCTTCTCTCGCCGATGTTTTTGCAATATCGTATTTAACCCGACTCATTCTTTTCCTGTCTGACTAGAATTGTTCCATACGTTGTGGGTTTTTCTGATACGTTCGCGAAGGTTTTGCCATTCGTTTTTTCTGCGTTCTCGTCCTGCAGGGGAGGTTCAGGCGCCTTCCCCCCCCCTCATGGAGAGCAAGTCAAAATCTCCACCCTCGTCCCCCCTTTTTTTTTTCTTGTATAACAATGATAAAGCTGCCTTCGGCTTTCATGGCTTTTACCTGATTCCACTCTTTTTTTTTTATTTCCTGACACCTTTTTCCCCCTCCTGCATGGGGTGTTCCCCTGGTGCTAGGGTGTGCCTCTTTCTAGATACTCACATGTGGTCTTCAACTTGCCGTCCTCCCCCCAAGCACCACCACACACACAAAACCAAACAAAAACAATAAACACAACCCAAACAACCACCTTTGGTCGCGCTGCCAACGAGCGAGCTTTTTCACGTCTTTTTTCGATTTTTTGTGTCTTTTCCATTTCATTGTTACCTCTCAGGGCGGACCTTCTCCATCGCTTTGACCAAAAGTGCCGTGCCTTCCCGCAGGCGTTCCCCCGTATGGGACTTTGTTCAATTGACCATGACGCCCTCCGATTTTCCGCGCGCTTTTTTCTCGCCTATCCGATAAGCGTCAATTTAAAGTCTTCCTTCTTTAATAGAACCATCCCCTTCCCACGGCCAAAGTGGCCCCCTTGCCGTTCCCTCATCTGAGTACGTATGTCCAAGTTTGCCCCCCCGTCACCTTCAGGAGTGTTCCAGCTACCCCACCCTTACCCCCTTTTTTCGCGGCGAAAGGCTTCCCTTGCCCAGCTGTTCCATTCAGGACCCCCGACCACCCCGGCTTTTGTAACTAGTATGGCGCTGATCCCTTATTCATGTTCACATCCTTGTTCTCCCCCGGTATCTCTCCCAATGGGTGCTTTATTGATCTTGACGCGAGCGTGTTCGGCGGGGCACCTTTATACTTGGACCTCTTTCAGGTTTTCGATTTGTGCGGAGGGTCCCATCCCTTTCTACTTTCTTTTTCCCCGCACCTCTCGTCTGGGCATTTGCGCCCAGCCGGTGTTTACCCACCTGGCACCGATTTTTCCTCTTAGGATCAAGCTGGCGACAGGCCGCCATTTCAAGCGTCCTTTCCCCGGTGGCGCCATCCTACCCTTTCCAGTCTTCCTGCCGGCACATTATCCAGTTTTCTTTTCCACCTTGCCCTGGCTCTTTTTTTTGTTCCGATCCCGTTTGATAGTTAGTCTCCGACAGGAAACTCCCCCCACTGAAGTTTTCTCTTGTGGGAGAGGGTTTCTGCGGCTCCTTCGTGATGGGTGGACAGCTGTCTTTCGTTTGAGTATATCCACATTTAGCTGAAAAACCCCTGCGTTTTTCCACCTCCCTCTCAGTAGAGCACTGCCTTTGGCGGGGGGTCCCCTTCCTTCTTCTTTTTCCTTTGGCCTAGGTGTTTTAAAATTTGGCTGAGGAGCCCCGGTGTGATCCCCCTCCGGAAAGTGGACTTGGCCTGTGGCAAACCTTCCCCGTATTGATCTGATTTATCCCCTGTTCTACGGCGCGGCGACGTTTTCTTCTTGAGACGTTTTCTCTATTCCCCTCTTTCCCTTCTTCTCCTATAAGTGCTCAGGTGACTGGGCCGATTTGACGGTCCCACTGTCATTCGCGGAGCACTTGTCCCGCGACAGAAATAAACGCTTTTCCGCGCAATTGCTCTTCCTCGTCTAGCGATTTTTTTTCGTGAAACCCTTTCGCAAGCCGGTTTTATACGCGGCCTAACAATGGCTACTGTGAGCGACCCCTTGGCATTCGCTTTTCCTTGAAAAATCTATCCTTCCCACCCGGAGTCAGTGGTTTTACATGCTCAAGGGAGTTTTGGTGTAGCTTTGGCGCGCCGTATGGCTCTGCCCCTGTTACGCTGGCTGCTCGTCGCCAGCATGCCTACCTGTTTTGAATCCAGGTGACCCTCCCTTTCCCTTCTCTATTTTTCTCTTTTTTGGGCGGAACCCCTTCGGCAGAGAACTGCGCTGTTCGATTGCTACACCCCCTGCGAGTGGCGTCCCCCTGTGACACGTTGCTCCCCCCCCCGCTTAGTTTTTTTAGTTTCGATGGTGGATCCCCTAACATGAGGCCAGCCCCAGTAACCCGTGGACAGGTGCTTCGTGATTTCCCTTGGCTCTTTCCAGCTTGAAATATCACTTCCCCCTTTCTCCGCTAGTAATTTCTCGAGCTAGAGCCCTCCGGAGCATTTTAAACTTCGATTTTGAGTTTTAGTTGAGCCGATTATGGGTTGCCGGTTGAATCCTTGTGGCGCTGATCAGATTTCACTTCTTCTGCCAGACCTTCGGTGCGCCACGCCTCAGGTGACTGACTCCCCCGAGAGGGGCGTAACTGTTACACGGCTGTCCGGGGCTACCATGCTCTCCCTTTCTTCCTTTGATTTTCCATGTCGGGACGTATTTTTTATTTGGAGTTTTTCCTCTTTTTACACTTGCCGAGCCGCGGTGGGCTCGATGGCGGGTTTTTTTTTTTGCGGCTTCTACCTATAGGAACCTCGGCGGCGGAGCAACTGCTGAAACATGGCAATCCGGCTTCAAGTCCGGTCAGCGCTGCTTAGAAGGTCGCCTCCTTGTCTTCCTCCGCCGGCAATCAAGCATTGTATATCTTTCTCTCCTCCGGTGTTGTTTAGATAAAACCTCTCGCACTGGGAATACTTTTTGTCCTTTTTTTTCGCTCCCTACTGGAACGATCCTTTTTTCGCTTTTGCCCTTTAGCCTGCCCCCCCAATCTCCGGATTTCCCCCTGCTCAGTTGTCTCCAGCACTTCTGTTCTGAATAAGTGGTAGGAGACAATCCATGCGTCCTCTCCGCAGAAGACGCCCCCCCACAGTCTGACGTTTTTCACTCCCCTACAAGGCTTACCTACCCGAAACCCAGCACTTTTCACCTCCCCTGTCTCGACCCAATCAAAGTATCCTTTCTATTGTATCCCACTCCCCGAATTTTGGTACAACTTTTATTCCCCGCGAGGGTACCCTTCAGCTCGTTCTCACCTCAGTCCTTCCAGTAACTACGTGCGCTAAGAGAACACAGGATTTCCCACCGCACCCTCCACCACTCATCCCCCCTTGCCCTTCTGTTCTTAAAACTGCTAGTGCTGCTCTTTTTTTCAGATCGCGCGCATGTACCTCTCTTTCTAAACTTCACTTTTAATAGTCACAGTGCAACGTGAAACTAAGCGCACCCAGCGTAAAGTTTTTGATCTCCTCTCAGTTTTTCTCTACACCGCGAACCCCACGAGAGGTATAAGCCCGGAGACCACCCGTAGATTTCACCACTCGTCACTTTTGCGCTGGCCCCCCCATAGGCCTCGCCTTTTGCGTCTATTCGTTCGTGAGTCTTTTTCTCCAACCCCAAATCCCCAGTAACCGCAGGATTACCCCCTCCGGCTGGTCTTAAACTTGATAATTGAGCGACTTTCTCAGGTTAACTGTCGAGGAGAACCCCTGTTCAGCGTCGACCTAAAGCTCCCCCCCATCCGTTACAAAGTTAAACACTTGACCCAGGATTTGCCGCCCACAATCTCTGTTTTTCGCGAATGCCACATTGGTGAAGATACCAGGAGAACGGATTATAGTATCCCGCTTTATACAAAAACTGCACGCAGCAAGCGGCCCCTTTGTCAAAGAGGAAGCCTGTATACTACTGACGAGACTCGCCCTCCCGCGTTATTTGTCTTGTTTCGACAACTTTTAAACTCCTAACCGTTCTTGCGCAAAGTCCAGAGTAGTGATCCCTCAACAAGCTGTTTATCTTAACTCTTTTCTGCCAACGTCCCCACACCCGCCTCTGGTCGTGATAACAGGTTTTTCTCCGATCTTTCATCCATACGTGCCTGTTCACACCTCAGTGTTTCTCCACGCGGCTGGTAGGCTTGTTGCGCATCCCCTTTTTATAAAAGCCGCTCCCCGGTCGGAGGGACAACTGAAGCTTTTTTCTGTAACCCCCGCCCCCGATCCCCATTGCTCCCTCACCGGCCCTGGATCGACAAAAACACTTCCGGTTTTCTATGTCGCTTCCCCATTTTGCTAGAGACCCCAAATTTCCGCTGTTTCCCCGAACGTTGTTATTATGTCCCGCGCGACCCCCGTCCCCCAGCGCGAAATTTTAAGTCTTTTCCTTTCCCTTCAAGGTCACCTATTCGCCGGGAATTACCCAGCGAATAGCCCGGTCCAGAGGTTAAACTCCCCACCCCTGGACTACTTTGGTTCCTTTAACTGGTTATATCGACCTCCACGCCATTTCGTCCTCTCTGCACTGGATCATGATCGGTCCCCTAGTTTGCATTCTGCCCACCGTCTGGTCCCTTCCGTACAAACCCTTCTGCCCCTTGTTTTTCACTGCCTCTCTCGTTATCCTGCCCTACAAGCTGGTACTCCCCTTCTCCGCCCTTCAACTCCCTTTTGCACAGGGTCGTCCCATTCCTCCGGTACACCCCCCAGCTTTCAGATGGCGGTTTTCATGCTGACAATTGAATTCTTCTCTTCCGTGTTGTCTACGCCGCTTTTGCCAAAGTTCCCACAATTCAGTCCTTTCCGTGCTAAGGGATATCTTCAGAGGGGGTTGTTCTTGACTTCCCCTCCCTTCTAGGACCATCAGCTTGTCCTTTGCCCCCCCGTATTCTGTGTTCGCTGACCCCCGGCTTACGATGCCTTTCCCCATGCGGGAAAACGGGCGGCTTTTTCCACTTTTCCTTGTGTTTTGCCCTTTCGAACTGTCCCAGCTGGGTCATCTGTAGCGACGGTTATCACTCAGTACACACCCGGCGCGGCTCGTTTAGGGCGTCATGGCATCCAGTCCATGAACGCTGTCGGGCGTCTTTTCCTCCGTAACTGTTTTGTCCCCCTCCCCTCTTTTTAATCCATGAGAACATAACCGCAAAAAAGTCATACACCCCAACCACTTTGTCGATCGCATTTCCAGCGCGTACCCCTTTTTTTTGAAGCCCCCTTCTGCCCCATTCCCGACAATTATTTCACAACCCCTCGAAACCCTGTCCGCGCCAAGTTTGACAAACTCCAACTGCCGTCGTATTGTCCAGACCCCTTTGAAATGCTCATATTGACTAAGCTTTCTCATTTTTCTCTTGACCAGTCGTCCTTTGGACTCTTTTGCCGTTGAACATCTTCGGAAGAACTCTCCCTCTGCCCACCCGTCTGTTGACTCCGTCGGGACAAAGTTTTTGAAAAAAACCTTTTTTGCTGACTCTCTCGACTAAAACCAACAACGTATCTTTTCCCACACGCATCCTCTCCCCATACGAACCTTGATTTGGTGTTGATCGCTGCCTCCCAATTTTTCCAAACAAATCTGTCCTCGCCGTCACTCCGTCCATTCCACACTGAACTGTCCATCCTCCTAATATTAATCGGCGCCTTGGTTCCGGGATCGATTCCTTTAATTGTTCTAGCCACACGTGGCGGTCCCAGCACATGTTCCTTTTGAACCGTGCAGGCGCCCGCCCGTAACACCCGGTCAGACAACCTTTCACCGGTTATCAAAACTAACTTTTTTCCCGCATGGATCCGCCATCGTCCGACAACCGCTCATTCGCTTCCAACTTGCGGTAAACCCCCCTCGGCTACGTCGGTACTCCTCCTCGAAGTCCAACGTCTCCGCCTCATTTTTCGAATGTAAAACACCCTCCGATTCCGAAAAACTCCAGTCCTCGAAGATCTGACGATCCCAGCTCTCGGCTCCCTTCCTCAGACCCAAGCCCCCCGCAGGCGCTCTACGTTCTTCCCCTACACCAAATTTACCGGTCATTCTCTTCACTCCTCTGCAGAACCACGTTTCCCTGAATTTTTGGTACCCCTCAGTTGTCCGTACTCCGCCTGAATCTCTGCGTCCTCCTGCCACTGGATACCACCCTTCCTGCGTCCTGCCTCAATGACTTGCCTCAACGATAACTTTTCCATTTGATTCGATCTTCTGGCTTTGAGCCTTTACATTGATGCGGACTTCGCTCATATTCCGTTCCCAGTTCGGGCTCGGACCTGGCGCTCGGCGTCGTAGGTGCGGAGAGGGTGGTGTCTCTCTCACCACCCCACTCTAAAGGTTCGCTTCGGGGCTGCAGTCGGCTTGTGGATGTTAGTTTTTTTTTCCTTTAAATCTGAGGTCGAGAGACCTCGGCGAGCCTCGAGTTGAAGTATGACGCTTTTTATTGCGAGGTACCGCGGACTAGAGGGAGGGGTTTTCGTCTTCCTTCGAACCCTATTCTAGAATTTCAGTTTTCCCTCGCAGTTTGAGGAGTTCCGGTCCTTGGTTTGTGGCCGAAGTAGAGCAGTGTTCTCCGCTGGAGGCGCGGTTCTTGACTTCTTTTGAATACCAGTTTGTCCCGGTGTTTTTAGTGTCCGGTCGCCGGCACGTGGTACTCCCCCGCTTTGCCTTCTTCTTTTTCCAGCCTCGAGTTAGGGGAGATCGAAGTTTTCCAATAGTGCTGGTACACAGATGCATTCGACGCCGATTGTCTCCTGTTTCGGGACCCTCACTTCGTGGAAGTTTTCTAGAGGTTTTTCAGGCGTTTCTGCCTCCCTCCTTTTGTGAAGAGATTGCGCGACACAAACCAGCCAAGTTGCTATTTTCTCGCCTCATTGTTTTTTCCCTACGTTGGGTTCTGGCGCGTAGTTGTCCTCCATTCCGTTTTTCCGATTTTTCTTTCTTTTTATTCCCCCTCCTTTCTTTTAAGTCTCTTTTGCAGATGTTCCTGGACCCCCCCCAAAGTGAGCGCTGTTTCCTCTAGTCCTGACACCTGTTTTTTTCCATTGCACCTGGACTGCCTTCCATCGGCCCTTGTATTCGTCAACTTTGTGAACCTGGTTTGGAGACGCGGGTTTCTGTGAGATACTGTCGGCGGATTAGGTCACTCCAATGGACCTCCCTTAACGAAGGTCGCGCGTGACCTTCTGACTCCCGACTTCCCGAGTTTGTGTATTCCACTTTTTTTTGTACCAGGTTCCTTAATGCGTATTACGTACCCTCGTTTACGTCCCCCCAACTAGTGACGCGAGTCGTACGCAGTTACTTGTTTGAACTTTTCTCAATGCGCGCACGAAACGATTGGCGCGCGTTGTTCCTGGAAAACCGATACTGTTCGTTGGTTTTGACTCTGAACCGGAATTTCGGAACTCCCCAACAGGACACAGTGGCTCGAAGTTTTTCCCCCCGAGGCGGATTCCACCTGGCAATCTCGTGAATTCTTTTTCATCGACAAATGCCGCCCCTTTTTCCCTGCCTGAATCTTTGCGATCGTACCGGGATAGATCCATTACCAAAGAGAACCTTTCGTTAAATCGCCTACCTTTTGTCTGAGGCACTGATGTCTTGCCTTGCTGCCTGGGCGTAGCCCCCCGGAGAATTGAGCTTTACAGCCTTCTTTCGCGGGCCGAGAGGTGGGGAATTCGGCCCCGCGCCCCCTTCTCTTTTCCTTTTTCTTGAGTTTTGGGACATCTCCACTTCTGTTTCCCCTAAGAGACCGTACTCCATGCCGGGGAGTAAGTTTACGGATTTAACCTCCATCCCCCATGGAAATACGCTCGTTTCCGATCAAGCGCGCTTGTTAATTCAACTGCAGGCGTGGAGCTTCTCTCCCTCCACGTTATATGAGTAGCTCTTCCGTGGCCCCACTGGGGGTGAGGTACGCATTCACTTGACATTTCTTCGTATGTGGTTAGATCCCTCTTGCGCATTGTGAGTTTTCCTTGGCCCCTACACCCTGCCCTTTTTGCGTGGAGCCCCTTTGTTTTTTTATGACCCTTCTTTTTGTTGACTCTTTCATTTCCGGGGTGATGATACCCCAGTCGCTGAGCGGGCAAACCCATCACCTGGAGTGTGGTCCCTCCGTCCCCCCGAGGGGAGTCCTTGCGTGGTGGGCTTTAGGTGACCCTCACGGCGGTCTTCCGTTGTTTTTCTTTGTGATTTGGTTGCTACACTTTTCTTTCTCAAACTTGTTTTTTTTCAGCGGAAATGAATCCCAATGATTTTGTGGCCCACTTCCCTGGATGCAGTCTACTGAGAACATTTATGGACCTGCGCCGTTGGAGGGAGACGTGTTCCACCCCCCGTATTATCTTTTCCCCCTCCTGGGGTTTTCTTCCCGCTCAGTTGCTGCGAATGAAGGGGCAGCTTTGCGGGACAAGTTATCGGATTCCCCTGTTCATTTCATCGACCGCGGTCACTTTTTTCATTCTTCCCCCCCCTCTTTCTTTAGTCTACTTGATTAAGCTGGGGAACCCCCCACCGAGGTTTCCTCTTCGTCATTTTTTTGGAATCAGGTAGCGTCGACGTCTCTCCTGGCTCCTTTTTTTTATATAACGCCTGCTGGCTATCCTTGACACCCCATCCTTTGAGCTGGGCAAACTTCTTTACCTCTGAGTCCCACTTTCGTGGTTCGAGGTCGGCGCCTGACGTGCGTCTATGCCGCACGAGGGTGAGCGAGCCATGAGCGGTGCTAAAATTCACCCCCCGGTCCGACCTCAGTCGGTTACTGTCGTTATTTTTTGTGCGGACATCCCAGAAATTCGCCGACCCCCATATCCCGAGTTTCTCTTTCCGCCTACCCACACTTGCCGTAAAGTGGTCATGCCGGTTTCTGGCGGTCGGCTCCCGCGTTTTTTCCGCGGTTGCTACCTGCAAAACTTCGGAAGAGCGCTGCGCTCCCGAAAAAACCTTTGACCGGCGTTCCTCTTTCGTGTCTTCCTCCTTTTCAACTCATGGACGTGGTTGAAGCGCTGGCTACATTTCCGCTGCCCGAGTCCCTCAGAGCTTTCTCCTTCTCTGTGACGGCGGAGTTGAAGATTGAAGTTTGCGTTGCTTTTGAGGTGGCGCTGATTCCTGCGGCTGGGAGCGTCCGGCGAATTTTGGAGGAATTTGGATAACTCGCTGTTGACTTAACGGGTACCCCGTTGGTGTGCCTACCATTTGACAGGTACTTTGAGTTTTCTAGGCCTTTTTTCAGAGGAAAGCTTTTATTTTTGAGCGGGAAGCGTGGTACGCGGTTTCAACCTTTCGTCGACGCTCCCGGGGGGCTCTCTCGGTTCTTTACTTTGTCTTTTTATCATGGATGCGTATTATCTCCACCCCTTTCCGCTTGGACCTAGGCGGTTCTCCCCTCAGATGGTGTAAATCCTGGGACCATCCTTATATTGCTTTGCTCCTTTTTCCCAGAGATGCAACTTCTTTCACATTGTGACTGAGTCCAACCCGGATTCAGCCTCACTCTTGCGCTGTTT
>Ga0179593_1359904_pt1 | contig 21207 bp, 32 predicted proteins | sample CZODoug2_1_08_16_FD_185931 | JGI IMG/M metagenome (GOLD analysis project Ga0179593, IMG submission 185931) | Vadose zone soil fungal communities from Angelo Coast Range Reserve, California, USA - CZODoug2_1_08_16fungal (PacBio error correction) | ecosystem: Environmental > Terrestrial > Soil >... | reverse complement strand
CCCCCATTCTTTTTTGATCCGTCAAGTTTTAAAAGGGGTTTGCCCTTTTATTTGTTTTTTTGTGCACCCTGGTTTTCCCAAGCTTTTCTTTTATGCCCTGAGGGGTATTCGCCTCACCCTTCAGTTTTTCCTCATTTTTTTCCTTCCCTCAGTACTTCTTTTTTTCCCTTTCTTCCATCATCACTGTTTTGTCCCCCCCCCGACTTTTTGCCAGGGGTTGGTCGTGGCCGTCTTTTTTTCACATTACCGATGTTAGAGGATTCCGTCCTTCCCTTCCCCCCCATTTTGGGCACCACTACCTCGCAGTGTTGCTTTTTTTTTTTTTACTTCGCTGACGAAACTATTCCCCTCCGGCCCTCGAAAAAAATTGAAACTGGTTCCATGTAAATAGAAGGCCTTCTTCTTTTTTTCCCCTGGTTTTTTTTGTTGCTCTAGATGTCTTCTCTCTGTGGCCAGTTTCCCCTCTTTGTTGCCTTCCTCGTGTAGCGATACGGGAATTCGGCGGACGTTTTGCTTTTGGCACGCACTTTGGAGTTCCCCTTCCCCTTCTTTAAGCCTACATCGGGCTTTTTTCCCTTTCCTTTTCACGCCCCGCGCCCCCCCTTTTTTCCCTACTCCCTGTTCAACCCAAGATGATTTCTGAAGGCGAACGGATTGCGGCGTGGTGATCCCCCCCCCCCTCCTAATTTTAAGTGTTTTCTCTTTCCGAAGACAGAAGCTTTTCCACTTTCACCTTTCCCGCCTTTTCCAAAAGTGGTTTCATTTTACGAGCCTGAACTTTTCCTCTTCAACACATTGCCCAAACTTGTTCCTTTTCTGGTTCTTTTTTTCACTTTTTTTCATGTGTTTTTTTTTTTTCTTGGTGATCAGAAGAGGACGCCGTTAATCGTCTTTTGGTATACAATCCTTTCCTTACTTGCTTTTTTCGAGGTAGTTCCTCCTGTCACCAACTGATTACGTGCGTCAATAGATTTTTTTTCCCTACCCGCTTTTTTTCTTTTTTTCCGAGTTCTTGCGTGCTATTCTCTTCGGCGGCGTCCCCCCCTGATACCCCTCTCTTCGCTATGGGGAGGAGGAGAAGGCGGTTGATTTCAAACAGTTTCCGCCAGTACCTGCTTGCTGCCCCCCTTCTCCCGCACTCAAATTGTCCCTTCCCTTACAAAACTATTACGGACCCCCTTGTTCCTCTAACTTTATGGGGAAGTAGGTCCGATGGTGTCAACTCTCCCCAGTTCCCTCACTGTTTGTTTGGTGGTCCCCTCGGGTTTTGCCCTTCGCCTCTGTGTTTTGGGGTGCCCCCATAACGCCTTTTTCGTTTTCCGAAAATTTTCCCTCCCCTTCTGAGTTTCTGTTAGTCTGTTTTTTTTTTCCCTTCCTCGAAAGAAAACATGATCTTGGTTTCCCTCCTCTTTTTCCCCTTTACGATTTTCTCCTACCCCTATTCTAGGTAGGAGTTTTTGATAAATCGACCCAGGGGTCTGCTTTTTTTTGTCAACCTTTCCCTATTACGTTTTTCTTTTTGTCGTAGCCTAGAAGCTTCTTTTACTCCCCCCCCCACCCTTGCTGACCGATACTTTTGAAGGTCTTTCTTCTTTCTGTGTTCTTCTCGCTTTTCCTTCAGTTTGGTTGAAGCGTCTTTCCAACAGTTTTTCCACACCCCCTTCTCTCCCCAAGTGCGCTTCTATTTTTCTGCCTGTGCCAACCAAGAAGCTGTGAATCGTGCGGTTCTCTCCCACACGGTCCCTCCCCATTCCGACCTTCGGACATTTTTTTTTTCCACTTTTTCATGGCCAGCTCCAGTTTCCCTGGTTGTCCATATTTACCCCCCCCTCCCAGTCTTGCATCCCCCCCCCTCGGTTCTCCTGAATCCCCCCCTTTCTTTTTTACCGTGGATTAACGCTGCGGGTTGTTCTTTTTACAGCTTTCTTCTTCTCCCGACCCTCCTGCCCCGCTCCACCCACCTCTAAACGACGTCTCTTTTTGCATCCTGGATACCAGCCCCCTCCCCACGGGTGTTTTCTTTTTCCTTTTCCCCCCCCATGGCCAGTCTGCCTTCCGGATGTGTCACATTCGCACCCCAAAATGACGTGATATCTGCTAAACGTGGACGTTCTCTTGGTGGGTTTTTCTTCTTTCTTCTTCCCTCTGTTTCCCGTCTTCACATTTGGATCCCATGGGATGGCCGTCGAGGCAGGGCGTTTTTTTATTTTTTTTTTTTTTTTGCCCAGACTTGTTCCTTCCCGGGAATTTTCGCCGCCCCCCTTTTTAGTCCCTCTGTGTTTTCCTTGAAACTCTCTGTTCCCTAAAATCGTTGAGTCCGACGGATATCCCCCCCCTTTAGATTTCCGGCTTTCCGTGCCTTCCTTTTCTCTTCTCCCTCAAACCGGTATATTCTCGTGTCCACAGACCATTTCGCGACCCTGGATCTCGTCCCAGAGTCCCCCGGGAAGATATATGACCTCCCCCCCCAACCCCCTTTTCCATGCCCTTTTTTCAACCCCTTTATTGTGGGAGGGGCATACGGTCTATCCTCAGTCCCCGAAGACCGATATGTGTTCTGTCTATTTTTTTTTTGTTCTTTTCCTCAGTTCCCCCTTTCTTCTTCTTTATCCTCCCCCCTTCTTTCCACATACGGTGATCCCGCCTCTTCGGTCTGCGGAAGCGGTGCTTCTCCAGTTACTCTTCCCCCAGTTTGCCTGAAAAGAAGGTACAGGTATCAATAGCGAGTCTTGTTTTTTTGTTTTTCGTCTTTTTCCCCCCTGTAGACCCCTGCCCCCATGTAATTTTTTCTCCCTATATAAAATGATAAGTATGCCCACCCCTTCCTTTAACGAGGAAAGAGTCCCCCCCTTTTCGGTTTTCGTTTCATTTTCTCCCCCATGTGTTCTTTTTTTTCCTATGGGCTCGCTCTTGGTCATTCAAGGTATTTTGACCCCTCAAAACCCCCCCTTTTTTAGGTGTCTCTTCCTTTTTGGTCTCCTGCGTTTTGGATTTTTTTTTTTTACCCTTGGTACTTCGGATGGTTCTAAGCTGTTGGCGGCCTTTTTTTTTTTGCAGGTTTATCGGCTGTCTGTTGGCTTAGGAAATTGGGAGTTTTTAACCGGCAAGGGGTGGGCCCGCTTTTTTTTTTGAACCACCCTCCTTTCCTCCGCCCTCTTTCCGGAAAAGTCATTTTTTTCCCCCTCAGTTTAGCCTAGACCGCCCCCGGGATGGACAACAAAAGCTAGGTTTGTTTTTTTTTCTTGCCACTTCCCTGCCCCCCATTGAGTCTTCTGTCTCCCCTTGACTGTCGTACTCTTTCCGCAGATGATCCCCTTCCCCTCGGTCCTCTCCCCCTAAGTGCCTTCCCAAACCTCATCCCTTTCATGCTTCTGCAGTGCCCCCGTTCACCTGTCCTGTATGCTCCACCCAGGTCCGGGTTTCCCCGGCATCCCTTCTCCCCCCCCTGCCCCTGGCCCTCGCCTTCCCCCCCCCCCCCCCTGGCCGCGCCCCCCCCCCCCCCCTGCTCCTCGTTGCCCCGTGATGATGCAATTTGTACCCAATCTTTTTTGCCCCGCGGCGTCCTCTTCCCTTCATTTTTTTCTCTACCCCCCCTAAATCCGGAAATTGGATGGCTTTTTTGAGACGCCTTTCTTGGTTCGAACTTCCCCGTTTTTCTCCTTTTCGAGAAGGTTATTATTCCTACTCTCTTTTTGTTGTTTTTTTCTTTTTTTTCGATACGACGACAGAGACTCCCCCTCTATTTCGTTTCAGTTATCCCTGAATTTAAAGGCCCGATTTAAATGGGACTTTTTTCCCTGGACACTTGTCTCCAATGTTGGTAGTTTTTTTAAAATTTCTTCTTGTAGATTTTTTTCCCTCAGTGTTCTCAGTTTTCGATTTTGTTCAGACCCCCCCCCCTTCACTTTATTCCCGTGAAACTCCCCAAGTATTAGGTTACCCCGGTGTTTGTGGATGCCTTTTATTCTTGGGAATTCTGGGTCTGCGTCTTTTTTAGGCTTTGATACCGTGCACCTGTCCCCCCCCCCGCCGTTGTTTGTGCCTTTTTTGTTTGTCACTGTTCGTTCTTTTTGCCACTGTCCTCCTTCCCGTTGTTTCCCTCTTTTAAAGGAGTCCGTTTGGATTTCCACTAGGAGCTTTTTTATATCTCGCCTTGTTATTCCTTTGGGCACATTTTCAGTGTTGCGTTTTTACAGTGCTATTCTCCATCACCTCGAGTTATAGACCCTCGACTACTTTTTGCCTTCACGTTTATGTAGTTCTTTGCTTTGTTCACGTTCTTTTTGGTCTCAGTCCTCTTTTTTTTTTTTTTTCCTTTTTTTTTCTTTTTAATTTGGCAACTCAGGCCACAAATCCAGTTTTTTTGTTTCCCGCCTTCTCAAAGGCTTAGTTTTTGATACTGGGGTCAAACTCTTCGGTGTGCTCCTTTTTTTTTTCGTTCTTCTTTTAATTTTTTGTCAACACAGCCCGCTCCCCCCCCCCCCCGTTCCCCTTATTCTTTTTCCGAATTCTTTTCCAGTCCCCTTTACCATCGGTCCAGTGATGTGTTTTCTACCCCCCCCCCTTGGCCCATTCCCACCTCGCCAACCTTTCGAGTACATCTCCCCCCCAGTAAAGGATGTCTTACAAGAACAGTGCCCAAGCTCCTTTTCGCCAACCCCCCTTCCCCCCTCAGATACTCTAACTTTGGCTTATTTGTTTGGAGTCTTTTTTTGGTGACGACCGTTTTTTTTTTACCAAGCGTCCTCCTTTTCACGGCGTAAGACTTGGCGACCCCCCCCCGCCGTTTCCTTGTCCCCCCCCACACCTCTCTTTGAACGCCGTGTTTCTGGGGCAGGTTGAGGGAATGGGGCCTGGTTTTGAGATTGGGGCTCCCGAGTAGGAGGTTATATGGGGAACAAAAACCAATTGAGATGAAGTTTGAATGTCCGGTTCTTAGGTGGAGCAATAGACGCGTTGGTTTAGTCGCCCTCGAAGTGCATTGACTCCCCCCTGCCCTCCCCCTTGACTCCACTTAGTGTGCGCCCCTTGAGCTCGAGTTTTTTTTTTTTTTTTTTGACCTTATTTTTTCTTCCCCCACTCCTGAGATTCTTGATGGTCACCTTGGAATTTGACCGACCCCTAGGCCCCAGCCTTGTTTTTTTTAAGAGTCACTTTTAACTTTTATTTTGAGTGTCCCCATTGGTTTTTAGATCCTTTTTCATTCCCCCCCCCCCCTTTTTTTTTTTGCTCGAGGATTCGCACTTTCTCCCCCCCTTGACCCTTACTTTCCCCTGGAAGTGGAAAGGGCTTTTTTTTTATATTTTGATCTGTATTCCCTGTCCTTTTCATCAACTTTGTTTTTTCTCTATCCAGGTCGGAGCCACTTAGTGATGATGTTCCACTTCCCATGAGTCTCTCAAATTTCTGTTGTTTTCTCTCTGTCCTATCCCAGGATGATTCAATGGAAGTCCTTAGTCTTAGTATTCCCTTCATTTATCGTCTCTGTCCCCCCCTTTCCCTTTTTTTTTTTTTCCCCTTTTTTCCTTCCCTTTTGCCGCGCCAGCAGTTTCCCGATTTGCTGCGCATTCTCCTTTTGACCCTTTTTTCCCCTCTTCACCCCGACTGGGGGCCCTCCGTCCCCTATTAGTCCCCCCTTGAATACCCCCTTTTGGTTGCGTACATTTGTCTCCCGGAATGCGTGCCCCCCCCCCCCCCCCCTCGAATTTAGCCCCCCGCCCTTTTTTTATTTTTTTTCACATTTCAGTATTCTTTTTTATTTTGTTTCTGCTCGTCACCATCTCTCCGCCTGGTTTTTGAGCGAGGCCAAACCACCCCCCTGGGAATCCCCCCCCGTTCTGACCCTCTCTGACTGCGGTTCTTCTTGTATAGGAGCGTTCGGGGATGCAGCTGCTTTTTTCCCCCTTTTTTTCACCTTTTTTTCGGAACCATCTCATTTCCTTTGACCACCACAGCTTTATCAGTACTCCGTGGTTCCTTCCTTCCACCTCCTTTCTTTTCTCTTTTTTTCTGGATTTTTTTTCCCTCTGACTCGACTCCCCCGTTTAAAAAAGAAAACGTTTTTCTGTTCTTCTGTTCCTTTTTCCCCTATGCCGGCCTTCTTTTTGTTGTTTGGATCGCTCCCGACTTCCCGTAGGTTCCTTTTTTTTCGGCCTACCATTATTCCCTTTTTTTTTTTCTTCTTCGTTTTTTAAGACCCAACCCGGGTGGGTTATTTTTTTTTTTTTTACCGCAGTTCCGATTCCACCAACGCAGAGAACGGGGCCCACACCTACTCCATCCCCTTTTCGTCTCCACATCTTTTTTTGTTTGTTTTTTCAACAATTTGGCTTCATACATTCTCCCCCACCTTCTTCTTCCCTTCCCTTTTGTTTTCCCGCGTGACCCAAGCATCCTCGATGAGCAACTCATCCGTCCTGCCCTTTCTTGACCCCTTTTTTTCCGTTTCCACCCCAACGATTCTGAGTGGGTATGCCGGTTTTTTTCTTCTTCATTTCCCTCTCACCCCCATCTTTCTCCGGTTTCCTTTGTACTGTACACACTCCGGGGGCCCCCCGCCCTCTGTTCGAAAAAACCATTGACCCCACCTGCGCCCGGGCCAACCCTACCCTGGTTTTTGATGTGTCTTCAAAGACGTCCAAAAGAATTTTTGATTGTCCCACTCCTCATAGCTACCTGTCGGTAAGTTTTATGCCAGTTCCTTCAGGGGCCCCCGTTTTTTGTGCTTTTAGTTCTAGTATCGCCGGTTTCTCTTCTGATCACCCGTTTTTGGACAGTTTGTCAAAGAGGGTTTATTTGGTCACTCCTCGCCTCCTCCCTCCTCCTGTTTGCTTTTTGCCCCCTTTTCTGGCGCGCGGCCTTGCGGGAAAGACATTCGAACCCCATCACCCTTCTCCCCCGTCCCTTCTCCTTTCCAAACTCTTTTTTTCCTGATGTGAGGAGCCCTTGTTTCTGCAGAAACTTTCGCTCCTGTCCAGTTTTGACCCCGATTTTGAAATTGACACAAGAAAGGGAAGCCTGCAGTCTGGTTTCGGACGGTCCAGGTTGCCGCCTTTTCCCCCCCCATTGATGGCCTCTCGTCACCCCCCAACACAGAATGTTTGATAGAATTTTTTTCCCTGTTTTGTTTTGGTTCCTCACCCCTCCTTCGATTTGCGAATCGTCCCCACTTTGGGTGAGAACTTTCTTTCTTTTCCGGGGTTTTCCCCGCTTTTGTTGTCTTGTTGTTTGGGCTTTTCTCCCCTCACCCCCCCATTTGACTCTGAGTCTTGTTTACCCTCCCTCTGACCGAACTCCCCGACTCCCACTGTTTCTTTTTGCTGTTTAAACGAATTCCGCCCGGGGAGAGTGGTTCCCCCGTGGTTCACCCATCAGTCCCCATTGCTTTTATTAAGATCCTGTAAATCAACTTTCTTCCTTACCCCTCCCCTTTTTCCCCCCCCCCCGATGTAATGGTTTTTTTTTGTTCTTTTTTTTTTCACGTCTCATTCCGCGACCCCAAGTGACCTTGCTCCCTGGGGTGACCAGCGCAATTAATCTCTCATCCTCTTGTGTTTTTTCGATTGGGATTTTGCTCTCTTTTTGTGCGGCCCTTTTTCCCCCCGTTCCTGGTTTTTTTCGGATTACTTTTTCCTCTTCTTCCCTTCTCTTTGTGGCACCAGGGTGACGTTTTACGCGACAGCGTTTCTTACCTCTCCCCCGCTTTTTCGAACTTTCTGGCAAAACCCTGATATTTTCCCCCCTTTGTGGCAATGAGGTAGTCCCTCTGGTGCGGGGGCGAGGCAAAAGACCCGTTGTCCTTTTTTCTGTTCCTCTGACCCGCCTTTCCCAAACAACTTTTTTTTTTTGCACTCTTTACCCTCATTTTACCCCACTTGGGGGCGCACGTTTTTCTTTTTTTTTTTATGGTAGCTCACCCATTTCTCCCCCCCTACCCTACACAAAATTCTTATTTTTTTTTATGTTGTCTTTTTCTTTTTTTTAATAGTAATACAGTTGGTGTAAGTACCTCAAGCGTTTCCCCTCCCCCCCTTTTTTTCTTTTTCCCCCAAAACCACCATTTTTTTTTTTTTCATTTTTTCGCGAGTCTGCCCCCAACCCCACTGTCTCTTCCCCCAAGATCTTTTCTCCACCTTCCTGGCTTTTCTGGGTCGAGGAATTTTCTCCTTGATGCTGTTTGGGGCAGCGCTTGGTTGCACAGATACACCTGAGGGAACCGGACGCTTCTTAAGTATCTTCCTCCCCCTTTCCTCCCCTTTTTTTTTTCTACATTGCGCCCTCACTCCCCCCTCCACCTTTCAGCTGAAACCTACTGGAGCCTCCCGGTGTGCTCCAGAGCCTCTTTTTGCTTTTCCTTTTCCTGGCTTCGGGCCGTCCTTGCGCCTTGTGGTACCGGGGGTGGCTTGTTAGAGGGAAATATCCTTGTTTCTCCCTCCCCCCCACCCTCCCTTGCAGTGCTGGAGCGTTCTAACCTACTAAACCCCCATTTATAGTAACACCCCCCCCGACGTCCTTTCCCGAACTTCTAGGCCTTGCTATTTCATGCCAACTTGACGGTACTTTTTTTTTTTTCTCTGGGTTTTTTTTTTTCGCCCCATGCCTTATACTTTTTTTTTTGAGGCGTCGATTTTTTATGCTTTTTTTGTTTTCCGCCAAGATCCTGATTTGGTTAAGCCATGGTCCCCACGTGCGGTTAGTTTAGGCTTTTGCGTTCCCCTCAGTTGGCCGCCCCCCTGACAACTACGTTTTTTTTCCCCCTTCTCAGAGTTTTTTTGTTTTTACCCACAAACAACCCGAAGCCTCTGGAAGTTTCTCCTTTAGATAACCAGGGTCTAATCCTCGAGGCCTTCATGTCCTCCTTTCACCTCAGTTTAACGGACTTTATTTAAGATCAGTACTGATCTTTTAGATGCCCCCCGCTAGTGCCCGGAATAGATTTTCTATTGCGTACTTTTTCTTTTTTTTTTTGCACCTGAACCCTTTCCCCGTTTTTTCCCCCCCCCCCGCGTAGAAAGGCCAAGACTTCTATCGTCCCTTTGGTGACTTTTTCAGCCCTTCCACCTTTGTTTTTTTCAACGCCCCCCCTTCCAACATAGTTATTTTCATCTAGGGGAGATCGCGCCAAACCGTTTCTGTCCCACACTTTTTTCTTTTTCCCTCGTAGGGATGTCCCGATGTGAGGACCCGTCCCCGTCACCCGTGTTCCGTAACCAGGTCAGAAGATCAGATCCTCCTGTTGGTCCCTTCAGCCCCCCCCCCGTTGCTTTTTCCGGCACGTACTTTGCTCCCGCCCAGCCAACTTTTTCTTTTCGTTTTTTTTCCCCCCCACCTCCTGTCCACCTAACCTCCGGTAGAGATTTCTATTTCGCCGTTCCGGTCTGGCATCTTGTTTCCCTTTCTTCCTCTTTAACCCCTCACGGTATTTGACTTTTTTTTTTTTTCCCTCCGAATGTTTTTGACTTGAGCAAGCCTGGGATGAGTTCCCCCCCCTTGACTGTTTTTATTCAATCCACAAATCTGCCTCAGGTTGTGATCCAGTTGTTTCGTTAATACGGGTTCCTCGACCAACCCCCTTTCCCACCCTTGTCAACCAGATTTGAGTTGATAGTCACGTTTTTAGTCCCTTTCCAGTTCCCTGCTCTTTTCTTTCACCCTTTTGGCCCATTACACAGGGCCATTTTCCTCGGTTTTGTTCCCCCTTTGAATTTTTTAGGCGCCTGTCTCGTTTTCCCCCGTTTTTTCCCCGCAAACGCCGTTCATTGCGTTTTGTCTCATAGCGTCTGGGTGTTCCTTTTTGATTTTACTCTTTAAGTTTCCCACACTGCCTTACCTTCGCTTCCCCTATATCAACCCAAAGGCTACTTTAGCCCCCAAGACCATCCGCCTTCCCCGCCCTCCCCCCCCTTGATTTGGCGGCCCCATCATTTCTTTTCCTTCGTTTTTTTTTCTTTTCCCTTCCCCCACGAGGAGTTCCCAAATGTAGAGTGTTTAGGAAACTCCCAAACCCCATTTTAGTTCCCCTGTTTTCCTCGCGCCGTTGCTGGTGTCTTGACTTTTTTTTTTTTTCTTTTGTCCTTTTTTCCTCAGTTTAAATGTACATTTGTTTTTTTATGATGGCTTTTATGGTTTTGACCGTGATTCTTACCTTCCCACCGAGCACGGGTGTCTCAGTGTTGGAGATAAGAGCTCCTTCCCCGCCCCCTTCGTTTTAAGTCTTTTTTAGCGAGCCTTTGATCACTTTTTTTTGGTACCCAGCACCCCTTCTTTTCTGGTTTATGCCACCTCCCCTTCCACATTGATTCCCTTGTTTCCTTACCACAGGCAGGGTGCCTTAATCTCCCGTCGAGTGCCGACCCCCTTTCGTTGCTTACTTTTTTTTCCCTCGATAGCCGGCCCCCCCTTTCCAGCAATTTCCCCCAGAGCGTGCAAGGAGGAACCCTTCCCCCAGGGCTTTCCTTTGCTCTTCCGTTGTGGTGCCCCCCTTTTTTTCCTTTTTCAGCCCCACCAAGTGCCTTCCCCCCCTCCCGAGAATCCCCGTTTTTTTTTCCTTTCCATCAGTCTTTTCTGTACTTGTTTTTTTGGCGTACCCCCCCACCCCGATGCGTCGGACCCAACTTTTCCTCGTGGACGTTTCATCGCCCCGCTTCAATTCGGCCCCTTTAGGCCCCTCTCCCAAGGCCGCTGCGGCCGGCACTTATTCTGTTGCGCCGCACCCGATAGGTATAATTTTTTTGTTTTTTCTCTCGATCCTGAGTCACTTGCCGCCAGCACCCACTCATAACTTTGTGTTTTTGTCTGGGGCTTCGTGCCCTGGGTGTCCCTTTGGACTTGAGGGGTCTGGCGGGTGTGGGCAGGCCAGTCGGAGCGGGGCCGTTTGTTTTTTGTGCTTTTGTTTTTTTACCTTTCACCCTTTTCTGTCCCGGACAGAGGCCAACTTTGTCTTAGTGCACCTTTTTTTTTTTTTTCTTTTTTTGAGTTTTTCGTTTTTTTCGTTGTTTAAGGCTTTTGTGTTTTGGGATGTCCCCCCTTTGTTTGGCCCTGTCCGTTTCCTTTCCCAGCCTCTTGTGCCCTTTGGTCGGCCACCTGGAAACTGTCAGATTTTCGGCTTTTTTTCAGCATCTTTCTGATTGGTAGATTTTTTGGGTTGTGTCGCTTTTTTTGATTGTCTGTTTTGGCGTGATGATGTTCCCCCAGTGCGTTTGCAATTACCATCACTCCCCCTTTCTGTTTTGCGTTTTTTTAGTGAAAGCCCCGATCTTCTTTCGCTTTTTTTTTGCCAAGCCGATTTTAGCCAAATTTTTTTGACCCAAAAGCGGGCCCCTTCCCTTCTCATTTCTTTTTAAGGTCTTTTGGCAGCTTCTTTTGACTCAGAAGTTTTTCCCTGATTCGCCCCTGTCCCCCACTTTTTTTTTTTTCTTTGTCTGGTCACCCTTTCCGTAACCAGTACTTCTCCTGGATCAACTGACGTTTTTCCAGCATCGCGACCTTTTCTCCCTTGTTAACTTTTACAAACAAAAGTTTTCCGTTGCCCCCTTGTTTTTCCTGTTTTGACCAATGTTCCCTTCGACTGCGAACATGGCAGTTTGTTTTGAGTTTGTCTTCCCCCCCTGACTGGTGAAATCCTCATTTCCCAGTCTCCCGTTTCAGGCTTTTGCCCCTCGTCTTCCTTTTTTTCTGAACTCTTTTGACGCTTTGGGTTGTTTTTTTTCCCGCTTTTCTGCCTTTTACTTGTTTTCTTTTTTAGGGACTCTTTATCTTTATCCGGGCCTTCCGTTGATAACCTTTCCCAATTTTTCAGTTTTAGCAGGGAGTTCAAATTGACACGCGCGGAGCCCCGGTACTTCACCCCCCAGGAGCGACAAGTCAAGCTGAAAATGTTTTTTCGTCCAACATTTTTTGAGGCACGGAGCGTTTTTCAACTTTTGAATACTCTAAGCGACCCCCGACGAGGAGGGGTCTTTTTTTTCCCCATTGCCCCCCTCCGCATTTTCGAATGGTTCTGCTTTTTGGATGATGGAAATTCCATCTTCTTCCATGGGGCGATTGGTTTTTTCCTCCGCACCCCTTTCTTTTTTTTTTTTTGTTTTTTGCTCTTGTGGCTGTTAGTCTTTTTTTTTTTTTTAGGATTTATCCCCTTCCCCAACTGATACGTGGTGACCCCCCAGTTGGGAGGAAGGGTTCCCCCTCTTGGGGGAGAGGATGTTTTAAGGATGCCCTTTAGGTCTCAAGAAGGATCCGCCACGTAGTCCCCTTGCTTTTTTAATGCCCACCCCCATATTTTTAACGTTTATTTTTTTTTGCACTCAAACCTTAGCGGTTCCGTCCCCTGTAGCCGTCTCAGAAGAGATATTCGCCCCCTTTGATTTGTATGAAATCCCCGAGATGTGTGGGTCCAACCTTCCCCTTCCTTTTTCTATGCCCATCCCACCCCACGAAAGGCCCTTTTTCCAGGAGAAATTGCGGCCTTCGTTTGCTGGATTTATTTCCCCCTATTTCTTTCTGTTTGTAAACCTTTGGTTTTTTTTGGCGGCCAATTTCCCCCTCCCATACGCAAGGCTTGGATAATTGTGTCATTGATTCCCCCCCATATGCGCTGTTCAATTGTCCGATTTTCATCGACCTTCTATCAGGAAGTGGAAGGGCGGAGATCCCCCATTTTGCCCTGTTTCTCTTGTCTTGCGAGATCGGTGACCCTGTCGTTGATTGTCGGGCGTTGCTCTCTGATGTTGTTTTCTTCAACCATTAGCTACCCCTTTCCCCCTGAAGAGCGCCGTTTCTTTCCAAGCTTATCTTTCCCCGCGTTCGTTTTTTGTTTTTTTCTGAGTTGTTGTCTGTGTTAAACCAAAAGTTTGGAACCAGCCTCTGTTTTTTTTTTACACTTGTCTTTTTTGCCCTCTTTTTCTTGTCCTTCTTGCCTGAGGGGTGTTGTTTGTGACTCTCCGTCCCAACTCCCTTTGTGGTTTCCGTGGCACCTGACTCTTGTTCTTTTTGAATAATCCGTGGTCTTTGCCATCGTCGTTTACGCCCCAGCTCGTTCCCTGAACGTGTCCCCCTTGAGTAGCCCAGGCTTTTATTTGTACCAATGTTTTGTGAATTCGTTATTTTTCCTCCCACGACCAAAGTTACTATAGTTCCCCTCCATGTTGGCGCGCACCCCATGATTGGAAAATTAAGACCTATCCCTTTGGACACCTCCGCCCTTAACCCTTTTATTGTTTCTCACCCGCTGCTGTCAAAAATCTTTTTTGCGTGGCAACTTTTTGCATTGGTTTTTCGCTGATTCGCCCCCCGCTCTCCGGCTTTGTTCTACCCACTTCCATTTTGTATAGTTCCAAGGATGAGAGCCCCGGGCACCCAGTCTGCATAAGGTTTTACTTATTTTTTGGTTTGTTTTGATTAGTTGGAAACTTTTTAAAATATCTCTGAGTATTACCCTTAGCACAAATGGGCTGCAATCTTGCGTTTCCCGTCACTTTTACTTTTCTACTGTCTCCAACCCGTTTGCTGTGGAGTTCTATTTTCAGCCACGCCTTCGATTACCATTGAGACCGTTTCCCCCTCTTGGTGTTGGAGTCCTATTTGTACGGCCCTCGACCTTCCCTCCCCTTGGTTGTTTGTTGCCCCCTTTTTTTCCCTGCCGTCGAGGAACTTCCTTCGGCGACTCGATTTTCCGTGAACCCATTCCGTGGCCTTTCGACCTGCCACCCATTCTCTGTTTTTTTAGAAGATCGGTGCTCCTTAAGCGGTCCTTTGCCATAACTCCCGTACTACCAAGTTTGTTTTTAGCTTTTTCACCAGCAATGAAGCCCATGCTTGATTTTGACTTCAGTCCTCCTCGGTAAAAACCATGTATTCCTGATGTGTCCCCCCCCCAAGACTCCCTTCCCCATCCCTCCCCATGTTGTGCTAGAGTTTGTCTTTTGTCGCTGTTACACAGCTTCTTGATATTTCCTGTTGGAGAGTCAAGGCAAAGATGTGACGGCTGGTCTTTCCCTTCTACACAATCCAGAATTCCGTTTATGTTTGTGCTTTCTCCCCAAGCCAGCCTCTTTTCCTACTATTCTTTCTGTTTTTTTTTTGCCACCCAGAATTCGTTTCCCAGGCGAGGGGCGTGCCCACCTGTGTATGTGGTCCCTTCTCCCCTCTCGTTTTTTCCCACGACGGCACTCCCCCTTAAATTTTCCCTTCCCCTGGTTTTTTTGCCAAAACTGTCCCCGTCGTTCCGCCGCTTTTTCCATTCCTTTACCTGGAGACCGACCCTTTTCCTTTTCTCCCTTGCGTTATATTTTCGGTTTCCCCCGCGTTGCCGTCAATGTTTCGCTTTCCCCTCCGGACCTAGTTAGATATACGCGGACCCTTTTTGGCGTGTGTTATGGCACGAACTGATGCCCTCGACCTTTCCTCCCCTGTTTTATTCGTTGGTTAACGGGCCCCCGTCTCCCTTTTCCCCCTCTAGGTTGACCCAAAGATGTTTCTTTTAAGGGTCCCCACAACACTTTTCTATCCCCCGCATTTTTCCGTTCGTAGGGTGTAGATTCCTGCCGGAAAAAGCTTTCCCCCAATAGAAACTGCCTGGAACCCCCCAGCGCCCCCCCCCCCCAGATTCAGTTTCAGCTTTAGACCCCGTCTTCTCCACAAACCATTGGGGGATGGGCTTTGTTCTTCCGTTCAGGTTTTTCTTTAAGTGCTTCCGTGGCACCCCTACATTCTTCTCTTTGTCTCTCTTCCATTGGAGCTCTAGTCGCGGACCACCATGTTTTCTCCTTTGTTTCGATTTTGGCCTTTTTCAGGACTTGGTTAGGTTCTCATTTTTCTAGTTCCTCGCCTAGTCACGATACAACCTCGCGGTCTTTCCCTATGGCGCGAAGTTGGAAGTTGCTTTTTGCCCCCCTTTCAGTTTTCCCTTGGTTCATGTCTCCCGTCCCTCCCTTTTGCAGTTCCAGGAAAACTTTCACCTTCCCCTGCCGTCCTTCTGATGTAGGTTTTTTTTCCCCTAAAGCAATTTTCGGCCCGTGAATTGCTTTCCCCCTTTAACTTTTGTGCCTGGCTTCTTGCCCCCACTACCTCCCTTTGGTTTGTACGCGAACCACTTACCGCCTGGATTTGTTATCATTCGACCCCCATGCTCGTGTTTCCCCGCTCATTGCCGCGACGTTTTTATATAGAGGTGTTTTCTGCCCTTTCTTTTTTAGTTGGTTTGTGGCGCATTCCTACCTTTTTCGTTTTATGGGGAGGGCGAGGCCGCCTTCCAGTTGAACTGAATGGCTCCAGCCTGGGCCTGGTCGTTTGCTTTGGGGCCGGTCCGGACCAGTGACATCCCACCCACACTGTCTCCAAAGACGAATCCTTTTTCTCCTGCCAAACGGAAAACTTCCTCTCTTTTTTACCCTAGCTTTAAACCCCCCCACCAGTTTTAGCGTTTGCAATCCTGACTTGCTACCCCACCCTCTGTTTACGGGTCCCTTTGAACTAACCAAAAGCCCCCGTGGACGCTTGGTCTCTTCAGAGCTGTGATTATGAGGCGTCGCTGCCGGTAACTTTTCGTTAACACGACCTCGAAACATCCCTCTCCCCTACACGTCCGCCAGGTGCCTTTCTTCCACCCAGAAAATTGGTCCGTTGTGAGCTGCCCTCAGTCCCAGCCATGATGACTTTTTTTTTTTAGTAGCTTCAGCTTCCCAAACATTTTCCCCCCCTCCCTTCTATGGCTCAAACGTCTCTTGGACGTAGCGGCTTTTCACTGGCGTTAATTATGACATGGCCGGTGTATTTTCCCCCCCCCCACTCCTTTTTTCAAAATGCCCCCTAGACGCCTCTTCGCTTTATTCTGTTTCTACCAGGTAGTGTTTCTCAATTTTTTTTTGCGACATTACCCAAGTCCCTTTTCTTTCTGCGTCGACCATAGGTTCCCTGCACCTTCCGTTGAGCTGGCTACTTTTTTTTATATTCTTTCGGCCGTGTCCCGTCGCAAGTTTCTCTTCTTCGCTATGAACCAAATCAACGCTCCGTGTTGCGTCGGAATGTTCTCCCCAACCGTAGCGACCTTTTCCTGTTTAAGGCCAAGGCCCCTTCCTTTTTTCTGTCCAGTTACCAAGATTTTTTACTCTCCGTTTGCTGTTAACTACCCTTCTAATCCTCTCAGAACAAATCCAACAAATCGTGTAGTATTCTGCTCCCCTTTATGTTCCGCGTTCTTGACAATTTCAAATTTTCCCCCTGTTCAATCTTTTTTGCTAGGTTCCTGTTCACCGATTAGGGCGTGCTAGCCTCTTTATGCTGACGACCAGCGTTTTCCCCAAAGGTTTCGAATTTACCTCTGTCTTTTTTCTTCCCTTGTTTGGTTCGTTCCCGTCGAACAACCTTCAGTCATCTGTTCCTTCCCAAAAGTCTTCCTTCTCTTTCCACCCCCCCGGCACCACCCCCACCCCAAAATACAGTCGCCGCCCAGCGTCCGTATGCGTTGGGTTTTTTTTTTTCCCATGATACCGCGGATGGTCTCCTTTTCATCGGACTCCCCGTTGATCTGTCCACCGTTCTTTTTCCGGGTATTTTTTCCAAACTCCCAAAAAATTCGCCATAGTATCGGTCATTTTTTTTTTCTACTTTATTTCTACTCAATTTACTGTACTCGAGGAGTTTCGTCTATTTGATTTCATTGCTTGTGAGCATCTTCTGACGGCCCCGTCCTTGCAACGACACTTTTTTTTTTTGCCCCGTTTATTTGACCCTAGCCAATCCCATTTTTAACGAAGCCGCCTCTCGATCCCTTTCCCAGGGCTTTCCACGACCCATCGTTTTTTCCCCACCTAATCTTTTGTGTCTTTTTCCCCAACCTCCCCCCCACATGAAGCATTTGCTCAAGATGCGTTCATCCCTTCCCCTCCAGGATTTTTTTCTGTATACAACGCGACGATCTTCTTGATGGTCCCTACCTTTTTTCCCAGCCCCCCCCCCCCCAAGGAACTGTGATTAAAGGCTCCCCTTTTTTTTTGACGGGTTGACCTCCCCCCCTTGCGTTCCTATCTTTTTTTTTTTGACCAGGAATCCATAATCGGCCCCCCCCCACCACCACAAGCCCTCCCGTGTGAAACATTCACCCCTGCTTCCTAACTTCCAACTTTTTTTTCCCCTTTTTACCCCCCCCCTCCTCTCCTAGGAAAAGTCCTCCTGTTGAAGTTGATACTTCACCTAACTGACTGATGGTGCACGGATATAACCCTTTTTTTCCGGTCTCTCCCCATCAAAGGTATTTCTTTTTTTTTCAGGCAGTCTCTTCCATATTCTTTTTTTTTCCCCCTCATCCTGTTTTGAGGAGCGATACTGAGCGAACTGGTTAAGACCACGCTTCAGTCCCCGATGCCCACCTTTTTCAGGTGGGGGCATGTCTTGCCCTCTTTTGAAAGTTTCTTAAATTTTTGGTGGAGGCTGCCCCAAGGAACCAAGGGGCGTGCTTGAGTGTTTTGAGCATTTTTCCTCCAGTTGAGGATTTTCCAGTGTGCCCGACTTGTTTCCCATTGCAATTCAGACATAATCAAGGGGGTTTTTTTTGCTTTTTTTCCACCATCGGGTGGCCTTTCTCCGGTGTTTTGGAATTCTTTTTTTTTTTGATTTCAAGGGTGCCGTGGATTGAATTGGGCCCCCCGGATATTGGGCCGGGGGGTTGACGTAATCTGCCTTTTGTTCTTGTTAATTCGTCTTAGGGAATTTTAAGATTTTCGTTCGGCGGCCCTCTTGATTTATGCGATTGATACTTTTACCTCAACGGGCGTAGGCGCCCCAACCACTTTCATCTTTTCTGTGGCTGAGAATTTAGATTTTGAATTTTTGGTACTTTACATAACCCTTAAATGTTGTGCCTTGTTTCATGTGGTGCACCTAAACCCCCCCCTTTCTATCTTTGTTTTTCACGGCCCCTGTTTCCTAAACTGGTACCCCCCCCCTTTTTTTATTCTTGGGACAAATGCTTAGGGCGGCCTCGCCGTCTTCTTGAGTTCCGCGAGTGGCGTTGAGGTTTTCCACCCGCCCCACCAGTTTTCCGTCTCGGTTTTCGTTCATTGCGTCTCACTACCTTTGAATCTCCCCCAGTCCAACACCCTGCAGCAAACCTTCTCCAAGGTGAACCCCCCCTTTCGCGTTTTCGATTCCCCCCCCATAGTTTCACCGTACCGGCTCAGGTTTCACCCCGGAGAAACTAAAGCCATTCCGCGCTTTCCAGACCCGGCTAGATGCCACTGGGCGACTTGGGGGGGGTTTTTTTTTTTTTTTTTTTTTGATTTTGTGTGGTTTTTTTCCCCCAGTTCAGGTGGAAAGGCACAGCGCTCCGGAAGTGCGGTCCCCGTTCAAGGGCTTTGTATCTGGTCCTGCACAACCCCCCTAAGAAGTTGGTTCCCTGCCCTTCTCGGTGTTTTTTTTTTTTGTCTTTTCTTTTTCTCTGTTTATGACTGTTAGTGTGCCTGTTTTTGATTTTTTTTATTGATCCCCTTGATTACGCCTTTCTCTTTTTTCTCGACATTTTTCGAAGAATCGGAGTTGGCTGTTATCACTTCCACTTTTCGGACCCTCTAGTTTCTTTTGTGGAACTCGTTTTTCCAGTTATGGTAACCTTTTTGTTGAGTTTTGCAGTGGTCAGCACCCCCTGCCCCTTTCCCGTTCAGGACCGAGGACTATGAGTTCCCCGTGGAGGTACCATCATCATTTTGAAGGACTTTCACTTTGTAAATTTCGTCGATGGCTCTTGCCGTCTAGATCTTTTTTCCAATGTTGACCCCCATTATATTTCCCCAGATTGGTTCCCCTATCCAACTTCATTTTTTCTGGCTGCCCTTTTTCTTTAGTGATTTATTGTCCCCACTTCCGCACCAACTGTGTCTGCAGTATTACCTTGAAGGAAGTTCCTTTTTTTTTGATATTTGCGATTAATTCCCTGACGGACTCCTTCCCCCAGGGTTATACCCCATTTTTCTCGACCTTCGATGATGCCCCCCCCTAACGCTCTTATACACCCGTGAGGTTTCTGCTAAAAAGATTGACCCCCCGGGCCCCTCTTTTCTCCAACGCTCTCGACCTTTTTTTTTCCTGGGAATTTTTTTGTTCCTTGCCGACCTTTTTTTGGTTTGGATTTTTATTGCTAATTCTCCCCTGAAATTCTGGGTTTTTTCCCGTTTTTCATACCTGTGGAGCGTAATAGTTCTTAGCCCTTTATAACCCCCTTTGGGGTCTTTTTTTTTTTTTTGAAAGGTTTTTTACCCCGCAAAGCCCTGTTCCCCCCACGCCTCGGCGTTTCCCCCCTCCCTCCTCTTGATTGCTTTTTTTAGGGCGAGTCCCTTTTTGTTCGGCTCTTCTCCCCCCCCCACAACCTCTTTCCCCCCCCCCCCCCAGCAGTTCCTTTTTTTTCGACCGTTTTTTCCCGCACCAACCGTTTCCAGTTTCTTTTATCCAGGCACCTGCGCAGTCCTGGGGCGTTGGGATTTTTTTTTTTATGTTTTTTTCTGTTTCATTTTCGTTGAACCATAGCTCTTACCGTTTGTTTTTCCACACTTCCCCTCTTTCCTACGTTGTTTGGTTTTCTTCCCAATTTCTAACGGTCTCCCCCTTCGGGCTTTACGTCCCTATGTGAGTTTAATTTTTTTTTGAAAACTGGTCCACTCTTTTAGCTTCTTCTTATTTCCTCGGTAATCGGGTCCTTTGTTGTGTTTATCTCCCGATTTTCACTCCGGGTTAGGTCTTTTTCACCCGGTGGCCCCCACTACTCGAATTCTTTTCGTGAAGAATACGGTTGGTTTCTGGTTTTTTTAGTTCGACCCTCTTTTCGTAACCGGACCCCCAATTTCCTTACTGTCCTTTACGAGCCCACTCGGTCTTGTGCCTGGGGACGGTCGTCACGAATCGGCTTCGCCTCCTTAACCGCACAAACCCCCAGTCTTTCCCTCGTATTTTTCTAAATGTGTTTTTTTTTTTTTTGGGGCGAACCCCCCACAGAGTTCTCCCCCCATTACGTCAATTGGATGCGGCCATGAAACATCCTCGCCAGACCTAACAACTGTGCTATGGAGCCCCAAAATTGGCCGTTTCCCTCTTCCCCCGTGAGCTACAGTGTCATGGTTGTTCTTTCGGATGGCTCCCCGCGGACACCCCCCTCCCCAGCCCTCCTGGCCGTTTTCCCGTCCTTTGTCTACGTACACTCAAGTTTCTCTTTTTTTTGCCCTTCCGTTTTTCCGCCCCCACTTGAGTTTTGAACCACCCCAGTTGCGTCCCCCCCACTTTTTACGGGGCCCCTCCGTTGCTTTTTGCTTTTTCTGTCCAATTTGACCCAACCCCGCACGGAGCTTTGCATTTCTTTTCCCGTTATCTTCCCCCTTGGCTTTTTTCATGATTTTCTCCCTTTTTCCGTGGGGAGTTTCGGTCTCTTTTGTCAGGGTATCTGAGTTTCCCCGGCCTTTTACTCTTCGTAAAAGATGGCTGCCCGCCCAGCGAACCCCCCGACTTACCCTCCGGTTTTTAGCTGTTGTCCTTTACTGCTACGCCCCCATTCGTCCCCCGCCCCTCCCATTCTCGCCCCAATGGGATTTGGTTTTATGAAGTCCCTTGCCCCCCCCTCGATGGCGCCGCTTTTGGTCGAGCAGGTTTTTTTTCCTCGACTCGGCGGTTCTGTCTTTCCCTCCTTATATGACAATCAGGAGGTTCTTTTTTGCTCTCTGACCGATGACTGGTGCGGATTTTGTATTTTCCACATTCCAACCCAACATTTAGTGACGTTCTCCCCATTCTGCCTTTCCCCCCTCAGAATGTTTTTTTTTCCGCCCCTGGTGTGTTTTTTTGAGTGAACCACCTCGCTGTGCGATCCTTCAAAAGGGGGGTCTTCCCCCCACTTTCTACCTGTCCGGCGTCCCGGATTGTCGGTTGGATCTTTTCTTCTCCTCCCCCCATAATCCACCCCTTCTGGAGTTTTGTCGGGCCCCCGTTTGTGAATTTCTTTATACTCCGCCCTTTTCGCCAGTTAATCATCGGTTTTGTGTCCCAACTGAATTCGCCCGGGCCGCGGTTTCTATTTTCTAAACTTTTTCGGATTTTTCTTCCCTTACTTTTCCTTAATCTGCCCCTCCATTTTTCTTTTTCCCCTTACAGTCGCCTTGTCCGTCTCGTCGAACTGAGTCCGTGGTTGTGCCAGCGCCCCTAGTTGGGACTGGCCGGCCTTGCGTCCTTTCCCCC
>Ga0179593_1400221_pt1 | contig 21210 bp, 20 predicted proteins | sample CZODoug2_1_08_16_FD_185931 | JGI IMG/M metagenome (GOLD analysis project Ga0179593, IMG submission 185931) | Vadose zone soil fungal communities from Angelo Coast Range Reserve, California, USA - CZODoug2_1_08_16fungal (PacBio error correction) | ecosystem: Environmental > Terrestrial > Soil >... | reverse complement strand
CCTCCCTGACAAACGTCCCGTTCTTTAGGTCCTTTATTTCTCTTTTTAGGAACTGGATCCTTTTCCCTGAGCAGTCCTCCTCTTGATACCTGGTCCCACTCTGTCTCCCTTTTGAGAGCTCCTCCTTTCTTTGTTGGCGTCCGCTGCGAGGCACTCTCCTTTGTAGGTTTTTCTAATCCCCCCTGCCCCTTCCGCGTTCGCTCCTCCCCCCTCTCCTGTCATCGGCCCCCTTCCCCTTTCCTTGGATTGATGAAAATAAATAAGGAATTTTTCATGAAGGGAATTCCGTTCCCCATAAAGTCTTAGTTTCACCCCGTCGCCCCCCCCCTTCTCCCGGCGGCGCCTTCTTTTTTTTCCAACCCCCCCTCTCCCCTGCTGATTCCCCTTAGTTTAATTCTCTGCAATCTGTATGCTAAAAAGGTACCAGAAAGTTTCGGTGAAATTACTCTGGCTTGGGAACCCCTTTTGTCGGGACATCCTCCCCCCCCCTAATGGACTTTGCCTTGTCCCTAGTGATTTGTCAAGGGAAGGGAGTGGAAGGCCTCTTCCCCCCCCCTCTTTCCATTGGCATTCTCGCGGTGCTCAGATGCGGGTTTCTTTCCCGGATGATGCTCTCCTTTACTTTGGCTTTTCCTGCGCAGGTTTTTTGACGAACCTCGCCAGGAAAAAATGGGGACTCTTTTTTACGACGCTTTTCCTGCGATTATTCTGTAAGCTGCTCCTCTCCAGAGATATTCCCCCCAAAAGAGGATTAAGGTTTTCCCCTTTACACTAACAACTCCGGCCGTTCAATTTCCTTTTTTCTCCTTAAGGTACTTTCGGAACCGTCTACAGTTGGGTCGATTTAGGTATGTGCCTTCGGCGTCGGGTCCCTTCAGAGCTGATTTCCACGTCCCCTTCCTTTCAAACTCTTACCTTTTGGTCGTTAGTACAAGTGAGTTCCATTTTCACCCTCTGGACAACCTTCTAACGTAACGGTTTGGTGCCTTTGCCCTATTCGGATGATGACCTATTTTCCCCTTGTCCTCCTCCCTTCCCTAGGTACCCTCCGGGAAGGAGGGTTCCTTTGCAAACCCGAATGGTGTTTGGATCTTCTCTCTTTGTTGATACCAATCTTGGACGTCTCTGTAGGACTCCTCTCACAACCCAATGTACGTTAGGGAAAGGTCCCAAATCACTCCAGCTGTTCGCCTCTTCCTGGCCCTGTGCACCTTTGCTTTCGTCGCGTTCCGTGATTTCCGGAAATTCTTTTCCGGTGCCAGTTCCCTCCCGAGCTTTTCTTCAAGTCTCAGGTCCCCCCCCATCTTCGGCTTTTTTACCAGCTGCTGCAGTCCGGACTTTCCCTGATGGCCTTGGCTTTCCCCTCCCCATCAGGCTACTTGGGCGTTCGGGACGGGCTTCCCCAGCTGGAACTGAAGCGTGGTTGAACTTTTTTCTGAAGCTTCTACTTCCTCCGAGGCTTGAGGCCCTCTGCTTCCTTTTGCCTTTTGAGTTGACTTTCCTCAAACCGGGATAATCCCGCTCGAATGAGATACTCCCTCCCCCACAAATTTCTGACCGTTCCTTTCTGGCCGTTCTCGCTGTTTCCGGTCTTCTTTCCTCTGGGCTCAATTTCCCGACGGGGATTGTGGCCATCGAAAGGTTGACTTCCCCGACCTGCCATCACGCCCTAGGTCCCGTTTTACTAATGCCCCAGCTCGATTCTCTTTTTCTGCCTTCCCCCCAGTATAGTCAGGTGATTACCCCCGTCTCTTCCAGTTCAAAGTTTTTGTATTCTGGGACGCAAGGAGTCTTCATTAGAAAGATACCGAGCGCCGCCTTGAAATCCCTCTAATTTTTTCCCGCTTTTGTTAGGAGTTCCGTTTTTTGTCTCAGCTGGTGTTGTTTCTTTTTGCAAGGGGGTACTCTTTCCTTCCCCCTTTTTGCTCAAGTATCTTTGATCCTCTGTCTTCTTACAAGAGAAACCATTCGATCGTCCCTAATATGTTGGCCCCCTCCCTCCTGAGAGCTGGCTTTCCCCCTGAAGTTCGACATTCTCCTTTTTCCAACCCCCCAGTTCTGTCTGCAAGCGTTCTTTCCAAATGGCCTTCTGGGACCCGTAGTTGTCTCGCATTCTTACGTCTTGCTTCTCGGCCCCCAATGATGACCCCCCTTTTTGACTCACCCTTCCCTTCTCCTGAACGCCTCCTCTTTTCTATGAACGGCGGACTTCTCTCCAGAAGTTCAGAAGAACCCTTCCCTTGATCCCCCTCTCGAGCTCTTTCTAACGATCCTTCCCCGGGTTGCTGATACCGATGATCCCCTGTTTTTTTTTTATCTGTGAGATTTTCAAGTTCTTTACCCCACGCGGGCGACCTTGACTATCTTTTGAAACGGGTCTGGGTTCGAATGAACCCCGCCTTTTTTTCTCCTGGTCCCGCTCCCCGGATATCGCGCAGTGAGTTTCCCGGTTGCCCAAACTTCCGGTCAAAATCCTACTGAGATGGGGATGTGACCATTATGTTAGGATACCCAGCAGGAGAAAAATTTATGCAGATGAATTCTACTCGTTTGCACGGCTGTCCGGCGGCTCGCCGCTTTTCCTTTTCTGGTTGAACCTTAAGGCCCCTTCTCTACTGGACATCTCTTCCTTTCCTCTATTCTCAGCATTCTTGTATTGATCCTATCGTTCTAGGTGTCCATGCTCTCTGAGGACCTGGGAGCACGTGTCATGGAATGCCGACGGGCTCCTCCTCTTCGCTGCACGCCTTTTTGCTTCCCCTCTCCATCCTCTCCGTTTGTTTTTCCGATGTAAGTCGTGCAGGTCGTAGCCCAAGGCTCAGTCGTGCTCCGATACTGTCAAATCTAATTCGTTCCTCTCTTTTTTTTTTTTTTTCTTTCTCCACCGTCACTCCCGGACCGCCGGTTTTCCGATATTTCTTTCACCCTGAGTCTTTTAAGTTCCTCCCTTGTATCCCCCTGGCTCCTGCTCGAGGCGAGCCGGCCAGTTAAATTAGATCGGTCCCTTCATTGCTAAGTGGTTCTATCTTTTTTGCGCCTTCACCTCATCCCCTGGTCCCTTTTTGTTCAATTTTTTTTCTTCATGATTTTGCTTCTTTTTCTTTAGAGCCTTGCGTCGATTCAGGGCCCAGATCAAGTGTTGTCTTCTGTAACCCTCCATTCCCAGTTGTTTCCCTCTCGTCATTTTTTCCCCTGTGAAGATCCTTTTTCTTCTTTTTTTGAGTTGTGGTCTTTTAATCTCCCCCCCCCCCCACAATCAACGGGTGATCTCTCTGACCCACCGAGTCCCCGATAGTAGAGAGAGGCTTCTCTCAACTTTTCTCTCCCGGACCTTCGTCATGAGACTTCCTTTTCCCCCCTTACATTCTATCTTCTTACCCCTGATCAGGGGATTGTTTGATCTGGTACGGATCCTGCTTTTCTTAGTCATGTTTTGAGTTTCTTCATCCTTTTGCCCTATTTCCGCGAGGACGAATTGGCTTTCCTTCCATCGTTCTTTGCTCTTCCCCCCCTTGAACGTTCTTTCTCCTCTAAGGGTTGATGTCCCCTCTTTTTACGTATGGCCTCAGCCTTTTATCAGATGATTCCTTTCCCTTTTCAGCCTGCTCCCCCCCTTCTCTTGAAACCCAGGCCCTACTGTCGCGGTCACCTCCTCTGCCCCAACAGGGTCAACCATGGACGAACTCAGAAAAATGATACCCCCTATCCCCCCCGCAAAGATGTCTTTTTTCACAGTTTCCCCCTTAGTGCCCCTTGCCACCTCTTTATTCGTCGGTTTCTGACTCCGACTTGACCCCCTTGTCCACAGACACCTGGACTTGCATCGAACCTTTGATCACCAACTTCAAGTCCCTGCTCTCGATCTTTCTAAGTCCCCTGCTCCCTGGCCCGAAGCGTTTTCTCTTGTTTCCGCCCCCCTTTTATGTCAAACCTCCCTCCAGTGCCCGGCCCCACGCGCCCTTCCCTTAGAAATTAACCTTTCCCTTGAGACTCCCCTTGGTCTAGGGTTGAGTTTCCTTTTGAATCCTGCCTCTGAAGCGGGTGGTCATGTTCAGCCGTGACCCCCCCCTTTCCAACCCGAGGCCCTTTCTTTTCCTTTGATCTATCCCCCTTTAGATTCTCCTTAGACATTTCCCCCGGTACGTCGATTTTTCCCCTGTAATGACGGCCCTTTGATGACCTTAACGGCTGACCGGTCCATCCCCCGTCTTAGTCTCCCCCCTTCCCGTTGTCACTTCTTCTTCTTTTGTTCAGCATCTCTTTTTTGTTCGAACTTGAATACCTTCCATTTTTCGGTAAAACGGAACCGGTAGACCTGCGCTCCAGTGGGAGATATTACACGTTTTGTGGGTTAGCTGTTTTTCCCACCCTTTAAATTGAACCCCCTCCCGGCCTTTCTTTCACATGCTCTGGAAGTTTTTTTATCTGCCTCCCCCTTTTATACCCGATTCTTCCCCCGGAGGAGGACAGACTCCTCCGGTACTTTTGACTTAATCTCTAGTCCTCCCGAGACCTTCCCTTCACCCGTCCACCGTGAGACGTTCCGGTCCCCCCCCCCCTAAGTTGTCAGATTTTTCCTTGGCGTCCGAAACAGGGGACGCTGCCCTTCCTACCCTTGTAACCAGGCATTGTTCCCGCGCCGGCCCTCCCCCTCTAAGCCCCCCGGTCCTGTCCCCTTCCGTGCCCCTCCGCGCCGCGCCTCCTTCTTTTTTTCAAGGATCAATGGCCTCCCTTTTTTTTTTAGTGCTTGCAACTTTCGTCCCCCCTTCCAACGGGTACCTCACATGCGCCCGATCGTACATCAGTCATCCCCTTCCTGTAGAGCCTTTTAACCCCTTCCTTTTTACTATCGTCAGGACCCCACGGACTTACCTCCCATTCTTTTTTTTCCCCGATCTTTGAAACCCTTCCCCAGAATGGACCTCAGACCGGTACTACCTTCCCCTGCCAAAAGGTTCCCCCCCCTCCCTTTAGCTCCCACGGTCACCCGTGTCCGAGCCGTCCGGTTTCTTCTTTTTTGGATTCTGTGGCTGGCAGGCTTTTGCCGTCCCCTGACACAGGTTTTTGTGTAGCCTGTTCTTTTGATGCCCAACCCCTCCAGGACGTCCCCTTCCGAAATTTTCAACACGACCCGCTGCTCTTGGAGCTTCTCCAACGCCTGTCTTTTTTAGATCTGACTGAATCGTCCCGATGCTTTTTTTTTTCGGTGTTCCCTGTCCAGAGACCAACCTGCCATCGTGTTTTGTGCTTCGCGGACCGGCTAGCACCCTGTCTCCCCCCCTTTTCTGCCCCCACCCGCTCCTCGCAAGTCTTTTTCCTACCAACCTCAGCCCCCCTGAGTTCGGCCCCTGTGCGAGGAATTTGATGAGGCTAAATCCACTTCCCTCCTCCTAGAGCGAACTGACTCTTCTTCCTTTAAGGGCGGCAACTTCTTTTGCGGTCAGTTTTCTGAGTTTAACCCCCCTTTCTTTTTTGTCGTGAGCCCATGACTCTAATGATTGCTTCTTCTTCTGCGCGCTCCTTTTTTTGGCCGGGTTCGTTTCATCTTTTTAAGAACGTTTCTTCTTGGATAAGGCACTTTCTAATTTCTAGGTTTCGGTTCTCAGTGGTGCCAAGCCTGCATTCCTGTAGCAGTTTTGTGACGGGACAGGTGTTTTCCTTTTTCTTTTTGCCGCGGAAGCGCGTCGGCGCATACCCTGAAGCCCCCCCTTGCAGGTCGCTCACCCCCCCTTTCAGAAGCAGTAAAAACCATTGGACCCCCCGGCTTCTTCAATCTCCCAACCCTCCCAGTCTTTCCTGATTTTTTACCCCCTAGTCTTTCTCAATCGTCCTTTTGGTCATAAACTTTGCCCAGGGACAACGGCTTCGCCTTGCAACTTTCTCCTTTCTTGGTTCAAACGCCACTTATGGAGGTTTACGTTTCTCTCCGTCAGGCCGTCTTTTCTTTAACGAGATGTGGAACAGTGTAGAGTTGTTTTCAATTTCCACCAGAAAGGGATTCTCTCTTTTCTAATCTGGTCTTTCTCTTGTCACGGGATGCTGTCCAGCTTTTGAATTTTTGAATGGCTTAGAAGCCGGGAGTCTCCCCCTGGAAGAGCGAATCCTCGCATGAGCTATTTTATGATTTCTCGCAGATTAGATTCTAAATACCCCATCTTTGGTCCAGTTTACTCACCGTGTACCCCTCAACTCAAACCGCTTGATTCAGGTGAATGAAGTTTCCCTTTGCCGGCGCTGTTTCTTTTCAAAGGGATAAGGTGTAGTTTTTACTTTTCGGCGTGAGACTCCCAAGGTACTAGCTTTGTTTTCCATTTCTGATTCCGAGTCAGGGTGGTTGGAGGTTCTTTTCGTCAGTTTTTCCACTCTGTGGAAACGCTCTTTCTTTTTTTCTGAAGGTCTTTCTCCCCGATCCCGTGGCCAGCTAAATTTTATCCGAAGAGTGGAACTCTTTTTTTAGGGACTTACCCCTCTTTCCCCTTCGGGGTGATGTTATACCCGCTGTTTTCGGGAGGCTGCAATCAAGTGAAGGGTTTTCCTTCCCCTTTTCCCTCAACCTCTCCCCCCTCAATCGGGGAGCCCTTGGGCACCTGGCTGTCGACTCTGAGCGTCTTTTCCTGTGCGGCGTTAAGGCACTTCCCCGTTTAGTGGCAAACCGCCGTCTCCTTCAACTGCCTTCTTCCTTCTTAGAACAGTGTACCACTTCTTTCTTCCATTCCCTCTAAGGTTTTCTTTTTGGCGAAAGCTGTTTTTTCGAGAGGTTCAGACGCGGGGGTGCCCCCTCAGAACGCCGGGACCTGTGTCGCAGCTTAGAACCCCCCCCCTCTCCCCCCGATTATCCTCCAGCCTTTTCCCCCGGCCCGCTTTTGTGGTTCCGTCCTTTTTTTTTACAACAGGAACCGTGTTCCCTGGAATGGTCCTTCCCCTGCAACAACATCGTCCCGTTATCCTTTTTCCCTTTCCCCCTAGCTTTCTTCTTGGTCTCTTTTCTTCCTCCCGGCCCCTCCCTTTTTACTGGTGTTTACCTTTCTTTTCAAGCCTACGAAGGGCTTCTGTGGCGCCTACTAAGATTATGAGCTTTCCCCCTTCCCTTTCCAGAGTCCTTTTGTCTCCCCCTTCGTGGCGTTCCCTTGGGGCGTGGACGTTTTTTTTTCGCAGTTATTCCAATTTCCCCCGAATAAGCAGCCTTGTTTTTTGTTATTTTTCCCGCTGCTGGTTGAGGCTATTTTGGGCTCAGCTTTGTTCTTTCGTCCTGAAGCCCTTTGGGCCTCTTCCTGCCCTTTTGTGCCCTATTGTTAGCCCTCTTTTCAACGCTCTCCCCTTACAAGGATCCCGGACTTGATTCCCCTTGATCCGCATTCGGAGCTCTCATTACCCGTTGATTTCCTTCCCCCCATTGACTGTGTTTTCCCACTTACGGTCCGGTGTCATTGGATTTCTTTTTTTATACATTGTTTTTCTCTCTGGGCACCCGAAGAAAAACCCCCCCTGCCGTTTGAATCACCAGTCTTGACCCTCTCCCCCTCTGACCGCGGGGCCTCCTCCCTTAGGATCAATTTTTGGAAAAGTCTCTCAATTCGCTCCTTATCGACGCCCGCCGAAGTTTTTTCCCTTCTTCTCTTTTCATCCCCCCCACCTTTCTTTTTTTTTTTCTTGAGCTCACAACCTTACCTTGGACACTCTTCTTCCCTTTTTCAAAAGTTGAAGACCCGGGGACTTTTAGACGGCACCCCCAACCTCCGTGATTTTCCCTTAAGTCCCCTTCTTTCTCTCTCCTTTTTCTTACCTTTGCAAAGGCCACTTTCCCCGATCCCGAAGTTGAAGTTCGGGGGACGGTAGGTTATTCTTTCCTCCCCGTATGAGACCTGATCTTCATGAATGGATTTTCCGTCTGCTTTTCACGGACTGAGGATGAGAGTCTCTTCCCTTTATACCTGCGCAAAGAATTCGTGACGTCGTATTTTTACACCGTGGCCTGTCGGCTTCTACCAGCCCTCCCTCTCCCTCGTTCTCGTTTCCCCTTCCTCTAGGATATACGGGAGCGTTTGGTCACCGACGGTATCCCTCCTTTTCCGAATTATTCTTCACCCTTTTCCTATTGTTGGAGAGAGATTCATTAAGTTGCGGCGGGTTTAGCATTCCCGCGGTGTTCCCCCCTTGCTCCCTCTCCCCCCGAGGATATGTCCCCCCTATACCTCTTTTCTTCTTTTTCTTGTAGACTGAACACCGGACAATCGTTGTCTTACTGACTTCATGTAGTCTTTTTTTCGGGCCGAAGGGTGATTGCTCTACCGCCTTTCTCCGGCCAGCCGGTGTCACGATACCTCCCGCTTATCTCCCTTTTTATTCATTCGCTTGCGTCTCCCTCCCCTTCACCAACTTCAGTGCGAATTTTTTCCTTGAGGACAGGTTTTGACTGGTCCGGGTGATTCTGCTGAACGCCTTCGTTTTCTTTTATGCTTGCCAGGGCGAGGCCACAACCCAAAGTTTTTTCAACCTAAGTTCCCCCCTTTTTTTTGTACATCTTCACGTTTCACGTGCGGTGAGTTTTAGGCGTGGGTGATTCACCTCGACCACCACCATCCAGGTGTCCCAGTTTTCGCTTCCCCCTTTTGAATTCCCTTTCTCTTTTCCCCCCCTTCTTTTTCGAGTATGGAAATGGAGTCGACGCTTTTTGTAACTCCCCATCAGGTACGTCCCTCCTTTTCTTTGTCTAATTGTCAGGCTCCGGGGGTGTTTAACTTTCCTTTGTTTTGTTTCTTCCTTTGGTGAGGCCTATTTCCGATGGCGCTTTTTTTTCTAGAGAAATTTCTTTTCCTTTCCAGTACGGGAAAGGTTGTGAACCTCCTAGTGAGATCCAGCGGGTCCTTACTTCTCTTCCCCCTTCGCCTCTTCTATAGTTCAGACCCGATTGCTGCCGGTCGTTCTAGCAGTTTCCCCTTTTTTGATTCGCGGGGCTCCCTTCTCCCCACCGCCCCGCGCCGAAACTCCCTCCCCCATCGATCCCCCCCCCCCCCAGAACCTCCTTTCCCCCCCTGTCAATTGCGGGCGGTTTATTTTACACCCCAGGGAGGTGACCTCTCCAAAGGACCTAGTGAAACGTTGACGTCTCAGCGGTGCTCCCCCCCCCCACCTTCTCTTTTTTCGAATTCCCTTAACTTCTCCCGATCTGGATCCGGTGCGACTGATCTGAGTGATGGTCGATGCAGCTGCCCGGTTGGTCTTCCTTTTCCTCCCCTTGCGTTTCCAATCGAGCCCTTCCTTTTTCCCGTTCTCCTTTACCTGGGACTATGCGGAGGTGAAGTACTCCATCTCCCTTTTTCTTTGGTTAGGGATGTGTAAGGTTCATTCCCTTGATTTAGTCCTTGAAGGGCTTGGATCTCTTCTCTTTCTTAGTCTTCGAATCTCCCTCTTCAACATGGTCTTTTTTCCGCTTTCCAGCCGTTCTTTTGACCTGGGGCCGTGAAAACAGAATCGAACCCAAATCAGAAGTCGATTGTGGTCCCCCTGGCCTCTACGACTGAAGCATTTTCCTTCCTACTCTTTTTTTCTCCTTAACTTTCCTTTCCCTCCAGCGCCATGCCCTTCCCCGGTCAACCTTCCCGAGGCCCGGGTGAATCCCCCACAACCCACCACTCCATTCCTCTTCTTCCCGCTTTGGTTTCTCTTTTCTTTGTCAAACCCTGGCTCCAGGCCAGGTGCGAGATCTGGTTCGCAGGCGTGTGTCCTTCGGCCGTCCGGTGGATTCCCGATTGCAACGCTGACCTCTTCCCCTTTTTTTTCCTCTTCCCTTTTCTATTTTGGATCTTTATTCGATGTTCAAAGTCTTTTTTCAGCTTCCGGCACCCCTGTTGAGCGTTTCCCTTTTTAGCATCATTTTTCTCAGTTTTGAACAGGTTCTAAGATTTTCCAATACGATGACGATCTCCCCCCCCAGGCAGCTCGCTGTTACAGCCCTTTCCTCCCCTTGCCTCCGCCCCTTCTCTTTTTTCCTCCAAGTCCCTACTTGGCAATTGCTCCCCCTCCTTTTTAGTTGAGGAATCGGACGATGGGATTCAGATAGGCTGCTCTCTCCCAGTCTCGCCCGCGTAAGTAAAGTTGCATGTCTCTTCTTCCACAAAGTTCCTTCCCTTTTTCCCTTAACTTTCACAGTAGATTTATCGTTAGCTTTGCTCTTCCGCCGGCCTGGACGGGTCCAGCTACCGGTTTCGATCACTGTCACCCCTTTCCTCTCACCGTCCCTTCCTTTTCCTTTTTTTTGTTCCATAAGCGTCAAGAACGGCGATTAACGTTGACCAGTGGCGTTTGTTTCTTTCTTTCGGGTGACATAAGCGCGGCATCCCTCCCCGCTTTCACGCCCTCCCCCCCTTCTCCCTCGGTTCTGATGTCCCTTCGGACTTTCTGGAGATCCGGCCTGCCTTGCTCACGCGCCCGGGGTTGGGCCTGCGCGAGCCGCACCATTCCCGAAGTTTCTTTTTTCTGAGCTACCTACCTCTTGCCTAGGCTGGTGAACTTGTAACCCGGCCCTTCGTCAGGCGTTTCACAACCTTTCCGGACCCGCTACCTCGTGGACAGGTGCCAATACAGTTATTTCATCAGTATTCCCTTTCTTCTTTGAGAGTTGTGATCACAATCGAGATTCCTTTTGTTGAAGACAGATTTTTATTTTGGCCTTCACTAGCTTTTTCTTTTCAGTTCGCTCTCTCTTTTTACCTAATCCTGTTTTTTTCTTCTCTAATCGCTCCTTGAATCCCTTCAGATATGTTTTACGAGATCTTGAGGTTGTTTGTGATCCTTCGACCCTTTTTCCCGTCGCCCGCGCATTCATGCTTATTGGCTCTCCAGTGTGCTGTATCAGCTTTAGGCAGTTTCTCTGGGGGATTTCCCCCTTTTGGGCGAATAGCCAGGAGGATCTTCGGCCCAGTCCAGCGCCGTGCTGGTACCAGGTCGTGCCCTCCTCTTCACCTCACACCTTCTACTGGATGAACTAAGCATTTTTCCCTTTTCCAGACACCGGGATGTCCACCCCCACCTCCCCCCCTTCGGCGCGGCGTTCTCCACTAGAGGGATTTTCCAGTAGTACTTATTTCTTTTCCCATAGTTACTAGGGCAAACTTTTCCTCCAGAAGGCATCCTGGCTTTTTGTCGACATTGGGACGAAGCGCCCCCGACGGACTTCTGGGCACCTTGCTCTTACCTTTTTGCAGACCTGCTTTTTCTGTTACTTTTTAAGCGGCCCTTTTTGGCGCTGTGCTTCCTCTTTTTTCTATTTCCTTTGATTGCTTGACATGGTTTCCCTTCTTGTGTTAATGAATTCCTGGGACGTATTTATCTGAGGGATGATCTCACTCGATTGTGACCCTTTACCCCCCTCGTGGGCGAGTTCTTGACATTTTAATCAACGACAACCTCTTCTCCCTTCTGAAGGTCTATCTGGCTGAGATTTCGGGATTCTTTTTTTCCTTAAGGTTTGATCTTTGAGCTGGAAGTACCTTTTTCCTTCCCTTTTCCAAGGGCTTTCCTTTTCTTTCTCAACCGGGTGGTACTGGTGTTCCCTCCTCCCTTTGCACTGTTAACAATTTCGGATGTCCCGCTTATTTGGCGGGGTGCAGGAATTTCTTCGAAATTAAAGGGCAGAGACGAAAATAGTCCAAGCCTTTTCCGTTTTTTGAGTCTCCCCCAGTCCGGTTTTTGGTTAATTGCATCTTTTGTTGATTCCTCACTTCAGGGACGCTCTCCTCGGAGGCATCTTGTAAGGTACTTCTGCCATGGACGTTGGTTTTTTAATTCCCTCGCACCACGCCAGCGGGTTTTCATCCTGCTGGCCACGGCTGCGCCCCCGCGTGAGCTTTCAGTCCCTTCCCAGGGTCCATACGGAAGATTTCAGAACGCGTCTTCGTCCTTCCACCTTTCTCTGCCGCTACTCCCTTTGTGCTTATTTCTTCCTTGCGGGCGTCCCACCCCCTTTCTGCCCCGCCTGTTCTTTTTTTTTTGTCGCCGGGTCTTTCAGGAACATTTGAAAGATTCGTTTTCCCTGTGAAGTCTACTTCGCCTACTATTTTCGTCTTCTAAGCCAGCCCTTCCCGTCTGAGGGTGATTTGTCCTTTTACTTCTTCCTGAACCGGACAAAGATGCTCGACGTTTCTTTACCCTCGCCCCCCACACTATTCCTTCTTTCCTTTTACTTGGCTTCTCTTTCCCTGATGGTTCTGGGAACCAGGTGTCTTGGACTTTCTTGGATCCTTCCGAAGCAATGCGTCTTCTTCCTTTTTTGACTGTCCCAGATCGACTTTTTATGCCGGCTCCCCCCCCTCTCCTGGAGACGGCATAAATAGTGGTTGGTCTCCGTATGTTTCATCATTTGAACTCCGCCCTCCCCCCCCTCTTTTGCCGTGTTCCCTCATTTCATGTTTCCCTCTTTTGTCGGATCTTTGTTCCCTTTTATTTTCGTTTTCCATCCTTCATTGAAAATATTCAGTGTCCCCCTCTTTTTATGCATAATGGGTCTTGTCCACAGACCTCTCCCGGCTTTCCTTCCTTTTCCACTTTTCCTCTCGATGGAGCTGCTTTCCGTCCTTTCCAAAACTTTCTCCTCCCCCCCAGGCATTCCACTGCCGGGACGTTTTAGGGAATTTCGATGGACCTGCTGTTGAAGCAAATCGTCCCTCGCCCTGAGGCTCTTTGAACCCGCGACGAAACCCCCCCTGCGTTTTACCTTCCCCCCCCCCCCCCCACGGCGCCTCCATGCCAAAAGAGAGCTTCTCTTACGGTAAATTCGGTCAATGACAGCCTTTCACCCATACCCACTTTTCCTCCCCGCCGCAACTTCTTTCCCCATTTCACCCGACTCCTTTTCATCGTCCGGGGTGGAATCTCAAAAGGTTGGTGGTGGTATCCTTTTTTTTTTTTTTTCAACGCCCAGCACCTGTTTTACCGTCTCCCTCTTTCCCCCGTTTCAATCGCTCTCCCCAGGGTTCTTTTCCCCCAGGGTCTGCGGGTTCTTCCGTACAACCCCAGGTTTCGAAAACCCTCCCTGACTATATTTTCCTTTTTTAGACGGCCTGATCACCGGTGCTAATTCAGTTCCTCTTTCCCTGCTTTCGCCTTTTACCCTTTTCTATCTTCGTTTCGCCAGCGATAGACCCTTTAGCTCATGTCCCTTTCAGACTTGCTCACGTTGCAAGGAGATTCTCCAGCCAAAGCTAATGAGTTTCCCTCTCTTCCTCTAATCAGGAGTTTGCTACACATTTCTGTTTCCCCCTTGTCTGTGCATCCGCATCACGCCCTGACTGGGAACAGACATCTTCCTTCTCCCATTCAAAAAGTACTCGGAGAGAGCTCTCCCCTCCCCTTACTCCCTACTCTGTGTTCCCCCCCCCCCCCCCCCTGTTTTTTCTTCGACTGCAGGTTCGGAGTGCAGCTTTGTCGTACGTCGGGCAGTTCCCTCTTCTTAAAGATCGAGCTCGAAATCAGAGGGCAAAAGTCTTCAGATTGATATAGACCCTTCTTTATTCCTTTCAAGGCCTCTTTCCCCCATATTTCCTTTCCTTTTTACCTTTTCTGTCTCCGCGGGCCCCGGTCCTCTCTCGGCAATCTTTTGGTTTAGATCTTGCGTAGAAAACATGGACCCCCCTTCCCGACGAGTCCTTTCTTTTTTTTATGCTTTCCCCGTCTTTTCCCCTTTTTTTACGATTCTCTCTTTTTCCTGCTTGTACCCTTGATCCCCCCTCATAGTAAGTTTTTTCACCCGACGTCCCAAAAAGCTTTGTTTTTCTTAAGATTCTCTTTGGTTTGTTTTGTTTTTCTCCCCTCCCCCCCCCCCCCCTCCCCCCCCCCCCCATTTTGTTTATCAGTCTTCTCGTTTTTTTAGTAATGTTCTGCTGCAGACTTTAACTTTGAGTTCAGGGTGCCCTTTTCGAGTAGTGAAAAATGGTACTCCCTTCTGAGGTTCTAACTTTCCCATTTTTTTTTCTTGGTGAGTCATGGCCTTTTTTTCGGAGGGTTCCCGAATCTCTTTTTCAGCTGCCTTCCATCCGGAAAGCTTTGGACTGTCCCCTGAAGTGATCCCCTATCAGGTTTTTCTGACAGACACTTCTTCCTTCAGTCTACCAGCTCGCCTGGATTTTTCCGCGATGCAGGCGTCCCTTTTTTGTCAGGTCCAAACAAAGGTATGTTCCCCCTTTCCTATCTTGCACCCCCCCTTCTTTCCTCGCCCCCTGCTGCCGAAAATCCAGTCCCCAGCGCTGTCCCTCTCCCCCTGCCAAAAAGGAATTAGTTTCCCCCCTTTTGCTGGGATGAGACCTAAGGCTGAAGGTTTCTTCCACTCCTGGACCCCAGTTCAATCCTCCTTTGATCCCATTTAGTTGTGACCCCGCATGCCTTCTCCCTCTCTCTTGTCTCCGGTTCGTCCTTGCCCCCGTTGGCACGATTTTGTCGTTGCCTGAGATGGTCCCGCGCACTTCGGTATACCGTCCCCTTTTTAAAGGAGCCCTTCCTTTACCTTCTCCCCTTTCCCGGGGCCGAGTTGTGGGCGTTTGGTGAACTTTGATCCCTTTTCTTTTCCATTTGATCCTCTTCCCCGGGGAGGTCCTCAAGTACCAGAGCATTGACCTTTTGCTTCTCCCGATCCTCGTCTTTTCTTCCTCCTCTCCTTCTCTCCCCAGTTTCTTTTTTCCCTTTTCCCCGCGTCACGGTTTTACCTTTTTTTTATGCCTTCACCATGGCGCGAAACTTAAACGTAGAGGTCCTTCCCCCCTTGCACGGTCCGCCTTGCTGAGTTTCAGCCACTCCCCTCTTTTCCTTTCCGGAAGTACGTCTTGGAAGTAAGCCGTCCAGGACTGCCTTGTCCTTTCCAGTTCTGCTGACGCCGGAGCTGGGGCAAGTTGGCCCTTAAATATCCCGCTTTCTTTTTTTTTCCTACTTTTCCCCCACCTTCCAGACCGTTCCTTCCTTCCCCCTTTTTTTTTTAAGTGTCTCGGCAGTTAACCAACCTTTTTTTCCAGGACTTCTTTTTTTCCAGAGGAGACTCCCCCCCTTTTCCCCGGCTGATGTCTCAACTTGGCAGGGCGGGCCGGGACTTTCCCCAGCCTACCTCAAGGACCACACAGTTTCAGTTTTCACCCTTGTGCTTGAAGAATTTTTTTTTTCCTTTCCCTTCCCAAAGAAGTCTTTTCGCCCGCCAGGGACCACCAGTTTTCGGCAGAAATTTAGACGCTGGTTCCGTCCGCACCTTAGACCCCTCCTCCTACCTTTTCTCGCCATCTCTTCCGTCTCTCCCGGTTTCTTCCCCCTCCTTTTCTTTTTTTTTTTTTTCGGTCCCCTTTCTCACTTCCACGATGGGACTCTCTCCGATCGCGGGCTGCTCTTAGACTTAGATCTTGTAGAAGCTCACGGTTTCCTTGAACTTCTGGCCGTCACCTTTTTGACTCCTCTTTTTTCACACCTTTCTCCCTCGCCGCGGCCGTACGGGTTCAAGCGGAACTGAAAGGTTAGACGCACCGGGCTCCGGTCCGCTGCTTTGGTGGTGGTTTTCCCCACCCTTTTCTGCCCGCCCCTGGCCCCGTCTTATTGACATCCGTTGTTCGCCCCGCCCTTTTCACACACTCCAAGAACACAGGCCACTTACCTACTTCTTTTATCTTTTGCGTTAGTTGTGTCGGTGCGTGAGTTCCTTGCCCCAGTGAGCACGTTACGGGACCTTCGTGTGCTGCGCGACAATTGTTTGTGGCAAGGCACCGCAGGTACATTCTCTCTTCCCAGTTGACGCGAGGTGCCATCTGTTGACGTCCCAACCGACTTCTTCCTTTTTTTTTTTTTTTTTTTTTTTTTTCCCCCCAAAGAGTACGAGGATGGATCGTTAGCCTGATCACGAGTCCGTTCTTCAGGACATCATTCCAGCTCTCCGCGAGTGGCGTTTCTTTCGCTCCTCTTTCTCTCTTTTGTTGTCGAATACGCCTGGCTATGCGATGGGTCGTCGTGCTTTTCTGTTGGTTGTGTCTGTGTACGCTCCTAGTACAGTCGGGACTGTCCCCGTGGCTTTCGTCGCACCTAGGCAAGTAAAAGGAGTGAAGAGGCAGTCGGCACATGTTTGTGTTTGCTGTCTGTTATGTAACATTACGTGCCCTCAACTGTCTGGTCCCCCCCCCCTGGAGGCGACAGATCTCGGGTTGCGTTTGACTCTGGCTGGTTTTCCTCCCTCTCGCCCCTCAAGACACAAGAGTCCTTTTTTTCCTGTTTGATTTCTCTCCTCCTCCCCACCCCCTAACGACGGGATCTAGCTGCCGTCTCGTCCCCCCCCCTGTTGAATGCTTTCGCCAAAATCTTGCTCCGCAATCTCCCTGCGCGTCCTCTCTTTTAACCCCCCTCCCCCTTCCTTCTGACAAGTTCCAGGATTGTCGGTGTACTTACCGTAGTTTTTACCGGATGGCGGGACTTCACAAATCGTTGACCTTCAACTGACTCCTCCCTTTCGGGGAGTTCTCTTCCCAGTCCGGCCTTCGTTCAGGATATAGGGGCTTTCCCTCAGGTGTTTGCTGACGGGAGGCCGATCCTCCTCGTACCTTCCCCTTTCCCTCGTACGACTTTTTTGCAGTGATGCGTATTCTGCCTTTCCCTATCCTTTCTTTCTCGTAGCATCACCTTGGACGAGTGCGATCCGACCAACTTTTTTTCAAGTGCAGCGGGCGTTTGGCGGCTGCACTTTGCGGATTCCGGGCCGAAGTTTCCGGTTCCCTCGCTTTAAACGGGATAGAAAATGGTTCAGTTTTACTTTTCCCGAGTAATGTCACTTTCGTTTGCGACCCGTCGGCTTTTTTTTTCGATTCCCCCTCTTCGCAACGGGAAACTATAACGTTTTTGTTTTTAAGGGAGCTGTGCAGATCCTATTTCCCTGTTTCACTCCTTCTAATCAGTGTCCCTTTTCTTGTTCCGCTTTCCCCCCATCTTGGACCTTGTCTTTGTATCATTCTTTATAGTCATTTCCGACCAAAGCGGGCTGGCATGCAGTGGCCTCCGGCACTTGGGTTCATCCCCTTCCCCCCCTCCCCCTCTTTTTCTCATTGAAATTTGAAAGTTGTCGAATTCGAGTTGCCTGTTGGTGCACGGTGACCCCGCCTTAGGCTACTTGCCGCCGTAGGATATCTTTAGGACGTCTCTTCTGACCAAGAATGATGCTTCGGAGAGTGCCTGAGGCCCTAAATAATACTGTTCTCCCGGGATGTTTCGGGCTGGCGCCGTTCCCCGTGTTTCCTTCATTGCGTATTACAGCTCCCTCCGGACTGTGTGCAGGATAACCTGAGGAGCTTCTCCTCAACCAGGGCTTTTTTTTTACGGTTAAGTGTCACCGGAACCGTCCAGGGGGCTTGCCGGTACGATTTTTTTCTTCCTTCAAAGCCGCCCCACACATCGGGCCCCGTCTTCAATTCCTAACCTTTTACTAGATTCCTTCGGTTGAGGTCTAAGATGCCCCCTGCGACCTAGAGTGGTGCTGGCCTCGACGGTTTCCCCTCCATCCATTCTTAGGGCACGGGGCGAAGATTCCTTTCCCTCTGTACGTTAATGGCCGGCTACTTCCCATTTTTGAGTCCTCTGCGCAGTCAACGTTTTCACTTTTTTGGCTCCCCCTGGGTGCTGCACGAGATATCCCTTTCCCCCCGCTTTGTCATGTGTCCCCCCCTGATTTATTCCCCTCAGTTTGATGTGAGTCTTAGGGTGGCTTGATGGAGTAAGCACTTTTTCTTTTTTTCTTCGGTTTTGCTGATTCTTACTCCTTTTTTTCCATCACGTAACTTCCCTCTGACACTATCCTTTCCCGGCCTCATCTCGTACGTGAATCCGCTCCCGATCAGTTGATTTTCCCAGGCTTTTTTCTTTGCACCCCGACTGCCTTGGCCAAGTGGAGCGTTATTCCGGAGGGACACGTCCTTTTATCTGGCAATCCCCTACGGCCAGTTGAATCTCCGGATTTCCCATGACCTAGCTACCGCGGCAGACCCTGTCCCCGCCGGAATCAGGAAGGGCACCTTACAGTTCAATTTCACGCCCCTTCTTTCCTACTTTACGAAGCGCCTACCGATCACGTACCTTGTTGGACTGCCTCCTCCTGTCTAAAAACCAGTTTCTGGTGTTCTTTTTTTTTGATCACCCCCTCCACAGACTTTTACCCGCGATCGTCTGGACACCGTGCGATCATTCGACCGGGAATGTTTGTTTAGTCAGTTCAAACAAGTGCAGAGGTGCTGGTCGAACAATCCATGATAAGTTTTTTCGTTCCCCATTTTTTCATTTTTTTTCTCTTTCAAGCGTTCGAGCTTCTTGGGACCAGGGATTGATTTCGTCTGCCTTTCTCTGAGACCCTGAGTCCTTCTATGCGATCGCTTTTGTAAGGGATGGTCCGCTGTAGCCCTTCCTTGGGATAAGGACTTTTTTCCAGGAACTGGACTTTCTGCCGATCGCGACAATTGCGGTCGCTGGAGCGTAATTTTTGAGGAGGTGGACCAGATCCTTCTTCATAGGGCTAAGTGGAAACGGCGAAACGGTTGCTTCCCCCCCGAAAGTCAATTTTCCCCTTCCCTCCTCACTTTTTTTTTTGAGCATGTTTGTGCAGAGAGTCGGGGTCGTACTGGCAGCCGCGGTGCCACTTTCTCCCAGAGTACTAGAGATATGAGTCCACGACGGGCGCGTTCTTTTCGGAGATGAGCACCTCCTCCCCCCTTTCAGGAAGTGACTTTGAGTATTAATTCTTTCCTATGGGTTATGTTTCCTCGTTCCTCGAAGGGCCTATTTGCCAGCCCGCAGCTCCCGGCACATGAGATCAGGTGTCCGCGTTAGACCGAACATCATCCATTTTTCAACTTAGGGCTTAGTCAGGTCTTTCCCAAGTTCTCCTCCCTGTCTCCTCAACTTTTAACGCTTCCAGGGCTTTTGACCCTCTGTCCTTGTGTTCCGCAACCCGCATTTTTCTTCGTAAACCGGTAACTGTTGCCGGATCCGCTTGTAGTAAAGGTGGTGGTGTATCTGACCCCACACCCTTTACCTTTTCTCCTGGTCTGCCCCCTTGAGTCGCTTAGCGAGCGCGTTTCCGAATGGCAATCCGAAATTTGCTCCTGTTTGTCCTGTTCTTCTGTCCACTGATTCCGACCCCTTTCAAAGGTACCTATGGTTTGGATAGGGCATTCAATTAGTGGTGTATTCCCTCTTTGGGTGGTTCGTCAGGCTTTGTCAATCTCCTCCGCTTTGCCTGGGTGCCGCCCCATCCTCCTGGCTTTTTCACGGGCCCTTTTGAAGTTGGCAGAAAGCTTCCCGGGAAGTTTCCTTCCGGCAGCATCCCCCCCTCTCTATGTTATTTTTCTGCTTCTTCTCCGTGTAGCTGCTTTCCGTCCCCCCCGATGTTAACCAGGCCGACGACCTGATTTTACCAAGGCAGGTATTTGCGCGCCCAAAAACTCCTCCCGCCCTTTTTCCCCATTCCCCTTTTAGTGCCCTTCTCGTTCCTTAGCGGGTTCCGTATCAGAATTGCAGGCGCCAGGTGGAGTACGCCAGCACAAACGTGACGGTCCAGATGATCACCGCTTTTGTTAGGTCTCGTCCATGGATGTCCCCCCCCCTCTCTTGAGCATCTTGCTCCCCCCCTTTCCCTCAAGCGCATGTGCTTTCTTGTTGAGCACCCTTGAGGACAGCCACCCGTCCCGGCCGGTTCCGGGCGGAAACCACAACGAGGCCGAGCCTTTTTCAACGGTAAGGAGAACGAAGAGGTTGGTTTCGTTTTTGGGTCGTCAATCGTCGGTAGTCTCCTATGCTCTCCTTTTTTGTTCTTAAAGCCGGAACCGTCCAACATCAAGATTCTGGTGAATAGACTTTCTTAGCAAGGCCAATAACGGAGTATCCGTTCATTCGTTCCCCGCTTGTTCCCGTCGACCCTCCCCCTTCCCTCCCAGCCAGGAGGGACCTCAGCTTATGATGGACCTCCCGTGCCCCCCTCTTGAATAGAGGATTTCAGATTCCTTTTCTTTTCCTCTCCTCCCCTTCTTGCGCTCAGGTCAGCGCGTGCCGGTCACCTTTGAACCTTAATTTGCGCGTAGGAAAGGTTGGACAGGCCTGGAAAGATAATTGTCGACTGACCAACGTGCCAGGGCTGACACGGCTTCCACCTCTTTACCCCTTCTCTTTCAGTCCCCCCCCCCGGTTAGTACCCTATGAACGAGCCCAAGTACTGCCTGGCTTGCAGTAAAGGATGAGTTCATCTTGAAAAGAGGTCGTAAGTTTCCTCCGGAATTCACTTGCCCCCCCGTTCCCCTTTCCCTCACTTTTTTCATCTTGAAAAGCCCTCCTTTCGCAAGGGACCCCGGTTACGCGTGAAGTGAAGTAAAAAAAGGAGATATTCCCCCTTTAGCTTCCCGCCAAATTATCCCTCTTCTCGGACGACCTTTCCTCAGATTGCCTCCCGGTTCATTTTCCCGGTCCGCCCCCTGAATCCCCCCCGGAGTTTCTTGAGTACACTTTTTCGAAATTCGGGACCACGATATTGGAGTAATCCGGCATCCTCTTTTTCTCCATAATCCAGCGCCGCTAGTTATTTACAAGCTCCCGTTGCATGTTTCTCGGTTTTTCCAGGAAACACCCTGCGTCATTGCTTCCCCCCATACGCCGAACAGAACAAAGAACTTTTAACCGCTGCCGCCGTTGCCGGTTACGGGGGCAATCTAACACCGCCGGTTCTCCATATAAGCGTAACCCCCCCCGTGTGACCCGCTTCCCGGAGGGGAGGCTAGTTCAACCGTCCCGCGATGGCAAGGAGTTTGAGCATTCATCGTTTGGTTGGACAGCATCCTATTGTTCTTCCCCTCTCCTTCTTCCTCCCGGCGATTTAAACTTGACCGACGAGCAGAGGGGCGAGTGAGAAGACTGAAGGGTTTTGGGAGCGAGACTCCTGACTGAAACTATTTTTGTTTTTTTTGTGTTGGGCCTGCGCGAGCCCGCGCTTCCGTGACCTTGGCGCTGTCTTTCCCTTTCATCTTTGCGCGGACGGTTCCCTCAACTGCCCCCCCCTTTTTCCCCCATGCTCGCCTAGGCGCCCACACCAAGATGTAGGAGCCTCAGGTTCCCTTTTTCAGGCCATCTCAGGGAGGACGGTGTTTCGCGTAGGATCACGAACAAGGCTAGCTCAGAATCTCTCTTTCCGATCCTTTTAAGAGGCGGCCCTCATCCTTCTTTGTC
>Ga0179593_1728018_pt1 | contig 21211 bp, 27 predicted proteins | sample CZODoug2_1_08_16_FD_185931 | JGI IMG/M metagenome (GOLD analysis project Ga0179593, IMG submission 185931) | Vadose zone soil fungal communities from Angelo Coast Range Reserve, California, USA - CZODoug2_1_08_16fungal (PacBio error correction) | ecosystem: Environmental > Terrestrial > Soil >... | reverse complement strand
ACATCTTTCTGCCAGTGTCAGGGCGTCCCCTTGTTCCCCAGTGACCGGTTTGACTTTCCCCCATGAAGGGAAGTTTTTCTCAAGGTTTTTTCTGCCCCTTTTTTTTTTGCCGAATCCGCTTCCACAAGTGCCCGATCTATCGCGCAGACCGATCTTCCCGCCCTCTTTCCCCCAACCGCATCCTTGAACGGGCAAGCTCTTCTCGAAGAAATTCCTCACTTCCCTTTCTCTCTCCACTCGCCCATTTTAAGTGTTCCTTCTTTGAGAAAGAATTAGGTGTCTAATTTAGACGGTCGCTCCTCCCGGGGCAGACATGCCCTGGACGTCCCCCCCCCGGCAGACTTTCTATCTTCTCCGAGATTGGTACACCGAGGTCCATCTATGTAAAACACTCACCCTCCTGCGCAAGGCAGCTTCCGTTACCTCATTTTTTCTCCTGAAGCGTTCGGTACCATTAGAAACTGCTCCGCCGAACCTAACCGTCCCTTCACCCGCGCCCTTGAATTTCCCCCCCTTACGGGTTCCCTGCGATATCCTCCTCGTCGTTCTCACTCGGCGTCCTCCACCGCCGGCTTGCGCAACTCCCCCCTTTTCTCCCCTCACGGGCGTTTTCATCCTTGCCCCCCCTTTTCACTTTTTTTTTCCCGTCGGCCAGACGTAACGTTCTCCGACAACATTTCCCCTTCCTTTTACCGTCTGCTGAACCTGTCCTTCCTTCTTTGAATTTCTCTTGCTTTCCGACTCCCCACCCTTCGCCGCTCCAGTCCCCCCCTCCGGCCTTGCCCCGAACGGATCCAGTGAATTATTTTTTACCGTCTTTTTTTTGCACGGATATTTTTTCCCCAAAATTTTTTCTCCACCCCCTTTTTTTTCCCCCGAAGTCGTCGTCCCCCATCTTTCCTAAGCCTAAGTTGTTTTTCTCTCTTCCCTACATTTTCGGAAAAGCAACCTCCCTTTTTTCCTTCCCTTGCCAGCCGGTTTCTTTTTCTGAACCAAATACTCCCCCCGTTCTTAATATCACTGGAGCCGTTTCCTTCTCTTCGGCTGTTTATGTGGGGAGTTTCATGCTTTTTTCCCTCTTTTAATACTGCCTCCCAGCAAGGATTCCCAGTTCCGCTTTCGTTCAAGAGATTGGCGTCTTTATTTTTCTCTGAGAGGACTCCGAGGTCCTTTCCGACTTTCCCAACCCGCCTGGACCTTTTAGGTCTCTCCCAAAAGATTTAGGTTTGAGGATATAAACCGCCCCGTGGCGTTCCCCCCTGTAGCGATTGCCGCCTCTTTTCTCGAGTGTAAGAACCTCCCTGCGCGCAATGAGTATGCGTGCATAGGGTAACCCCCCTTTTTTTTTTTTCTTCCCATAAATGATTTCCTGGCCACTTTTTTCCTGCCTTTTTTTTTTTTCGTTTCTTTTTTTCAGGTGTAGCAGACTGCCCTTGTTACGAACGCGTTTCCTTTTTCACACCCCCAGTCCCACCTTTCCGGTACTTCCCCCTTATCGCGATACCCCTCCTCTTTTTTCATGCGATTTACTTTGCCGATGACCAATTCTTCCCCGAGAGACCTCACCCTCGGCGCCCCCGTCTGGTAAACGTCTTCCGTGTCGCCCCATTCCTTCTCGATAATCACCGACTTTTCGCAACGGTCTTGTCCCTTGCATCGCTATTGGATCGCCTCTCTTGTCTGCCTGATTCCAGACTGCTTTCCCCAAACAGATCGGTTTGAAAGGCTTTGCATTCCCCGTGGACCCCCACTTGTTAAAGGGATTTCCTCTCTAGAGCATTTCTTGGGTCTTTTGGTGCCTCCTTTTCCCCTTCGAAAACTTTCCTCCAACCGGTCGAAACATTCCTCCTTCTGCCCGCTCCCCCCTCCCCAACTTCTTTAACGCCGCTTTCCGGACCTTCCAGGTCCCCCTCTTAGGATGGTAGGTTCGTTCTCCCCCCCTCTGATTGACGACCCATCAATTTAAACTGTTTCAATGACTCTTCTCCTTTGTATCAGGATTCTTCTTCCTTTCTGCCTCCCCAACATGGTTCACCCAAACACTTTATTTAACTACCTTTTCCTTCTCCAACAAAACCCCCTCTCCCTTGGCCCACTCCCATTCCTACAAGTTTTCGACCCCTTTGTCCCCTATAGCCAACGTTCTAGCTTAAGACTGGCAGAATTCCCTCCCCCTTTTGCCCCCCAGGAAGAAGGGGCCCCTTCTTTTTGAGGGATTTTGACTTTTTCCTGCGTGCTGTTTTTTCCGGTTTCCTCCCCGATAGAAATTCCTGAGCTTCTTTTTGCTTTATCGTCCAAGTACAAAAGACAACCTCCCGGGCTGGCGCCAGCTCTTCCTACACTCGCTGAAGGCTCCACTGTATTTCTCCCCCCCTGTTTTTTTTAACCACTTAACTCCCCCCCCCCCCCCCCCCCAAATTTCCTTCCACCTTTGGCTACAGGTTAGTACAGTCCCTTCTTTCCCCGCCAAGTTTTCCGAGTTTTTTCCTGACTCTTCCCTGCCCCTGTTTTCTTTTGAAGCACGCTGCCCTGTTTTTTTCGCGGAGCAAGGAGAAGTCTCCCTTTCCTTCTCATGCTATTTTCAAGAATTCGGACTGCTTCCCTACACAACCTCCCCCTTCCTTATCTTTTTCGCTCGTCTCGATCCCCATTACGCGTCCTCTCCCCAGTTCTGTCTGGTTTTCTGCTGACACAAGGATCCCTCGTGGCGCGGCGCCTTTCTTAAAAGCGCCTCAAATCATGGCTTAAGAAAGGGAGTGGACATCTCTTTCATCTCCGTTGTTGTGTTGATTCTCCCCGCCATTTATTTCGCACTGCTTGCGAAATGGGCCAAGTTTTTTTCTTTTCTTTCCGTCTTCACCGTCCTTTTCCCCCCAAGCGTTTGTCAGCAGTCCTCCCCACTGGTCGAGGAGCGTCTTGGATCGCAGACGAGGCGCGACTCCCATCTCTGGGTCGAGAAGATATTTTTCTCTTCTTCTTACATTCTTCGCTTTCTACTTCCTTCCCCCGCAGTCCTTTCTTCACTCTTTTGCATTTATAGTCAGGCCCCCCCGATGTTCTGGGCATCCGGCTTCTTCCTTTGAATTGTTACGTTTCGCTGTTACCACAACCCTTTCTTAATTTCGAAGTTGTTTTTTGTGCGGACTCTTCTCCCCTTCCTCCTATCTGGCTTCAGCGCGTCTTTCTGCGCTGGCGGCCAGCACGTTTCTTTTCTTTTGGGGAGTGACTTCTACAAAAGAACCAGACCTTTCCTCTTTCTATTTTCGCTGAATCTTCAAAGGGCCCTTTCCCTTGCACTGAACTTCGGCCCCTTAATCCCTACTTCTGTTGCCCCCCCCTTGATTGTGGGCAAAGTATTCTTTTTGCCAGTCTCGACGCACCGGGGGATATCTTTTTTTTCTCCCCCCCCTCCCCCCTGAGTGCCTGCTCTTTTTGCTGAAGAGATCTTTGATTTTGGGGGGTCCTCGATTTCACCATTTAGTCCCCCCCGTGGATCCCCGTTGGTCTTTTCGACAGTTAGAAAGCACATGGTCTCCGGCGCCAAACGCTTCCTCCCACTTTCCCCCGGGGAGAACGTTTTCAATCCTTGGCGGGGTCTCCCCCCCTCCCCCCTCCCAGACATTTTCGTCCCAGCTTTTGGCGAAGGTTTTCTCCCAAAGAAAATTTCCTTCCCGCCGGCTCTTTTTTTTTTTCCAGTTGTCTTTGCCCGCTCTCCCCACACCTTCCAATGCCCTATCGCGCATCCCCCCCCCCACTCTCTCCGATGTCCACTGGAAGCCCCCCTTCGGAAACTTCTTTTCCGGGCTTTCCTGATATTTTATCCCTGAAATCGGTGCAGCGAGACCCTCATACCCCTTTCTCCCCTTTCTTTTTTTAGGTCCCCTTGCGAACTCCTTATTTAGGGAGAGAATAACAGCGGACGATCATTGCGTTTGCCAGCCCGTGTTTTTTTCCCCCTCTTTTTGTGACTCCTTTCTCTCTTGGTCTTTTCATGCCTCTTTCAAACAATCAAACCTCGCCGCGCAAGGCAGAGCTTTGGTCCCTTAAAGTCACCTTTTCCCCCCCCCCCCTTTTGTGATTTGTGTCAAGCGTTAGTCTCTTCTCACTTCTCCTCTTCACTAAAAGGTCTCCCCACCGCGCCGTTCCCCCTTCTGAATATTTATTGGGAGAACCCTTCCCTTTTTTCAACTCTTCTTTTTTATTGTAGCCTCGGCTCTCCCCCCTTCCTTCGGCGCAAACTTTCCCTCCATTGTCCGCAAGCAACGTTGGTTATACCCGCTCAATCTTTGAAATTTCTTTCCCCAATGCCAGGTTTTCGTTCTTGAAATTTTCACTTACCCCCCACCCCCCCCCCAATCTCGTGAACTTCTTCAAACCTTGTCCAGTCATTGCTTCCATTGTCCGGTAGTGATTCCTTTCTGGACCACTGCGCCGCTCCCTACAATAAGGCATAACTTGCTCCAGTGAATTATTACGTACCGTCGCTGCCGGATCTGTGGTTAGCAAGCCCCCCCCCTGTCCTTCACACCCTTTTTCGCATGGCGGTCCTTCTAGTCGCATCTCTCTTTTCCCTCCATCCTTGGTTGGTGCAGCCTCTCTTGCTTTTGTTCTTTTTGGACTCCTGTTTTTTTTGGTTAGTACTTTAAGCCGGTCCCCTTTGTAGTTTTGGTTCTTGTGTTTTGGGTACAATAGGAATGACCACCTTCGGTACCGTAATAATTCCCCTTTGTCCTTCTAGGCCTCTTTGGCTTCTTTTGAGCGGAGCCTGGTTCTTTTCCGATACGGTCCTCCCTAATGTTCCCCGTTTACAATTTCCTCTTTCGATTGGCGAGCCGGTTTTTGAGACGTTACGAGGACTCTGGACCTACTTGCCGTCTCCAAACCCCTCCCCCTTTTGAAAGTCCTTTGGAGCTTCCCCGCTTGAGGACGTGTTCCCCTCCCTTGATCGATTTTGCGCGACGCCCTGTGCGCGCCAGAGGTTCTTGAGACCGAGCGACAATGAGGATTCCCTCTTCTTATTGTTCTAACCCCCCCTGTTTGCACTTTCTTGGTTGAATGCTTTTTTTTTCTTTTCGGAGCAGTTTCTTTCCCCCCCAATGGTTCCTTTTCCCTGGCTTTTCAAAGGTCCTTCCGTCCCCCCTCCAGCGAGAACCGTTCGATGTTTAATGGCCGATTTTTCTGACACCCCCCCCCCGCGGCCGGTTTTTTTTTTTGATCCCCCTCGGGGATGGGCTGGCCCACTCCTTTTCCGGTCGCCGCTCCTCCTAAACCCATTCGTTCGCCCTGGACACTTGCCCCTCGCATATTGGATTCCTTCTTCGTTTTCGCCAAAGATTTCGGAATTGCTTTTCTCCCCTCAGCTGGAACTTTTTTCCCGGTTTCTTCTCCCAGGTGGAAATCCCTTGAAAGGGTATTGCGCCCAGATAGCTTTTTCCCTTTGCCTTGTGTTTTTAAGAGGATAGTTCCCCCACGGGCTGCAGCCCCCGTCGAACAGGACCTTTCGGATTGCACGATCCCTTTGACCTTTCCCCCAAACCTGGAGCCTCAGAACGCTATCCCCGGGACACCTTTTTTTTCGTGTATTCCCGCCGGTGAAAACTTTGACAAATTGACCCCCTGTTTCCATGCAGGCCCTCCCCCCTTGGCTACCCCCCCCCACTCTCCTGGCTTCGCACCTGGTTCACACCCCCGATCCCACTTTTCTTTCCCTCCCTGTTCCCTCCTCCCAACCCCGCCTTGACTCCCTTTCAGAGGCACCTCCCATCCCGACACTCGTGTGCCATAAGGTGATTCCCTCTTTCACAACATTAAGCAACACGGTTCCTTCTCCTCCTGTTTCCCTCTTTCCTTTTTCCCACTTTCATCCGTATCTCTTTGCCGAAAGTTTTGCATGGCGTTCTGGAATCCCCCCTTTTCCCCCCCATTTGAAGTCGAATATATTCGCGACTCTCTTAGGTTTTTTTTTTTCGTTCCCACACCCGCATTTCGACAGCGACAGAACAGCCCCTCCTCCCGAGCACCTTCCCCGGCCCCGGCGACAAAATTCATCCTTCCCTCCACAACCACCCCCCCCCCACCCCCTTCCATTTTTTACAGGTCGGTACAGATTTCAAGTAGACTTCCCCCCCCGCCGTGGATGCCGAGACTTTTTTGGTTTCCCCAGGCCCTTCGCACGCTCCTCCTTTTGCGCGGAGCAAGTAGTCTCCACTGTCGGCGATTTCCTTCATCACGAATTCGGAAGGGCAGCTCTCCCCCTCTCTTACCTTTTTTTCGCTCGTCTTCTCTCCCCCTCTTACTCCTCGACCAGTGCTTCTGCTGACAACAGGAGTCCCCCCCTTTGGCTTTTGATCTTTTAGACGCGTGAAAGCGCTCCTTACCTGTCCACTTTCGCAACGCATTCTTATGGAACCTTTTTTTTTGCTTATCTTCCTTGAAGTTCCATGATTTGCTGAACTTTCCTTCTCTTCGGACGGCTTTCCCTCCCCCCTCTCCCACGTCTTCTCATTGTGTCAGAAGTTTGCAACCCTCCCCCGCACTGGTCCTTCTTTCTTTTGGGGACTTCCCTCAGCTCCTTTTCGGTAAGAGCTTCCCCTCCTGGCTTACGAATTTTTCTCACGCGCCGCCGTGCCTCCTCCGTGATCCGCTGACCCTTTTTCCTCCCTTTCACTTAGCCACGCATTGCCTTTCCCTTGACAACCCGAGGTTCCCCTCCGGCTTGGCGACGGCTAATTGTCTTCCTCCTCCCCCTGTACCCCCACCCTTCTTGAACGCGAAGTGGTTCCTTCCTTTTTTGTTACCGGCCTTTCAGAGGCTCTTCAAGCGCTTTCTCGATGGAGACAAGTCCTTTGTCTTTGTGGGAAGTGGCCTCCCCCTCACCACCACTCTCCTTCAAGCATTTATATCGCCTCTCTTGAACCACGGCCAATTTCCTTCCCGTTTTCACGACAGGCCCCCCCCTCCTCCACAAATTCCCTCCTACTTCCCCCCCCCTTCGTCCCCTTTTCCCCGTATCTGATTATTCCCTCCCTTTATCTCCGCCCTTTGTGGCTATAGTTTTTCCATCTTTCATCCCCTTAGGCCTTTTTTTTTTTTCTTTCTTGCTTTTTCTCCCGAGGATCGGAACGGCTTGGGAAGATTTTTAACTTTATTGAAAAGAAAAGTTCTTTTTTTACCCAGGTGGCTTTCTAGCTGGAGAAGAATCAATGATGCCAAAGCTGCCTTTTCAACATGTCCATTGTGGACAATTTTTTTCCCCCCCCATCTTTTTTTCTTTTCATGAAACTCTCCGGAGTTTACCTTTGGTCGTAAAAGCCGTCGCCGGCGCGGTTTAAAGGGTCCCACAACCCCAGAAGCGGGCAGCAGGTTTTTTTTTCCCTGTTCCTGTTTTTTTCAGCCCGTCTTTCCCTATCCTTTCCACCAAAAGTCCCCCCCCTCTCTAATCGCGAGATCCCCCCTTTTCCCGATCGCACTGGAAGCAAAGTGGCCCTCAACAGATTTTTAAGTTTTTCTCTGAGCTTAAGAACGTTGCGAGAGCCCCTATCTTTAATTCCCCCCCCCTCTTTGTCTCTTTTTTTTTTTTTTTTTTAACTGGTCACATCAAAGTTGAGCCTAATTAGGTAAATTCCGGAGATCCCCATTTGACCCCTCGTTGGACTCTGCAAGCCCCTTCTCTTCTCCGATTTCTCTCGATAAGGTCCTTGGTCCATTCGCCCTGTGCCTTCCACAATTCTCCGGCCAAGCAGCTTTTCCTCAGTAACAGGTTGGGAATTTGTTTAGACCCTTCTCCCCTCCGTTCTATTGCAGGAGAAAATGATCCTTGAACCCCCCCTTCCCCCCTTCAAACTCTTTTTTTCCACTGTATCCCCCTTCCCTTTTTAGAAACTATGAAACCTGCCTCTCCTTGTCGCGATCTTTTTTCTACCCCCCTACCTGCGCGCCCCAAGTTTGGTTTTTTCCCACCATGTCCATTGTACGACTCGGGCGTTTCTCTCCCCTTTCCCTCAATCTTTGACAATTTTTCCCCCCCGCATTTCACTTCGTCTTTTCCCGGCCACCCGTTTTACAACCTGCTCGCCCATTTTCCCCGGAACGATGAACCTTTGTCCCTCTGGAATCGTCAGTATTGAGGCTTACCGACTTCAACCCCCCTTCCACAGGGAGAAGCTCCCCCTCCCTCCGGACTTCCTTCCAAGTGAAGCCCCCCTTTCACGTCTATGTTTGTTTCCGCACCCCCCGTTTCAGGCTTCACTCCTCCCACCCTTTTTTCCGTATTGGAGTTCGTTTTTCTCGTCGCCTCTCTTTTCCCTACTTAGCGCAGTTCGACGATTTCCTCCGCCAATTCGCCACCGTTTTTGGTTTTTCTTTGACGCCGGACGTTTTTTTCTTTTTCTTGCTGAACCCCCTCCCCTTCCGGTACAGTAACCTTCTGGAGCCGTGTCGTAGAGGCTCTTTGATTTGGGGCCTAGGCGCCTGTGGGAGTTTCTTTCCTTCCGCTCAATACTTTTTCCCTTCCTGGACCAAGAGATTTTCTACCTTGTAGGGGACGTTACGAGGTCATTTTTTTTTGGCCGCCTGCCGTCACCCGAATTGTCCCCCCTGAAGGAGATCCCCTCGTCACCCAGCCTTGATGAGGAAAAGTGTCTTTTTGCGGCCCTCTGCTTGTGGGAGAGACCTCCTCACCCTACGCCCACGGAGGTTCTTTACCCTTTCAGGGTTCACTAAATGAACTCCTCAGTCCAACCCACCCCCAACTGGCTCCCTTTTTTGAGCCTTGTTCTTCTAGCCCAAGGTCCTACGCGTATATTAACACCACCCTTGCATGGTACTCCCCCCTTACCCCCTTTTTGCCGTGCTTCGCATGCCTTACATGCGATTTCCCCTCGAATGACCCCCCTTCGATTCCCGGCCTCGAGACACCCCTGGCGACGCGCCGGTTCTGTGCAAATTTCAGGGTCTCCCCTATTAATCTCTCAATTCACCGAATTCTGCCCGTATGGACCCCCCCTCGACATTGAGAGAATAAGGGTATGAGAGTCCCCCCCCCGACCAGACTCTGTGGCAAGTAAACCCTGCGGTTTTTCCCTTCTTTGTCCAGTGTGGGAATACGCTCCCTTGAGACCCATTGTGGTTGGTTGCGGATAGGGCCCCGAAAACGGGATCCTCCATCCAACTGTCCCCTGTACCTGGCATCCCGACCTTTCCAACCCTTTGCCTTTCAGAAAGAAGCGTTGAAGCCCCTTTTCACGGTCTCACGGAGGCCTTAGTTTAGTCCGCCTTCCGACTTGAAGAACCTCAAAATCCTTTTTTGAAAGTTCGAAGGGCTCCAGTGATTCTGGAGAGAGGGATCTGAATGACCCCTCGGTTAACCCCCCCCCCCCCCGACTCCCTTTCTTTAATCCCCCTCCTATACCCCCCAAATCCCGATCCTCGGCACCCCCCAGCCCCAGTTCCAGGCAATCCGAAACTTTTTTCCCAGTTGTCCTCTTTTTAAACCTATCCCCTCGTATAGATAAGACTTTCGGGCCCTCCTCCACTTCACCCCACGACGAAGGGGTTTCCCAGACTCGCAGACTTTCGGAGCGAAACTTTTTGGGAAGCTTCGAATCTTTCGCGATACTCAGGCCTGCATGAGCTGTTTCTTTCTTTTTTCCGTCCCCCCCCCACAAGCCTTTTCACGCGCAGACCCTTCCCCAGACGATTGACCTCCGAAGCAACTCGTCTCCCCTTCGACACACCATTATAGGGTAGCACACCCCCTCACCAATTTTTTTTTTTCCCAGTTGACTAAGTAGCGGCGGCCCCAGCCGTTGCCGAGACACCTCGGGTTCTGACGATTACATGCCATGGTGCTCTGAAGGCACGCTGCATTCCTTTCCTCAAGGTCCTTCAGTCTCGTTTCGAATCGGTCATAGCCAGCACCAGATTACCTCGTACCGAATTTTAGGCGCGCGATCGTCTCGCGCCGTGCTGGCGTTTGTTCTGCGACACCCCTTCTACCCTCCCCCTTTTTCTTGGAGCGTAGGATCTTTATTGTGTTTTTTTTCCTGGCCCTTCCCCTCCCCGCAGCAATGGATTGGCCTTTTCATCCTACTCAGTTTTTTTGTCGAGTCCCACTACATTCTTTTGTTCAGCTTTTTGACCTGTTCAAGGAGTATTATTCTTTCCTCTCTTACTCCCTCCCCTTTCTCTCCTTGTGTCCATTTTCTGGTCGAGGACGCTCGTGTTTGGTCCCTTTGACGAAGAGAGCTAGATCCTGGACGAGGTAAGTCTTTTTTTGGAGCTGATTAATATCCTCCGCCGACCCTATACTTTCAATCAGCGTGCATTAAAATCTCCCTTGGGCATTTATATTAAGGGAACTATTTTCTCGAATCCTTCTGGAAGGACTACTTGATTCCCCTCCCCCCCAAGGAGCCCTCTTTGGTGAATTACACGGATGAATTCGCCGACGGCTCCCTTTCGGCTTCAATCGGTTTTCTGCTTTTTTCCCGCACGATGCTTTTTTTTTTTTCAGTGGACGATCCCCCTGCCCTATTCGACCTTTTTAAAGTCAGTTTTCCCCTCACGCCAGCAAGGACTTCGGCAGCACACCTCCCTACTTCTGGGCACCTTCGTCCTTTACAGTATTCTGTTATGCCTACGCTTTCTTTTTTCCCTCTGGGCATCCTCTAGTGTCGGATGGTTTTCTTCTGGCGCTGGGGAGTTCCTCTCTTCCGATGTTGGGTCAGGATGGAAAACTCTTCCCCCCTTTCAAAAGTTCCCCCGTTTTTTCTTTTCTCAGCGCAATGGCTCCAAATGGCGCACCAAAACAGATGCATCCCTGTTCATGTGGCCGTTTTTCACTAGTGGCCCTCTACTACCTCGGAGGAACCGTGTCATGGGTTTTATCGGCGTCGAATTTCTGTTTGACAAGGAAAGGAAAAGGGAGCGGTGCGGCCCCCTGTTAGTTTTTTCGAAGGGGCCCCCCCGCTTCTGCCACACCACCCTGCAAAGCTCCTCGCCCTAACATTCAGCGTCCTTTGAAGCTTTGCCCCGTTCGTGGTGACTTAAGCTTATGGGCTTTTAGCAATTCCGAAATCTTTCGCTAGACTTGCATAATTATCCCCCAATATGCGTTTCACGTGTTTCCGTTGCCCTTCCCCCCCTCGGTGCCTTTAACTCTCGATTAATAACAGCGGCGACCAGTTGTCCGTTTGGAACCGGACGCGCGACGTATTTTCCCCTCTCCGTGTGAACTGGGGGAACTCGCATGTCCCCACAATCATTTCTCTGTTATCGCAGGAGCTTTGTACGTGCAGCCCGGCCCTAATTTTTTCTGGAGACGTTTCGTACAATTTTGACTAAAGACTCCCCCTGCTTTTTCCCACCCTACCTCAACCGCCGCTTTGAAATTGAGGCTTTTTCTTTGGAGAACCATTCCTATGGTGTCGCGATCCCCCTTACAATAGGTCTCTTCCAGACGGAGTTTCCTTGTGACTCAAAATAGATACCTTGCCCCGTCTTTTATACCCCCATACTTTGCAACCCTCAAAATGCGAGGTTCCCAGGGGACGGCCAGGTTTTCTGCAGACCGTCCTTTTTCCCGTTCCCCTCCCACCTGCTCTCCTCTTGAAAGGAACTTTTTGAAACTGTCCATTCCTGTTGACCCCTCGATTGAGGATGAACTCCCCCCCTCACAGGCTCCTCCCCTCCTACACACTTTTTAATTATTAACGTTCTTCATTGGACACGGTTTTTTTTGTTCATCTCAACACCCCTCCCCTGATTCCCCCCCCCCCCTCGAATTGGGTTAAGGTACTTTTTTTTTTTTGGTTCCCCTTTTTTTTGAGCCGCTTCCGGAACCGCCCCCCCCTCCCTGAAAACCGTTTTGTTTTGAAGCCGGACGATTTGTATGTGAGGGCTTGAACCACTCTTTCCTCGACCACTGGGAAACCCTGTCGTTTAGTCTGGCTGTATGCTGGGGGTCTCGCTTTTGGATGGTGTCTGTCGGCTCCCCCAGCAAGGTACTGGACAACGGTCAGCTTTCCTTTCCCTTTTTTTCTAGCAGGTTTAGGATTTGTAGGCCGACGCCGTCCACCAGCAGTGACCCTGCCTTTTGAGATTGATTCAACGATCGGACGGTCTTTAATAAACCTTGCGGCCACTTTTCGAGTTTATTTTGGCCGCCGACGTATTTTGCGAGCCTCTCAGACACCCAATGAGGTGATCCGTTCCTGTGGAACACGGTGAAGTTTCCCCTTCCATGAATTCCTCGCTGAAGTTTTCGATTTGATGCCTTTAGGCGGGGCCACCCCGAACGCAGTATCTTTATCCCCACACAACATTCCCAATGTGCGCTCAGTACAAACTCTTCCCCCCCCCCGCTGATAAAAATCTTAATTTGCTTTTTTTTCCTTCCTTCATCCTTTCACCCTTTCCCGGTCTCGAGATAACCCGGTCGTCCGCGGCCGGGGCTGTTCAAAGTAAAATGCTTCTTTTTCCTTCTCTCTCCTTCCGAATTCCAGCAACTTTCTCCCCCTTGCCCTCTATATTTTGATTGAGAGTCTTTTTCTCAAACGTCCGATCCATTTTCTGCGACCGTCACGAGGCGGTTTCTTTCTGCGTCTTTAAGGTGGATCCAGGGTAACGATAGAGCATTGTGTGTGGCATCGGACTTTTGGCCCCCCTCCTTTCCAACTGTTCGCTCACTTGATCAGGCTTTTCTCCTTTCCTTTGACAGTTCACCCGGCGCCTGGAAAGCCTTACCCCCGCCCTCTCGGTCCCCCGCCGCCTCTACGAACTTTCTTCACATTCCTTTTCCTGCAGGTTGCAGCCTTGTTTCCATTGGCTTCAGAAATTAGCGCTTTTCTTTCGCGCCAAGACTCCCTAAAGTGTTCCTCCCCCCCCCTTTCCCTATCCTCGGCCCCCCCAGCGCCCGGAGTGACAGACCCCCCCCTCTTTTTCCTACCCCCGAGCCAAACGGGCTAAGCCTGGGCAGACTTTGCCCACAAGGTACTCGGTTTCCCAGTCCTGATGAGGATTTGGATTCCCTGCCTGGATTCCGGAACTTCTGGTTCGAATCCTTTTGATAGCAATTATGCATTCTTGCTGAGTTCTTTTCCGTTACCCCCCCCCAAGAACCATGGCCGTGATGGTCCTTTCCTTTTCCACAGCTCCCACTCTCCCCCCCGGCGGCGACACCTATGAAGGTCGAACCCCCACTTAACGTCACCCTTCTCGGTCAATCCCATGGTACAGGTAGTACCTATTTTCATCTCCGTTCGCCTCCCGAGACCCTTTTTTTTTCTAAATGCCTTGTTTTTGATGTTGAGCCAGATTCCTTCCCTTTTTTCGCGGTAGCAATGTCTGTCGCCCTGTCGTCCTGAAGTGAAGCGTAATATTTCCCCCCCCTCCAGGCGCCGAAAATCATCTCCTTCCAGAGGCGCTGAGGAGCGCGCTCTTTTTCCCGAGCGCTTTTTTTTTTCTGTTTCCCCCCCCTTTTTTCCGTGGCGATTTTTGTAGGAGACGGTGAATGCACGGCGTCCGCAAGATAATCCTGGACAATTTCCCCACAGCCTTGAACTGCTGAACTTGAGTGGACAATCTCTCCTTGCTGTTGTTTTCCCCTCCCACTTCCTGAGTATCTTGGAGTCCTCATTACGCCCACCTCGGTCTTCTCCTTTGTTGTAAGGCTCCCCCCGCCCACCGTGAGGAGCGATCGTGGCTTTCTTCGCCCCGCCGATCTTCTCTTGTAAGACTTGTCTTAAGAATTCTTCGTCTTTCGAAGAAAGTTGATGACTTCTTTGCTCCGCGAAAATTTCCTGCACGCCCGCGTGATTAACATCAGCAATCAATGGCCCTCCCTTTTCAAACCTTTCCTTTTCTTTTCTCTTTCTTTTCTACGACCTGTACCCCGGAGACCCCGCGCAGTTTCTTGGTGAGTAAGTGGGTGGAAACTCATGAATTTGTGCGTCCTGTCTTGCTAGGGTTTTTTTCTGTTACTTGCCAGCAAGCTGTGTGGACGTGTCCTCCCTCCCAAGCAGATATTCGCATTTATGCGTTATTAGAACCGGCCTTGTCAATTTTCCATAAAGGTTCTCCCCTGCATCCCTACTTCTTTGTGAGTAATGGGTGGGCCCCATTATCTGGATTATAAAGGCTTATAGACGCCGGTGGTTTTTCCACCCCCTTCTTCCCTGGCGGATTTCCTCTGGCGCTGGTGGTGCTCTGGACAGGATTTTTGGAGAGATGGAAAAACCCCTTTTAACCGTTAAACAGTTTTTTTTCCAGAGAGACACGCATGAGAAGAACGTAGCAGGATGAAAAGCTTCAGACAACCTGTGTTTTTTGTTTTCGTCCCCGGGGGAGGAACACACTACCCAGCCCGGATGGTCCCGTGTTACGGGTCTCTTCCCCGGCGTTTAGAGAACTTCAGGGGCGCGGCATATACAAGGGCTGTTCAGGGGCTGCAGTTTTTTCGAGGGGCCCGCTCCTCTTTCCAACTTTTCCCCGGGCAGATCGCTTCCTGGAAGCAAATCCTGGCCGCAGCATGTGGTGACCCCCCCCCCCCCCCCCCCCCCCCCCCCCCCCCCCCCCCCCCCCCCCCCCCCCCCCCCCCCCCCCCCCCCCCCCCCCCCCCCCCCCCCCCCCCGGCCATCTTCTGGACTGTATCAATTCAGAATCGCGTTTTCGGAAACTCCCCCTTCTCTCTGGGACCTTTTAGTTGCGAACGTCGGTTGAATCTCGATTATCCCAGCGGAGACCTGCATGACGTTCCCGCTCTGCGCTCCTCTTCTCGCCCAGCGATTGGTAAGTTCCCGAGTAAAGTTTTATGAAACCACCATTCAATGCGTTATCAAGTCGCCTACCTCAATTGCGGAAGTTGAGACCCGGCCTCTTTTTCGTACCATTGGCCGAGACTGCTCGCGAAAAGGACCATGGAGGTCACCGTCATTCATTTATGGTCTCAAAGTAAAGGGTTCCCCTATGAACCGGATCATCCTCATTGCCGATCGTCGTTCTCTCCCCTGCGCAGCCCTTGGGATCCCCATGTCCGCAGTCACCGGGTTTATAATCCGTTCCCCATTCGTTGCATCCCTCACATTTTCCCAATTTCCCTTCGGGTGGGACCTTGGCCAGCCCCCCGTAATACTCATCTCTTGAACGGAACGAACTTTTCAGGTCTTGCGGCAATAGTCTTTCGGATGCCCCTGAGTTCCCAAGGAGTAAAAGCATTTTTTTCCTCGGATATTACGTAACACGGTCCAGTTGAATTATTAGACTTTTTGCAAGGCACCCGACCCCCCCCCGGATTCAAGACGCCAAAGAGTTTTGAATTGGTCCCGGAATAGTAGCATTCCTCTTTTATCCCATCCTTTGTTGTTGTTGATTTCCCTCGGCTTCTCTTTGTGCGTTTGAAAGCCTTGATTTGTGTGAGTAGTGCTACCACATCGCCGTCTCCCCCCCCAATTCCTTTTCGCCCCGGATTGGATGCTGGGTGGCGCCTGGGGAATTGTCGAGTCTGTAAGCATCCATTTCCCCGGCAAGGTCCCCCAAAGGTTCAGCTTTCAAGAGATTGGCGAGCATTCTGAGGCCCAAGTTACGCTAACTTTCTGGGGCAAAGGCGCCACCCGGCACTTGGGCATTTGCTGGACCTAAGATGGTGTTGGACCCCCTTCAGTGATGCTTCATTTGTAGCGTTCCCCTCTGCTTTGTGCGGCTTTCCCCACTCGACAAGAGGATTCGTTTCTCGTTAACCTTGAGTGTTCTCCATACTGAAGATCAGTGCACTGGGCGGTCTTCCTTTCGTTGCGTTCCGGGCCAAGGTTTGAACGCCGTCTCCTGGTCAAAAACACTCCCCCAATAGGCGGTATCCCCTTCCACCTCAATGAAATTGATGTTGCGATTTCGGTGGAACACCGCGTCTTCCATTTTCTGAGGCCGGTTCAACTGCCTTTCGCCGATTTTTAATTCTTCGATTTTCACCTTAACCGAATTCTTTCACTTTTTTTTCCCTGCACCTCGCCTCGAGAATGTACTTTTGGTATCGCGCAACTTATTTGGATTACCTCGCTAAAGAACTTCCAACTTTTTTGCGGTTGTTCCCCCCCCTTCCCCAGGTGGACATTCTGAAGGGATCTGCGCGATTATTTTTTTCTCTGCATTGTGGTGGTCGGATCGTTTGCCATTCGACCCCCGGGCCATACCACCTTTGTTCAGAACCCTCCGGCCGTCCTTTTCCCTTTAAAAACTCATTTGAACGCCGTCTTGAATCCGGACACTGTCCTCCGTTTTGGTAGTTTCGTTTCCCCGTCTCTTTCTCTTCTGCTCGGTTCAATGTTTTTTTTTTTAGGAGGGTTGAGCCTTGATAAGGTGCTTCTCCTTAGTCGCTGGAGGTTTTTCACCCCCCTTCTTTTCTTTTTTCCTCTGTAAATATCTTCCCCCAAAAACCCCCCCCTTTTCTCCGATACTAGAAACCCCAGAGACGGAGGACGTCCAATCCGACAATCGTGGCCCCTTTCTCCCCCAGATTCCCCCCCCCCCCCCCCTCACTTTTCGGTCTAGATAAGAATGTCAGACTCAAGAACTTTCCCCCTTCGAAGGCGGGCCCCAGAAGTATTGTCTGGGATTTTGCTGACGGAACTTTTTTTTATGGCCATTTTTTTCGAATATATTCTCGATAGACATGCTCCCTGAGCTGGTGGATTCTTCGTCCACGTCCCCAATTCTACCCACCCCCTTTTGATTTCTCCAGAGAAGAAATCCGTGAAGCCCGAGTAACTCCGTCTCCGGAGGGCTGAAACCATTCATTTCCCGCCCCCTTAACTCCCCCCTTTACTCTTTTTTTCGGTAGTACAGATCTCCAGTCAAGGCCTTCCTCCCCGAGACCGGGTTGTACTGGCCACATGCGTGTTTGGATGTGATTCCTTCCCCTTTTCCCCTTTGCGGTCTTTCTGGACTTGCCCCCAGTGAAGCGAAGAAGTCTTCAGCAGGCGCGGACACAAAAGATTACATCGTCGGATCTTCTGAGCGAGCTCGTCCTACGAGCTTGCTGTTTTTTTTTTCTCCCCTTCGAAGGGACCTTCCAAGTGGAGATTGGGAGCTTAGCTGTGTTTGAAGCGAGAAAGATACTTCTGTCCCTTTTTTCTCCCAAAGCATGGACCTTTCCTCCCCTTTTCCTCCTTTTTCCCCCCCTTTCTGAGAGAGGTCAACTCCTCTTGCAGTTCAATGCTTTGCGCCTTCTCTCTCCCTTGGTCCGGATTACCTCTACGCCCCCTGCACGGTCTTCATCCTTGGGTCCTCTCCCCTTTCTTCCCGAGGCTTTCTCCTCGATCGCCTCCCTCTTCCTGGACGAGGTAATCTGCGGCGCTGCTTCCGACTCGTTCCTTTCCTCCTCATTCGGACTTCTTTGGAAACTCCTTCTTTTCAATAGAAACGCCTTTTTATCGTCAGGAACCCCTCTGTTCCGTTGCCTCCGCTTAGGACGACGCTTGTTCCCGACTACCAAATTTCTCGATCCTGTTAAGTGTTTTCTCTCCTGAATTTGTCCGCCGAGACTTTCGTGTCAGCGCTTCGTTTTCTATTGCGCCTCTTTTTTCTTTTTTTCCTTTCGATCGAAAACAGCCAGCTCATTTCGCATTCTATCGCTCCCCTCCCGTCCAAATGGCAGTTCGCTCCCGTCACCCCTGTCCCCCCAAAAAGTCCGCCCCAAAACCCTCATCTTTTTTTCCCTTAGTCCTGGTAGTTCTGATTCTGCGCCTTTTTCTTTTAGACGTCCCCGGGGCTATCTTGCTGGCATCCCCCCGCGTGTTTTCTTGTCTGAGGATTTAAGGATTTTGTTTTTTTTCGAGATTTGAACCTTCGAAAGCAATTTCGATTTTTCCCCCCAGTTTTGCTTATCCTCTAAAATCCCCCTTAGAAGCACGGCAGGTGCTGCAAAACTTTAAACTTTTTGGCCTCCCTTTGTAAACGGTTTGGGAGGAACGTCCCCCTTACAGCATAAGTGAGTCCCTTTCGGTCGTAAATTTTTTCCCGGCCCACAGGGAAAAGTAAAGGAGCGGGCATCCTTCTCAACTCCTGTTAAGTTTTCTGTTTCCCTACTTTTCACCCTCCCCTTGAAAAACCACAAGTCTTTCCTTTCACTTCTGCGTCAGATCCTTTTTCATTCCCCCTTCCACTGGCCTTCTCTCAGTTGGCAAGCTTTTTCTCTGAGCACTTTCCAATCGTTTTTAGGGCGTGGGTTCGTTGGTCCTGCGAGACACTTTACTATTCCCTTGCTTTCCATCCCCAATAAAGGCGAACGAATTTTTTTTATTTTTAGCGGAGAAGTTACTACTTTTTTCCCCCGCTTTCTGTTTGCGAACAGGAGCGTCCTATTGTGATCTCGTGTAGCCCCTTTTTGTTTTTTTCGCCTCCAGCTCCTTCCCTAAATTCCTTGTTCTAGAAAGGCCAGATTTTTTTTTAAGGACCAGGCAAATGGGTTCTTGTCTCCCGGACCGTCCCCTTTTGGGACCCTCCAAGGATCCTCGCCACTCCCCCTTCCTTTCAACCGCGCAGTTCCCTTTTTTAATTCATTTTCTCCTAAAGAGGTTCTTCTCATTCTTCATTCCGATAGTAGTTATTTACTTTCCGCCGCCACAGCTCCGCTGCGCCAATCGTTTTTAACTCGTCCCGCACGGGATTCTCACTCCTTTTCTCAAATCCTTTTTTTCTGAAAGAGTTTTACGGCCAGGTCTTCTACCTTCCTATAACGTCCCCCTACCACTGCTTTCCGCCAATCTCTTTCCCCACGCTGAATTCCTCTTGCTTTTTCCTCCTAAGGCTTCAGGCTGACTTCCCCCCCCTACATGCTCCGCCTCCCCCAATCCTTCCTCTCCGGCTACCTTTACTTCTGGTAAAGTAGATTTCCCCGTCTAGTGTTTCAGCCCGCCCAACTTTGTCGGAACTTCAAGCTCCACACAATTTCGAATGGCGGTTACCTCTTCCTTCCCCTCCTTTGTTAGAGACTGCGCCGATTCTCCCCCCCTTCGAAAAACTTTGTTGCGTTCCCCCGTCGACCTTCCATAGCCTTCCCGAAGGCTAACGGAAGACATTCCTTCTCCTTGTCGTAGGGGAGGTGGGGAGAACTGCGCCTGTGCGAGTCGGTCAGCTTCCGATTTCCCCGCCAGGCAGGGACTCGTTTCCGTTCACGATTTTTAGCCGTTTGTCGTCCCAAGGTCTGGCTGTCCTTCCAAACCCCTTCCCCTACCTTGAGGATTGAAACTTCGGCACTGCGGATAAACCCTCCCTGTCCTGCGGACTTCTTTTTCGCCGGCCTGCTGGGAGAGGCTTTTAAGCCCATTCGCCAATATATCGACCTTCATATTTTCTTACACCGTTCACTGCCCTCAGTGCACTCGCGGGTGAACCCTTTTAGTTTTTCTCCGTTTTTTCAGGGCCATGTTACGAACTGGGATAAACCATTCCAAATGGGGGGAAGGCACGTAAAAGCTGCATTGCGCTCCATGAAGGGTTGATGCTCTTTCCTCGGGATGACCAAGCCTTTTTCCCGGATTTTTTTTAATAAAAATTCCCTCCTGGGCTTTTCAATTAGGTCGCGGTATGCATCTCTCGATTCACAAAGCCCTGTCTTATGGATCTCCTTTTTTCGCGAAGTGAGTGTCTGAATCCCTTTCGGAATTTCCCAAGCTGCCCGTCCCGATGTTGCTTCCGGCTTTTGCTTTTCCATCCCCCGATCTAAAGTTCTCGTTGCGCGCTTCGCCTTTGGTTTTGATAGGGAAAAGGCTTTCCCGGGCTGTAACCTGGAGAAAGTGATCCGTCCCTCCTGCTCCCCTGAAATTTAAAACCTCTTTCCTTCCGATTACAAAAGGGCGTCGGCTTTTTCCTCCAACCCCCCCCCCGTCAGAACTTTCTCATGGAACCTTCCCCTTCAGAGTTTCCTCTTCAAGGTGGTATCACCTCTTTCGTCTCACCTGGTTCACAATCGATACACTCTTCCTCAAGTTTCTTCCCCCCCAACCATCTTCCTCGGCAATCCTTTCTACACCGACCCTTCCAAGGGGGATGCACGTCTCAAAAAATATAGCCCCCTTTTCTTCTTCTAAGTTCTCGCTACTTTGCCCACCGGCTTTGGCCCCTTCCTTTCTGGATGTTGCCAGTTCTTCATGGCGTGGAGGACAATGGAAATTTCCCCCTTTTTCGAATCCCATGCTGAATGTCTGGGGTGCCCCGTCCACCCCCTCCCCAAGCAGGTTAGCGCAGAACCTCCCCCGCGATGAAGACCTCTCCCCCTCGTTTTCTACAAAAATTCATTTCCCGTGGGTTTTCCCAACCCTCCCCCCTTCAACTCGCTTTCAATTCTCATTTTTTCAGGTAGTACAGATTCCTTTTTCTCCCCTTTCCCCAGCCGGATTGCCCGATCCCCCCTTTGTACTGACTCCTTTGGCGATGAAGACCTCCTCCCGGTACCTTTTTCGTTTTCTAAGGAGGACTCTTCCCCTGCGGCTCCTTTTTTTCCGGCTTGCATCTCTCCCAAAAGATCTTACCTCGTCAACTTTCTCGCGCGCTCTGTCCCCCGAGCGCTCTACCCGTGCTTTCCCCCCACAACGTCTCCTCTTTGCTGTTAGCGTAGGAGCCTGTAAGCGTCCGAAAAGATACTTTTGGTCCCCCCCTTTCGCAAAGCATTGCCCCTTTTCAAGACCTCCTTTTTCCTCCTCCTCCTTTTTGTGTTTCCCCTTCTTGCCCTTGCGAAATGGCAAGAGTATCCCTCGCTTCAACGTCTCCTTCCAAGCGCCACGGTCCCTTTTTGCAGAAAAACCCGCTCTTTTAGGAGGCTTCTCCTGGGATCTCTCCTCTCCTGGACGCTAGATCTGTTGCTTTTTTTTCTTCTCGTCCCTGACTTCTGTCCTCTCCCCCCTGCACTCCTGTCCAAGCCATGGCATTTTCGAAAAACCCGGTTTCTCCTTGCATCAGGATCATTCTGTCCTCTGTACCCCCTCTTTTCCCGCTGGTGAAGTTAAGTTTCGACCGGCATGAATTTTGTCGCTCTTCGAAGCTTCCGCGCGGTTTTTTCTTCCGCACTCTTCTTTTTTGTGGTCTCAAAGCACCCCCAGGATCATTGCAGAATTTTATATAGATCTCTTCTTCGAACCTTTGACCTCTCCTCCATTCAAGAATTCAGCACACCATCTCCTCTTGGGCTCGTCCTTGTGGGCCCCTCTTTTTGATTCTGAAA
>Ga0179593_1694857_pt1 | contig 21214 bp, 35 predicted proteins | sample CZODoug2_1_08_16_FD_185931 | JGI IMG/M metagenome (GOLD analysis project Ga0179593, IMG submission 185931) | Vadose zone soil fungal communities from Angelo Coast Range Reserve, California, USA - CZODoug2_1_08_16fungal (PacBio error correction) | ecosystem: Environmental > Terrestrial > Soil >... | reverse complement strand
TCTTTTTTCCCCCCACCTTGCTCTCACTCAAGAGCCTTTATTTCCTCCCTTCAATACCTTTCAATGACTGAAAGCTGGACTTGTACCCCGGCCGCCGTCTACACACTTTAAGCCTTTCCTCTCCCTTTTACTCCCCCGTTTTTTTCGAACACCTACCCAATTATTCTACCGACCCCGCTTTTCTCCCGGCCCCTTCCCTTGGCAAACGCGACCCTTTTTTTTTTCTTTTTTCCTTCTCCTTTCCCCACCTTTAGAACCCATCGCTGAGATGGAACCATATCCTTTCATTCTCATAGGACCCCCCTTTGCACCAATAATCCTTTTGGCTTCCGGTCCCCCCTTCCCCTCTTCCCTTCTCAGCAACCCTCTTTTTCAGCTCGACTACCCTCCGATGCCCCTTCAAGACCCCCGCTCTTTCCGCGCTCCCGGCGGTTTTCTTTGCCGCTGTTTTCCCCGTCGGCTCACCCGCGAGCACTCTGATGTGCGCTTTCTTTTTGTTGGGGTTCCCTTTTAACGAAGACGACCCCATGATCTCTTCCCCCCCGTGGAGATGCCAATTCCCCTATCTCCTCCCTCCCGATCAACAACAGAATTTGAATTCCAGCCTTGTTTTTTTCGCCCCTCCTTTCTTCAGCGTTCCGCATTCCTTTTTCTTTTCTGGCCCAAACTGACCCACAGGTCCTTTGGCGTCACGTAAAAACCAGCCTTCTTCCCCTGTCCCCTGTTTTTCACAAGTTTCTGGAGCCGCCGATTCTCCCTTCCCTCCTCTTCTTCTCTTCTCGACTCCTAAGTTCTAAGTTGCCCCCCCTCAGCTTTTCTTCCTCCTTCCCTCTTTTGTGGCCCGGCTAAGTTTCCTTTTCGCCTACCAGGACCCTTACCATTGGACTCCACCCCCTTGATCAACTCTCCGTTTTTCGCAAATTTTAACCGCAGCCGCACCTAGCCTTTTGCTTCCACCGCAATAGCCTGGGCGGCATCGTCAAATCCTCGTCTTTCTGCCCGAAGTTATCCGTCTTTTCCGCTCCCAAAAGCCCCCCACAAATTTTTCCTTCCCCTTCATTTCCTCCTCCTTGCCTTCCCCCTTGCCTTTCGGTTCGGTTTTCCCCGCAAAAAAACCCCCTTTCAATCACCGGCCCCTCCTTTTTTGTTAACTGTCCCAGTGAAAACGCTACTCTCCCAACTCCTGTTTTGTTTCCCCTTTTTTCCTTTTTTTCCCTTCTTTCCCCACCGTCCAATCGATCCAGTGTTCCGGAGAATTCCCTTATCATCTTAGTTTATGTATTCCCTTCCATGACCCTACATTCTTTTACTTTTTTCCTCTCCCGTGTTTTCCCGATTCAGCTCTTCTTTCTTTGCCCAGTGACTCTTGTGCGAGTTTCTGTGCGGTACCTCTCTGAGTTTAAGCTAGGCTTTGCTGAACCACGCACTTTTTTTTGCAAACGCCCTCTGATACGTTTTTTTTCCTTTTTACCCCCGAGGCTCACATTTTTCTTTTCCTTTCTAGGACGGCCCCCCTTTCCTTCCAATTTTTCTCTTTCGTTTCCCAGCATTCTTAGCTGTGCTCTCTCTTCTTTTTCCCCCTTCCATCCTCCAACCTCTCTCAGTACCGCAATCGGCCTTCCCAACCTTCTTCCCACTAGCTAAAGTTGAGAGTATCCCAACCAGTCCCCCTGGTTTTGCGTTTTTCAGCTGTCCCTCATCCATAGGTCTTCCACCACCTCCTCCTTTCCCTTTTTTTTTCGTGCTCCCCACTTCCTCCTCCCTTTCTTCATTATTAGGGTAATGAAGGCTTAAAAGCTCCATGAAGTCCCAGTTCCCTCTCCGTTCTATGGCAATCCCTTTTGGAGTTTGGTATCACGGAGGGGGCTATTCCCTTCACCCAACTCCCCCCCCCTTCCTATAGAAAATCCCCTTCTAGATGGCGCCTGTTCTTTGCCACCCCCACCTCCCCCCCCTTCCCCTTTTTTTTCCCCGCAGATGAACACCCTCAAACCAAAACGCCCCGTGCATGACTTACAGCCCTCTTTTTCCCCATGTGTCTCATACGAACCTCCCTTCGCCCCGAACATGCCCCATCGCTTCTTGAAGAATTAGAGGCCCGGCGAATCTGATGCAACTCCTCCCCATTTTTTTTTTTCCCCCCTTGTGTGGTCTCCAGTTCTCCTCTGAAAGTCTCTTTTCCCATGGAAGCGAACTCTTTCTCATCCACCCCCCCGCTTCTCAAAACACCTTGGTCCTCTTCTGAACGGCACGCGCCGTATGTTAATTGCACTTTCCTTCCCCCTCCCCTATAGTCACACCACAAATTAATTTCTTCTGACGGAGCACCCAAATTCTCCGCCCCTTTTCAAATATTCAAATCTCGCGTCCCTTTCATCCGATGAAGTGTTTTGCTCTCCTTCCATCAGTCTCACCTCTCTCGTCCCTCCCCCTCCCCCCGCGCCCACCCCTTTTTCCTTCCCATTACAGGCAAGAGTACCCCTCTGTCCTCCGAATAGACCTGACCTGGTCCATCTCCTCCTTGGGGTTTTGGACGACGCTCCACGTCCCCTCTCTCCTCCCTCTTTCCCCTTTTTTTTTTGGATTCCTTATTCTATCTTTTAATCATACTAGTGTTGAGGAGATTCTCTCCCCCCAGTGGCATTCTCTCTTCCGTTTTTTCGAGCGTTTCCTGACCCCTTTTTGTTTCCATTTTCTCGAGGCCATGTTCTTTTTGCATGCGACGGTTCCCCGATTTTTTTTTTGCCCCTTTCTTTTGTCTGCCTTTTCCCCTTTCTACCTCCACCCCCAAGTTGCTCTTCTTCTTTTGCGCTGAGGCGTCTCCTTCCTTGATCGGCGTCAGACGACCTTTCCTCGTCTTATCCGTGCGTTGACGCTTTTATTCTTTGGCGGCGTGACTTTTTTCTCTCTCTTTTTTTTTCCCTCCTTTCTGTGTCGAAGAGGTGTCGGGCGGCGACTTTTTCCTTTTCCCTTCCCCTAAGGTTATTTTCTCCCCCCTTTTCTGACCCCCCCCTCTCCCTATCTGGGGTACCATAGGTTCTCCCGTGTCCTTCCCTGTTTTCGGTTTATTTTTTTTTCCCCTCCCCCTCTTGGTTCTCTTTTTTTAATTTCTTTGTAAGATTGCGCGCGCCTACGGAAACACTAGTTGCCCATTCTGTAGTGACCCGTAGCTTTTTTAGACCTTTTTTGATTTTTCTTGGCTCAATGCGGCGGCGATTTGGTTTTCTTCTTTTCCTTTTTCGGGTTCTCCCCCCTTCTCTGCTTGTGGACGGACCCCACGATCCCCTTAGTTTTTTCTTGTGAGCCGTCATTTTCTTATCGCCAGATAATGGTTCTATACTCCCCCCCCATTCTTTTTTCCCCCCCCCCAAATGCTGGTCCCTTGGCGGGCCCCCTCCTTTCAAATCGGGAGTTCTAATGGTGCATGACTAAATCATACGGAATTGGTTGCCTCCTGAAGTCACGAGCAGTTTTTCTTTTGTCCCCTTGCGCCTCCTCTGGTGAGAAGTCCCTTCGCAGGTCCACTCCCTCCTTTTCTTTTTCTTCTAAGATTCAAGGCTTTCTCAGGTGAGAATGTGATAGTGTAGGCCAGATCTCGAGGTTGACCCCGTGACTAATTCAGACCTCTCCCCCCTCTAAGCTTTTTTGTGCCCCGAAGCAGATGGCAACTTACCTTGACGTTCCTTACTCGCTCTCTTTTCCAATTTTCCATGGGTGGCTTGGCCCCCTTGCCATTAAACTCCCCCTTTTTTTCACACGTATGTTGTTTTATTCCACTAGCTCCCCCTCGCTTTTGTGGTCACCCTCCACTCCCTTCGTCGCCCCAGCACATTACCCCTTTCCCCCCTTTGATCCTGTCCACACCACCCCCCCTTCCCTGATGAGTGATAAACCAAGTTATTGGATCCCCCTCCTTTTCCTTCTCCCCCCTACACTTAGTAATTTTCTTCCTAATTAAGCATTTACCCCTCCCGTGTCTTATTCAAGATTGGAGGTTTTCCCATCCGACTTGGAAGCGGCCCTCTGGAATCTCTTTCTTTTGTTCTTCTCTTTAACAACCCTTATTCTTGCTGCGACCCTTTTTTTTACCCTCTTCCATGACTCTATGCCCTCCCTTTCTTTCCTTTCCCTTGGCACAGTTCGACGGTCGATTTTTTTAGCTTTTTTTTGATAGCTCTTTTCTGGTCTGATCTCTCCCCTTTCATTTTTGCGCTCTCCTGAAGTGCCTTCCTCTTCTTTTTTTCCCCAGTTCCCCTTCCTCTTTCTTTCTTCCTTTTTAAATTGCGCCTCCTTTCCCTATGGAGTTCCTTCACGTTTCCCCCACTTTTCGTTTTCCTCTCCGTCGGAGAAGCGTTGAGTTTTCCCCGTCTTTTCCTGGTTCGACCGTTTTTCTTCTTTTTTTTTCCTTTCGGATCAGGAGAACCTTTCGATTGTCCTTTAACAACGGATTGATCTGAGTCCCCCTTCCGTCCGGGCTCCGCCATAACTTTTGCAAACTGCTCTCGAATCTTTCTTTGATTCCTCCCCCTTTATCCCATTTGGTCTCCTTTCATTCCCAGAAAGAAACGAATGGGCCCTTTTCTTTGATCTTCCCTGCTTTTGAATTCCTACTTTACTTATTTTTTTTAGTTGATCCTTTTTTCTAACCTCACCGGAACTTTTCCCTCATGGTCTCGGCGATGCTTTTACCGGTTTCTGACCAGGAAATTCGTCAGCTTTCCTTCCTTTCCTCTTTCCTTTCTCTTTTGCATCTATATTTGTCTCTCCCCACATAACTTTTGAGCAGAAATTAGAGCGGAAAGGTTTTTTGTCGACCTTCCCCTCCTCATCTTACTTTTGTCGTCCGGGTTTGCATTCTTGCTGAACCCTTTTATCTCGTGACTTTTGCCCCCCTTAGCCTCCCCCTATGGTCCCTTTGCGGGGCAATTGTGTCGAGTGTCAGATGCTCCCCTTTGCATTTTCTTTTTTCCTGCTTTCCAAACTCTGCGAACTCAATCCTTTCCTAGCCGCCCCCCCCGTCTTTCCCCTCCCTTTTTGCGAAGTAGTTGTCTTGCGACTCTTTTTCCTTCTGGCAGTTACTTGTCCTTCTTCAATTTTTTCCTCCCCCTTGGCGGAACTTCGAGGTCCCCGTTCCTTGATTTTATCCCCTTTTTTTCCCCTTTCCTGTTATACGGAAGTTCCCCCCTTTTCGGCGATTTCTCCCCTTCCATGAATCTATCTCCTTCTTTCCTGCCGCCTTCAGTTCCTCTTCTATCTCTCTTTTCCCCCTCAAGGTTTTTTTTTTTCTTTCTATTACTCTCCTGGACCCTCTTTAGAGAACATGAAACCTCCCCTCATTTCCTTGACCCCATCCAGCTTAACTCCGTCTCCTTCGCCCCTTTCGTAACCCTTTACGACCTCGCGACTTCCAAGCCCCCAATTTTTTCGCCCAACTTCTCTCCCCCCCTTATATTAGTTAACGAAAAAGGCCGCGACTTCGTTTCCCCAACCGCAGCCCCCTCCCTGTTGACTTTTCCTTTTCTTAGCCCAGTCGTTTTTCTGAAGTCTCCCCCCCCAGAGATCCCTTCCCCCCCCTCTCTCAGACCCGCCTTTCCCACCCCTCAAACTCCCCGTCATCTCTTTTTCGTTCTCCTTACTTCTCTAACCTTTTTCATCAAATTCCTATTTTTCCCCGCTCCCTATACCTATACCTCTTTCTTCGGGACAAAAATGATGAAGTTCCTCCTCACTTCTTCTCCACATGGCCTTTGCCGATCCCTTCCTTCCTGCTTCACAGTCCTCAGTCCCATTCTTCTGCTCCTTCTCTCCCGATTTTTTCGTCGGCAGCTTCCGGACCCTCTCCCGCGCCATCTTTTTGCCGTCTTTAATTTCCATCCCTTGCACTGCCCTGCCTTCAACACCTCCTTTGGTTGAGTAAAAGTTTGCGTTTCCAACCTCTTCCCCAGTTCTGTTTTCTTTTTCTGGAGCTTCAAAAACGCCCCCCTTCCTTCCCTTTTCGTTCCCTTCCCCCCCAGTGACGTTTCGACTTTTCCCCCCGGTTTGCCTTTTCCTCTCCTTTCCATGTAGACCAGTCCTTCCCTTTGTCTTTTTCCCTCTTCGTTAATCGCAGTTTCCCCTCTTTCCCTTCTAAAGGTCATGAATCCCGTCAACGGGTCCCGACCCGCTTCCTCCTTGAATCTCTCTTGCCCCCCCCCGTTCCCTCACCAACTTCCCTGACCGCTACGTCGTTAGTTTTTCAATTTTTGACAACGCCCTTTTCAGACCCTTCTCATTGGACTTCAACACTAATAATGAAATCTAGAGAATCCTTCCTCCTCCCAGCTCTCCCCTTCCTTCAGCACCCCCCTTCCCAAACGTGCGGGACTCTTCCTTTCCCTTTTTTCTTTTCCCACCCTTTTTAATTGCGGTCGTTCCGCTTTCCACCATTTGCCCTCCTCCCCACTTTGTATGGTATTCCTCTTTCCCTGGCTAACTTCTTCCCCCTCTGGTACCGTTTCCTTGTTTATTTGGCCCCCCCTCCCCCCCCCCTCTGGACGCTACAAGCTTTTCTTTTGGTTAGGCATTTATGTAGTATGACTTACTTTACTTTCATGTACTTCCCCCCCCCCTACGTCCCTTTACCCCGTGCATGAAGCCGTGGGGCACGCTTCCTCCCCACTGGCCCTCCGGTTTCTCCTTTCACTTTATTGGTAATTGGTGATAGGGAAATTTTTTTTAAAGCCTCTGCCTCTTAAGCATTTCCTTTCTTTTCCACTCCGTTTTTAAAAGATTTCTTATGACTCTTCCTTTTTTTTCCTTTCAACCCCCCCTTTCCCCTTTTTCTCCCCCCTTTTTTTTCCCCTCTTTCCCTTTTTTTGTGTAAAGGAAAAATTCCTTGAAATATTTCTTCCTAGTCCCCTCCCCCCTTTTTCTGTGATATTTCTTATTCTCTTTCCTTTTCAACTAATCCTTCCCTGCTCCCGCAATCTGGACCTCCCTCACCATTCCTCCACCCTTTCGTTTCCCTCCGCCTTCCTTTTATAATCCCCAAACCCGGTATTTAGCTTTATTGACCCCCTCCCCCTTTAGTTTTCCGCCCCCCCCCCCCCCCCTGCCCGTCTCGTTGCTCAGTTCCCTCGCATTCGTATTCTTTCCTTTCGTTTCTGAATTATAATCCCTCGCCCTCTTCATTTCCCCCCAGTTAGACCGTCCCAACTTTTTTTTCCGCAACAATTTACTTAGGTTAGGGTCTTCTCATTTTTAGTTATCTTTCTTCTTCCCGAAAAGCGCGCTTCCCCGCATACGACTGAGTGGTCTGGTCCCTGCCACCAAATCTTTGCCTCCGCTTCCAAATCCCCCCCACCCCGCCTTCCGCAGCCCCTTTCATCCCCCACTCCCTTTCCTTTTTCCCAAACAACTTGTTTCCGATCACCCCTTTCAATTAGTAGACCATCATCGTGCCTCGGGGGCCTTTCCCTCGCTTCCAATCTGTCACCATCCACCTGCACCACGCCCTCCCATCCCCTTCCTTTTGTTTACTCTTTAAAAGTACGTCCCTTTGAAGAAACTGTCTTTGATGACCCCCCTCCCCCCTCTCCACACCCTTTGTCGTCGTCCCTTGGTATTCAACCTATCCCCCGTATGTTTCCTGCCTTTACCCCCTTGACAAAACAGAAGCAGATTAAAGTTACTGAGTTACAAAAGAGCGCTCCCCACCACTTCCTCCACTTGAAAAATCTTTCATTCTTGTTCACTCTCCTCTGCTGCTCTCTCTCCCTCAGGCTCTTTTTTTCCCGCCCCGTGCCCCGCCAAACAAAAAAAGTGTTATAAATGAACCCTTCCTTTGCCCCGAAACCGCGTCCCCCGTGCATGCCATCGATCCCTTTTTCCTCCCGTGCCATGGTCCTTCCCGTCCCGGTTTTTTTCCCCTCAATACTCTCCTTCCCCCCGTTTTTTTTTTTGCCAATTTCTCTCTTTTCATTTCAGTTTTTTTTACACCCCCCTTTTTTTTTCGCTCTATATTCGTTTGACCTGGATCGTCGTCCCGCGACCCCCGTTTCCTTTCCTATCCATGTTCGCTTTCCCCTGCATCCTTTTTTTCTCTGGCCTAGTTTTCCTTTTTTCTTATGTGAAAGTCACGAACTTGTTTTTGAGGCGGCCGCGTTTTTCCCTTCTCGGTTTTTTCCGGATGAGACGTATCTCCGCTTCATAGTCGTCCCGTTTGAGCTGGTTTTTTTTTCTGGTTTGGTTTTGAATTTTTTTTTTTCTCCTTTGGCGCCTGAGTGAGAAGTGTCGCCGAGGTTCCCTGACGTAGGACGGCCTTCAGTAACCCCCCCCCCCCCTTCTTTACAATCCTTGGGTTTTTTTTCCCCCCTTGTTTTTCTCCACTCCTGTCTTTCCAAAGTTTTGATTCTCTTGTTCCTGCCCCCTATCATTTTTTCTTTTCCCCCTTTCCTCGCTTATTTCTAGGAAACTCCCCGAGACGTGTTTCCTTTTTTCCTCTTTTTCCCCTCGAAGTCTTTTTAGTTTCCCACGGGAGCGTCTTTTCACTGCTTTCTTGGCGATCTTTTTCTTCTCCCTTTTTTTTTCTGACTCTGAGTTGGACTTGGCATTCCTTTTTTTTTTGATGGTTTAACTCCGGTTGAAGTTCACTGCTGTTTTTCGTAGTACAGACCCGTTTCGCATCTTTCGGTTGTCCTCTCTTGTCTTTCATATTCCCTCCTGATACACCTAAATGTTATAATCCCAAAACTCTTAATTTCCCATGCGTAACGTTGGCGGGCTCCCTTGGACTGACTCCTTCCCTTTTTTTTTTTTTTTTTTTTAGTCTTACTGCCGGCATGCCCCTCATGTCCCGCCTTGCCTCCCCTTCAATTCCCGTCTCTTTTAATTTGTGTTTTTTTTCCCTTACCTCTGGTTGCGGTCTTTTCAAGTCGCTAATCCGCCTTTTCTTTTTGATTATTAGCAACGGCTGATTGATGGTGGCAGGGGCGTCTCTTCCTATTCCCGGTATTCCTTTTGTCCTTATCCTCCCTCCCAGAGACCCGCTAAGAAGTCTTTTCACTCAATTTGCTCTGGCCTTTTCCCGGTGCCCCCTTCGAAGCCCGAAGAGTGGACAAGATTCCCTTTTTCCGAGACTTAGGCCGTCATCCCCTTTCCATCTCCTTTTCACCCGCGCGTGGGTCCAACTCTTCGTTTCCCTCCTGAGTACTTTTGTACTTTCCCATTACAACTTCATCCTAGCCTTCCACCATACCCCCCCCTCACTGCTTTCGGACCTATCCTCTTGTCCCCCCCTTGCCAAGGAGCCTTCTACCCCCCCCAATGTTTTCTGCGATGTAGGTTTCTACCTTACTTTTCCCCCCCACCTTACGTCCTGCTCAGACATGGTCCTTCCTCACATCACCAGGATTCAGTGGCCGAAACTCCCTCCCCTTTGCCAACTTTTTCTTTGCTTTGGAAATCGATTTAGCGGGATTTCTCTTCCGTCCCGTACCCACCAATTCTTTTTTGGTCCCCTTTTTTTTGGAGTCCCCCAGATTGTGTCCTTGACTCTCAAGCGCGTTCCCCTTTCCGATATTCGGAACGTTTCGGGTGCGCGCATGATTGAGATCCTTTTTTCTTTTTTTTTTACTCATCTTTACTTTTTGAGATTTTATTTCATGATCCCTAGCCCTTCAATGCGATTCTCCTGCGTTTTCACCTTTCCGCTTTTTAATTAGAGGGGGATTCTCCCCCGTCAACGTGCGCCCCAATTCTGATTTTCATACCCCCCTCCCCCCCCACCCCCCCCAACAAGTCTCATCGGGCTTGATCCCCGCTTTAACTATGGCTTTTTCCAGGGTAGACTTACCTGTCCCCCCGTTCTTGTAACTTCTGATCAGTACCCAGTACCCTAAAGATTGGCTGATCTTGCTAGACGACTTTTTTGCCCCCCCCTCGGTTTTTGGTCTTCTTCATACCTTTTCCCTCGTTTGTGACTGCCTCAACCCTTAATTAATTTGGTGAGTTTGATTGACTAAATCCGCCCCTTGGAACCCTTCTTCTCCAAGCCTTTCCCCGATCTACCTGCTTTCCTAAACTTCTTGTTTTCTTTTTTTTTCCGTTTCTTACTGCTCAGCACCTGAAGGAAGAAGGAATTATGGCTTAGCCTTTCTTCCTTTCCCGGAAGAACCTTCCCTTCCCTTCCCTGACCAGGCGATTTTTCTTCTCTGTTTCTTTTCTCAGTTTTCCGGAAAATTCCCCTTTTTCGAGTCACGATTTCTAGCTTCCTTTTTTTTCTTTTTTTCAGTACCCTCCAGTTGTAGCTGCTGATCCCCCCCTTTTTTTCCTTGCCTTACCCCTTCTCCTCACCAAGAGACGTTTTTTTGGCCCTGAGGTTTTTTCGTTAGCCCGGATATCGTCGTCTTTTCTTCATCTTTTCTAGGAATGAAACTTCTTTTCGAAGGACTTCCTCCAAGCGAACCCCCTCATCTCTTTTCTGTTTTCCCCCTTCCCTTTTCTTCTCTCCAGCGCGTATCTCCGCTAGGCCTTTTTCTTTTTCTCCCCCCTGCCCTGGTCGTCAATTCTTTCTTAAGGCCCCTGAGTAAGGGGATATCCCCTGTTCCCTTCCTCTCCCCCTGCGATTCTCCCCATTGTCACTGCTTTACCTGACTGGTCCTATGATACATTGAGGTTTATGTTCGCGCCCGTATAAGGAGCTTATTTTCTCTTCTTTCCCTCCTCCCCCTTTTCTGTTTTGTTCCTTTTTCTGAGAACGTCCTGCACCTCCTTTTCATAACATAACGCTCACGTGCCAATCACATTTCAATCGCGCCCCCCCGTCCGAAAGTGGTCCCTTTCCTCTTTCGCCTTTCGTAAACTTCCCCCCTCTTCGCGACTTTTTCCCTCCTTTTTTCTTGATAGTCCCTCTTCCTTCCCACCACTCCTTCGTACTTTTTCCGTCCACGGCGGCGAGAAGCGGACCGCGATCTAAAACCCACCTCTCAATAGTTTTTTTTCTCTTTTGACTTCTTCTTTTTTCCTCTTTACCAACGTATCCCTGAACTGGAAATCCCCTCCATTATCCTCTCAAATTGCCCAACCCCCCTCCCCCTTCTATTTTTGTCCTTCCTCACGTCATCTATGACCTGTCAGTCAAAATCGCTTCTCTTCTCTACCCATCTTACCTCTTTCTTATGTTCTCGGGACCCCTTGAGAAAGTCCCCCCCTTTCCCTGACCCCCCATGGAATGCCTTCACCCCCTTTCTTTTTACCCCCTCCGATTTCAATCGCTTATTTCTTAAGTCTTTTTTCTTTGCCCGTCCCCGGGCTCACTCTCCCATGGGCTTAGGTGATGGTCGGACTTCACTTCCCCCTCAACCTTTTTCTGACTTCTCCCACAGAATGGTTAGAACGCCATTCTTTCTTCTTTTTCTCCCCCTCCCTCTTTTCAGTTAGTTTTATGCCCGCACCCTCTCCCCCCTGCCAAATGCAATTTTTTAACCCACACCGCGCATATTTGACCCCCGATGCACCCTCTAGGATCCCGCAGTCTAGCACTTCTTTTCTTACACTGACCCTCCTTCTCCTTTTCGCCCTCTATCGTTCCCTTATCCTTTCCGGGAATTTTTTTTTCCTTAGGTCTTCCCCCGTATCTCGTCTTCTCTCTACCTTGTTCAAAAGTTTCCCCTGCGCGAACCTTCCCTTTCCTGCTTACGCAACTTTCCTCCTCCCCTCCTCCCTGGTTCTGCCCCCCCGCATATCCTGCGTTGCGGACGGTCCTTCGGCAACTTCATCAGACGGACTTCCCTATAGCTAATAAGCATCCTGAAAAGGAAGCCCCCCCTCGACGACATCGCCCTTTTCTCGGAGATTTCCCCCCTTCCCCCTCCAGGGCATGCTTTCTTTTTGTCCCTTTCAACCACCTTTTGTCCTTTTTTCCCCCTCATTTTTGTTCGGAGGATCGAAACATTAAGATTACCAATGCGGGTTCCCGTTTCCCGTTTCCCTTCTTTCCCCCCCAACCTCCCCCTCCTTATCCACGGGTACTGTCCTCCTTCCATTTCTTCTTTTTATTACCTCCGTTATTGATACCTTCCTTCTCCGTCCCGTCATAGCCTGATTTTCCCGGTGTGGGCCCTCCTCTCAATTCCTCCCTTTCTTTGCCAATTGTTTCTTTTTCCAGGTTTTTTCGGCGAGTTTCATTTTTGTTACCCGACTCTTCTCTTTCCGCTCTTCTTGATGACCCTAATACGGTGTGTTAGGCCATCTTTCTTGCGCTTTTACTAACGGTCCCCCCCAAGCTGTTCCTTTGCTTGTCCACTTTCTTCCTGCTTTTTCCGGCCATTCTTTTTCCCTGATGTCCTCTTTTACGTTTTTTTTTTTGCAACATACATTATTAGAGGTGCTCTTATTCCTTCCATAACCCTATCCCTTCCCCTCCCCTTGGCCTTCTCCCTCACCTTTCCATTTCTTTTCCCGCCACCTTTAAGGTGCGTCATACTCCCCCGCCCCAAATCGCTTTTTCCTTCTTCCTCCTTGACCCTTCCGCCCCTTCATAGTTCATTGCGAAATACCCCAGACAGCTTCCCTTCTCTTAATGACTAGCCAATTCGTACTTCTGACCAGGAGTTTTCCCCTTCCCCTTCCCTTTTCTACCAGCCCCTCAGCCCAGAGTTACGTCATGTTCCTTCCCTGCAAACGTTCTCCTTTTCCCTAGTTGTCTTTTTATACCATGTTTTTTTGGTATATATTACCTTTTCGGGTGTTTGGCTCGCAAAGATTTATCGCCCCCTCCGATGTCGCTGTTTTCCCCCTCCCCCTTTCCCCAAGTCCTTCGCCTTCCCCGAGTATGACTTCTTCACAAAACTCCTCCGACGGACCCATACGACCCCAAATGGTAGTCCGACGACCCCTTCTTGACGCGACATCATTGTCCCCAATTCCTCCTTCCTTTCAGTTTCCTTTTCTCGGTTTAGAGAGAATTTTCAACCCCACCTGACACTTTTTTCTCCGCCCCCTTTTTTTTGCCCGTTCTCCTTCAAGTACGCCCGCCCGTCCTCGCATTTTTCCCAACCCCTCAGAAATCCAGGGTCTCCCTTAATTCCCCATCCTCCCCGTCTGTGGCCTTCCTGTTTATCAACTTGCTCCGTCGAACATCTTTACAATACTTCTCTCCCCTTGCCCTCCCCCCCCTTTCCCCCCCCTTTTCCCAACATCGCTCTCGTCATAGATCTGGTACCTCCCTTCCCCCCTTTGCTTTGAAGTGGCCACGCCGCCCTCTTCCCACCCCCCACAACTTCCTCCTTCCCTGAATCCTCCCCCCGTCCCCCAATCCGGCCCCCGGCTCCTTTTTTTCCCCCAAACTGCGTTTTTTTTAATAGAACCCGCCCTTACATCTTTCCCCACCATATCTCCCCCGTCTTTCCCCTACATTTGTTTTTTCTTCCCCCCCCCCTCTTTTTCCTTCCCACCCGTTTTTGTAGAAGATTTGCTCCCAAACTGTTTTCTCTCTCCCCTTTTATCTTTTTCCGTCTTCCTCCCTTTTAGGTGTAAATGGGATCCATAGACTTGGGGTAGTTGACCTCTTTCCTTGTCCTTGCCCCTTCTCCCTCCTTTGTTGTCGTGAGGGCGTGCTTTCTTCTTTCGCTAGGAGTCATCATGCCTTTGTTTTTCTTTTTGTTTACTCTCCCTTGTGCTATTTTGAGACTTTTGATTGGTTCTCCATTTTTTTTATGCGCAGCTTTTTTGCTCCCCCTTTTTAGTAAGTGTGTCTTTCGCGTGAGCCTTCGGCGGTTTTGTCACCCCTTCATTTCCCCCGTTTTCGCGTTTGCCCCTTAATCATAGACGAACCAGTTTGTATTCGCGAGGGTGTTACTCAGCCGTATCTTTCTTTTCTTCCTTTCCCGCGTTGACTTTTTCGCGGCCCTCCCATTTTGCTCTTTTTTTCCCTTTTTTTTATTAGATTGCTTTTCCTCTGCGCGGTCGCCACCTTACGAGATTTGGAATCTTCGGGTTCAAAGTCCACTTTCCTAGGACCTTTCCTCTCGGTCTGTCCCTCGGTCCTTAGTTCTTGGTTTCTTTCGATAGGGTCCCTGACGTCATTTTGTGTTTTCTTTACGACAACGTCTTTTGACCCGGTGTGAGGACTATCGTTGTCCTAGTCCCCTCTCCCCCCCCTTTTTATATCTTAACCCTCCCCCCCTATTCCTTTTTTACCTCTGACCCCTTTTGGCGACATTTCCCATGACGCGTTTGGGATTTTTTGTTTCTACCCTTTATGACTTTGAAAAATCCTCTCCCTAGGCGGCTGCACTGAGCATAGTTGTCAAGCGGTTTTTTCACTTTCCGAATACCCCTGATTTTAAGTTCCCAGTGAATTCCCTCAGCGTTTTCTTCTGCTTCTGCTGTTTTTGCTTCCTCGGTTTTTCTAAGGTGTGGGTTCCCCAAAGGCTTAGAGAGTTGAATATTTTCCTTCGAATACTGAAATTCCCTCTACCTCCTTTCTGACCACGCCCTAAGAATGAGGATGGTCCACATTCATGTTTTTTTTATTCCTCTCGCGCGTGGACACTCCAACCTGGTCAGCGGGTTCCCGGGACCCGCCGAGGCAAGCCCGCTTTTCGTTCAAGGCTGCGTTGGGTTCCTCCCCCCGACTTCTTGCAAGAGCATCTTTCTTTGGAAACATCACTAACATCCGAGTTTTTTTTCCCAGCCCTCCCACTAACTGGGCCCCCTTTGGAAGACATCTTGCCACCTTTTCTTCCCTTTTTTTCCCCCTGTTGGGACCTGATCTTCTTCCCGTAATTGATCAACTCCCCCCCCACTTACCTTTACTGCGACAGTCCATGGCAATACCATCCGGTCTCCTTCCGCTTAGTTTTCATCCGAACTCCTTTCCCCTCAGTGTTTACCCCCCCTCTTTATCTGGGTTCCTTTGACTCCATTTACCCCAAACACTTTTCGGCGGGAGTAAACAAGTGTTTCAAATTGGTCCAATCCCGCTCCCTTTCCCCCTTGATTTAAGTTCCCTCTCCCCTCCATTTTTCCTCTTTCCCCTTACGATTTGAATGGTGTGTTCTTTCTTTTTACTTTTTTGAGTCTATGGTTTTATTAATTTTGAGGAGAGGCCCCCTCTTCCCTCTAATCCCTTCCCTTTGGCCAGCCCTGTCCCTGCTTTTTTGTAAATTTGAGCCGATCCCCTCGAGGGTGAGATTGTGCACAAGGCTTGACTTCCCTTCTCTCCTTTCTTAGAAGACCCCCTTTTTTCAGCTTTCCCCTAGGTCTTATTTTTTTTTCCATTCGGCTCCTTAGATAAGTCTCTTCGGCTCTCATTTTTCCGGACTAAAGCTTTACAACGATCCACCCGCCCCTGGATGCCCCACCCCTTTTTTTGCTCCTCTCCTCCGTCTTTTCTAAGTTTCCTAAACATCCCTTTTTGTCGGTTTGCCTGGCTCCCTTCCATTTCCTGGGAACCGGCTAAGGATCTCCTTTCCTTCACTCTGTTTTTCCGCGTTTCTTGCTACTTTTTCGGACTTGCCTCTCCCCCCTCCAACTTCAAAGCTTCCACTCATGCCGCGGGTTCATGCTTTTGTTCCATGGGATGGCTCCAGGACACCGGCCAGTCTCCCTCATTGATGCTTCTCGGGTTGCCGAACTGTGCTCGGAAACCTTTCCCATCCGGCTCCGAGGCGATGTCATGTTTTTAATTTTTTTTTTTCATTTTCACTCCATTTCTATGTAGATGGTAGATCTCTGATTTTTGCCCCCCACTTTCACTATTCCCGTTGTTCCAAGTAGTTCCCAAAGCTTCAGATGCTGGTGGCCCGTTTGGTGAGGATTCGACTGCTCTGTCTTGGCCCATCCCCTTTTCCTTTCTCCTCTAAAACCTTGTTAGACTCTTACAGAAGCGCACCCCAACTTTCCTCCCTGAGACTCTCCCCTCGTCTCCCTCGACTCTTCATTTTTTTTACCCCTTCCTCCTTCTCCTCTAAAGAAACTTTGCTTAAGCGGGCCTTGTAGGTAATCTGTTTTCCTCCATGTGCTAATGGATCTGCCCGCCAATTCCATGTTCGGTGATTTTTGTTGAACTCTGGTACGGAGATGAGTCTTCAAGGCGCCAGTAGCCCCAGTATGGCAAGGGTATTATCCACCCCCCTTCCCAAATCCCTGTTGTTTTTTTTTTGCTTCTTTGATAAGTTCTTCTTGGCAATTCTCGACCATCCAGCCCCCTACGATACTCCCTTATCCCTCTCCAACTGCGCTCCCTTTAGCCGAATGATCGGATAGACTCCGCTTTATTTCACCATCCTCACCGACCGCCACTTAAGCCCTTTTTTTTAGCGCCCAGTGCTTTTCGCACCCCTTATCTCTTGGCTTACAGGCGGTTCGCCGAATTCCGCAAACCCCTCATCGAACATCTCGTTTTTTGCTTCTTTAATTCTTCTCGACCGTTTTACGGAACCCGCTACTTCCCTGTTCCCCCTTCCGATCTCCGCATAGCCCCTGCCCACGCATCCTCTTCGTATGTTCAGTCATCTATGCTTCTTTCATCCCCTCGATCCTCCTTTCGACCTCTTCCCCTCCCCTTTCCAGATGATTTCTGGGTCTGCCGAAAAAAATTTTTCAAAATTGGCCGTTTTCGCATGAACGACTTTTCCCTCTTTCCATTTTTCTTTCTTTCCTTTTTTCACCCAGCGAACATCCCGGGCTTTCTTCCCATTTCTGGCGTTCCCTTGTGGGCACGGTTCCATCATCGTCCTTCCCCCTTCTTCGGCTTCCGTTTTTCTTTTCTACTTCCTTCCCCAGCCACCCTTAATACTGCTAACACAGACTTTTGAACCGCCGGGAGTCGTCAAAGTGCTTCTGCGTCTCCCCTCCTTTTTTTCTTTTTGTGGATCCCGTCCCCCCCCATCTTTTAACCCCATGAAATGAAATGCGCTTCCTTCCTCCTTCTTTGATCCCCAGTACTGGAGTTAGGAGCCTTACTATCGCCCCGTATTTTCTCTCATGATTTCCACTCTTCTCTCCGGTTCCTTCTACGAATGGCAATCTCTGCCCGGTCTCTCGGAAATCGGTTTTGTTTACTAAAGTCTTAATCCTCTCTTTGCACCCCTTTTCCCTCCAGTCGCGACCCGCTCCCCCTTTCTCGTCCCCCCCTCCCATTTTTTTCCCCTCAGCACTCGATTTGTTTTTTTTTCTACAACTAATAGCATTTGGCTTATCAGAAAAATTTAATATCAGCCAGAATAGTAATTCGGCCTCTAAATCCCTCTCTGCCCTCCCGTCCCGTCCCCCCCCCTTCGCCCCCGAATCGGAAATTTTCCGCCGAGTGCTTCCAGACTGCGTATGGTTCCTTTTCCCCACCAATGGTTCCAGTCCAAGCCAATTTCCTTTTTTTTTCTTGACTTTCCTATGAAGTAACATTCACCGTTTTGGTTCCTGCCGTTTCGGCCAACCTTCCGTGGATCTCCCGTGTCTTTCCTTTTCCCCCTTTCCACATTTATGTTTCCCTACACTTAGGTCATTAGAGGCCGTAATCCCCTGCTCCGAAATTTTTTAATCCCCCTTTTCCCGTTACCGTGGGTCCCATTGAATTTCCGCTCCTGTACTTTTTTCTGAGGGGGAGGGGCTTAGAGGAGAGTTTAGGGTACCATGCATAAGCTAGGATATGTCCCCCAACTCATCCGGTGTTCAAACGAGAGGGATCCTTTCTCTGCATTCAGGGGCCGATCCAAGTGCCTTTCTTGTCCCTTAGCTTTAGTAACACAGTTGCTAAGTTCTTTGGCACAGCCTTGTCTGCTCTTTCTTTATTTTGCCAGTTCAATTGCAACTTCGGACCGCAATCTTTTTCATCCAAGACATTTACTGGTATCAAAGTGTGAAGCGTTCCCACGGGACCCTTCCTGTTCTCTAGCCTTTTCCCCTTTCCCTGTCCCAATCGCTTCTTCGAAAATTTCCCCCTTTCTCAACTGCTTTCCCCTTTGATCGTGCCGCAGCCAATTCGTTCTTTAAGGAGGGTAGATGACTTCCTCATACCAGGCTCGCTTTCACCCCTTCCTTTTCAGTTAGCCCGCCCCCTTCGATTTGACAATATCTGGGGGTATGGGGTCTATCCACATGGGAGGGTATTTTCTTATCCAGAGAGCCTACACCCGTGCGCCTGCGTTTCCTTCCCTTCCACACAGCCCGTTCTCCTTGTCGACCTTTTTTAAACTCCTAACAACAAAAACCGCTCCTTGAAGAATCTTTTCAAAAAAATGGTCGCTCCTAAGTTACTAGACATCAGTCGTGCCCCAATTCTTTTTTCCTTTTCTCCTTTCGCCCCCTTCTTTGTTCTCTCGCAATCTGATGCTGAACATCACCTCGCGCCCCATGCTTTGCTTTTTACGAAATAGACGCTTCCCCGAATTGCTCTTCTGACACCACTCCGCTACTTCCCCCCTTGTCGTTTCGAATTTTGCACCCAAGGCACGCGAACACGTTGGAAGAATTTGTTACGCAGATAAATTCGAGGGACATTATCTGTCGCCCAACAAGCTGCGCGCCAAATTTTCTCCGCCACTCCTTTTGAACAAAGAGTTTCTTCAAAGTCACCGTCAAGACGAGTTAAGCGTCTGTTCCATTCAGCAGCCTTTTTTTCCCAAGAAGATGCGACAAACAGTTCGGTTATTACCTGCGCACGCCATCGTCAACACTCGGTTACCGGACCCAAGAGGCGGAAAGAAATTTGACGAACTGGTCCGGATCCGCGCCCGATCCCATCTCTGATGGACCGCAACCTTTTTGTGTTTTTGTCCCCCTATTTTCCTTTCAGTTGTTTGGTGAAGTGCTATTGGCTCTCCACAAACGGTTTTTCCTTTCTTCGGATCGGGCGCGTCTTCCTTCAGGATGCGAGAGTAACTCTCATCCGCATTTGGGGGTGCTTGTCCGAGTTTGTACCCCTCCTTTCTTTATTCTTTTCCTGTCTACCCCCTCCTGTTGTTGTGGCTGCTCCTTGATTTTTTTACCGAAGCGGGGGCCCTTCTGTTAAGTGCGCGTGTCCTCAGTAGTGCCTTAGGCAGATTTTCGTGGGATGAGCTTTGGGCGAAAGTTACTTTGTCGCCGAGGTGTTCGACTTGAAGCCTTCTTCTTTCCTTTTCCCCCCTTTGTCCATACCACCCTGTTTTGTTTGCCATATCCAAGTTCGACGACCACCCCTTTAGCGGAGATGGGTACAGGTATCCTGTGTTCATCCGGTTCGTCCTTTTTTTTACACGCCACGTTTTTACTTCTTTTGTGATTGTGTCTTTTTTCCATCATACGCGCGACTCAAGTTCTGCACCGGACTTTGCACTTTATGTCGAGCAGTATCTTCGTCTTCTACTTTTTTGCCGGGCCTCTTGATTTTTTCCCAATTTTGGCGGGTTTTGGTTGACTTTCGTTCCACTGGGGTCCCGCGCCTTTCTGTGCTCGAATAGTTGCGTGATGCTTAGCCGCGATTCGGGCCTAGAAGATCCCTCACATGTCCTCTCCCTACCCAACTATTAATGCCCACCTGCGGATGTACCTGCGAAATGAAGTTTGTGCGGATGGCAAGTACTGCCTCCCTAAATCCTATACTTCCTTGCTGCGGCATGTCGCATTTTTTTGTACTCTTTGGTGAATTTGGCATACTATGGATTGCGGCATGAATCGCTCATTCCCGTTTCCTTATTACACGGTGATAGGTGGCTAGTGTCTGGTGTCTTCCCATATGCCGTTCTCTTTGACCTTTCATCTTCATAAGAGCTCGAACACTTGCCCACGAACGAAGAGCATACGTTTATTTGAAGATTGCGGGACCAGACACTGGGTCTCTTTTGGACCTGAGCCCCGGGAAGTTGATTATATAACGCTCCAATTGATGATTGCTTATCCTCCACCTCAGATTTTCTAAACCAGACCTGAAAGCTGAGAGCCCTTCCCCCCTTGGCCATTCCCGTTAGTCCCTTTGTCTTGTGAATAGTTCCCTGTACGGATGCATGTGATCCCAAATGGTCGGAGGATGACGTCTTTAAGTAAACCTTCTGAGATTCGAACCATTCCGTGGATCCTTCAGATTTGGACGGTTGGCCCCCCGCACACTTTCCAACGTACGTTTGATCGAGGGCGTGTGATAGGCCCCACAAAAACTTCGCGTGGAAAAGTTTTTTTTTTAAAGCGAAAAAATGAATACGTGAATGCCATGTTTCCCCTGGATTTTTTCCAACGGGGCATTCCGATGTGGCCCTCTTTGCCGGAGGTGCTCGCAGTGCTGAGCGCTCATGGGATTTTGCGGCTAGCTCTGATGTTGTTTGACTTCTTATTTCGCTTTGTGTTGTAGAAATAACTGCGTTTTGCGTGCGGTAAAATTTTGCGAGCGGCCGGAAGCTTGTCTAGGGAGTGCTCGTGCAAAGTCGTAGTATTACGACTTTAGACTCCTTGAAGGCAAAGACTCGTCATTCGGGTAGCGGGACCGCGGCTTGTTTTTTGGTGGTAGGAAGGCGTCTGCGATCCTGGACCATCGCCGCTGGAAGGCTGCGATCGGCGGCTAACGTGCGTTCCAAAGGGGTCCGAATACGGGCGGTTGAAGGACTCATTCATGTGCGTCGATTTTTTCCAGACCCCCGACCTCCTTGTCTTCTGGAAACCGTCTCTCCTCTTTTGCTAAGGTACCGCTGTGTTTGGCGTTCTTGCGGGGGTGCAAGCATAACAGAACCTTCTTAAATCTCTTCGGCGTGGTTTTTGTGGCTTGCCGACCATAATCGGAGCGCGATTGCGCTTGACTTAGAGGTCTCACGATTCTTGAACCGCGGTTAATTTGCCTCCGAGGAAAGTTTTTTTTTTTCCGCACCCAGAATTCTTTGCTGTTCGTCGGAGGCGGCATCGATTTTTTAACACGTCTCTCTTACGTTGGTTTAGCCTCCAAACCTGATCTGTCGGTGGCAATGGGGTCGAGCCGGCGATGGCCCAGTCGGTCTTTTTGATAGGATCCCAAATAAGGCGAGGAACCACCCTAAGCTGCAAAACGATTCTTTGCGTTTTTGCCGAAGTCGCTTGCCTGCTTCGACGCCGTGAGGAGCAAGACCGATCCCATTGTTCGCTGGTTCCCGGCCAGTCATTTCCCATTCCCTTATGGTCTTTAATGTGGTTTCCAAACGGTCGGCAGGGATAGACCTGAAGTCTTTGAGATTCGCGATTGAAGTGGATGGGGAGATGAGCAAGTCCCTTTGGATGCGCAAGTGTTTGCTGAGCA
>Ga0179593_1413504_pt1 | contig 21214 bp, 22 predicted proteins | sample CZODoug2_1_08_16_FD_185931 | JGI IMG/M metagenome (GOLD analysis project Ga0179593, IMG submission 185931) | Vadose zone soil fungal communities from Angelo Coast Range Reserve, California, USA - CZODoug2_1_08_16fungal (PacBio error correction) | ecosystem: Environmental > Terrestrial > Soil >... | reverse complement strand
GCACTTTAACTCACCCCCCACTCTTCCCGGATACTTCTGTGCTTGCGAACTCCCAGCGGTTATACATTCGATGTCTAGAACTCTTTTTTTCAGAAGGTTGCATTTTGCAAATCCAAAAAGCTCAACACCCCCCTCTTTGTCCACCCTTGGTCACACAACCAACTCCTATTTCCACGGTCCCCTCCGCGATCTCCCCATATACCTAAAATTTTCATTGATGGGACGTTAGTTGTGCACTAACAGTCCTTCACACACCTGCCTTTTACTACGTCTAGCATCCAAAGAGTTCCCAGGGAAGTGCCCATTCGAACATTTGCCCTATTGCCGGATCGTGAGATCAAGACGTTGTTGCTCTATGAGCCACCACATTTCATTCCCTTGCGTTCCCTTCTGGACGCCAACCCCCCGACCCTACTGGACATTTGGGCCTCTCCGCCCTTATAGCCCGTTTGGAGCACATTGCTGGAGGTCTTTCCTTCCCCTACCTACCCAGGAGTCTTTTTTAGGAGATGAGTTCGCCTGGTGCGACTAAGACTAAGCTCCATGGTTGTAGTCTCGAACCAAGACCGGGCTTCGCCCGGTACCTCGGAGTCAACCTCTGGTAGTGAGGCGTTGGGTACCCCGTCCTAAAAGCTCGCTCTCCTTTTTTGCCGCAGGCGCCCCTACCCCGTTGCCGTTACTTCTGAGAGAGTTATGCGAAACCCAGTGCCTACCCTTTTTGACAGGAGGCAATTGTCCTCCAGTGGACTCGGCCTTGTCCGGCCACAGCCCCTAGGTGATCCCCGACTTTGACCGCCCCTCTTCGCTGAGGCGGACCGACGTAACCCCCCGTAACTCCCTTATTCCGGGTTTTAGGAGGAGCAGCTTCATCCCCTTCTATCCTCACTTTCAGAAGATTTCGATTCCTCTTGCCAGGCCCGCGGCGGAAACCGTGTCCTCATCACCCTCCCTCGTTTCGTTGGCCAGCCGCTTTTTGGCACGTGTCACGGGATGTTCGCGTTTTCGTAAAGAACTTAACAGTCGCACAATTGTTCGTACGCATCCCCATTTAGATCCTCCTACGTGGTATTTCGGCCACTTTCGACCTCAGGTAGTGGATCCTCTACGTTTTGCAGCGGACTGGAGAGATTTGGCGCTATTAGCGGACTACACCCCTCCTCTCTTTGCGAGGTATCGTAGATCTATTTGAACGTCTCCCCAATCAAGGTGTGATACTTCACCCCCCAAGCGTGTTACCGCACCTTTTCCTCGGGTGTAATTCCTTTGCCGCATTTCTGGCGTGCCCCGGGAATTGTCTTCGTATTTTCGCTTAACCCTCTTAGTTGGTGACCACTCTCCCCCCCTCATTACCCTTCCACCGAGCCCCTCCTTTTGCTACCGAGAGCCTTTAAAGATCTAGTTCCTTCTGTTTTTTTTTTACACGCCGCCCCGGCTTTTGGGCCTCACCTGCCGCCGCTGTTTGTCTCCGCGATCCCAGTGCGGAGGTTTACACCGTACAACAACCCCCGTTGAAAGAGGAAAGAACCTTATTTTTTTGCGTGCCACCTCTTCCGTTCTTGCGTGTGTTCAAACTCCCCCTATCCTGCCCGAGCAAACTGTGCACGTTGGTGGTTCTCGAACGTATGTGTATCGCCCCACCCCTACCACCGATACTGTGACCTGGTTACGAAGGCGACCAGCCCCTCAATTTGTACTAATCAAGGAAAGCAGGGCCTACGAACGCTGCTCCATTCCCCTTTCCAGTCACCTTTTTAGCCTAGATTTATCCTGAACCCCCTTCTGGGGCCGATTCGGCCACCTTTCTCGTTTGTGAGGGGATTTTCGGACTGGTGCCTTTTTTTTTTACCCCGTCTTCCACATTTTATCCCCTCATTCTTCCATGTTCCGTGTGGGAGCAGCGTCCATATTTGTAGTTCGCGCGTTGGTTTTGCCTGCGCCCGGCACCGATTTGTCCCTGACATTACCGGCGCGTACCCCTGCCCCGTTGCTACGGCGTGCGATGTTGTCTGAGGGTCCTTTGGGGCGCCCAAATTACCAGCCAGTGCCTGTCCCCTGAACCGCATGTTCTACGTTTTTTCCCTTTTTTTCTTCCCCCTCAGAATTTTCTTTTTTCCTGAAACCTGGTTTTCTCCTGAGTTTATTTTAATTCCGGCATTTCTTTCGAGACACAGCGCCTGTGGTGGCCGGCGCATTTCCCCCCCCCCGAATTGGTTTCCCCTTCCTTCCACGCTGAGGGGGGCCGCGTATCTGTTGCCCGGATGCGGCTGTTTAACCCCTCCCTCGCACCTTTTTTCCCTACGTCGCTTGACAGCCTCTGCGCCGGTCTCAGTTAATCTCCACCCGGCGCGCCATTCCAATTATTGTGCTCTCATGTGCCAGGGGTCAAGGGCAATTCTGGTCGGTACCCCAGCGTGGATACTGCGTCTTACTGTCAAAGGGCCCCCCTCGTTCAGCGTTCTTTTTAACGTGACGGGGGGAATGAGTCGGTCCGCGTGTGTGTCGACTTAAGGTCAGCACCCCCCAAACTGTTACACTTAACGAGTTGCAGACAGTTCACGCTCTCTGGGGGAACGCCGTAGTCTCCCAGCCGCACACCCGTTGACCCTTAATACCGAGGATTCAGCACGAGGTCTTCTAGAAACTTTGGTCGGCCCTCACCCCCTACCATAATGTTCCCCCCCGCCCCAGTGGCAACTTGTTAGAGTTTTTGACTTTGTTGTTTTTTTCAGTCGATCCGCTTTCATCTGGAGCCTAATCTCTGCGGGGAGGGCCGCCTACTTTAGCCACCCCCCGTCACCCAATGGTTGTCTGGCTCTCTTCTGTTTATTTTTGCATGGTCAGCTCTCCCAATGCCCCTATCCTTTTTCTCTTTTCTTCGCCCCAAACCCCCCCAAATGCCCGTTCACCGAGAAGTGCTGCTTTTTGTACCGTCAACATCGGCCTGGTCCCGCAGGGTAGACCCAAACACTCCCATTAAGAGTGACTGGCCTTCCGTCCATCGTGGCCGCCCCGCGTCACCCATTCCGCTATTCTGGACCCAAACCCCCGCCTTATTTGTGATTGCCCGCCCTGGAAAATTGTATTATACACACACTCTTCCTTCCGGTGCTGATGATACCTCGCGACAACCCCCCCCCCGAGCCCTTGCATCCTTACGACTGGGCATTTTCCTGCTGTTGTTGATGTCCACTAACCTCTCAATCGCAGACCACATTTTTTCCCCATACCAAAGCTCAGTAGACGCTTGTCCACTACTTTTCCCAGCGCATTTCGATTCTGACCAGGATAGCTTCTAAGAGGGCCCACTCTCAGTTGCCTCTTCGCCGTGGAACCAATTTTCCCTCAAATGTCTGTCGTTAGTATGTCACTGCCGTTCGTATCTATCCCAAACCTCAGCATGCGCACCTTGCATATACGCACTTTTTCTAAAGTCCTTGTCCGTTGGCCCGTTTGCAAGAAGGGTTCGATTTTCACTCCCTACTGGGTTTTTTTTTCTTTTTTAATTTGCGCCTTTTTTTTTCACCGCCTAGGGTAGGGATATTTTGGGTTCCCCGTGGTAGTTTTTTCATTCTTACCCCCCTTTTTTCCTTGTTATTTCGTTCATCAGGAATTAGATTTTCCATTCGTGCTATCCACCCGGTGCATAGTCCCCCAGTCATCAATGATTCCGTTACTCGCCCACTTTTGTGGTTGTCCGAAAGGGTCAGAGAGTTCTCGCACTGCTCTTTCTTGTCGCCGCTGTATGCGCCTTGCGTCCCACTCTCGGGCACAAGTTCCACACCTGAGGCCTTGGACGGCGATGTTGAGTACACTCTGGCCCTTCACCTGGCGGTGGATTACTATCGTGTCATACCATCGATCACATTGGTTTACCGCGTTTTTCACCTGCTTTTTTCTTTTGCCCGTGTCAATTTTTGGTGGCCTTTGAGCCTCTCTCCCCCGGCCAACTCTTTCGACTTACATCCATGTCATTGTTTAATTTTTTTTTTTTTTTTCCCGGACCTGTTTGACTTTTCTCCTGACGGGGACTTCGAAGTTACCCCCTCGTTTTCGCGCCCCCCGCATGTTTACACGACAGGGTTCCCTCGCCCTTTTTTTTTAGGTCAACCCCACGACGCTGAACCCTTTTCCTTGTGCCTCCTTACAGTGCACATTAATAGGTTTCTTTTGCCTCATAAAAGTTGTCTCGTATTCATCTGGGCGGCTCTGTCCTTTTTCCGTTGCTATTTACTCTGCCCTGACACCCGGCGACCTCCATTGGTGGTTCCTTCCCCCGGCCGAGGGAATCGTTATGTGGTTACGACACCGTAGTCATGCTGTGCTGTTCTTATGGGGACGCACCGCCATCTTTTTTTCTTTTCCGGGTCCGAGTAGTTCGACTCCGCCCCACATCGAGTCGGCAGCACCTCAGATTCCACGGTCCGCGCTGTCTCTTTCAGTTGCATGGGACTTTTGTCCATGTGACCGTCTTGTTCCCCCCCTCGCCCCCGTATCGTCTGCCCCCCCAAGTGATCGCTTTACAGTCGGCCCACTTTCATAACTTCCATATGTTTCCTTCTTTGATGGCCATCGAACTCTTCCCTTTCATCCATTTCAACATCTTGTGCTACGGTTTCCGACACTTTCCCAGGGGTTTTACGCTCTTCCTCTGGTGATGCATTTTTAGCGGTGCAATTTTTTAGTTTTCTTTAGGTGCACTTTTTAGGTAGCCCCTTAAATTCCCCCCTGAGCGTAATTACATTTATCTAGCTCGCTATGGGATCGGTTTGCCCGTCAGGGGACACGCATTTACAGTGTAACTCCTAGACCCGCGCCCCCTAAGGACGGACTTTGCACACGTTGTTTGGTGCCGGATGCTTCGCTGAAAGCCAATACTTTTCTCTTAGTGCTCTCCCCGAGTGGCGCTTTTTATTCCTTACTAACTGGTTGAGTCTAGCGCTCTCATTTGATCTGTCCTAATGTATGTGAGCTTTTCCCTTCGTCTACGATGGTCCCCTGCGCCTTTACGAAATTAGGCGCCTCGTATTTTCCCGTCACATAGCGCGGAGCGTAACGCAGGCTCCCCCCCCCCACCCCTTGGTTTGCCGTTCTATCGAGGTATCTTTTTTGTCTTTTCCCTCCTCTTCCTCACTAATCTCTTTTGTTTTGTTTTGAGCGTTCCCCGATCACCTCGTGAGTTTTATGGTTTTCTTTGAGAACTGTTTTCCCTTTAACAGTTCATAAGCAACTTTCGTCCGGAGATTTTCCCGGCTGCCTCTGGGGAAGGCCCATGGATTTTTTTTTTTTTTTTTGCTGTTTTGTTCTTTTCTCCGGTCGATTACTGGTTTCGTGTTGTGTTTTTCCCGGCCTCTACAACACTCACCGCCAATACCATATCTCAGCGCGGGAGTCAACTGGAATTTAGGACCCCGGTCTTAAGGGAGCGCACCCCGCTTCCTTCGAGCTACTCATCATTGGTCCGTAGCATAGTGAATTTGCCTCGGAGCCCCCGAGAACCCCCGCCCCTCCCCCGGGCCGCCGCCCCGGGGAGTTGCCTGTCTCCATTTTTCATTGTAAGTCGCTTTTTTTTCCCATGTCCGGGCGTGATAGCGACAAAGGCGGTTCTGTATCCGATCTGCCGGTTTCCTTTCGTACACCGTCTGTACCGCTTGACTCAAGGTGTATTGGGCCTCTTTTTATTATCTTCGGAGTTGGTGCCCCACCCTACGTTTTGTATTCTCGCATTTTTTCTATCGCCTCCCTCAGATCCCGCCAGAACTCTTGTGGATGTGAATTCTCCCCGGGTTTGTCTGGTAGTGAGGCACGTCACTTGAGTCCCGGTGACGGGTTCGTTCCCCTGTTGTAAGTTATCTACCCTGTTTGCTGTTTGTGCAGGTTCTGTTTTCCATAGTGGTTCGGTCTGATTTTTATGCGTTTTTCCCCGACTTCTTTGTTGCCGTCCGTCCCCTCTTGCAAAACGCCCCTCTCCCCCCCCGTTTTTTTTTTTCCCTGAATTTTTTTTTTGCAGTTAGATCTAACCATATTCGCTTACGTATTTTTTCGTTTTCTGACGGCCTCCTGTTGGCTTCCCGCGACTCAAACCATTTTCTTTTAGTCCTTTTCGGTTGTCGAACCACATTCTATGATTTGTACCTAGGCCCATTCCACCCCTAGTTCTTCTCTCTTAGAACCCACTCTTAGCTTTTGGGCATGACTGAGCGCGTCCACAGCTGAACGTGAATATTCTTCGTGGTGAAATGGCGACAGCTTAGTGGGGACTGCCGAACCCCGTCGCTTGTTTGTTGTATTTGAAATTTTGTGATTGCTACGATTTGGTCCCGTCTTACCCCTTCACTCACCCCCGTTTTCTGAGTAGACATTTTTCCAGGCCGTTGTTATGCTCAGAGGTATTTTCGGTTTTTTACTAGGGGCCAAAGGAGCTCTTCACAGCTTCCGGAGTACTCCTCCATGGAGTAAATATTTTTGCCGTTTTTTCTTTCCAATGTAATCCTTATTGTAGACGTTTTGCTTATGGGGCCGCGCTTTTTTGGGATCACCCGGCCTTCTTTTTTGTTTTGAACCCGCTTTACGAAGCACTAATTGTAGCGATGTAGTTTGAGGGCCCCTCACGGTACGTACTCCGTTTTCTGTTTACGCTTCCCAGCCGGTTATACTGATGTGAGGCCCGTGCCGAATGATGTGGCCCTATTTCAGTTGCCTTGTCGGTTGTCCCGTGTGCGCGCCGGCCCCTCGCCTGACTTCTGGATCCTGAGTGTTCTACCCCTCCGTTGTGATGTCGATATTTAGGTTTTCTCACTTCCGATCCCCCGAGTCTTTTGCCTGTGAACCCCATTTAACCAATCGCCATTTGTCTTTTTTCCTCCCTTTAGAAGGGAGCCGGACGACGGACCACACGAACTTTGTTCGCTTGTGTAGCCCAACTTAGTCTGTTCCTGTCCTAGCTGCCTGCAGATTTTTTTCCCCCGGCCCGGGAACACGGAACCCCCCCCCCCCCTGCGGCTTCTCTTCGGATATGTTTTTTTATTTCATTCTTGCGTTTTTGCACGGTATTGGGGTCCCGCGACGAAAAATTTAGCACCGTTCTTTTGGTGCTACTCATTTTTGTCTTGTGCCCCAGCCTTATTTAGCCTTCACCGGTTGGTGTTCGTATTTTCACCGTCGTGTTTTTTCCCTCTATTGCTTTTTTCTTGGCGCCCTCCGTTGCCCTGCCCCCAGTGTGGGCGGTCGATATGGTTAGTCCTGTGTTCCTTTTCACACTTTCCAATTTAACAGTTTTATCTTCCGGCGTTTGTTCGCCCCTCCTGTTTGCTTTAAGGCGGACCGGGATCCCGTTTCGTGTTTGCCCCGAGAGGCCGTGTGTGTCCAGACTTCCCTCTACCTCTCCCTTGGTCCACCTGTGTTCTGCGCTTGCCCGCTTGCGTTTCGCCTACCGGTCGAAACGACACCCCCCCCCCTCCCAAACCTTGCCCTCTGACCCCACAGTGGTACGGTTTCGTCTCAAAAACCTTTTTTTTCCTGCGTCGTCCTTGCCGGCCAACACCCCTCGCTCGTCCGTTCACACAATTGTTATGCTTTTGAGCGGGGTGACGCCCCTCACTGGTTGCCCTTCAGATGAGCAGCCACACCGATGCCCCCACCCTATTTCTTCGAAGCCCGCCTCCCCCGATAAATTGGATTCCATTTCCTTTTTTTCTCAAAGCTCTTCGCACCTGTTTTGCGAAGAAGTCCGGTTTTTGGGCCCCGTTCCCACTTCTTATTCTTGCCCCACGTTGGCGCGTTCCCCTCCCCCTGGCCCTCGTGACCCCCAGTACACTCCGAAATTCCCGTGCGCATCCCGCACCCAAGCCGCAGGCCTGGGTTCCCCCGAAGGAAAACGAGGCCCCCTGCCCTGAGTTGGTCCACCGTCCCCTCACTGGAAATTTCCGCCATGGAGCCTCTTCGCATTCCCTGCCCGATCCCTTTTCTTTCACATCCCCTTCAGATGATGGGCCGATACTTTAGATCCAACGGTTGAGCTTGTTTCTTGTCTGAAAAGTAGGCGCAGCCACCATTTGCGCCAAAACAAGGAGTCAGTTGAGACCGCCCCAGCTATCTCCCCCCCGTCCCCTTTTAAACCTATTGACAGGTTTACACCTTCTGTGTTGTCGAGAGCCAACCGTGGGGAGCTGGCGTTTTGTTTTTTTATTTTCCCCCTTTATGTCAGGCAACCAGAACTTTGTGCTATTCTTTGATTTGGGTGGAAATGCGACGATTCCTCCTTCCAGGACCACACTCACCCTCACTCCACCCCCCCCCCAAAGTCTTTCCCTTCTCCCCGTTATAAATTCGGTCATTTAGTTAAGATATCGCCCCATCCCTCCCATAGAGGGTTTGGGACCAGGAGTTGGACCAAGTTGACGAGACCGGACCTAAGACGTTTATGGCTGCTTGGTCTTGTGTCCCCCCCTAGGGAAGCAATCGCCCTTTCCCGCGCCCTCCCTCCTCTCCCAACCTCCCGCCGACTGCGTAACCGCCAAACTGTCTCTCGTAGAAAATTTGGCGAACTTTGTGCCTCCCGCCCCCAAAAAGAATAAATATGCGCTCCCTCCTACCCTCCTGCAATTGAGCGTATCCCGGATCGGCTGCGATATCGGTGTCGAGCTTTAGGGGGGCTCGGTCCTCTTTCTGGTTTCTCGCCTTCCTCCACTTTTTCGTGTTGAGGCTTCTGCATGCACTTGTGGGCAGCTCGGTGCGCTGTTCTTTCCTCTTTCCAGAAAAACGCTTTTGAATGATTCCAGGTGCTTCCTGTTTGCCCGACACAAGACACCGTTGATCGAGGTTTGTCTCCTTTCTGGGGGGTTTGGGGGGTCCAGCCGTCCTGTGGAGGGGGTCTTCTGGTGGGGGGAAAACACCACACAAGCAAAACAACCAACCCAACCACAACCGAAAAACCAAACAACAAAAATTATCGTAAAACCAAAACAAAGAACAAAACACAACAAACCCACAAATAAGCACCTTACCCGCCGGTACAAAAAAGCTTCCCCCCCCCACCCCTGAACGCCTGACCACCACTTAAAAATGAGAATCACATAATACCACTCCCTACCCCAAACGTTACATCTTTGACCACAGGCCAGTAACACACCCGCAAACAACAACAACCAGAGAAAAAAAAAATCTCTGCCTCCCCCCTGGCAAACATTAAACCGGAAACAGACCAAAATTACAACCATGTCCGTTACCCAACAAACAGCGGTCAAAAGGTCGAAAACCACAAACAAAAACTCCCTTCGCTTAACGGAACAAAAACAACACCGCTCAGGTTTGTTAGGGGGGCCCAGCGATTCCTTTGGGTTCTCTACCCATCGAGGCTCCGTCCCTCCTGGACCAACCGCTTTCCGCGGAGATTGGGCAAGGGCTTTTGGGCGCCCACGAAACCAACTCACATACTCTTACAGAACCAAACTAAACTTCCACAAACCCACACCAAAAAAACCTCCTCACTTACACTAACCCATAAACTTAAAAACATAAACCAAAGAGGGTCAAACCCTAAAACAACAACGCAACCCACGGGAGATGTAACACTACCCACACCACCAAGAAACCCCCCAAACCAAACAATGAGGGCAAACCTCACCACAAACAAGCACATATACCTCCAAACCCAGTCAATACCCCACTAAAGAACGAAGAGGTCTGCGCCTCTATATCAACAAAGTAAACACACAAATCACCACCCCACAAACAGAATAACCCACTCACACTTCCCCAAACTCAATACATATTCAAAAAAAAAAAAAAACACAACCCACCACCAACACAACAGACAAAAAGAGGCACCCCTATTTACAACAGACATCTTGCACCACAACTCACACTAAGCCCCCACACCCGCCACGCCCTACCAAAAACCCATAACCACCCCTCAATCTAAACGCCCCATACGGGTGACCTCCACACCTCCCAACACCAAAAACTACCGTTAAATAACCGGGGGAAACCCCCCAATAAACACACAGCCTATGACACAACATAAATCGTAGAGCAATACCCAAAACGCAAACTAGTTAAAGCAGCAACCAGACCATAGAGGTACCGCATGTTAACACCCAACCACTTCAAAAGAAATTAAGTCCAAATACTAAATCATCACCCACACAACACACACACCCTCAAAAAAAAAAACCCACCCCCAACCAAAGCAAAAGATCCACACCACTCAAAAAAAAAAGTCAACAAAACAACGACAATCAAAACAACACCCTCAAGAAGTATAAAATACCAGACACCCCTTCATTTACCGCCAACACAGGCATAAAAAAAAATAACAAAAAAAAACAACACCAAAAAACAAAAAAACCTAGGACAAAAAAAACATCAGCAATAATGTACCCTCTACCAAGCCACCAAAATCTCAAACAAACCGAACAAGACATGTACCGCCCAACACTACAAAAACAATAAAAGAACACAACACAAAAAAAGCTGCCAAATTCAAACACAAAAAGAAAATGGTCGGGTCAACTATCTTTCTTTTTCACACACAAAAACAAGTTTCATCACACCCACACTCACTCCCCATCGTACTGTGCTCAGTTTGGCCATCCCCCCCCGCCGGCGGCGGTACCGTCACCGCCGTTTCTCCGCTCGGTCACCAAGGCCTCGCCCCCACGCAAGATGTAGGATTTTCCCCTCGGACGCCCCTTCCCGATGTTTCCCTGGTTTCATTTTTTTTTTTTTTTTCATATTTGTATACTTTAAACCCCATTGCAATATTCCCCCCTGAAACAAAATCGCCCTTCCTTTTTCTTCGAGGAACCTGCCCTGGACATTTGCCTGATCTACTTTTTACCCCGTGCTTGAGTTTCGATGAACACCTGTGTGGTCCTTTTGTGACTTTCTAGCTTCCCTTGAGGCGCCTATTGTCTGAACTGTCTCCTAGCCCATTTTTATCCCCCTTAAGTGAATATTATTCCTCTAGATACTAAAGTCTTTTCCCCGTTCCCGGCAAGACCTAGTTTTTACTACTGTCTTCTGTTTTCCCCTTGCCTGACTTGGTAAGAGCCCCCCCAGTCGTAAGCACGACCGCGGCATCCACGTGGAGAAAAACCTCCCCTGAATGAGTCGCGGTGCCTGAGGATTATGAGATTTTGCCTTATCTTCGCCCCTGTGTAGTTCCTTTCCCTGTCCCAAACAATCTTTTTTCCCCCCGTGCTGTCAAGTGAGTGCCTCTACACCGAGCAGGTCTGTTTTTTTCATGTGTTGACCGAAGATTTGGTTGCCTTTCTGATTGTGTGGTTATTTACTGGACCAGCCACAACATGAGGGGTCCCTCCCATCGCACCTTTTTTTTTCTCTTACGTATGTAATCTGCCATCGTTTTTGTCTCTTCTCGACTTTATACCTTCCTAGTATTTTTCTGAATAACTCATATAGAAAAGGACCCAACGTACTGTTCTTCCCCTCGGATGTTACTATCGCGGAGGATATGTGCTTTTCTTTGCTCAGGGTTAAAGATAAAAACCAAACTTGTCCTTAGTCTTTCGCGGATGTCGTTTATCGGTCGTCCCCACTTGTGCTGCCGCCTTTTTCGATGTGAATTCTCCACACATTTCGCCCCCCTTTGAAGCGGTTCCCCGCTAGAGATTTTTGTCTAAGGCGCTATCCCCTTTTTTTTAATCAGGCGTTTGATCCTTCCACCTTGGCCTTTACCAGCGGCTATCTTCGTCGATGTTTGTTCGGTTTCTTAGTTGCTCATCCATCCTCCTCGTTTCGCATCAACTCGATCGCGCCTCCCCCATTCCATTTTTAGGTGTACCCCAAAGTGCGTCCGGCTCTTTGCGTTCCCCATGAAGTGATAGCAGACTTTCTGTCCTGGACAAGGTCCCGGAAAGGTACCCCACCAATTTGGATTTTGTAGCCCCACGTGCTAAGCCCTTGGGGCAGGCTTGTCATCTTATTTCTTCATGATGATTGACCCAATCCGAACCCCAATTCCCATTTTCTGTGCCCACTTTACTCCCCCCTTACGGTTTGCTGTACCCTGTCTTCCCCTCCCCTCCACCAAGTGTGTAGACGTAGGGTGTTCGGTTTCTGTATCTAAGTACACCCAGCACTGGGCATGTCTCCCCCCTTTCTGTGATCCCCGGATCTTGTCGGTAGATCCGTGCTCGCTATGGTGCGAGTATATCTTATCTTATCCTCCCTATTGTTGTTCCTTTTTTATAGGATTCACGTGCCACCAGCAAGGATCCCCCCCCTTTGCCCCCCCTGTCGATTTTTTTTTCCGATTTTTTTTGACGACCCTCGTTTTTCATAGCATCCAGTTGTCGCACTTTATGCGCTCATTCTAACGTTTTAGGCTTTCTACCACTAAGTTCACCCGTATCTGAGCAATGGTCGGAGGTGTGCGCTCACACGATCCCTCATTTTTTATTCCATTTTTCCTTTTAGTCACCAGACACCGCCCTTTTCCAGCTTTTCATTGAGTTCTTTACCCCAATTCCTCCCTCCCTCCTCGCATTCGAAATATGAATGCGTGGCTCCCCCGGACGCCCTCCCATTGGTTCGTTGCCCAGCTGCGTGAGCTTTCATGAAGTTTTCCAACACGGTCTCATCATCGCCCCACTTCTCTGCTTTTTCGAGCCCCCACCCGCCCCCGTCCCTGCAGGCTCAGGCTGCTTGACGCGCCGTTTTTTCCCCTTCTTGTGCCCCAGAAACCTGTATGAGCCTTTCCCTCACCCTCACAATGCTCGTGATATCGTGCGAGCCTCACTGCAGGGGCTTTGGTCCTGCTTTTTTCCCCTCTGCCCCCCGGTTTTTTCTTTGGCATTATGCGAAACCAAACCTCGCTTCCTTTCAATGCTTTTTTTTTTTGCTTTTTTCTGCGATACGCTTTTCTGTTATGTAGATCTCCCTGAACCCCCCCCCCCCCCCCCCCCCCCCCCCCCCCCCCCCCCCCGTGGACCTACCCAATAACTCGTCTTCGCCGTACGTAGAGCAAAATATTAGCCCTACAAATTCACCGCACACCTTCAACGACCCTGTGCTAGTGTTGCGCTGGCTGTTTTTGCCTCCCCCCTTCTTCCACAACTCGAGAGCTTAGTGTGCCCTTGATTGACGCGCCCTTTTGCGCCGACGGTCCTAGTCGAACAGTTTTTTTTTCCTTTTTTTTTTTTTCGAAAGGCTGCTCCCCCCTTATTTTCCCTCCCACGTTAGCCCTTTGTCTGTCGGACCTACAATGCTCTTCGGCCACAGTTGCCTGGTTTGACCGATGCGTCCCCCCTAGAGCGGACATTTGAATACGGTTTTGGGTTCATCATTTGTCTGGATTTTTTTCTGAATTTGGATTAGCCAAAGATTCCCGCCCCCCAACCCCTGAAATAGATCTTCTGTACAGGACCTTCCCCCTTGTACCCCCACCACTGGCCCCCACCGGCGTTTCCTGTCCAACAATAGCCCTCTCACCTATACCCCCACAGACCTCGCCTGTCGTGGCTTTCATCGGCATATTTTCTTTTTGTCGGGACGGACCATTTTTTTCAGCTTTCGTGCCGTTATAGACCATCATCCCCCTCCCCCCTTTTCGAACTAAAATTAAGTAACCAGTCCCGTTGTTTCTCTACCCCCTGATTTTCGTAGTTCGACTTGACTTTTTCGTTGTATGTACCGTCACTGGATAAGAGTTCTTGACCCTATAGTCTGCCCGTCGTGGGGTTATTTGAGGACCCGCACCCCAGACCATACGTGCAAGAATTTTCTCACCCTTTTCCTCAACGCCTGTAGGACCCCCCTGAGAGAGCTTTCGCCCGACTTCCCCTGGTTTGGAGTGTAAAAGCGCTCCCCCCCCCCCAAACAGTCGATTTTTGAACAGGCCGCACCTGTGGCTGGTGGTTCCAATTTCCTTTTCCCCCCAACCCGTCTAACGGCCAACGCTCCTCCCCCGGCTCGTTTGCTTGTCCTTTTCCCCCCGACCTATCTACCCACCAAGTTTGTTATTATTGCTGCTTTGCGCGACGCCAGAAGAAATGTCAAAGCTCCCCCCTTCCTTTGCTTGGATGGACTTGAGTTCCCCAATTTTTTTTCCCCCCCCCCAGTTGCAGGTTCCAGATGTAAGTTCCTCTTTCTGGGTCTGGGCGCCGGTCTGTTGACGTTATTGTTTCATTTTGGTGGAGTACTCCGGTCATTCTTACACTCTGGCTGCCGGTGGACGCTACACCTTGAGCCGGCCGCTGACTACGGCTGTTTCCGTGCCCCTGTGCCTTGCCGATGTTCCGATTTGACCCTGGTGCAGCTCTTCGATTGGCAAGGTTACACCCGAATATGGTTTTGTTTCTCGTTATGTCGTGCCCCTGTCCTGGTTCTGGTTTCGTCTCTCGTAATGGTCTGTAGACCCTCTCACTGGTTGGATTCTCTCATCTTTTGTGTCATGTTCGCGCCCTTGTATTAGACTTGTTTTGCTCTTCCTTTTTTTTCTCGACGCCCCACAGCCATCCGCGATAGCGTCCGTGGGATGACATTCTAGTTGCTGCGACTCATTTATCTGCCATCCCCGGGTTGGTTTCCTTATTCGTAGGTGGAGCTAATAGACTACAAGGATGTTCTATATTTCCCGTTGTCCACCATGGGATTGAGTGCTAAATTTGGGACGGAGGCCGGTGCTGTGTCCCTCCCTGTCCGCAATGTATGGTCCTTGTGTTGTGATCTTACAAAAGGGGTTTTGAATATCTGAGGAATACCTTTGCCTTTGCACCTAGGCTCGTCCGCTACTTCTGTGTTTGCTTCACTCTACCGCCGGGGCCTTTCCCTCCCTCCCCTCTGAATTTTCCCGCCTTTGAAGAGTCCACAAGTTGCCTTATCCCCCATGGGCAGGTCAGCCTAGCCGCACGACTTGCATCAGACCTTGTCCTTATTTTCCTCTGTTCCGCAGTTGGTGGACTATTTTCGGGTGCTGCGGTTCTCGTCTCTCCTGTACGACAAAATATTTACGAGGTTGTTCGGCTTTGGGTTTCCCGTGTGGCTCAGTTCTCGGTTGACGTCGTCCCTTAAATTTCTTTTCCGGATGGCCAGGGCACTGTCATTAGCCGACGTGACTGAGCTCGCATACCGTCCCATGGTTGTAATGTCCCTCCGCATCGGTTTTCTTTTTGGTGTGATTCATTTGTTGGTCAAGCTTTACCGGGGTGCGGGAGGCCCGCTCACCCCTCCCTTTTTTAATCGGGCCTGCGTTCTTGGACTGGTTGATTCCTTCCCTCCATCATACCAACAAGACAACACCTGGGTCAGGCGGGACCCGTTTGTGCTCATCGGACTACTGCTTTCCCCCCGTTTTTTCCCATCAATTTTGATTTTCTTGGCCTATAAGTTAGTCTTCCGGCGCTCTTAATCCCTCCTTTAATGAATGCTTTCACCCTTCGATCTTCACTGATGTTGGTCCTTATCCCCTTTTTCTCTCCACACCCGTCCACGCCACCGTGAACCCCATCCGGTCTCCCTTTTGATGAAATTCCGTTAGAGTTTTTTCTGAAACCAAATTAAGCTTCGTGGCTGTCCCCCCCCCCAATGAACACAATTTCCCTCCCCCATTTGTCATCTTTTTTAAGGCCTTTTCCCCCTTAACCCCCCCTTTATTTTTCCCACCATCCAGTGGACTTTCTCCCTCCACGGAGGCCGTCCCTTTCCCTTCCTCCCGGACCTCCGACTTTGGGGACCGCCCTCAGGAATGTTCCTTCTCTGCACCCCTTTTCTTGTCGGCATGCTCGCTTTTCTTTTCCCACCGTAATCCATGCACGCTTTCCCATCCCTGGTTGTCATGTTTTCCGTTGCACCTGCTTTTCATTATGAAATTTTTTTTTTGAACTTGTGAAGTTGAGGCCCAGGCCCGGGCTTGAGCACCTTTTGCCCCCGTTTATTGGTTTTTTCCCTCCTTCGGCCCCCCCCACCGATCCCCATTGTGGTGTTTTCCCCAATGGGCTCCCCCCCAGTCTTTTCATCATTTGATAACAGTCTTAGTTTTGCATCTTCTTCCCCCCCCCCCTTAGCAGAATTTTTATAATCTCCGATTCAGCTCCTTTCTGGTTTTGGAGTGTTTCTGCGGTCCCGGCGTCGGTGACCCCTCCTTCCTCCCACCCAAGTTAACACTTTTCCGTCGTACATCTAGTGCTTCATCCTCTTTCCTCTTCGATCACCTTTTCTTTTCGCGTTTTTCTTTTCCCCCGGGTTGTTTTTTTTTTCTCTGGCGTCAGCGTTCCCTTCCTCCGGCTCCCCCATCTTTATTTCTTTTTCCTTCCCTCCCCTCCTGGCAAACCATTGTTGTTTGTCCCAGCCGTGTCCCTTCCCTTTCGTGTGCGTAAACCTCGCTTTTGAATCGTTTTTTTTTTTTCAAGTTGACATCCCCCTTGTCCATAGTCGTGAGCTTGTACTTCTCCCCCAGTGGCGGTATAGCCTCCAAGGAAAGCTGGCATGGGTTTGTCCCCCCCCTGCCTTCCGAGTGTTCCCGTTCTACCCCCCCCCCCCCTTGCCTGAGTATTCACCTCCGTCTTTTTTTCCTGATTTTGAACAGGCCCCCCCACCCCCCCTTAAAGGGGTATGGGTGGGATTTCGTGACTTTTTTGTCCCCTGCGTTAGTTTCCCCGCTTTTTCCACCGTTCCGTTCCCGCAGCTGGGTGTGCCCGTTCAGCTTTACTTTCCCTATTCGACAGGGGTTTCACCAGGCTGGCCTTTCCCTTTCTTCGAGATTATATTGAGTACGCTTCCCCCAATTCTTCTGTAGCCTTCCGCGGTGCGGTCTTCCTCTTTCCGAAGTCTCTGCCGTTTTAGTCGCTCCTTTCCGGTCGCTTTCCCGAACCCCGTGCTTTCGTCGTCAACCAGTTGTTGCACAGTGCCTCCCGAGAGCCCCCCAAACTGCCCTGGCCGTTTTTCCCTTTTTTCCCTGTTTTTGCTCGAGCATTTCGCCATTGCGTCCGCTTTTTTTCTTTCCGACAGCCCGTTCTTTCATATCCTCCTCCCTTGCACTTTCTTCCGGCTGGCTTTTCTCTCCCTTTTGATTTCCCAATTGCTTTTCGGTCCCCATTTTCGAAGAGTGCTTTTTTTCCCGCGAGATTAATTGATTGCCTTGATATCGCGCGCATGTGGTTTCCCTTTCCTGCTGAGCTGCTGGAAACGAGTTACACCTGCCACCCCCAATTTTCTTCTCTTGCCTTATGATTCGTTTTTCGTCTAGTCCACCTCTTTGCCTTGGATCTTACACGATATTGAGAGTCTCATAGCTCGGCGAAAACTATGCCCTTCCTGTAAATCGGTCTCCATTTTCCATGTTTTCACGAGCATAGCTTCTTTCCCTTGGACTTTTTCTTGCGTCCTTTGATTTTTCTTACCACGAAGAACCCTTCCTGTTCAAGATTAACATACCTCCGCCCCTCCCTTTAATGTTTTGCCCTTTCCCCCTTAAAACACCCTTCCTGGAGAGTTTTTGTCCCATTGGCATGGTTTTCTTTCCTTTCTCTTGAGTAAGGATTCTTTTAGGTACCCTCCACGGGCCCTTTCCCCCCTTTTCTTGGAGGTGTTCTGCTATTATCTTCCCCTGGTTCTTCGCCTTCCTGCTCGAAGCTGGTGAGTTTTTTTTTATTCCCCCATGAGCTTTTCCCATGTGGTAGTACACCTAGATGGATGTCGTGTCCTTCCTAAAAAAAACAATGGTTTTCATTTTTTTCCCCCCCCCCTGGTGATACCTCTTCCTTTTTTTCTGGGGTTCTTCCGCCCTTGACGCTTCAGCGCCCGTTTCATCCCTTTCTTCGTAATGTTTCGCTTGTCAGGCGTCTACGGAGGATGGCCCGTGGCTTCCCCCCTGTTGCTAAATCCACGTATTCTCACCTGGTTTATTTACTTTGTTTTTCTCCTGTCCCATTTCTTTCGGTCCATTCCAGGGACATGAAGTTTCTCCCCCAATTTGCACCCCAGAGTGACTGTTTTTCGAGTTTCATGTTTCTCTTTCTTCAGATGAATTATTTTTGCAACCAGTACACTTGTTCACCGGTCGGGATCCCGCGACTCCTTTAAAAGATGTATGGGAACTCTCGTTCCTCCCTGTGGCTCGAAGTTCCCAGGTCACCTTTGAACTTCGATCTCCCCTGACGCACTCCTCTTTCAGGATCCCCGGTTGCCGCCAATTTCGCCGCGTTTGGTCATGCCTTGTCCGTATTTTTCCCCACGTGGACCAAATAAGATCGATCCCGTCCTTAGCCGTCGGCCGTTTTGCATCAGGGTCCCCTTTTTCGCCCGTTTTCCGTTGCGCAATTTCTTTCCGCAGACTTTGCGACGTTTTTTTTTTTGTCTCCGTGGTCCCCGTTTCTTCTTTTTCCCCTAGGTTTGAAATTGTGGTTTTTTCCTTTCTGGACGTCCCGCCGAAGAACATTTTTCCGTCCTTTCCCCCCTGAGAATCTGTCTGGTATCTCCAATTTTTCCCTCCTTTTCCTCCCCGCACACAGACTGCTCTGTTTCTCCCATACCTCCTTTACCGGTTTTTTGTTTGGTCCCTCTAGGAGAAAACCACTGCCCTGTCTTGTCGAGGTCGTCCCTTTTCCATTTTTTTTTGAATCCTGAGCAATCCTCGCTGACATCGACCCCTCTACCCTCCCTTTCTCCCTCGACCCAGGTTTATTGGGCTTTATGCCCCCCCCTCTTTTCTTTAAGAGGTAGAATTTAACCCCCCAACGTTCCTCTGAATGGTCCGGTGGGCTTCCCAGCGTTTCCCTTCGCTTTTCCCCCACTCCTCTCTTTCCTTCCAAGTCCATATTGTTCTCTCGACTAACAAACAGGATTTCATGAGCCCCAAACCCATTTTGGACCCCCTCCTTTTCTCGGAAAGAGATCATTCCCCCGTGTTATCCCCCATACCCATTTTTTTTTTTGTTCCTTTAACCGGGCGAATAAGCCGGTTCTCCCTTCCCCAGAGGATTTGTCCCCCGCGGTAAGTTTTCTCTGCCGTCCCCCCCCTTTTGTGAGGTTTAACTTAGTTAATCCTATCCATTGGTCTACAATTTCTCCAGAGGCAAGCACGTTGGAAAACGCCACCCGGGGCCGTTCGTTCCCTCCCTGCCCCAGTCTTAGCGGTGACATTGCTTTTTTTTTCCTCTGGTTCCCCCCGCCCCCCTTGCGGATTAAAGGCTTCTCTAGCCTTCTCCCAGGGAATTTGGTCCACTCTCCTGAGGGCGGTCGACTTTTTTCCCCTCTCATTGCATGAGCACGACACCATTCTTCTGTACCCCCCCCACTCCCCCCCTTTTTTTTTATTGGAATCATTTGCCGCACCTCGGATGATTGTGTGCAGTTCCTGATCCGGCCACCTGATTAACAACCCAGTTTTACTCCTTTCTTCCCGGTCTCTCTTCCCCTTTTTTTGAAACTTTCTTTCTTTTTCGGTTTTTTTTGACTGCCACATGTTTCTCCGCGCCGGCGCCTCGCGCTTTCTCCTCGCGCTCCCTTCTCCGAGGGACACACCCTTGAACTTCCTCTTTCTGATTTGACACAGGACCCTTGCAATGAGAAAGTGCTTCCACTTCCTGCTTGTCCGGATTTAGAGGGTCTAATTTTCGGCGCAGTTTCTTGGGGTCCTTTTTTTTGTATGGGTTCCTTTTTTGCCATGCCCATGTCCTTTTTTTTTGATTTTGTCCTCCAATTCTATCTGTTGGTGAGGAAGCTTGTAATCCCACACGTTCTCAGCTGGGCTCCCTCTTCCCGTTAAACGCGAGGGTCACCATTTCTTGTTTCCCCTGGTTTCCCGGTTTTTCATTCTGTTCCTCGAATTCCCGCTGTGTGCAGGAGTGCGGACGACAGCTTCTTGTCTGCGGCCACCAAGTCAAAAGGGCTCCTTTTTCCATTCTGATCCCTTCCCTCCCTTTTCCTCTTTTGGGTTTCCTTTTTTTTATTGGTTTGGAAGATTTGTATCCATGAGTACTTTCCTCGCGTTTTCCAAGCCCCCGGCTTTTCACAGGCTTTTTTTTCTTGTGACTGAATCCCTCCCCCCATGAGTTGATCTGACTTTGTGGACGGTTTGTAAGGTAATTTGAGGCTTCCTCTTCAGACTAGTGTTTTCTTTTTTCGTTAGCCGCGTTAAGCTCAGTTGAGTTCCTTTCCACTTACTCCTTTCTTCTCTTTTTTTCCAAGATGATCTGGAGTTGCCAGTGACCGTTTACGGAGGCCGGCATGACTGACTTTCCAAAAGCGGCAGTTATCTTTTTCCGTCGGCTTTTTTTTCTTTTTTTGACAACATCGGTCTGGCATATACGTCGCGGACGAAGCCACCTTCGCGGCCCTGAGTCCTTTTCGGGGTTGCTTTCCTTTAATAACGCTCAGGTGTTAGGAATACGGATACGTATATCTCCGGCGGTATTATTTCTGGTCTCCTCCCCAGGGCTTACTCTTTTTTTTTCACGAACGATCTTTACGTACTTTTCGCCGCTCCATATCACTGTATCTTCTCTATATTGTAAGTTGCAGATTTTATGGCGTCTCTAATGCTAGGGAAAGATTCCTTCACAGTAAACTTTGACAGGAGCTCCAATTCCGTCTTGCAATGCCAGCGGCTTCCGAGTGCCCCCTTCTCACCCAGACGCACGTGCTCATGTTATCTCTTACGTCTATCTCCACCTCTCCTTGCGCATGGGTAGTGTCGCTCCCGAACCGCGTCAGGATCGCCTTCCCTTCCCCTCCCCCCGTTTCTGTGGGGCAAGTCAACCCTCTTTTTGCGCGGGCGGGGCACCTCATTGTCGTCGCATATTCGCCGTCTGTTTGATTGGGTAGTCTTGTATTCCTTTTTTCCCTCCCTAGTTTCAGTCCAGAATCCCCGGTGGCACGTTCGTTAGGTCTCTTTTTCCGGCATTTCTCCAAGTTCGTTTGGGTTTTCCCACCCCTCGACTTGTTTGCGCCCCTGTCCGCCCCAATTCGCCGCCGCGTCATTTGCTCCCCTTACTTGGACAATTTATTTTCTTTTCTCCCCCGCATTCTTTGAACGTTTCCCCCGCTGGGGCAGCCCTTCTTTTCCAGCAGTCTTCTTTACCCAACCCAACCAGAGGCATTGACGTACCTGTTTTTTTTTTTTTTTTTTTTTTGAAAATCCCCTTTCCCCCTACCCCTCCATTGGTACGATAGGGGATGGTCGTGTCACCAACTTGATGCAAGCTGCAGGTCTCGTTTTTCCTCGCTTCCTTTGGTGTTCTGTAAAGTTGCTACG